>Ga0209119_1000252_pt1 | contig 54211 bp, 27 predicted proteins | sample COG_03_FD_184747 | JGI IMG/M metagenome (GOLD analysis project Ga0209119, IMG submission 184747) | Pelagic Microbial community sample from North Sea - COGITO 998_met_03 (SPAdes) (version 2) | ecosystem: Environmental > Aquatic > Marine > Neritic zone/Coastal water | place: Helgoland, sampling...
AAGAGAATTACAAAGCGGGGGTCACCGACGAATTTATCAAGCCTCTAATTTTAACCGATGCAGATGGCGCTCCTAAAGCGACCATCAAAGAGGGAGACGTGGTCTTGTTTTTCAACTACCGCACCGATCGAGGAAGAGAATTGACGGCTGCCTTGTCTCAAAAGGACTTTCCAGAACAAGACATGAAAAAATTAAACCTGTACTTTACAACCCTTACATTGTACGATGAAAGTTTTGAAGGAATCCACGTGATTTACACAAACGACAACATCAAAAACACCTTGGGAGAAGTCTTGTCAAAAGCCGGAAAAAAACAAATACGGATTGCAGAAACAGAAAAATACCCACACGTGACCTTCTTTTTCTCAGGAGGACAGGAAGCGCCTTTTGAAGGAGAATCTCGTATCTTGCGCAATTCTCCAAAAGTAGCCACCTATGACTTGCAACCGGAAATGAGTGCTTACGAGCTGAAAGATGCCTTGTGTGCTGATTTGGAAAAGGGAGAAGCTGATTTTGTTTGCTTGAACTTTGCCAATGGAGACATGGTCGGACACACGGGAATTTTAGAAGCTGCAATCAAAGCTTGTGAAGCGGTAGACACCTGTGCTGAAGCGGTCATTGAAACCGGTTTGGCAAATGGGTATTCGACCTTGTTGATTGCCGACCACGGAAATTGTGAGACCATGATGAATCCAGACGGAAGCCCACATACATCCCATACCACAAACCCGGTTCCCATGATTTTGATCGATGCAGATGTCAAGAACATTCAAGACGGTGTGTTGGGAGATGTGGCCCCTACCATTCTAGCGCTGATGGGTGTTTCCCAACCGAAAGACATGAGCCAACACTCGCTGTTGTAAATCAAAATTCATTTCCGAAATGAATCTGTAATCTGATTTTTTGGAAGGCCTAAAAACTTCGTAAATCCCGTGTTTGTTTTCGGCCTTTCTGCTGTTTTATACCTTGCAGTTCGGAGCCGTTGCAGCTTTCCCTCTGATTAGAAGAAAAAAAGTACCTTTGAAAGAACCAAACGAACCTTGTCATGATCTCCATCAAAACACCAGAAGAAATTGAATTGATGCGCGAAAGCGCCTTGATTGTATCCAAAACCTTGGGCATGCTCACCAAAGAAATAAAGCCCGGTGTCACCACCTTGTACTTGGACAAAATTTCGGAAGCCTTTATCAGGGATCACGGTGCGGTTCCCGGATTTTTGGGTCTTTATGACTTTCCAAACACCTTGTGTATGAGCCCCAACGCACAAGTCGTCCACGGAATCCCAAACGACCAACCCTTGGAAGATGGAGACATCATCTCAATTGATTGCGGCGCTTTGAAAAATGGTTTTTACGGAGACCATGCCTACACCTTTGAAGTGGGAGACGTCGCGAAAGAAACAAAAAAACTCTTGGAAGTAACCAAGCAAAGTTTGTACGAAGGCATCCGAGAATTCAAAGCTGGAAACCGCGTGGGAGACGTAGGCTATGCCATTCAAAAATACGCGGAAGACAACGGATACGGGGTCGTGAGAGAATTGGTAGGACACGGATTGGGACGCGTCATGCACGAAGATCCTGAAATGCCTAATTACGGAAAAAGAGGACGCGGTAAAAAGTTTGTAGAAGGAATGGTCGTGGCCATCGAACCCATGATCAATATGGGGACCAAAAACATCAATCAATTGTCTGATGGCTGGACCATCTTGACCAAAGACGGAAAGCCATCTGCTCATTTTGAACACAACGTGGCCTTGGTCAATGGAAAGCCAGAATTGCTTTCTACCTTTGCCTATATCGATGCCGCATTGGGCGTTGTCAACACGGTGGAGGAGGAATTTCGAAAAAAACCCGTTTTGGATTTGTAAAAGTGATGCTTCGCAAAAAAGTTGACTCTCTCTAAAAAAAAACATGGTGCTCTTTAAATTTGTTCTCAACAGCATTCCAAGGCCTTGGTTGATCAAAGCCAGCTATTGGGTGGCTCCCATCGTCGCATTTACCCTAAAAGGGAAGCGCTATACGGATCCAATTGACGGACGTAGCTTTCGAAAATTCCTGCCGTATGGTTATGAAAACCAGCGTGAAAATGTACTGGCTCCAGGCACCTTGTCACTTGAGCGTCACCGATTGATGTGGCTTTATTTAAAAAACAACACTTCCCTATTTCAACAAACCGTAAAAGTGCTGCACGTCGCACCTGAACAGTGTTTTTACAAAAGGTTCAAAAGCCTTAAAAATTGGGAATACCTATGCACAGATTTGCATTCTCCCTTGGCAGATATCAAAGCCGATTTGTGTGCACTTCCTTTTGAAGACAATAGCTACGATGTGGTTTTTTGCAACCATGTTTTGGAACATGTCGAAAACGATGCAAAAGCCCTGAAAGAATTGCACCGCGTCTTAAAACCTGGTGGTTTGGGAATTTTTCAAGTTCCTCAAGACTTGCAAAGAGCAACCACCTATGAGGATGCAAGCATCCGCACTGCCGCTGAGCGCAAAAAACATTTTGGTCAGTACGACCACGTACGTGTCTACGGGCAAGACTATTTTGACAGGCTTAGAAAGGCGGGCTTTGAAGTGACTCCGCTAAAATGCACAGAACTCGTAAGCGAGGAAAAAATTGAAACTTACCGTTTGTCAAGCACAGAAATTCTACCCATTTGTCGAAAATCCTGATTTCAAAATGTCAGGAATTCGGAACTTCCGGGAAGCTGTATTCTTGGGGATTTCCATTTACATCTACATAGATCAAAAAAGCTGACAACTCTGGATGTTTTTTTAAAAACACTTTGGTCTTTTCAAAACCCATGGCCATAAAGGCGGTGGCATAACCGTCTGCATCGGCACAGTCGATGGGCGCATAGACAGTGGCACTCAGCAAATCTCTTTTGGCGGGATAGCCTGTTTGGGCATCGAGCGTGTGTACGTATTTTTCTCCGGTAACGGAGTCAATCCGATACTTGCGGTAGTTTCCAGAAGTGGCCATGGATGCATCCTGCAAAACAATGACTTTCTGAAGGGAGCGGGAACCGTCAACATTGGGTTTTTCGATGCCTACCCTCCATGACAACCCTTCGCTGTTGGTGCCACGTGCACGCAATTCGCCGCCTATTTCTACCAAGTAATTCGAAATCTGTTGGGATTCCAAATAGCGGGCGACGAAATCGACCCCAAAGCCTTTTGCAATGGCGTTGAAATCAAAATAGGTTTTGGAGTGTTTTTTTAAAACCCTCCTCTGTTGGAGTTGCACTTGATCAAAACCAACCAAAGGCAACAATTCTTCAACTTTTAAAGCATCCAAATCTTGTAGTGGTTTTTCAGGACCGAAACCCCAAGCGTTTACCAAGACCCCAATGGTCGGATCAAAGGCGCCCTCCGTTTCTTGATAAATACGAGCGGCCTTGAAGAAAACTTCGGAAAATAGCGTGTCTACTTCAACAAGGGCATCTCCTGCATTGACTTTAGAAATCAAAGAAGTAGGGAGGTAAGTAGAAAGAGAGGTATTGACGAGGTGGAACAGGCTGTCAATCGGTTGTTCAAAATTTCGTGGTGAGGCATCTGTATAACTGATGTGAAAGGTGGTTCCAAAAACAACTCCTTCCAAATGTTTGGAGGCAGGCAGTGGTTTTTTACACGAGGCAAAAAAAAGGAGTCCGAAAAAAAAGAACCACAAATTCATTTGAATCTTCTCTAGAAATTTAAAAGTAATGAAGAACGAGGTGTTTTTCGACAAAATGTAGGTGTTAATTTATATATTTGTAAAACTAATTATATTAAGAACGTTATGAAAAAACTAATTGCATTATTTTCTGTAGGAATGCTCTTGCTTTCCTCTTGTGTTTCTAAGAAACAATTTACGGAGTTACAAAACGAGCATTTGGGCACCAAAGAAGTTTTGGAGAACACCAAAAAATCACTGTCTGACACCAAAGGGGATCTCGACAAGGAACAAAGCAAAGTGGCTTCTTTGAAAGACAAGATTGACTATTTGATGAAAGGAAATGAAAAGGCCTTGGAATTTGTGGACAACCTGACCATTCTCTCCAAATCAGCCTCAGAAAATGTCAAAGAGACGTTGAATCAGTTGAGCAAAAAAGATGCTTACATCCAACACATTCAGGAGGTCAATTCTCAAAGAGATTCGATCAACTTGGCAGTGGCCTTCAATTTGAAGAAAGTCCTAAACAATGGATTGAACGACGATGACATTCAAGTGAACATTGAAAAAACCGTTGTTTACATTTCCATCGCAGACAAATTGTTGTTTAAAAGTGGTTCCTACCAAGTTTCAAGCAGAGCGAACAGCATCTTGAAAAAAGTAGCAGAGGTGGTCAATGCACAACCTGAAATGGATGTTATCGTAGAAGGACACACCGATTCCAAAACCATCAAGACTGATGTGTTGGACGACAACTGGGATTTGTCTGTCAAACGCGCAACTTCCATTGTTCGCATCTTACAAAATGACTTTGAAGTGACTCCAGCTAGGCTGATCGCATCAGGGAGAAGTAGCTACCAACCCTTGGTGGAAAATGACAGTCCAGAGAACATGGCGAAAAACAGAAGAACAAAAATCATCATCATGCCAAAATTGGATCAATTTTTTGAGCTCTTGGACGCCAAATAAGAACCGATTGAAAACATAAAAAAAGCCCTACAACAGTTGTTGTAGGGCTTTTTTGATGGGCAAAAACTATCCGTGAATGCTTTGCTTATTTCCGTAGTTTTTGATTACGGTTTCTTCGTAATCCAACCACTCTCGCCATCGTTTGTCTGCTTGTTCGCGCCCTCCATAGTTTCGAGCATGGCCGATAAAAAGGGTGTAATGTCCGGCCTCACTCTCCATCAACTCTCTGTAAAACTGAGCGAGTTCAGGATCTTTTAAGTTTTCTGAGAGCACACGAAAGCGTTCGCAGCTGCGCGCTTCAATCAAGGCTGAAAAAAGCAAGCGATCGACCAAAGCTTCTTGGCGACTGCCTCCTTTTTTTAAAAATTGAAACAGGTCGTTTACATACGGGTCTTTGCGTTCCCTTCCCAGAACACCCCCGCGCTTTTTAATCAACTCGTGGACCCGATCAAAATGTTCCAATTCTTCTTTGGCCAAGCCAAGCATGTCTGTGACCAAATCGGAAAGGTTGGGGTTGAAGGTGATGAGCGTGATGGCATTTGTAGCTGCTTTTTGTTCGCACCAAGCGTGGTCCGTCAAAATCTCATCGATGTTTTTCGCTACTATGTTTACCCACCTGGGGTCTGTCGGCAATTCCAATCGTAACATAAAGGGGTTTTTGGCTAAAATACTACTATTTTTTGAAGGGATTATCTACGGAAAATAGCTGTCGGTCACTGATTTATTTTCAAAAAAAAAGCGCTCTTTGAGAGCGCTTTTTTTGTTGTGTTCTTCGCTTAGATGTTCTTGACCAACCAGTCACCCACTTCACGGGTTCCGTAGGCTTTTCCACCATCTGCCAAGTCTTCTGTTACGATTCCTTCTGCCAGAGATTTGTTGACCACTTCTCTGATGGCAGCTCCTTCTTCTTGCAATCCAAAAGCAGTTTCAAACATCATGGCCGCAGACAAAACAGTGGCCAATGGATTGGCGATGTTCAGGCCTGTTGCTTGTGGGTAAGACCCGTGAATCGGCTCAAACAAGGAGAGCTCTGCTCCCATAGAGGCGGAAGGCATCAAGCCCATAGATCCAGAGATGACGGAGGCTTCGTCTGTCAAAATATCTCCGAATAAGTTTTCAGTAATCAAGACATCGTAAGCATTTGGCCATTGCACCAATCGCATGGCTACGGCGTCTACAAATTCGTAAGAAACGCTTACTTCTGGATAGTCTTTTTCCATTGCTTGTACGGTTTCTCTCCACAAACGGGAAGTTTCCAACACGTTTGCTTTGTCTACACAACACAATCTCTTTCCACGAGTCATGGCCAATTCAAATCCTTTCTTGGCAAGTCGCTGTACTTCTTCTCGGGTATACACACAGTTGTCAAAAGCCGTTTCTCCACCGTCTCTTCTTCCTTTTTCTCCAAAGTAAATACCGCCTGTCAATTCGCGTAAAAACACCAAGTCAGTGCCTTCAATGCGTTCTCTTTTTAAAGGAGATTTTTCGATCAAAGAGGGAAAGGTAAAGGTAGGACGCACATTGGCAAAGAGGCCTAATTTTTTTCGCATTTTCAACAATCCTTGTTCAGGACGCACCTTGGCGGAAGGGTCGTTGTCATAACGAGGATGTCCAATGGCTCCAAACAGGACCGCATCTGATGCTACACAAATTTCATGTGTTTCGTCTGGGTAAGGTTCTCCGACAGCATCGATGGCAGCAGCACCTGTCAGTGCAGGTTTCCAAGTGATTTGGTGTCCAAATTTCTTTGCAATGGCGTCTGAAACTTTTACGGCTTGGTCGATGACTTCAGGTCCAATTCCGTCTCCGGCTAAAAGGGCAATCTTTACGTTCATGTTGTTGTTTTTAAAGCATCCGGTGTTTTGAAATTGAACCGTTTGCGTGTTGCTTGTATTTATTGATAAACTTTGCGGCACGATGCTGCAAAGGCATGTTACATTTCTAAAATATTCAACATTTTCTGAGTGGCTTTGATTGCGGATACCGTCTGGTCTGAATCCAAGCCTCTGGTGAGGAATTCTTTTTTGGAGCTTTTCCAAGTGATGATGGTTTCACAGAGAGCGTCCGAATGCGATCCGGGTGGGATGCGCACTGCGTAATCAATCAATTTTGGAAGGGTTTTGTCGGTGTGTGTTGCGTATACTTTTTTCAAGGCGTTTACAAAGGCATCAAACTGACCGTCTCCTTGGGCAGTGGCTTCAAAGAGCTCTCCATGGATGCGAATGGTCAGTGTCGTTGTCGGCTGCAGTCCTTTGACATGGTTCAAGACATAGCTTTCTACTACGACGGATTCTTTGTAAGAGCTGCTGTCCAACACATCGGATATGATGTAAGGAAGGTCTTCTTGGGTGACCAATTCCTTTTTGTCTCCCAATTCAATTATGCGTTGGGTTACTTTTTTCAACTCTTCGTCGTTCAACTGCAATCCGAGGTCTTGGAGGTTTTTTTGAATGTTTGCTTTTCCGGAAGTTTTCCCCAAAGCATACTTTCTCTTTCTCCCAAAACGTTCTGGTAGCAGGTCGTTGAAATACAAATTCTTTTTGTTGTCTCCGTCTGCATGGATTCCCGCAGTTTGCGTAAACACATTGGCGCCTACAACGGGTTTGTTGACAGGGATGCGGAAGCCCGAAAAGTTTTCTACCAATTTGCTGACCTTGTTCAAGGAGGATTCATTGACCCCTACTTCCAGACCTGGAAGGAAATCGTTGATCACGGCGATGGCGCTGGCCAAAGGGGCATTTCCTGCGCGTTCTCCCATTCCATTGATGGTCAAATGCAAGCCATTTGCTCCGGCTTTGAGCGCTTGCATGACATTGGCAACACTCAAATCGTAATCGTTGTGTGCGTGAAAATCAAAGTGCATGCTTGGGTATTTTGACCGCACTTTGGACAGGTAGTCAAAAGATTCTTGAGGGGTCAAAATTCCGAGTGTATCGGGCAGCAAGACACGTCGAATGTTTTGAGATTTTAAAAAGTCTAAAAACTGAAAAACATAGTCCTGAGAATTTCGCATGCCGTTGCTCCAATCTTCCAAATACACATTGGTTGATACTCCTTGTTCTTTGGCGAGTTCAAGGACATCTTCAATTTCGGAAAAATGTTGTTCGGGTGTTTTTTTCAGCTGGTGTGTGAGGTGATTCAAAGAACCTTTGGTCAATAAATTTTGTACTTTCCCTCCTGCTTTGGCAAGCCATTTTAGAGAGCTTCCTCCGTCGACAAAGGTCAGTACTTCGATCCGATGGAGGCAGTCGTTTTCAAGGCCCCATTGGGTGATTTTCTGAACGGCCTCCAGCTCTCCTTTTGAGACTCTTGCCGAAGCAATTTCAATGCGGTCTACTTGCAGTTCCTCCAAAAGCAGTTTGGCAATGGTCAGTTTTTCGGAAACAGAAAAAGACACCCCGGAGGTTTGCTCCCCATCCCGAAGTGTGGTGTCCATGATTTCTATTTTTCTTCTTTCCATTTGTATCTGTAGCTTATTTAATACACTATAAAAAGCGCTCCACTGCTGTGAAAACGCTTTTAAAATAGTTGTCTGCTAACAAAGTTAGCGAATCCTTTTTTAGAAAGGGCGCGTTTTTGCAAAGTCTTGAATTTCAGATTTGATGTTTTGCAAGTAGTCAATGTCATCAAAACCGTTCAAGAGGTTTTCTTTTTTATAGCCACTGATGTCAAAATTTTCTTGTGCTCCTGTAGCGACAATGCTTACGGTTTGCTCGGGCAAATTGACTTCAATTTCAGCATGTGGGTCGGCTTCAATCGCAGCAAATATCTCGTCCGCAAAAGCAGCGCTTACCTGAACGGGCAATACACCAATGTTCAAACAGTTGTTTTTGAAAATGTCGGCAAAAAAGGAAGAGATGACACAGCGGAATCCAAAATCGTAGACGGACCAAGCGGCGTGTTCTCTTGAAGATCCCGAACCGAAATTGCGGCCTCCTACCAGAATTTTTCCTGTGTATTTTGGATTGTTGAGCACAAAGTCTGCTTTGGGACTTCCATCAGCATTGTACCTCCAGTCGCGAAACAAGTTGTCTCCAAAACCCTTGCGTTCTGTAGCTTTTAAAAAACGTGCTGGAATGATTTGGTCTGTATCCACATTTTCAATTGGCAATGGGTATGCAGAACTTTTTAAGATGTTAAATTTATCGTATGCCATGTTGTTTTATTTTGTTGTTTTTTGGAAAATGGAAACGTTTGCTTGTTTCTAGGTTGTTTTTACATCAAATCTCTTGGGTCGGTAACGACTCCTGTGACCGCTGCAGCTGCAGCTACCAATGGACTCGCTAACAAAGTTCGAGATCCCGGCCCTTGCCTTCCTTCAAAGTTTCTGTTGGAGGTCGAAACCGCGTATTTTCCAGCAGGTACCTTGTCGTCGTTCATGGCCAAACAGGCAGAACATCCCGGCTCACGCAAGACAAATCCCGCTTCGTGGAATATGTCTAAAAGTCCTTCTTCTTGGATGGCTGCTTCTACTATATGTGATCCTGGAACCAGCCATGCCGTGACATGACCTGCTTTTTTTCTCCCTTTTACAATGGAAGCAAAGGCTCTAAAATCTTCGATCCGTCCGTTGGTGCAAGATCCGATAAAGACAAAATCTATTTTTTTTCCGATCATGGCTTCCTTCTCGTTGTAACCCATGTAACCCAATGATTTTTGGTAGGTCGCCGCTCCGCCTTCTACCTCAGCAGCAGCAGGGATGTCTTTGGAGATGCCAATTCCCATTCCAGGATTGGTTCCGTAAGTAATCATCGGCTCGATGTCGGCAGCGTTGAAATTGTACACTTTGTCAAACTCAGCTCCCTCGTCTGTTTTCAAGGTTTTCCAATAGTCCATTGCTCTGTCCCAGTCTGCTCCTTTGGGCGTTTGTGGACGGCCTTCTAAATAGTCAAATGTTTTTTGATCGGGTGCAATCATTCCACCACGTGCGCCCATCTCGATGCTCAGGTTGCAAACGGTCATCCGTCCTTCCATGGTCATGTCTTCAAAAACATCTCCCGCGTATTCTACAAAGTAACCTGTAGCCCCTGAAGTGGTGAGTTGTGCGATGATGTACAAAGCAACATCTTTTGAGGTGACTCCTCGTCCCAATGCCCCATTGACATTGATGACCATCTTTTTGGGTTTGGGCTGCATGATGCACTGCGTGGCCAATACCATCTCTACTTCTGAAGTTCCAATTCCAAAGGCGATGGCTCCGAAAGCGCCGTGTGTAGAGGTATGTGAATCTCCACAAACAATGGTAGCTCCTGGCAAGGTAATCCCGTTTTCAGGACCTACAACATGTACGATTCCATTGTTCTGATGTCCCAATCCCCAGTGGCTGATGCCGTGTTCTTTGGAGTTTTCTTCCAAGGCTTTTAACTGGTTGGCAGACAGAGGATCTTCAACAGGCAAATGCTGGTTGATGGTGGGTGTGTTGTGGTCTGCTGTAGCGAAAGTACGCTGGGGGTGTAGTACGCCAATGCCTCTTGTTTTCAAGCCAAGAAAGGCTACTGGACTGGTCACTTCATGGATGAAATGACGGTCGATAAAAAACACATCTGGTCCGTCTTTAATTTTACGAACTACATGCGAATCCCATACTTTGTCGAATAATGTATTTGCCATTTTGTAATCTTTATGATTTGTTTTAGAATTTGATTTCAAAAGTACGCAACTGTCCCAAAACTACCGAACTTTTGCAGTGCTTTTTTACTGTACTCACTGTTTGAGAAAAATAATTTAAAAATCTTATTATCAAAATCTTAGCTGTTTTTATTTTACGACGGCTATGGGATAAAACGTCTTTTTTTCAAACAAAAAAAAGCGGTCGCAAACCACTGCCGAAACGGTGTTTTAAAAACAAGTTGCAAACTTACAAAATTCAAAGCTTTTCTGCTTAAAAATCAAGTGGATACTTTTGGTCTTGTCACGAGCCCTTAATTTTGCAATTGCAAGCTCCTTGAAATGCATGGAATGAAAAGAAAAAGTTTTGGGTAAATCTGAAGCGCAAAGTGCAAAAAGCATCGGTTTTCAATACCTATGTGTTTGCTGCTCTTCTTGGGCAGGATATAGGAAAGCTATCTGTCAAACCCCAAATGCCATAAATTAAATGCGTTTCCCTAAGGTCAATCCGTATCGGAGCACATGCGAAGGGCTGTCTTCTGAAAAAAGATATTTTCCGGCTCCTATATAGATTTCAAAAGTCCATCCTTTTTTATTGATCCATTTTTTGCCGACACTAACTCCTAAAGAAACGTCTGTCCAGGACTTGTCCGAACTTGATCCCGATAACAAATCTGACTCCGAATCTCCATCACCCGTTGCAAAGGAGGAAAAAACTTCTACAAACCTCCCACGAGCACCAAAGCCTTCTTTGTTTAAAAAATAAAAACGGTAGAAAGGACTGACTGAAAATTTAGCGTAGGGAAATTCCGGTCCTTTTCCATTGAGGTAGGCAGAAACTCCATAGCTGTTTTGCGAATCGACTAGTTTTTCAAAAGAAAAATTCAAGGCGTTGATCGTCAAAAGATCCAACATGTTCAGTCGAAATTCTTTGGTGCCTGTCAACTGAAATTCTTCCGCACTGTTTTTTACAATTTCTACTTTGACTGTCGTTTCTTTAGAAGTCACCTCCTGGGCTGCTACTAAAAAACTAAAAAAAAAGAGGACGATGGGTAGGATTTTTTTATACATGGCTGCAATGTACTGAAAAAAATAATTCCTTTACCAAACATTCTTTCTTTATTGATGGACGCCATACTAAATTTATGCCTCTAAATTGACTGCCAAATACGTGGAACGAAGTGTCCCATCCGTTTTTCTTCTTTGTATTCAGCAATCATCGATCCATGAATCAGGTGAAAAATTTCAAACACAGCTGTCTTCTCCATAAATCCTCAAGGTCGGCATAAAAAAACGTTCGGCGCTCAGGGTCCAAAACAAAAAAAAGCCGCACATACGTGCGGCTTTTTGTCTTTTTTGTCGCCCCTACAATTCAAAGTTACAAAACAACATCATTGTTTGATGACTTTAGCAATTCCTGATACATTATTGTTCTCGTCGTGTATTTTAATTAAATAAACGTTCTGGGGGAGTACTGAAATATCCAATGTTTCTAAAGTTGATTCCATTAATATTTTCCCTTTTATGTCATATACTTTTACAACAGAAAACCCTGAAGGAATAGTTACAATTGAAGATGTTGGATTTGGATAAATAGCAATTAAATTATTGTTAACATCGCTTATGTTTAAGTTAGTTCCGATGTAACTTATTGAATTGTCATCAATTAGATAGTAAGTAGTATCTGTTTTTTGACCTTCATTACCATTGGGGTCTGTTACATCCAGCTTAATTTCAACATATCCATCTTGCAAACTTGAAAGGTCTAAATTTGCGATGCTGAAATCTTCAGTTAAGATCTCTCCTGTAAAAATTAATGAACTAAAGGCTTTCTTCATTGACTGAAATTTATTTGAGGTCGTAGTTGATGAACTAGAATTAACATTTTGTACAGTAGCAGAGTAAGTACCGCCAACATCTTGACTTTCTACAACAACAGCAATCAAGAAATCATCAAGGCTTGAGCTACCCTCGTTCTCCAAGTTGGACCTTGAGTAATACGACTTAGGTCTTACTGTATCTTTAATATACTCAACACTTTTAGTTGCTATCAGCTTACCTTCACTGTCAGTTACTTGCACGGTAAGTTTTACAACACCATCTAAAACGCCACTCGTATCAATATTATTTACTTGAATGCTGTTTGCGTCAAATACACCTTCTCCACGAACAACATTTCCACCAATAAGGCTGTATATTGTGTAGACGTAATTTAGCCCCTCACACGGCGAACAACTCATGGTAGCAGAAATACTTGACAAATTATTTAGATTCACAACTTTGTCAGTGATTTCAGACTCCAAAGGGGATTTTAATTCAATATCTGATGGAATGATGTCGAATCTGACGTATTCTACAAATGAGTATTGTTCTCTGTTGCCAGCCCTATCTTTAACCGTAGCAGATGCTATTCCCCATTCTCCTGGAGGTGAACCCTTTGGCAACAACAAATCAAAATTATACAATCGCCATTCGTTATCATTTTGAGGGTTTGCATCATGATAATTTAAATCTGGGTTATTCATAGTAGAATTACCCGTCTGATAACTATGTACACCTCCTAGTGGATCTCTTAGTGTAAATGAAACTAAATAAACTCCCGATTCATTACTTTCATAATCAGAAAAATCTCTTGCGAAAATGTCTATTTCAACACGAGTCTCTCCATCTGGTGCATTGGGGTTTGTAGGTTCTGCTGTAATTGAAATGTTATTGATATCAATTTCAGGTTTTTTATAGTCTGGGTATAATGTTTCTACATAAATGCTTTCCCTAGTCTGTTTAAAAATTTTATGCTTTTGGTCTTCATTTATATGAAAATCAGTAGTATCAGCAACATGATATACAATACCACTATTCCCAGCAATATCTGTGGCGAATGAATATGTCGTAGAATACCAACCCGATTGGTAATATTCATGAATAGGTAAATATAGCTCAAAGTACTTATCCGAATCAAAACCATTGTAATACCCCTTTTCTGCATCAACAACAGCTCCGTTTTGTTGTATATCTCTATTATAAACTTCTGAATGATTGTTGTTTGGCACATTCATTCGTGCATAAGACCTGCTTATTGGCAACTTGTCATAATGTGAAAAGTTCAATTTAATAGCACGCATTTCAACCCCATTTTTATCTAAATTACTACCAAACGTTCCTTTACGAAACTTTTCGGTAACCAACTCTATAGTATAATCATTATTGTATTTTGGAGGGGTAATGTCTTCAAGAGGATTTTCAATGAAAAGCTTCATACCAATAGTTGATCTATTTTCATAACGCATGTTACCTACTGGATCAGTTACATTAAAATACGACAAGTTCCAATATCCACTTTTCTCAAATTTATTGAAAGTAGTTGTTCCCACAAGTACTGAATCTGATTGCTGCCTATTTTCTGGCGACAATCTAATATCGTGTAACGTCCCAGATCCAGAGGTGAATCGAATGTAAGCTTCAGAGGCACCATCAAGTTCTGGATCGCTAGAATTTAGAGTTACTCTTATTGTCACTTTTTTATTCCCCTCAAGACCTCCAACTACATCAACCTCTAATTTAGTTACCTTTCCTGGATATGTGTAATCTGGGTACAAGTTGTAAACAGTAAAAGTTAAATCATCCCTGATTTGAGCAATGTAACGAGTGCCATGCATGATCCTATCTCTCACGAACTCAAACTTCCTCATAGAAACAGACATCAAAACATCTGGGTTAGTTAAATATAAAGCTATGGATTCTGCCATATCCTCATTTGGATTTTTTAAATGTGCATAGGCAGATACTGACTCTGTGGTATTGGTTGTTGACCAACCAGAATCTGAAGCTGAATCCTCATACCATCCGCCAATTTCAATCCAATCATTCTTTAAGTTGCCATCAAATGTATAAGCCCATAAAAAATGTGCTTTTTCATGCAAAATTAACCTTCGTGTATCATGGATGTCAGAGGATTTAAATGCTTTTGACATAAATTCAATAACATTCAATTCCGTCCAAGCTATCGCAGCAGCTGATGGATGAGTTGGATTGTCTTGTCCGTTGATGCGTCTGACCATATATTTAAGCCCATCTTGCTTGTGAAAACCATCGGGTAGCTCCTCAAGCATAGATAAAATCTCCAACTTTTCAGTGTTAAAGAACCCTTGGAAGTTAGAGGAGTCTTCACCCATTAATTCTTCTGTCTGCTGAGTATTGGAAAGAAATTGTATTCCAAATTTTTCTCTTGCAATCCAAGCCAAGGCATTAGTATTTTGAGCAAAATTGGTAACAAACTTAACAATAGCGTGATACAATCTTTTTGAAAAAAACTTTCCTTTAATATCGTCTAATTTTCCAATCATGGGCTCGGAATAAATAAAAGCATTTTGACTAAATGTAGCGTGCTTTATGCCATTTACTATTTCGATTGACAGATCATCATCTTGCTCTAAATTTGTCAAATAAAAAACACCTCTAACACCCTTTCCTTTCGAGTAATCATTGTCATCATGTTCGCCGAATGCCCTGTAAGGAAGAGATTCAAACATCTGATATATTCGAAAACTGTCTTCACTTGACCAAGGTTTTACATCATCTGACAAAATAACTCCATATTCTGTCCTAAGCTTAATCGCTGAATAATCATCGGGAACCTTTAATGTGTCATTTATGATGACAATACTAGTTGGTTCATTAACATATCGCTGATTGGCATGCCCAGCAGCACTTCCATCATCTTCCCAAGTATACGAGAAATTACCCCCAGCAAGCTCTGTTAAACCAAATGTTATATCCGTGTCATTTGGGATGCTAACAATTTGTTGTGAAGGATAAGTATAGCCTGTTGCATCAAGCTTTATTGCCCAATCGCCATTGCTTATAGAAAATACTGCTGAAGTTGGAGAATCACTAGCATGAATCCATTTTTTGAATAACTTTTCACTGCTTTTTTGAGCAATAACCAGAATTGAGTCTCCCTCTTTTATATTGTTTACAGTAACTGTAAAGTCATTTTGAGAAAAGGCGCTTAAACTAATCAGAAAAAAAAATAATCTTAACATTAATTTTAATTTTATGCTAATCTATAAAAACTATTCTAAAAGTTGCAACCAAATTTTTACTCCTGAGATCGAGTCTGTTATGTTGGCTAGTATGGTTTTAAAAAGTAGTAGAAATAAAAAGGAGGTCAAAAATGACCTCCTATCTAGTATAGCTCCTCCTCTTGGGCTCGAACCAAGGACCCTCTGATTAACAGTCAGATGCTCTAACCAACTGAGCTAAGGAGGAGTTTCATTGCAACAAAACAATGCTGTTTTGCGTGTGCAAATATAATTAATATTTTAAGTTAGACAACTGGTGTGAATTATTTTTTTAAAAAGAAAACACCTTAAACAAGGGCCTAAAAAAACCTTGACAATCAAATAATTGTCAAGGTTTTAAAATTTATACCGTGTGTACTTGGTCGGGATGACAGTACGAATGACCATTTTAACCATCCCTTTATTTATAAGGTTTAAGGAAGTTCCATTTTTTAGAACTCACCTAATCACTCAACTTTTTAAAAGTACTTTTTGATAGTGATTGATAATATACATGCACTAAAAAGCTATTACATGTGTGTTATAAATCAATATGAATTTACACAAATTATATGATTAAGCGAAGTTAAATCTAACCAATTTATGTACTTCTCAACAACCTCCAATTGGATACCTGAATACTCAGAAAACTCTTGTATTGTAATGAATTGATGAGGTTCTCTACCTAAATGAATTCTAAATCATGAATTAACTTACGTCCATAGCGTTCACTAGGTCCTGTGATACGTTGAATGTCCTTTGGTTTATACAGGCTCTCTTTTGATTCATGATACTTTATGTATGCTGTCTATACATAAAACATACTTTATTGTTATATGATGATGGTGATGATGCGTTGTTAAAATGTTGACAACCCGATAGGGTTATAAACTTCTTTCATACTAATCCCTGTTTTCAATTTACTGATTTCTATTTTCAATTTGATTATTAGTTTTTCATAGGCCATTATGGTTGCCACTGTTGAGCAATGGCTTGTTGAGAATTGCTGGTCTGTAAAATATTGACAGTCTTCTTTATTGAGACGTACTCTGGTATTCTTTTATAAGAAATACTGCTCATCCAAGTGAGTTGCCCCCCTCTTAAAGTAATGGTAGAACTCTTGATTATTATTAAAATATTTGGCAACATTTCAACCATGTTTTTTAACAGACAAACTATTAATTAATCCTTAATATTTCTTAGGGAGAACTAATTAGAATCAATTGCGGGCTTTTTAAATCATATTCATTACGATTTGAGTCTTTAAAAATTAAAAAAAGCGGGGCTAGCCCCGCTTTCAAACAACAAACCAAACTAATTCAACTATAAAAATCAAGACATTGCTACTGATCGAATTAACTTTACAATTGTAACTTCTTATAGATTTCTATATAATCTATTTTTAAATAATTGGGCCAAATGGTATTGCCTTCAGAAGATTTTGTTGAAACTCCATTATTAAGTACTAAATACATATCTTCATTTGGCCAATTACTGACATCACTGGCTTTTATTGTATTTACCTTATCCCCATCAATAAAAAAATTTGCTTCGGTTTCCGTCCATTCAAAACCATACACATGCCATTCTTCACAATTGTATTGAATGTCAAAATAGTTAATCCATGAGGTATGCCATTCAATATCAGGCCAACTTCCAACTGCTAAATGAGCCCCCATAATATCAGATTTGTCGTCCTTCTGTCCAAAGTATTCAAACATGTCCCATTCTGGACCCCAAATAAGGTCTTCTGCAATTAACCAGAGAGCCGGCCATACTTTTTTACCGGAAGGGAACTTAGCCTTGATTTCAATATACCCCTTGTTTAAATGAACTTTGTGCATGGACATAATCCAACCACTTGTGTAATCATAATTCCCATTGGGATTTGCTCCCATATAATTGCGTTTTTGATTGCGTAAAACTAAGGCTCCTTCCTCCAAATACACATCCTCATTTGTGATATATCCCGCATAATCATCATTAAGCAAATGGTCTCCTTTAGCTCCAGGAACAAGGTCTCCAGTGTTAGCATCCCTCAAACTTCCTACGGTCCAATAATCCGTATTGATAGCTTCAGCTTCAAAATCATCTTCCCACATTTTTTCATATCCGTTAAGAGGATTTACAATTATGCTGTCATCATCAGACTTATTATTACCTGGGTCTTGTACTGAACTTTTGCTACATGACATTAAAACAAACAAAACAAGTATGTTAAGAGCACTCATTCTCTGGACAATTAACCACCCCACTCAGTATGTTGAATTAAACTGCTATTAGCATCAATTTCACTCTGAGGTATTGGCCATTTATAGTGCTTACCTGGATCAAAAATTCTATCCCCTACATTAGGGTACTCAAGGTCAATTATATCTTGCTTTTCCATCATATACTTGGCGTATACTTCTTCTAATTCCTCCCAACGCATGAGGTCAAAATACCTCAACCCTTCAAAAGGGGTTTCTATCCTTCTCTCATGTTTGACAATATCTAATAATTCCTCTTGTGAAAGACCGGTTCCTTCAACCGCAGCTACTAAAGGCATTCCTACTCTTGCTCTTAATTGGTCTACCAATCCAGTAACATCAGATTCCGTAAAGCTACCGCTCATCAACAAAGCCTCTGCTCTCATTAATAAAACATGGGCATATCTGATAACGTAAAAATCTTGTGAACTATGGAATGCATCCTGGTCCCAATCGAGTTCATCATTAGTCCATTTTCTCATGTAAGCCTGATTATCCCAAGATTTATTCCCATTTCTAAAAGTATCACCATGCGTAATTATTGCACCAGATAATCTAGGGTCTCTATTATCTGATAGTATCGATGAATCATCACTATCACTTAATTCAGACTCCCCATAGGGCAATCCATCTGTCATATAATATTCCTGAACCAAATCTGGAAGCACTCTTTGATAATCCAATATCCCCCAATTCCCTCCTATACTAGACGAGTTATCCTGTAGTCTATCAAATTGAATTGACCAAATTACCTCATTGTTTTGTTCATTGACAATTTCAAATAAATCTTCATAATCCGGAAACAACGAATAGACGCCCAAATCAATTACTTCTTGAGAGTATTCAGCTGCCTTTTCGTAAGTGCCTCCATAACCTGCGTGGAACAAGTTTATTCTGGCCAATGTCCCCAAAGCAGCACCCCGAGTTAATCTACCCCAATCATTTGAAATAGGAAGGTCTTCATAAACGGACTCTAAATCTGAGATTATAAAAGCTACTGTCTTTTCTCTTGTGCTTTTAGGAACATTAGCTTCTGTTACATTTTGAATTTCAGTAATAAGGGGGACATCTTTCCACAGAATTGCCAAGATATTATATAATGAAGCTCTAATTACAGATGCCTCTGCTATTATCTGTTTTGCCGTTGCCTCATCTATATTTGTGGCATCCATCTCGCCCACTTTTTGAATAACAGTATTGGCTCTGGTAATGCCTACATAAAGCGCTTTCCATGTATCATTAACCATCCAAGATTCTGCTGTATGAATGCCTTGGGCAATATCTCCTCCGGCCATCCATTGCCAAGTAGTATAACCATTATCACTCATGAAATCCCAACGCACACTTCCTCCTTCGTAAGGACTTGAATCGTATATCCATTTAGATTGTAAAGCACTATACGCTCCCATTAATCCGAGGGTTGCATCAGATTCTGTTGTCCAAAAATTATCATTCGCCAGTGAAGACAGTGATTCTCTTTCAAGAAAATCTTCTGAACAACCTGTATTGAACAGTACTATCATTACTAGTATTAGCTTATATATTGTTTTTTTCATTTTCAATTCTTTTAAATATTAAAAAGTTATATTCAAACCAAAGGAAATTACCTTAGCTCCTGGGTATTGACGGTTTCTATCATCACCTGTAGCTCTTTCGGGGTCATAGTCTTCTTCTGAAGTAAATGTTAGTAGATTATATCCAGAGAAATAGACTCTAAGCGACTCTGCAAATATTTTATCCATTACAGATTTTGGAAGTGAATAGCCTATATTTAAATTCTTTAACCTTAAATAAGAGGCATCGCGTAAATAGAATGAAGAAAATTGAGAATTATTTGCCTCATTTCCTAGCCTTGGGAATCTAGCATCTGTATTATCTACTGACCAATAATCTAAAATATCTCTAGTAAAATTGCCAGTATTCTCTGTGTTGTACCAGTAAAATCTATCTATTCCTTCTATCCCCTGAAAAAAGGCACTGAGGTCAAAACCCTTGTATTGGGCAGAGACATTAAAAGCGTAGTTGAACTTAGGAAATGGGTTACCTATTATTTGTCTATCATCTCCATTAATAAATCCATCTCCATCTAAATCTTCATATTTCAAATCTCCTGGAGCCAAATTTGCATCATTTATTCCATGCTCTGTAACCTCTTCTGGAGTTTGATAAATACCTAATGATTTTAATGCATAATAGGCGCCAATTGGCTCACCTTCCATATTAATGGTATTCCCAGATATCCAATCTTCAAGTCCATCGATATCTACAATTTTATTTTTAACCTGAGATACATTAAAATTTGCAGAATAATTAAACTCACCAATGCTATTGTTATAGGTTATGTTGGCCTCCCAACCCTTATTGCTAATTTTTCCAACATTTTGAAATGGTCCTTCACTTGCCCCAAGTGTACTTGGAATTGGCAATCTTACGATACAGTCTTCGCAGTCTTTCTCAAAATAGTCTAGGTTAATCTGTACTTTATTACTAAACAATCCCAAATCTAGACCTACATTGGTCAATACAGAGGTCTCCCACGTTAAATCTGAATTTACTAATTCGGTAACTGCAACACCTCCTACTTCTGAACCGTTAATGATATAATTTTGGCCCGTGCTAAGTGTTTGTGCGAATGGGTAATTATTATTAAAATCTTGATTTCCTAATTTACCCCAACTACCGCGAAGTTTAGCATAGGTTAAGGTTTTAGAATCGGGTACAAACTCCTCTTCAGTTATATTCCAACCGGCTGAAAATGATGGAAACACACCATAGCGATTATCTTTGGAGAATCTAGAAGAGCCATCTCGTCTTACGTTTGCTTCAAATAAATATTTGCCCTTATAATCATAGTTTAGTCTTCCAAACAATGACTGGATGGCAAACTCTGAAGCCCATCCTGAAAAATCGGAGTTAGTTACTCCTGCATCCAACTCAAAAAGTTCATTATTTGCGAAGTCCTGAGCTGTAACACTCATAAAATCTGTTCTTTCAAATTGTGAGCTTTGACCCAGTAAGACTTTAAAATTATGTTCTCCTAAGCTCTTGTTGTACTTTAGCACATTATTAAATACCGTACGAACGAATTTGTTATCATTATTTAACAGAGAGTTTATTACATTGTTATTACTTACCAAACCTCCATTAATATCAAAATGCTCGTAAGTTGGAATAAATTTGGTTCTTGCACTATTATTAAAAACCCCGCCTAAAGTGGATTTAAAGGTCAACCCTTCAATTAATTGAAGCTCTGCATATACTTGTCCTTCTACTCTATACCTCTCTGTAAAGTCTTTACCTGTTTGAGATATCCATTCAATATTTCTAATAGCATTATCATCAGTTCCTCGACCATCTAAGAAACCCCATTCACCATTGGAAAGTTGAACAGGCACAGTAGGTCTAGTAAATCTTCTAATACTGTAATTAAGTCCGTTGTCCCCTGAACCACTGGCTGGAAAAAGCGCTGTTTCTATTTGTTTACTTCTATAGCCGTAAACGTTCATTCCTGTTTTAAAATTCTTTGAGACATTAACATCTATATTGGTTCTGAAGTTTGTACGGTCAAATGAGGTCCCCTTCAAAATTCCATCTTGATTAAGGTGTTCCATGGATACAGAATAACTTACCTTATTTGAACCTCCTCTAACGGCAACATAATGCTTTTGCATTGGAGCCGTTCTAAAAGCAACATCGAACCAATCTGTATTTGCCCATAAATCTGGTTGTGACCCATCTCTCATCGCTTGAATATCGGCATCTGAATAAACTGCTTGTCCGCCATTGCCTATTGACCATTCATTTCTAATCCTTGCATAATCCCAAGAATCTAGAAAATCTGGTTCAACAATTGGGCTCTGAAATGACGTACTCGTGCTGAAAGAAACTTGCGGAGCGCTTTCTCCGCCTCTTTTTGTAGTTATGAGAACAACCCCATTGGCTGCACGGACACCGTATATTGCTGCTGAAGCTGCATCTTTTAGCACGGTTACAGATGCAATATCTTCTGCAGGTATTTGACTAATGGTGCTTTCTATACCATCAACCAATATTAGAGGGTTATTACCTCCCGTTATGGAACCTATTCCCCTTATTCGAATTTGGGGGTCATCTGCTCCAGGCTGTTGGCTAAAATTACTGACCACAACACCTGGTAACCTCCCCTGAATCAATGCTCCAGTACTTGGTACAGGCACATTAGTTAATTCCCTACCTTTTATGCTAGCCACAGCTCCAGTTAAGTTTTCTTTTTTCTGTTTGCCGTAGCCAACTACTACCACATCATCTAACTGGGAAACATCATCTTCAAGAATTATATTCAATGGATTATTATTGACTATTTGTATCTCCTGACTCTTATATCCAACATAAGTAATCTGTAGTGTAGCACCGGTGTTAACAACAATTCTAAATTCACCATCAAAATCTGTTTGTAAACCATTTTTTGTTCCTTTTTCTACAACACTAGCACCAGGCAGTGGCAAACCGCTATATGAGCTTACCTTTCCTGTAATTTCTAGTTTTGATCTCTGGGACCAAGAAGCAAATATTCCCGCCACTAGAAATAGAGCTACTAAAACCAATTTTGGTTTTTTTCTATTCCTTAGCAGAAACAACCCATTTTGCTCAATTGGTATTTCATGTAATTTGTTAGTCATAATTTAATTTAATTTTAGTTTATATAATAAAGAGCGGTATAAATCCTAAAAGACCGAGGGAGCTATTATTCATGTGGAGGGTGGTATTGTTCTTTTTGGAAATAAAACCCCTATATTTCCTGAGTTAATACCTTTTTTTTGTACTTTGAAGGCAGGCAATTAAATTGTTTCAAATGATTCCCTACTATTTAGTGTCATTGAAACCAACCTCATAAGCTATATAACTAAGCTTATAAGCTTCATTTTAATAAGATTCTACGTATATATTGTTGTTCTCCTATAGTAACTTTTAGAAAGAACATGCCATTATCCAAGTAATTATGTAAATCTTCAATCTTATATATGAAACGACCGGATTCTGCAACTTCTTCACGTTCAAACAATACCCTGCCTAAAACATCTATACCTTGTATCAACACATTCCCTTTGGTCTCTATGGCCACAAAAAGTGTTAATTCTCCTTCTGTAGGATTTGGGAATACTTTAAACACGTCATGGCTCTCCTCCTCATCCGGATCGGGGTTTTCCGATTTGGATTTAACCGCTTTCAAGGGCCCACTAAACAAGTCGAAGTCTTGTGCAATAAGAAACCCTGATCTTTCGAACGCCATCCAGCCCACTTCTTCATTAGCATGATCTGTTTCTGTGTTTCTGCTCTTGTCCTCTTCTAAAGTGAATTGTATTGAGGTAGCTGATTTATTGCGGTAATGTAAAGTTATAGGATCGTTTTCATTATACGTAAATACATCCGCCAGTACTTTAGGGCTGCTGGAAAATGAAATATCACTGCCGTATGTTAAGGTTCGCCAATTGTCGTTCACATTGGTCTTTAAACCTGCTTTAAAATCCATATAACCCAATACCGTACCCTGCTCCATAAAAATGGCATCTACCGTTTCGTTATTAATACTGCGACTCCGATCCCTATTTTCCTGTTGTTGCAAGCGTACCGAATATCCATTATTCCGGGCATTGGCTGCCGTACCATCGGTTGTAATTTGGGTCAAAAACAAGGGATTGGTCATTTCGTTAGGAAAAGACACATTGGTAAACGTATCTTCATTAACATTGGTCTTATCTCTAGCATATAATTGCTGTCCATTTTTAAAGGCATAATGCCCGGCATCGACTACCATATAATGGACAGACTCATTCCCATGGCTCCCGTTTTCATAACCCCATTCATGTACGCGCCATTTAAAATTACTGGAATTAACGTCCTTTACACGTACCGTAAACCGATCGGAACTGTTTTGTGTTACCGGCCCTAAGACCACGATAGGGTTAGAATAGCTTCGGTCAAGGTTCACGGTTTCCCAATCATCATCGGTTGTGCTTGTCCCTATTTCTCCAATAACCTGGAAATCTTCAGGTATAAACCTAAATTTACCCTGTTCCGTTGATGAAACAACAAGCACTTCGATACCTCCAAAATTAAAAGTTCGGGCATAATCCAATGAAGTCGCGTTCTGGAGATAATAGACCTGGTTCTCATTGGACTCCTCAATCCACCAAGCATTGAAATAGTTATTATCACTACTCTGCCAAATGGTATTACTAGTGTTTTGTTGGGCGAAATACCGCGGATTATTATTATTAATTGTGGCCTGCGTAGCCATACGGTATTGCAGGCAACCCAGATATTCTAAATTCCACAGATCACTATCACTTCCAATATTTGAGAAATTAGATTCCTTTAAATAATTATTGCCTAAAAGGTTATTTGATATAACCTTCTTATTAGGCAAGTCATTTGGAATTAGTGTATTATACCCTGCCATTATCTCAGGAGCTTCGTTGCTGTAGTTTATTGTCCAAGAGTTATTACCTAGTAAACTATTGCGCGATAATACATTGGTAATCTGGTAGTTGCCAGGAACACCTCTTATTAACCATTGTTGGGAATAATCGTCCATATTAAAATCTGTAACATTTGAATCTTGATTATAGACCTTTTTGTTGCTGGAACGCATTATGGCATAAAGGTCATCACCCTGGTCCTCTATAAGCACTTCTCCCAAGCTAGGAAGATTGTAAATGGCTCTGGCCATAGTGACACTTCCTAACCCGCTTAAGTTGGCACCCGGGATTTCCTGCTTGGCTATACTGCCCGATTCCCAGTAAACATCCAATTGCTGGGTGCTTACATTACTGGTGTTAAAATATTCTACGCGTATACTATGCTGGCCTGATCTTAACCCCAATATACCAGAGGCTTCTACCAAGGTATTGGAATCGTTATTATTATATGCTACCAATAAACCATCAATAAATATTCTGCTGCGCCCTTTAGATGCCGTATAAAATGTATAATCGTTATTCGATGGCACATTTATATAACCTTCATATTGAATGGCATAGTTGCTGGATAGTCCAGAAGGGAGATTTACACTGTTTTGAAATCCTACGGACTGGGCCGTATGATCATCTAAATTGGGCAATTGTGACCCCGTAAAATCACCGGGATATTCGCGCCATGTCAGATTTGAAATAACTGTCCCTGTTGCTTCAGAAGCTAGCCGCTCCTGCTTAAGCATGTCAGAAGATATGGAAGCTAAGGCCCCACCGTCGTACTTTCTCCAATAAACAGTTAGGTTTTTAGTTCCCGTATTTTGAAAGTATTTTACTATTATTTCATGCAACCCTGCCTTTAGACCAATATAACCACTCTTAAGTATGGATGCATGAGAACCATCGTTATCCACAACCATCTGATCGTCTATAAATAACTGGCTGCCGTCGTCACTATCCAAATAAAAATTATAAGCGCCTTCGGATGGAATATCAATATAGCCCGTATACTTTAGTCCATAATGTTCTGCTTGCTCTATCTGTGGTGACATAATGGTTTCTTTGACTCCACTCAAAGCTGGCGTGAGGCTGTTAAAGTTAGGGAGCGAAGTTCCCATATAGTCCTCATAATACTCAAATTGTACGCCCGGCCCTGTTTGCGATAAGCTTTTATTATTCTCCAGTGGAATATCGACATACAGATTGGTGGCGAGTACCGGACTGGCTGGATCTTCGGCTGCCCATAAGCGCAACCTTCCATTATCTGAGGCACTATCAAAATACTCCACCTTAATTTCGTGATACCCCTGCTTAAGTGCTATTTTTTCACTTAGCTTTCTAAAATTGTGACGCCCGCTATTATCGATCAGCATTTGATCACCGAAATACAGCTTGCTACCATCTTTAGATGCCAGTTCGAATGTGTATATACCGTCAGTAGGTATTTTAATATAACCTGTAAAACGTGTTGCGGATTCCGTGGCCAGGTTGACGGCTTTTACCCCACTTGTAACGACAGCAAAAGAGATGCCCGTTAAATCGGGTGTGTGGCTATCGAAATCTGGAAAATCCGTCAGACCATTCAGGTCGTAATACTCGAATTGCACGCCATTTACTAAGGTATTCCCATAGGGTAAATCGGCTACACGTTCCGCAAAATCATTGTCTGCATCTTCATAGTACACCTCAAACTTATAACCGTTATCGGAGCCATCCAGGCTTGCCTGCATGGATATGGTATCACCTGCATCTACATATAGATAATGGCCATTGCTTGGAGTCCTCAAATACAGCGTTTCTACAGAAGCTCCTACTACCTCGTCGACCCACCAGAAGTTTTCAGTAGCTGAAAAGGTCATATCACTAGTGAGGTATTGATTGCCATCCATATTCTTAAGACTGTATTGCAGACCGCCTCGGTAATTGGCTTGCCAATGATTATCATCGGAACCGTGCATGTGATGCTCCTCAATGACCAGATTTGTAGCTTCTTTACTTATAAACTTATTTACGCCTTTATTACTTAAGAGTAGAGTACTGCCTGTTGTCAATGGATGCTCTAAAGTACCCGTAAAGTGGATGTTCACATTTAATATGGCTCCATTGTCATGAATTTCGCCGCCATCATCGGTAGCTATGGCATCTTCCTGGATTTCACTCACCACTAAATACTGTTGGACTCCCAAGTTGAACAATTGGGAAGACCCATCCTTATTGGCATAGACTACCCATTGCTGACGCGTATTTGCAGGATCAAAATCCATAGCTACGATCGTGTTACTGCCATCGACTCCAATAGCTTTTTTAGAATTACGATTGACAATCGTATACTTATTGACGTCCAAAGCTTCTATGAGCCAGTCACCCTCGGGAGGTAACAAGGCTCCATATTTAGCCTGTATGTCCCCGCCTGTTTCCTCTAAAAGGTACCTATTGGCGGTTGAAATATTATACCAACCATCGGCTAGTGTTTCGTACATATCAATAGGATCGTTGATATCATGGAGCATAAAACCATATCCAGGATCTAAGCTCCCCCATTGATAAGATTTGCTTAGCACCACTTCGCTATCATCAGGAATATCCATGGCATAAAGTGCATTTTGACCTAGGCCACCTACATGTGGTGTTCTTATCACGAAATATCCGGGGTACGGTGAATTATCGATCCACCATCCTAAACTTTGGTTATCACAAAGACCTTCAGAATCATTGCACGATTTCAATGTATTATCGGTAATATCCCTATAGTAGTAGTCATCTTCAGAATCTACAGTGGCATACAGCGTATATTGTTGACATCCGTAATAGCCTATATGCCATTCCTGAGTTGAATGCTCATCCATATTACCTTGACCAGCCACCTGCAAATGTGGGGACTCTAACAAACTAAAGGTTAAAAGGCTCTTTGATAGGTTATTTATTAAATTATAGGTGATGGATGTATCGACGGCGGGACTGTAATTTCGTACATGGGTGGTTATCCAAGGAATAAGTTCTGGCGCATTTAAGGTAAGCTCTACCTCTCCCGGAAGATAATAGGCCCCAGTTCCAGCATTGTACAAATGTATCCCATCACCTTCCCCATCTTCAACTAAGTACCACAACAGGTAGTCATTGCCCTTAAACCAGGGCTGTACATTTACCTGCCAACTGGCATCTGTACCCAACACCCGCCTATTGGGTTTATTCATAATAGCATATAGGTTGTTTCCATCCCTTACTTCCTGAAGCTCTATGAGCCAGTCGGTTTTATTACCATCGGTTCCGTCAATTATACTTAAAGGTTTTCCACTTAAGTGTTTACCAGGCTCTGTTTCCGGAGACAGCCTGTAAAAGGATGTCGCTATGCTTGTAAATGTAGGTGGTGTTGTGGGTGTATTCATTTCAAATTTAAAATGATCATCTCCTACAATATAACTACCTACTGCAAGTGTTGTAGAGGGGGCTGTTTGCGCATATAAATATTGATCTTCTTTCGAGAATGTGTATTTAGCGTAAAAATAGTTGGGATGGTCATCGGTAAGGGCCAACCACCCTGTTTTATTCTCTACTTGCATACTTAAGGAAGTACCATCGTAATATACATAGGTACTATCTGCAACATTATGAAATGCATAGCGGAGGCAGCCATAATATTCCAGATTCCATTTCTGCTTATCATTATCATGATCATTTGGGTCATAGGACAGCTCCAACAAGCCAGATTCATCTGCTCCCATAAGTTCATTGACACCCTTATTAAGGACCCAGGTGGGTTCATTGGATAAAATAGGCTCAGCCTCCTGTACCTTATTTAATCTAAGTACCACAGCTTCCTCCCGGGAAAAGCTGCAACCTGTTGACGTCAAATAAGCCCCATCTGTATTTTTAAACACAATGGTATTGGTTGTGGCATCAACTAATTCATAGGTCCAAAACAAACGATCATCGTCCAAATCCCACTCGTAGAGACCCACATGCTCCTGCTGACACCCTAAAGCTTTATTGGAAGTTTGCTGCATTATTGCATAGTAACCGCCTCCCTGATTTTCCACAAGCCAATTTTCACTTGTGCTGCTGATACTCAAAATTTCATTCTCGTCATCATATATTAAGTAATCTGATGTATCGTCAATACCAAGTGTGTAATAGGCTCTTGGTATATCTTCTCCATTAACATAAAAGGTTTGAGTGGTTGTATGCCTAACATCTTCATAGGTAACACTTACACTAATTAAATCTCCAGCTCTCAATTTAAAGTTATCAAGCTTTGCATAAATCGTGTCAGCAGTTGCCGATACACTACTAAACGACCCATCAGAAATTTGACTATAGGTTCCATCTTTATCAAATTTAACCCAAGTGTCCTCAATCTGCCTGGTGTAAACACGCTCACCATTATAATTTATAAGGAATTCATCATGAGCAAAACTTTCGTCAATGGGTTGTTTGGCATATACGTAACTTTGAGGTCTTGTCCCAAAAGAAATAAGAGTTTCTTCGGTATCTTCTCTCGACATTAAATTCTTGATACTTATGGTTTTTATTTTTTTATAAGCATTGGGGATTTCCATAAAAATATCCTTGACGTCGTATTCGCCTTCAATAGAATTTCCTATCCTAAAACTAGAAAATACATTTTCTTTTGAATCGCTTCCCTCTTTTAATGCAATATCATCTACTGGCACATAATCATATAACGGGGACATTGACAAGGTAAAATCAACCAATTTCGGATCATTATCGGCATCATCATCTTCATCATTAGGCACCTCAATATTGACATAAGTTTGGGTTACAAAAGCCAAATAAAGTGATCCCGATGAATACGCACTTATATCAAAGTCTGTGATAGCGAGCTGATACAAGCCATTATTATCTTTATCGCTAACGGTATAGGGGATATCTTCCAACAATACATTGTAAGTCACTTCGGGATATCCATTGTCATCGAAAACCGGATTTCCTCCATCTAATACCGGCACCTGCTGCAATAAATTTACCTTAAGTGGTGCAAAACTTAATAAGTGTTTTTCCTGTGGAGATTCCGGAGGGTCCTCTTGCTTCCATTCGCCGTGGTTTTCCTTTGTCCTTACCGAGGTACTTGAACTCCATGAACTTTCAATCTGGACATTTAAGCGGCTTGGGCTTTCATACTGGTATTCTACATCGGAAATGGATTTGGTAATATAGGTGTTTTGTACCCCTTCAGTATGCAGGTCGTATTTTGAGAGACAATAATAATGATACGTGTAATTACAAGATCCAGTATGATGATGATGATTGTTATGGCCACAATCGCAGTTATACCAATATTCTTTAGTCGTAGGTTTCAGGTCCTCCTTATCATGGTATGTAGCAAATACGGTTTCCATATCATAGAACTCATATGGGTCCTCATAGATGGTGCCTGGGGGATAATTTGCTATGTTACCTTGTTTTAATAACGCAAGAGCCACAGACAATTTATTTACTTTTTCTGGAATGGCTGCCCATACGGTCACTTGATCTCTTACCGCATTTATATCGGAGGCCGCTGTAATGGTATTTGCAATGTATGGAGTTTCCAGATAATAATGGGCATCAATGTCCAAATGGGTAGTGGTCTCATCAATTCCAAAACCGTCTTCCAACCATTTCTCCATCCACATCACCTCTCCCATGCTCATACCCGTTGCATAATTTATAGCTTCGTCAATGTCTACCGGAGACCCTGCCTTGTTTAAGGCATAATTAATAGTCCCCACACCGGTATAAGGGTTATGAAAGATGGCATCGTTGACTTCATCCATTAGATTCATGATTTCTTCGGTGTAATCTGTACCATAGAGGTAGTCAAAAGTTGCTGTCATCGCCAATACGCTGGCAGCAATGACGAGACCTTCGGGTCCGAACTCCTCACTTTCCATCATAAACTCCGTAACTTCAGTAGCTTCCATGGAGGTACCTTCTATCTCCATGCTCATTCCCTCTTCCTCAATTTCTGATACACCTGATATCTCACTAGGTTTTATATCCACGATCTCCTCACCTACTTCGTCTTCAAATGAAATTTCATCATCCTCGCAGGTCTCTTGAGCTTGAAGGGCCACAGAAGCCAAAAGCAACATTAGCATTAATATTATTCTATTTATTTTTATAGCTTTCATTGTGTAAATATTTTGTTATTTAAGAAAAGAGTTTAATTCCCGCTGCAGCACCAAGTAAAACGGGTAGGTTCTGTGGGTACATTATCAAAGTTAACGTCCCTATCTCTCAATGCATTATCATAACGTCTCAAAGCAGACCTATAAAAGTATTCATTCACTCTATAAAGGCCATAAAAAAGCGCACCTCCTATAACAGCAGAACCGCCAATAGAAACGGGAACCAGCCAATTTTCAAAATGTTCACCTCCATCATGGTGAGGTTGTCCAGGGTCTATCACTAACAATTCAAATGCACCTACACTTGGTGGTGACTGGATTTCATCGGATGCAAGATCAACTGACAAATCATCGTCTATATCTGTGCCCGCTTCATAGGCTGATGATCTATCTTCTTTTATTCCATAAATAGAGTTTAGGGTTTTCAAATTGGTAGGATGTACCTGGTATGCGCCTAGATTCTCGTCCCATTCATAAGAAGCCGCTGTCGGTTGACCACGAAGAATTAATAATGGATCTCCTGTGATTGTAGTTGCACTAGCGGGTTGACCTGTAAAGTTTCCTCCATAGATCAAGTTGTGATCAAAGATCACATCATCTCCGTCTACTCTATCCCAGTTTTCCCATTTTCCTGATGACCCAACCAAATAAAACAGATTATTTCTAAATTTTAAGTTGTTCGCATATTGAGAATTATTACCCAATTCCTGATCCCAGTCAAATGGAATTATTTGGATAGGCAATAGTTCATCACCTGTTGTATTTACAATGGTATTATTGTACACATCAATATTAGTCGACGTACCCAAAAACTGAAATGACCTTGTTGCATCATTCACGCTAAGATTATACCTGACAATACCATTTTTACTATTACCTGCATTCCAATCAGGTGTCCCCGATAACATAAAGCCTCCATCATTGTCATGACTGTAGTTATACTGATAAATAGTACCTGATGTACCATAGTCTATGTCAAATGCCTGTGCATCCATAGGATCGCCTTCAGGAGTTTCTGCTCCATGTACATTGTAAACCTCATTATATTGAAATACAGCATCGTCACTATTGAATGGCCACATGCCTACATTAGGATCGCCCGCTGTCATAGACGCTCCATTTAACGTATTGTACTCAATAAGTGCCCCTGTGGTTACCGCTGTCATGATGCCATCACCCCCTATATTTTCAAGAAAATTGTATTTAATTACAACATTTAAACTTGGAGCCCAGGTATTAATCGTAAGATTCAAGTCGCCATTTATATCTTTACAAGGAAGCTCAGCTCTACAGATAAAATCTGAGGATATCAAAATACCACTGCGATCAATATTCTTCAAGATATTATTTTCAATCGTTACACCATTGAACCACCCAAGAGGACCGCTCTCTGCTTTTCCGTCTCCCTCTCCGTCTCTTGATGCAATTAAAATCCCGGCACTCCCTTCGGTATCCTTAACATTGTTTCCATATACTGCGTGTATGTAATTATTAGCAATTCTAATCCCATTCAGTTCCCCATCATTAATATTATCAATCTCTATCCCTACTTTTCTGGATCCCGGAATGGCAACGTTTGTTATATCCAGATTTGTAATTTCCCAATATTCCTGTCCTGACAGATACACCACATGTACCGCGCCATTTCCATCTATCTTTGGCATGCTACCTTTTGAATTATCACCATAGGAAGATATAACAATAGGATTGCCTGCAGTTCCTGAGCCTTGTGGGTGCAATGTCCCTACCCAAGAACCTTCATTTTGTAATAATATCTTATCTCCAGATGTAAATGTTGAGGCATTTACTTTACCCAAATTTTTCCATGCATGGGCTTCGCTAATCCCAGAATTTGTATCATTACCATTTTCACTATCTACATAATACGTAGTATTGCCTGACGAGGTAATTCCTGTATACTCATCAGTAGATTCGCCCAAATCAATCTTTCGAACACTAACATCATCCACAAATAAGGTATAATTGTGATCGAATTTTTTAATAAAAATTAATTCCGACGTTTGATCATAACCAGTAGTAAAATTGAGTACTGTTCGTACCCACGAGGTATTGCCCTTGTTCCATTTTGTGACTTGTGTCGATCCCGTTTTTTCTACCCTTGAGTCCCTGGCTCCTACTAAATATGCTAGCTGGGGATCAGATGTACGACACCACGCTTCTAATTGGTATTGGGTATTCGGCTCAACCGAAATTGTTTGACTAATCTGTCCTTTACTATCGGTAGTTTCTGGAGGCAAATCTGCTGCATCCTCTTCGGGTTCCCACTCGTATACAGGTTCATCTAATCCATCTATTCGTGCTGAAGCTGAACTACCCATCCCCCCTGATGGACTACTCACGCTACTATTGCAGGTCCATATACTAATTTCACTAAGCTTTGCTGGATTGACATCATTAAAACTCGGATTCTTCACTAGATTTTCTCCACTCGTAAGTAATTCATCATTTTGCCTAATAACAGAAAGTTCGGTTGAGCCCATAAATATTTCATCCGGCACGGTCACATTTTCATCATCAAGAACTTTCAAATCACTTTTGTCATCAGCACTGATCGAATTATAGACGCGTATGTTCTTCATCTCTCTTGCTAAGTCACCATCAGGATAAAGATCACTTAATGCCACAATTCTAATCCTTCCCGACTTCAATTTCCAATAGAAATCCAACAGATTTTTTGCTGCGTCACTGTCATTTAAACCTCCTAGCGTATATTGGTCGTGAATAAGATTATCAATATTCTCATCGAATATGAGTCCCGGGAAATCTGGATTGTGAATACCTCTAAATAAAAAGTCTTTCTTAAATAGTGACCAATCAAAGACTGATTTAATTTGCTTACGAACCCGCCAGCCATAGTGTGGGTCATATGCTATCCAAGGCAATTGCTCCTGCCAACTCACTTGTTTATAAGCGTTAAGACTCACTGAACCCCCGTCGGTATTAAAAATTTTTAAATTGGCACCCTGATTTGAATGATCTACTGGAAATGGTGCAGGGTTATCCATTTCATGATGTAATACCCAGTTGGAACGCCAAGTATCGGGCCAAGTAGATTCAGGAATCCATGTATTCAGCCATGTCTTAACAAAATTCGGGTTTGAAAGCGCTGTTTCTGAGTCATCTTCTGCTACGGTCTTCCAATTATAGTTTGCATAATAACTATTCTGGGGTGAGAGCCTTCTATTTATTTTTTGCCTAGCCCCCCAGACATAAGCGTATTCACTATTTACTTTCTCCACCTCAATGATTCGATAATCATACGATTTCACGGCGTCATCCGCCCCGAATGCTTCCCATATAGCATTGTCCTCAATCTCCAAAACTTTTACTTCGGCTCGCTTGGCCTGAGCCGATAAATCCTTCACCTCGGTCTGGGTTGGAAAATCCAATACATTGATTCTAATCAACCTCGACTGAGAACTGATTTCCCCATCAACTTCCTGATTTGTATCATCTAAAAACTTGGACTCCAATAAATAATATCCTTTTTCCTCAAAAGTGTAGGAAAAGAAGCGTTCGTTAGAAATTTCTTCAATTGCAGTATAGCATGCAAATCCACTTCCACCATTCAGGTTATTGTTGCGTCCTAATGTAATACATGCATCAGGATCATAGGCAGGATCATTCTTGTCCTGAACCTTATATAAAATATAAGTCAATCTCTTTTTGATATCCTCATCACGCATTCTCATAGAAAGTGTTTTATATCCCTGATACCAGTCAGTTACGGCTATTTCCCATTTATGATAGTCCTGGGATAATGTACCAATCGTAAGTTTTTGTCCTTTGGCTACATTGTACTCACGAGGAGCATTTTTGTAATAGATGTCTTTCTTGTTTTGAGTATCGTATATGAGTTTCCCATGGTATTGGTATGGACCCTGAGGGGTCTCTCTAAAATCTTCCAAATATTTCCCTATAAAATCGCCTTTTTCTTCTTTCAAATCTAGTCCATTACCCATGCCTCCGAATGGTTGGCTGCTATAAGGCTTTGCTTTTTGACCCAGCACGGCATCATAACCTGGGTATACAATCATTTGAATTGGCTTAGCTCCAATTATGGTCCATTTATCATTAGTAGATCGCCTAAACTCTGAAACGACCATTCGCTCATATCTGTACCCGACAGATAAGGTTGCTATCATATCACCACTCATATCACTCTTGGAAAAAACCTCAGTAGATTGAACACTCCAAAGTCCGGTACCTTCATTGATGCGGTACATGCTAATCTTCAATTCAGCGCTACTGGGCAGGTTTGACACAAAATCGGCATCTAATGCAGGTACTTTATAATTTACTTCTTTATCTTCTGCAAGTGGCCATGTGGTACCAGATATATTGCCATACATGCCATGATCATCCTCACCTGGATAATCTACATCCATTGACACAGTAATACAATGAGCAACCTGTGCCGCATCTTTATAACAAACTCTAACCTGACCAGGGTGTTGAAAATTCGTATTTATTCGGCTAGGATCACAGTCATTAGATTTGTAATAAAAATCTTGACTATTTAATCCGTCAATAGGGGTTGAATAACCTTTATCTTTATAATACAATTTGTCATCCATGATTTCATACCCATGAAAATCCGATTCATCATTAATACGCATTTCATCTGCACGCTCTATATTTGCAGTATTTAGCCAATTGTTTAAGGTCTTATTTTGTGAAGGATACTTTCCATTTTCATTATTAAAATCACTATATACATTGTTTGATCCAATACCTGCATCATCATCAAAGTATTGCCAATAGTCATACTCAACGTCACCAACCATCTCAACACCACACCAATACTGGTCTCCGTCATATTGCTGATGTTCTGGTGCTGAAAGACAAAGTACTTCATCGGTATCTGTCATAAGGAATTTCCCCTCTTTATTTTCGTCTAAAAACCCGTACATTTGATCCAATAGGCCCTCCACTTGGTCCTTATGTTGTGTCTTGCCATCACCATCACTGGTATAAAATCTCGCAAAATCATAAGGTGGATTATAATATTCAGAAGTTTTATCCATTCTGCGCTGTGCGCGATAGGTCCAACTATATTTATCAAAACCATTATAACCAAAGTCGTCATATCGCTGCTTATATGATCCATCTAATTCATATTCGTATAGTGTAACAACTTCTTCCCCCATTTCAGTATATAGCGCTTCACTTGGAAAATCCGCAGCCATCCTCCAGTGTACACTTGCATAGACTGGAAACCAGTCATGTTTAAAATCTCCTGGGCTAATAGAAGGGTTACATACTAATTGAGGGTTTTCTGATAATGGCACGGCTGCCGTGCCAGGTAATCCTTCAAAATATGGTTGCAAACCATCTGGTGTTGTTATCTCCCACTCAAGGTTATCCCCAAGGTATATCTGATCGGAGATATCCAGAGTATTTCCGGAACTAGTATGTGTTCCATTACCATTGACAGTAAGCTTAACAGAAAATCCTTGCCCATATCCTTTGCCAACTATTCCTAGCGTTAAACAACATAGAACAAGTAGCCATACTCTCATTTTAAATTTAAAATATTCCATAATTAATAATTTATAAATTCGTTTAAGTATATATTTCTTGACCAAGGATAAAGTAGTCTTTCTGTCACGGAATAAATCCTAAAAGACCGAGGGAGCTATTATTCATGTGGAGAGTGGCATTGTTCTAAAACCCCTATATATTCCTTGACCAAGGATAAAGTAGTCTTTCTGTCACGGAATAAATCCTAAAAGACCGAGGGAGCTATTATTCATGTGGAGAGTGGCATTGTTCTAAAACCCCTATATATTCCTTGACCAAGGATAAAGTAGTCTTTCTGTCACGGAATAAATCCTAAAAGACCGAGGGAGCTATTATTCATGTGGAGAGTGGCATTGTTCTAAAACCCCTATATATTCCTTGACCAAGGATAAAGTAATCTCTAAGATACGAAATAAATCCTAAAAGACCGAGGGAGCTATTATTCATGTGGAGAGTGGCATTGTTCTAAAACCCCTATATATTCCTTGACCAAGGATAAAGTAATCTCTAAGATACGAAATAAATCCTAAAAGACCGAGGGGGGTTATTATTCATGTGGAGGGTGGCATTGTTCTTTTTGGAAATAAAACCCCTATATTTCCTGAGTTAGCACCTTTTTCTTGTATTCTGAAGGCAGGCAATTAAATTGTTTCTTAAATGATTCCCTAAAATATTTGGTGTCATTAAAACCAACCTCATAGGCTATATAACTAAGCTTATAATCTTCATTTAAAATAAGTTCTGCTGCTTTCTTCAACCTAACAGACCTAATAAATCCTGAAGGCGATAATCCAGTAAGAGATTTCAGTTTTCGGTATAGGGTTGATTGACTCATGAAGAGTTTTTCCCGTAAATCTTCTGTACTAAAATCGGCATCTCTGAGATTCTCCTCAACAAAGGATATAAGCTCTGATATAAACTTACCTTCTAGGGTCTCTTCTGTTTTGATTTGATTATTACTACCAAACCTCACCTGACTTTGATGGTGTTCCCGAATCTTCTTTCTAGTGTTTAGTATGGATTTGATCCTTGCCTTAATTACGTTTGGATTAAACGGTTTTGTAACATAGGCATCTGCACCATTCTTTAAACCTTCAATTTCATATACCGTAGCTGTTCTTGCAGTTAGGATTATGATTGGAATATGAGAGGTTATAACATGCTCTTTTAGTTCCTTACACAATTGCAAACCGTCTTTTTTTGGCATCATTACATCGGAAATAATAATATCTGGCATTTCCTTTAAAGCAATCTGACACCCTTCTTCACCATTGAAAGCCCTTAGTACATTATAGTTTTCTTCGAAAATATTCTTCAGGTAATCTGAGATATCTGAATTGTCTTCGACAATTAAGATGGTCCCATCTGATTTTTCACCTTTAAGTGAATATTTATGTGGAACATTTGGAATGTAGTTTTCTATAAGGTCTGTATTAATGGCCACGTTTGATATTTGGGTCTTAGGATATTTGACATTTACGGGAAGGTTTATATTGAATTCTGACCCTTTTGACAGTTCGCTTTTTACGGATATTTCACCGCCATGTAATTCTATTATTTTTTTTGAAAAGGCCAAGCCTATACCGCTACCAATAATTTTTGATGAATTGGCGCTTTTTATCTGATAGAACCTGTCGAATATCTTATCTAATTCCTTTTTACTTATTCCTTTTCCAGAATCTTTAATCCTCACCATTATTTCGTTTCCTTTTTTATGGATAGACAAGGTTATTTCTCCTCCTGTTAGGGTATTATTAAAGGCATTTGACAACAAATTACACAATACAATCTCCATCTTTCCACGGTCGAAATAACATTCTATATTATCATTTGAAGCCATGAAATTGTAATGAATTTTATTGGTTTTGGCCAACTCCCTGAAATAGAGAAAAACTTCTCGAGAAAACCTTACAAAATTACCTTTCGCAACTAACAAGCTGAGTTGTTCACTTTCAGCTTTTCTAAAATCTAACAATTGATTGATTAAGTTTAGCAACCTATTGGTATTGAATTTCATTACCTCAAGTTTGGAAAGCTTTTCTGCATCCAAACTTTTCTCATCCAACAGCTCTTCTAGCGGACCAGAAATGAGGGTTAATGGTGTTCTAAACTCATGAGAAATATTTGTAAAGAACTTCAATTTAGAAGCCGTAACCTGCGCTTCTTTTTCTTTTTCAATTTGAGCAATCTTAAGGTTTTGTTTTAGTGAAATTTGTCTTTTTCTCATTCTTGAAAAAAGATACAGAACAGAAAATATGATAAACCCGTAAATGAGATACGCCCACCAAGTTAACCAGGGCGCCGAAGCTCTATTTATTTTAATATTTTTAATTCTTGACCATTTTAAACCATCTCTCGAGCCTTGTATATGCAAATTGTACTCACCAGCCGGTAAACCCGTAAAGTTGAGGTTGTTCTTTCCTTTCACATGTATCCATTGGTCTTGAAAACCATCTAGTTTATATCTATATTGAGCGTTCAAGTCTCCTAGAAAGTCATTTAGACTAAATGAAATTTGAATTGATTTTTCCTTATGAGATAGTGAAATAGCTTTTAAATATTCTGCGCTTATAGTACTTGTAGTTCTACTTTGAGGTTTTATACTTTCATTATCTATCTCAATATGAGAGACTATAATTTCGGGATTCGTTTTTAGACCCTCTATAGTTTTTGGATTGAAATAAGTTACATTATCCACACCACCAAAGAAAATCTCATTCGTAATCGTCTTATAAAAACTGCGGAGGTTAAAGGACGATGTTTCAATTCCATCCGTACTATTATAAATACTAAATGTCTCTTGAGATTTATTAAATCTGACTATCTCAGACAGTGTGGTAAACCATATGTTACCAATGTCATCAGATGTAATTGAAGAAATAAAATCACTACTTAAGTAATTACTCTTGTTATATATGGATTCAATCTTATACTTTAATTCAGACTTTTCCCTACTAACCACCAACCCATTTGGGGTAGCCAAATACATTCCCTTATCATCAAAACACATTTGATTTATTATCACACTAGGTAATGCGCCATTAAGGAATACATTGTTATGCACAAATTTTTGCAAATCTTCATTGAAATAAAAAACCCCATTGTATGTGGCCAACCATATTTTACCAGAAAAGGAATCATAAATAACTTCACTAACTCTGTTAGATTTTATTTGGCTATTTTCCTGATTAAAAACATTGTATTTTTTTGGGTCTTCAAAATCTTCTAGTTCAACTCGAAAAACTCCTGATTGCTGAGTGCCAATCCAGACTCTTCTTTTAACATCCACAAAGAAAGATGTCGCCTTTCTTAACTTAGTAGACATGATTATTTCCGATTTCTGATAGTCATATACTTTGATCCCAGAATCCAAACCTATAAAGAGAAGATTTTCAAACTTGTATATTGAAAAAACCTTCTCATCGGGTAATCCGGGAAGCTTTTTTAGATTCGAAAAATTCTTTCCATGATATAGTCCATTCTCTGAAGTACCAATCCAATATTCTTCATTGATTTTAAGTAGGGCATGTATGTTAAAATCTTGAGTTAAATTATTGTTTAGATTGTCTTTTGTGTACTCAAGTATATTTTCAAAACCAATGGACGGAATAAGTTTTACCACACCACCATAGGCCATGGAAAGCCATATAATATTGTTTTTATCAATATGTATATCTAAAACGGTTTTATACAAATTCTTGTCACGGTCTATGGGGTCTTTTAAAATTGGGACTTCATTAAAAACCGTTAGGTCTTTATTACTCTTAAATAGTCCATTACCCCAGGTTCCGATGAATAAGTTTCCTTGATAATCTAATGCTAAATATTTTGCATAATTACTTCGAACTCCTACTTCTATACTGTCAATTGTTTTTCTTTTAAAATCGTAATAATTAAGATTGGCAGGCGTGATTTTATCTTTCTCCGATTGCGCCCTCGCAATCCAGATTCTATTTCTTTTTTTGTCTTCAATTAAATCTGTTATTTGACCGCCAGCGTCGAAATTAATAACTCTATCTTCCTGATATAGATACTGCTTTAAAACATCTACTTCTCCATACCATAAATCACCATTTCTATCACTAATCACTTCTAAAATAGGCCATCCCCCAGGTATGTGTTTAACTAGTTTGCCACGATCTTCTTCTGATATACCATATACGCCGTTCCCCCAAGTTCCTATCCAAATAATTCCGCGACTATCTTGCGTTATAGCCATTACTCTAATTATGTCACTATTGGATGGTTTTAAAAGATGGTTAAAATTTGTGATATGTTCATTTTCCAAATTCATTTTGGACAACCCACCACTTTTAGTTCCAATCCAAAGGTTGTTTGAAGCATCTACAAATAATGTTTCTATATTTTCATTTAAAAATTCAGGATTATCCGCACTAGGTTTGTAGTGTGTGAAAGTAGTTCCATTGTATTTAGTAATACCTCCTTCAGTTCCAATCCATTTGACATTCATGGAGTCACTGACTAGTTTAGTGCAATAATTATGAATAAGTTCATTATTTGCCCGCAACTTAGTTGCTCCATAAGAATTAATTGCTTCTTGGGCTAAAACCTTAACCGTAAGGATAAAGAATAATATTATACTTATTACTTTCATTCTGCCCACAGTTATTATGTATTACTAATTTTACAACGCATCATCATCTTATAAATATACAATTTTGAATTATGGAACTACTCAAAGAAGTGTCTACTTATTGTTTTCTTAACTGATAAATGAAAATTATGTTTTTACAAGCCTTTTTCAAATTCAAAAGAAAACTCTTTGCAGTACTCATGCTCTTCTTTCATTATATTACTGATTTTTTCAATGATTTCAGGAAATTTATGAGCTACATCATTATTTTCTTCAATATCAGATTTCAAATTATATAATTCAATTTTACTTCCTTTATTATTTGTCATATTCAAGCGTATTCCTTTCCAATCTCCTAATCTAACAGCTTGCTTACCCCCTTGCTCTGTGAATTCCCAATACAAATGGCCATGAGATGTTTGCTCGTCACCTAAAAGCTCTGGTAAAAAGGAAATACCGTCTATATGTTTTGGGGATTCTATTTTAATAATATCGCAAACAGTTGGCAAAACATCCCAGAAAGCTGAAATATGATTAGATTTGCTTCCTGAAGTAATTGTATTTTTCCAACTAACAATCATTGGTACTCTTATACCTCCCTCATACAGGTCACGTTTATAACCTCTATAAATACTATTACTATCAAAATAATCAGGGTCTGCGCCTGCTTCCAAATGGGGCCCATTATCTGAGGTGAATATTATAATTGTATTTTCGGCAAGCCCCAAAGCTTCAATTGTGTCTACAATTTCTCCAACTTGGTCATCAAGTAAATTAATCATGGCGGCAAATGCGGCATGACCATTTTCTTGAGATTGGTAAGGCCCTAATTTATACATTTCACCGCTATCAGTTCCTTTAAAAGATTTTTCTGGTTCGTATTTTCCTAAATGTTTTTTCATATAATCTGCAGGAGCTAACAACTCTGCATGGGGAATTATACTTGGGTAATACAAAAAGAAGGGATTGCTTTTATTCTTTTCAATAAATTCCAATGCTTGGTCATGTATCAAAATAGGCGCATATTGTTCCCTTTTGTATCCTGCATTTCCCTCTAGTATGATTTTTTCATCATTGCTCCATAAATGATACGGGTAGTAGCTATGGCCTAAGCGTTGACAATTATAGCCATAGAACCTATCAAAGCCTTTATTTAAAGGGTCTCCATCGGAGCCTGGATACCCCAAACCCCATTTACCAAACACACCAGTTGCATAACCTTTTTCCTTTAATAATTCTGGTAATATTTTTGTATTAGCGGATAAAGGCCATTGTCCTTCAGGATTTATTTCTTTGTTACCCCTAATCGGTGTGTGACCGGTGTGCAAACCTGTCATTAATGTTGACCTAGAAGGAGCGCACACTGTCGAACCTGAATAATGTTGCGTAAAAAACATCCCTTCTTTTGCTAACTTATCTATGTTTGGTGTGGAAAATTTACCCTGTCCGGTACAACTCAAATCTCCATATCCTAAATCGTCTGCAAGAATATAAATTATATTAGGTTTCAAGGTTTTTGCTTGAATATTAGATTTTTCATTCTTGACACAAGCAACGTTTGCTATTAAAACGAGTATCAATAATATTTTCACCTCTGAATTCATATTTTCGATTTTATGCTACTTTTTTCAATTTAATGCGATAATTTCTTTCCAACAGTAGCAAACCATTCCAAAACAAAATCTTTACTCACCCTGTTGTTATTATTAAGCATTTCCCATCTAAATTTATCCAAATTAAAATTTGAGAATTGCAATACATTATTACCCAAACTTTGATAAGATTCAGTGCGTATTTCCGAGGTAAGGTAGTTGTCATTAAACTGAGTACCCTGGTCTCTGGAAAAACCAAACGCAGCATCATCTGAAAACAAAAATAAATTACCAAAAATACTGGTTTTATCAGGCCACTTTTGTCCCCAGTTATCCATTTTTATGATCGTGTTATCTATGTTATTTTCTCTTTTTAAATCATTAATAATTATATTCCCATGAATCTTTGAGTTTTGTACGGGACCAGTAATATGAATCGTTGGAGAAAACTTGCCCTCTCTTTTTGTTGGATAAGGCCTAATACCATCATTTATGCTGACGTTATATCTAATTATGGAGTTCAATGTCCCCCTATTATAGTTTTTACCAAGGCTACTCCCATCATTGCAAAGCAGCAGAAAACCACCATAATTGTCATGACTATAGTTGTATTGAATAATGGTATTGTTACAATTATAATCTGAATCAAACCCCTGGCCGTCCCATTTTGCCTTATGGCCTGAAACTTCATTATACTGAATTAACGTGTTGTCCGCACTCCATGGCCATATCCCTGCAGCTGCTTCCTTATGGGATAAAACATCCGGACAGTCTCGCATGATATTGTATTCGATAATTGCCCCATCTGTAGCTATAGGAACAATCCCATCACCTGGAATTTGTTCTAAGAGATTATTTCTTATTTCAACACCAAGACTAGGATACCAATTATCACGATTGCTGTAACCTGAAGAGGTTATTCCGTTTCTTCCACAGTGATGCAAAAAACAGTTTTCAATTGACAAACCTACAAACCTGGATTTCACCTTATCTCCTCCATTATGCCAAAATATGGCACTTCCACCTCCATCTTTTTTAACCAAACTACCATTTACATGATGCACTTCTAGATTGTTGATATTGATTTCTTTACTATCCCCATAATTTATTGCTTGAATTAGAACCCCTGTTCTCTTTGGAGCTGGCTCTTTACCCTCATTAGTTATTTCCAGATTTCTTACGGTACAATAGGATATATTATTAATCAATACCGTGTAACGCCTTTGACCTTGGCCATGTATTTTAGGTTTTTCTCCATTTCCATATTTATCAAATACAATTAAAGAATCTTTGGTACCACTGCTAGAGATTTCAAGTTGTCCAAACCACTCTTCGCCTGATTTAAATAGCACTTTTGCGCCAGGTAAAAATTTAGTTGAATTAACTTTTTCTAAAGTGGCCCATGGTGCATTTGGTGTTAGTCCTGAATTATTATCATTTCCCTTGGAGCTGCTTATGAAATAAACAGGTGTTTTATTTTCCGAGGCAATTGTATTGCACGAAACAATTGGGAGAATTGTTACCATAAACCATGCTAACACAAGTATTTCCTTAAGTTTTATCATTTTCAATTAGGCTTATTTATTTACTTTAAACTATACTTTTGTCACTAATACTTTTCAACTTCCTTCCATCTACCCGGATATAGACTATCATACTTTTTACCATGAATAAGACCTAGGAAATTAGGGTCTGAATTTTTAGCATTCCATTCTTTATAACTATTGAACAAAAGATTATGCGAAATAGAATCTTTCAACGCAATTGTTTCACCTTTATCCTCTTTTAAATTGTACAAGACCTTATCTGGTGTTTTATATTGTACCAATTTCATATTCCCGTGGCGGATTGCCATTGATTGGTCGTCATACTTACGCCAAAATAATTTCTGGTGAGGAATTCCATTTCTTTTATTGGTTAGAAATGGAATTAAATTAATGCCGTCCAATTCATTTTTTGGAGTGACTTGAGCCAATTCCATTGCCGTTGCAGCAATATCAAGGGAAATCACAGGTTCTTCGTAAATGATTCCTTTAGAAATTTTCCCCGGCCACTGCAGTGCAAAGGGCACTCTGATACCACCTTCATACAGACTGCTTTTACCATCCCTCAATTCTCCATTATCTGAACTATTATTTTTGGCTCCACCATTATCTGACAAGAAAAAAACTAATGTATTTTTTTCAACACCTAAGGCTTCCAACCTATCAAGCAACTTACCCACACCATCATCTACAGCGCTCACCATAGCAGCGTATGTTTTACGATTTTTATCTTTTATGTGATTAAACCTTTCTAAGTATTTATCTGTTGCTTGAAGTGGAGTGTGCGGTGCGTTGAAAGCTAAGTACAAAAAGAAGGGATTTGACTTATTTTTTTCAACAAAAGATACTGCTTCTCGGGACAATGCATCCGTAAGGTATTCCTTTTCATCAATACGACTATTATTTCGTAATAGTTTGGTTCGGTATGGGTCCCATTGTCCATTCAATTCAGATAAATCATTAAATACCAAATCTTCGGGAAAATAATTATGACCTCCTGTGAGAAAACCAAAAAACTCATCAAAACCACGATTTAAAGGCCGTAATTGTTCATGAGCCCCTAGATGCCATTTTCCAATTGCCATAGTTTGATAATCAGCACCTTTGAGCTCTTCTGCTATTGTTTGCTCAGTTAAGGGTAGCCCCATATTGACATCTTTAGGTGCAAAAAGAGGGTTCCTGCAAAATCCAAATCTATCTTGGTACCTTCCAGTTATTAATCCTGCCCTGCTTGGACCACAAACCGCATAAGTCACATAACCATTTGTAAATTTTACGCCATTAGTGGCTATCCTATCAATATTTGGAGTTGGAATATCTTTGCAACCGTTAAAGCCTACATCTCCATAACCTTGGTCATCTGTTAGAATTATAATAATATTTGGTTTAGAAATATTATCTTCTAGTTTAACGAGTTCGGAGTTTTTTCTTTTTTCTTTTGTAGTGCAAGCCACTAGAATAAAAACTACTACAAACAAATATTTAATTTTTCTCATCTTCTGATAAATGTGTTATTTTAAAATTTTCAAGTTAAAGGTATACTGGCAATTTTCTGGCTTAATCTGATATTCTTCATTTGCCAATGCCCTTATATCCCAACTATTGTCACCACCTACCCCAGTTTGCTTATAATCTATATGTAACCATGTTTTATTTTTGGGCTTAATATCTATGGTATGTTTTTGCGCTTTTTTATTGCCCGGGTCAAAATCTGATAGTGGATTATGATGCGCAGAAAATGAGAACAAACCTTCAGACCTAAACATTATGCCTTCCCTTTTTTCACTTTTAAAAATGGCATGTCGTACCTCCGTGCGATAACCATTCTCTTGGGGTCTTATATAAGGTACGTAAAAATCAGAAACTTTATTTTTGTAAAGCCCTATGAGTGAAGCTGAATTTCGGTCTATATAATTTTCATGAGGACCTCTTCCATAATACTCAACGGTATCATACTGCTTATCTAGCACGAACACCATTCCATATCGAGGCATATACTTTAAATCATCCGTGGTATCAGGAGAAAATTCACAGGTCACCTCAAGTTCCCCATTCGTCTTTACAGTATAAACGATGCTGTTTTTAGCCTTCAATTCTGGATAATAGAAAATATACTTTAGAGAAACGCTTTGGTCTTCATTTGTAAAATTCTCACTTGACAATAAGTTCTTCTTTTCTGCAGCTTCTCTCCAATTAAAATAGCTGCTATTGGGGTTACTCCATGCGCCAAAATCATTGTCTATTGGAGCGCGCCAGAAAGACATTTTTACTGGTTCTAAAAGAAATTCTTTATCATCCTTAAGTATACTTTGCAAACCAAAATTATCATTGTTGAATTGGTAAATAACATTTGAAACTTTGACGATTTGGTCACTACCTCTATTTAAGTACTCAACTTTATTAGTTCCACTTTTAGGCTTCAAAACATTTGCTTTCTGAAGTAAAAACTGCTCCAATGCCAATTGATCCCCTTTATTAACCAATGGCAAATTGTACTTGGCCACTGCATAGAAATTAATAAAATATTCTTTGGAACTATCCCTTACAAAGTCAAAATCCACATCAACAAGTTTTTTTTGTTGAGGTTGAACAACAACTTCAATGGTTTTAGTTTCTACAGGGATTCCATTTTCTATCAAGACTGCTTTAAACTCTATGTCCTTACTATCTTTAAAGAAGTTTTCATTATATATTTCATAAGAGGTATCTGAAACTTTTTTGAAAATGATATTTTGATATACTTTTTTTACTTCGAAAAGAGCTGGATGAGGTTCACGATTGGAACCTATTAATCCGTTAGCACAAAAGTTATTATCGTTATAAACACCATCTGGTTCAAAATCTCCTCCGTAGGCGTAATAAGTATTACCGTTTTCTCCCACTTTTTGAAGACCTTGGTCCATCCAATCCCAAACAAAACCACCCTGTACTCTTGGATGACTGCGCACCCATTGCCAATAATCCTTAAAGTTACCATTGCTATTTCCCATGGCATGACTGTATTCACACCAAAAAAATGGTCGCTGGTTACTTAATGGTTTTTTATCATCTATTTCAAAATGCTGTTTCATGACATCATTCTGGTCATGATACATCCAACTTACAACATCTGAAACTTGTTCTTTGTAAATCCTATTTCCCGAACCTAATTCTGAACGCTCATAATGAACTGGTCTAGAGCTATCATATTGTTTAATCCATTTGTATGCTTTATAGAAATTTGAACCAGTGCCCGCTTCATTACCCATTGACCACATAATTATTGAAGGATGATTCACATCTCGCTTGACCATACGCTTTATGCGATTCAAATGCATTTCTTCAAATTCTGGATTATTTGCTAAAGTTTCTTCTAATTTATATCCATATCCGTGAGATTCAATATTGGCTTCATCTATAACATATATCCCATATTTATCGCATAGCGCATACCAATATGGGTCATTTGGATAATGGGAGGTTCTCACAGCATTTATATTATTCTTTTTGAAATCGATAATATCTTCCAACATACTTTGTTTGCTAACTACATGACCTTTTACCGGGTCATGTTCATGCCGGTTGACACCTTTTAATAATATAGGCTGACCATTAACCAGTAATTGACCGTTTTTAACCTCACTAGTGCGAAAACCTATATTAAGTTTAGTGGCATCTAACTGAAAACCTTTTGGGTCTTTCAGTTTAATTTCTAACCTGTAAAGCTTTGGAATCTCTGACGACCATGGTATTATAATTAAATCATTAGCATTAAATTTTGCTTCTATAGATTCTCCTGAAGCAATGGAAATTTCTTTTTGAGTATGAAGAATTTTGCGTTCGCCATCCCAAAGAGCTAATTCCAAAACCACTTCTCTTTTTTCAACATCAAAATTTGAGACTGAAGCCTTCGCAAAAAATTCACCATTTTTATAATTGGTTTTGTCTAATGTAGGGCTAGTAATAACATTTTGAATGTGAACTTTTTTTGTAGCATATAGAAATACATCTCGTTCAATACCACTCAAACGCCAGAAATCTTGGTCTTCTAAATAGGAACCACTGCACCAGCGATACACCTCAATTGCCATTGTGTTTTTCCCTTTTTTAATATAATTTGTCAAATTAAATTCAACCGGGGTTTTAGACCCTTCGCTATATCCAACTTTCTTTCCATTAACCCAGATATAAAAAGCCGAATTGACAGCACCAAAATGAATGAACACCTGTTTATTTAACCAATCTTCATCAATTTGAAAATCTCTTCGATAGCTTCCCACAGGATTAAATTTATGAGGAATATGAGGAGCATTCTTAGGAAATGGATACTGAATATTGGTGTAAATTGGATAACCATAGCCTTTCATTTGCCAATTAGATGGCACATCAATAATATTCCATTTTGATACATCATAGTCTGATTGGTAAAATTCTTGTGGCCTATCTTCTGGTTTTTTTGACCAATGGAATTTCCAGACTCCATTGAGAGATTTGTAATTATTTAGCTCTCCTGAATTTGTCTTTAGGGATTCACTATTATAATGGTAAAATGAAGCCCTAGGTTCTTCAGAATTGATTGAAATAACCTTTGGATTATCCCAATCGGGAAGTTTCTGAGCGAATAAAATCAGGGGGATAATTTGTAAAACAAGTAATAATTTATATTTCATAAGTCTTCTATAAACTCTTTAATTAGATTATAACAATAAGCATGATATGTCTAAAGCAAATTTATCTTTATGCTTTATAAATTGAAAGGTGTTATTATTCAATGTGAGGGTGGCATCCTTTATTTTGGCTATTAAGAGCCATAATTCTTGATTCCCTGTTCTTTTTTTGAGGATTTAACTTCAAGCTTATTCTTTAATACACTCACATCCTCGCTTAGCTTCCTTTCAATTGCTCGAGCATAAATCTGTGTAGTAGAGATTTTGGAATGTTCCAATAGTTTTGATACTGTTTCAATTGGAACTCCATTACTTAAAGTCACAATCGTTGCAAACGTGTGACGAGCAATATGAAATGTGAGATGTTTATTTATTTTCAGAATACCTGAAACTTCCCGGATATATTAGTTCATCTTTTGGTTAGAGTAAACAGACAATAATATGTGGGACTGTTCATCTACATCTAAATAACGAAATTTGACACTGGATACAGAAAGTAATTTACCTTCATTCTGCAATGAACTATAACACTCATAAAGCTTAATACGAACTTGCTGAATGTAATTATTTAAGGTTCTTGCTTCTTGTGAATTCCCTTTTACTTTGCCTTTACTTTTATCCCAAAGTTTTTGAGATACATCTCTTTTCAGACCAATTTCGGAACGTTTGCCATTAACCGTTATACGGACAAAAACGAGGGCGTTATCTGTTTTCTTGGAATTAAGGCGTGTAAAGAAAGTAACGCCGAATGTTGTAGATGTTTGCATCTTGAAAGTGTTTTAGTTGAACGATTAGCTCGTAACACGAAAATCAAATCACTTTCAAAAAATATTAATGGTAGGTGAGCTCAACGAATCACTCACCTATTAACTCACTTTTAAATTGAGAGCCTTTAAATAAAAGACTTTTCGCAATTTTTTGCGAGTTTTTGGTTTTGTTTAAAACCTTGCTTGGTCGGGATGACAGGATTTGAACCTGCGACCACACGGCCCCCAGCCGTGTACGCTAACCGGACTGCGCCACATCCCGAAAAAAAAACACCTACCGGTGTCTTTTTATTTTGCTCCTCCTCTTGGGCTCGAACCAAGGACCCTCTGATTAACAGTCAGATGCTCTAACCAACTGAGCTAAGGAGGAGTTTTACACAAAAGACAACTTGAAAAAGCCTTCCGATTGTGCGGGTGCAAATATAAAGGATTTTCATCCGAACACAAGAAATTAACAGAAAAAATAAAATCCGTTGAATTTCTGTGAATTTCACACAAATGAACTACATAAAAAGAGGTCGTTCAACGAAAACATTGTACTTTTGTTAAGGTTTTTACTCAAACACCACGTATTCAATAAAAATTATGGACAAATTTTCGTTCTTAAACGCAGCACATTCTGGCTTTATTGCCGATTTATACGACCAATACCGCCTCCATCCTGACTCTGTCGAACCGAGCTGGAAAAGCTTTTTTCAAGGCTATGATTTGGCCAACGAAAACTACTCCCTAAATGGAGAAGAAAATACGGATGTTCTAATTCCAGAACAAGTACACAAAGAATTTCATGTGATCGAATTGATCAACGGCTACCGGTCTCGAGGACACCTGTTTACCAAAACAAATCCCGTTCGCCAAAGAAGACAATACACACCAACCCTTTCTCTGGAAAACTTTGGCCTTTCTTCCAAAGACCTCAACACTGTTTTCAGCGCTTCGGAAATTATTGGACTCAAGCCGACCCAACTCTCCACCATCATCGCCCACTTAGAACAGATGTATTGCGATGCCATCGGTGTGGAATACATGTACATTCGAAATCCAAGAGAAATCAAATGGTGGCAGGAACGCCTGAACAAAAACAACAACCACCCGAGCTATTCCAACGACTCAAAAAAATACATCCTGTCCAAATTGACCCAAGCGGTGCATTTTGAAGATTTTTTACAAACCAAATACGTCGGCCAAAAACGATTCTCCCTCGAAGGAGGCGAAACCTTGATCCCCGCCATCGCAGTAGCCTTGAGGAATGCCAGTGAAGTTTTCGGCGTCAAAGAATGCGTCTTAGGAATGGCGCACAGAGGACGCCTAAACACCTTGACCAACATCTTTAAAAAACCCGTCCGTGACCTCTTCAGCGAATTTGAAGGAAAAGATTTTGACGACGAAACCATCGATGGAGATGTGAAATACCACATGGGACTCACCTTGAGCAAAACCTTTCAAAATGGAGAGGTGATGAAAATGAACTTGGTGCCCAATCCATCCCACTTAGAAACCGTGGGACCCGTGGCAGAAGGAATCACTCGTGCCAAAATTGACAGAAAATACAAAGGAGACAACTCCAAAATACTGCCCATCATTGTGCACGGAGATGCCGCCATTGCAGGACAAGGAATTGTCTACGAAGTCACCCAAATGAGCAAATTGGAAGGCTACAAGACAGGGGGAACCCTTCACATCGTGGTCAACAACCAAGTAGGTTTTACGACCAATTACCTAGACGCCCGATCCAGTACTTACTGTACCGACGTCGCCAAAGTCACCTTGTCACCCGTACTGCACGTCAATGCAGACGATGTAGAAGCCGTTTGCCATGCCGTAGAACTGGCCTTGGAATTTAGAATGAAATTCAAAAGAGACATTTTTATCGACCTGTTGGGCTATCGAAAATACGGCCACAACGAGGGAGACGAACCGCGCTTTACTCAACCCAACCTCTACAAAGCCATTTCAAAACATCAAAATCCCAAGGAGCGTTACATTCAAAAGCTCATTGAAGAAAAGGCCATTGATGCCAACTATGCCGATCAAATCAGAGACGAATTCAAAAGCATGCTGGAAGAAGAATTCCAAAAATCCAAGCAGGACAGTAGGTCCAAAGTGATTCCGTTTATGGAACACACCTGGAAAGATTTTGTCCGTGAAAAACTTCCACAAATGTTGGCTCCGATGGAGACTGGATACCCTTTGAAAAAACTAAAAAACATTGCCAAAGTTGTTTCCACAGTTCCGGATGGTGTGAAATTTGTACGAAAAGCGGAACGCATTGTCAAAGGACGCGAAAAGATGGTTTTTGAAACCAACAAACTCGATTGGGGGATGGGGGAAACCCTTGCCTACGGATCGCTCTTGGAAGAGGGGTACGACATCCGAATTTCTGGACAAGATGTGGAGCGGGGAACATTTAGCCACCGACATGCCATTTTGCGCGATGAAAATACGGAAGACCGCATCAACTTAATCAACACAAATCCAAACAACAAAGGCGCCCTACAAATCTACAACTCCCTACTTTCTGAATACGGCGTATTGGGCTTTGACTACGGGTATGCCATGGCCAACCCAAATACCTTGACTATCTGGGAAGCGCAATTTGGAGACTTCAACAACGGTGCTCAGATTATATTTGACCAATACCTCTCTGCAGCGGAAGACAAGTGGAAACTGCAAAACGGGATTGTCGCTTTGTTACCCCATGGTTATGAAGGTCAAGGATCAGAACATTCTTCCGCGAGAATCGAGCGCTTCTTGCAATTGTGTGCAGAGGACAACATGACCGTAGCCAACTGTTCTACCCCTGCCAACTTTTACCACCTCTTGCGCAGACACATGAAACGCAAGCACCGCAAACCGCTGATTGTCTTTACACCCAAAAGTTTGTTGCGCCACCCAAAAGCAACAAACCCCATAGAAGAATTTGCAAAAGGAGGGTTCCAGGAAATCATAGACGACAACATCGGAACTGAAAACGTACGCAAACTCGTCTTTTGTTCCGGTAAATTCTACTACGAACTGCTGGAAGAACGCGATAAAACGGGCAGGGAAGACATCGCTTTGTTACGCATCGAACAGCTGTTTCCGCTCCACGAAGAAAAACTTCAAAAAGCAATCCAAAGATATCCCAATGCCAAAAGCTATGTATGGGCACAAGAAGAACCGAAAAATATGGGGGCTTGGAGTTACCTATTGCAACGCTTCAACTTGGTAAAACTGGAAGTTGCTTCCCGAAAGTATTACTCAGTACCTGCGGCAGGATCCTCCGCAAGATTTAAGAGAAGACAAAGAGCTGTCATTGATCTTGTTTTTGACAAAGAAAAAAATAAAAATTAAAATTGATACCGATGATTTTAGAAATGAAAGTTCCCTCTCCAGGGGAATCTATTACAGAAGTAGAAATCGCATCTTGGCTGGTTGAAGATGGAGATTATGTAACAAAAGACCAACCGATTGCAGAAGTAGACTCGGACAAGGCTACCTTGGAATTGCCTGCAGAAGAAAGCGGAATCATCACGCTCAAAGCCGAAGAAGGCGATGCTGTCGAAGTAGGAGCTGTGGTTTGCTTGATCGATGTAGATGCCGCCAAACCAGCCGGAACAACAACAGCAAAACCAGCAAAGACCGAAGTGGAAGCCGAAGTGGAAACTCCCAAAACGACGCCCAGTGCCGATGCACCTCAAAAAAATACTCCAGACACCTATGCCAGTGGATCCGCTTCGCCAGCAGCACAAAAAATACTCGACGAGAAAGGAATCGATGCTGCCCACGTTTCGGGAAGTGGCAAAGACGGACGCATCACCAAAGAAGACGCTCTCAATGCCCAACCTGCCATGGGAACAACCAAAGGCAGCCGTGCTACCGAACGCAAAAAAATGTCCATGCTGCGCAGGAAAGTTGCACAACGACTCGTTGCTGTAAAAAACGAAACCGCCATGCTCACGACTTTCAACGAAGTGAACATGCAGCCGATATTTGATTTGCGCAAGCAGTACAAAGAAAATTTCAAGACAAGACACGGTGTTGGTCTTGGTTTTATGTCCTTTTTCACCCTAGCCGTCACCCGCGCCTTGGAACTTTATCCCGATGTCAACTCCATGCTTGAAGGGGACTACCAAATAAAAAATGAATTTGCTGACATCTCCATTGCAGTATCCGGACCGAAAGGCCTGATGGTGCCCGTAATTCGAAATGCAGAAACGCTGTCCTTTAGAGGCGTAGAAAGCGAAGTAAAACGATTGGCGCTGAGAGCACGTGACGGACAAATTACCGTAGATGAAATGACAGGAGGGACCTTTACCATCACCAATGGGGGGGTCTTTGGATCCATGCTGTCTACCCCCATCATCAACCCTCCGCAAGCGGCAATTTTGGGTATGCATAACATTGTCGAACGGCCCATGGCCGTCAATGGGCAGGTCGTCATCCAGCCCGTCATGTACATCGCCTTGTCTTACGACCACCGCATCATTGATGGTAGAGAATCTGTTGGTTTCTTAGTTGCTGTCAAAGAAGCTTTGGAAAACCCAATCGAATTGCTTATGAACAACAATCCTAAAAAAGCTTTGGAACTTTAACAACAGAAATTCCAAAACATATTGTAAAAAACCACCTAAAAATTTAGGTGGTTTTTTTTATGAGAAACCCTGAATATAAAAGAAAACCTAGGCCCTACAAAAACAAACCTGCAAGTCTTTTAATTACTTCCCCTTAAAAACCAGACTCCCCTACAAAAGCAAGGATGGGCTTCGTAACTCTTGATTTTTAATGCATTTTTTTATTGTTCTCCTGTAAAAAAACCAAACATTAGCACTACAGAATTACACAAGTCTATGTTTTGTGTGGAAAAACCCCAATAAAAACCAACAAAAACAGCTTTATTTCTTGTATAGTTTCTATATAAAATATTTTTTTTTCTTTCTTACTGCTATTATTAAATTGCTTGCCAAACTATAAACCACAATCACAATGAAAAAAATTACTTTAATTATTACACTTTTTTTGACAGCTTTGGGCTATTCCCAAAGTTTGCCCATCGAGTTTAACGATTCGGAGGCCTTTGTAGGCCAAGGTGGCGTTACCTACAGTGAGGCTACAGATCCTACATTTAACCTCAATAAAGTAGGAAAAATGGAAGGCGGAGGAGCTCAATACAGCAGTCTGATAGGCCTCCAATTGGACACCTATATTGACATGACCACTTCTGCAAAGACCTTTACGTTTCAATTTTACACCACAGAAGCAGTCCCTATGAATGGTTTGTTTCAACTTAATGGTGAGCAAGACGGAGGAAACCCTATCGAAATGAGGTTTACAACTGATGGAAACATTGGCTGGGAAACAATCACTTTGGATTTCAACGATGCAAAATACGGTTATCCAAATGGAGATGTCCCTATTGTTTATGG
>Ga0209119_1000268_pt1 | contig 52445 bp, 45 predicted proteins | sample COG_03_FD_184747 | JGI IMG/M metagenome (GOLD analysis project Ga0209119, IMG submission 184747) | Pelagic Microbial community sample from North Sea - COGITO 998_met_03 (SPAdes) (version 2) | ecosystem: Environmental > Aquatic > Marine > Neritic zone/Coastal water | place: Helgoland, sampling...
AGACCCCAGCCGTTCAGCGCTCGAAGCGCGCCGTAGATCACCACTAAGCCTCCATAGGTGGTCAGCAAGCGCCTATTGCTCCAACGTCCCATGGCCCCCACATTCACCAGCCATGGAATCAAAATATACATCACCATACTCAGGTTATCCGCCCAGCCACCCCAGCCCGTATGCGTGCCGTGCATCAATAAAGACCCGGGGCCCAACCAGATCGCAGCGCCGGCATACAGTAACGCAACCGGACTATGGCCATACATCAAACCTTCTCTTCCAGCACTGACATCGCGGCCCAGAATCCAAAGCATCCAGAGCCCCCCTACCATAAACCCCAGGTTACTGAGCGCATTGACCGGCTCTGCCCAGAGCCCTGGCTGTATCCGTTCACACCATCTTGAGACCTCGCCCACCGCCTGCTCAACGGCCGCCGACTCGCCCCAGCCTTGCGCGCCCACCAAGGCATAGCCAACGAAAAATAGCAGACTGGCCAACAGCCCAAGTTGTAATGGCCTATAGGCACTTGCGGGGGTATTCATAACTTGATTCCTTGACGCTGAATTGTGCTTCTCGTGCCTGCCAGTGACCATTGACTGACCGCAGCAGCCAAGATAGTAACCGCAGCAGCACGGCTTCACCAGCCTGTTCGCCGAACTGCTCATCGATCCTTAGAGACTCACGCCTCGGCGCCCCTTGACGCTGTCTCGCAGTTTCAAGACACAATACGGCGTATCATCCCAACACTGACGGAGTGTTATACGCCACGGCGCCTGCCTGAACACCAGAGGGGACTTCTTTCGCGCTTCAGCCGATTTGTGGCCAACGATTCCCCGTGCGGGGAGTTGCACAATGTTGGGAAAATAATCCAGGCTCTGGTGACGAGCAATTCTGAATACACCCACGATGCAGGCCGAGCTAATGTAGACAAGGCCAAAGCTCGATGACAGTATCTCCAAGGCGCTGTAGGTATTTATCCATATGATGGCTGCCCTGAACTGTCTCTTTCCTGAACTGTCTCTTTCCTGAACTGTCTCTTTCCTGAACTGTCTATTTCCTGAACTGTCTCTTCCTGAACAGCTGTGTGTTACTTTGCCAAGATCCCCATTAGAGGTTCAGATATTAGATGCACATACATCGCAGAACTCTTTTGAAGTGGCTGGGAATGGCAGTGCCTGTGTCTTTTCTGCCAAAGGCTTGGGCGGATCGAACTGGAGATATTCGGCACATTTTGCCAACAGTCACCGACACCACCTTCGCTATCTCTGTTTCCGTTGCTCAACCTACGAATAAACTGCACCTGTCCATTGATGGCAAGAGCGTATCTGGGCGTAAAATGGACAGTAAAGGTAGGTTCTGGTCGTTCTACGCCGACCGACTGGAGGCCGCAAAGACCTACCAACTTCAACTATCTGACCAACAGGGTAGTCTGGGAGAAGCCTGGCCACTACGAACTTTCCCGGCTAGAAACTCCGAACCAACAACCTTCAAACTACTGGCCTTTACCTGTGCAGGCGGGGCCGACGGACTTGGCATGCCTTCTGTACAGTTTTTCAAACCCCATACTTTTCGCCAGAATTTGTTTGATGCTGGGTTACAAGAGAAGCCCGATGCAGCAATTGCCATCGGCGACCATATTTATTACGACTTGCGAGGCAAGGAGCATCCTTCGATAGGCAGAAACTCAAAATGGCTAAAATATTTATCTAGCTGGTACTTCAGCTTACGCTATGGCAGTTTTAACCGTTCAGCGCCAATCATTGGTACTAGTAACGAGGATATACTGGTGCGAATCGGTGACGAACAAATCGCAAACTTGTACGGCACCCGTTTTAAATCGACGCCAATATACTTTGTATCCGATGATCATGATTATTTTGAGAACGATGATGCATCGTCAGAATTAGTAACTTTTCCGCCAGATAATTTCAGTCGGATGGCGCACAAGACTATTGCAGACCTTTACTATCCTCCACTGCCTGATGCACCCCGCCCTGAATGGAACCGGGCTTTCGGCACCTTAACCTATGGTCGTCTCTTTGAGGCCTCTATTTATGATTGTGCCGGCTACTTAACAGTGGGAGATAATGCGAAATTGATACCCGAGGCAGCTGAAGACTGGTTGATCAGCCGCATCAATAATTCACCTGCGAAACACTATGCCATGGTGCCCAGCCACCCCGTTGGCTGGACGGCAGGAAAATGGCGAGAATGGTATCCCGATGTTGTCGCTCCAGAAGGGTTTTCCGGTGTCGTGACCAATGAAGTGTTATCTGAAGTGCAAGGACAACTAACGACCACAGCGAGCAAGTACTTCTGGCAAAAGGGTTGGTGGGATCAACACCAGCGATTGCTTGAAGCGCTGGTGAAATTTCGGCATGGCTCGCGCATGATCTTCTCCGGCGATATCCACGCTCAGGGTGTTGTTGATATTAAACAAAGCGGAGACTTGAGACTGGAAAGACCTGTGAAATCATTTTTGGTGGGGCCTGTCAGCACATCTGATGCCACGTGGCCGTCGTCCGCAAGAGGCATAACAGCTGACGAACCGGGATGGCTGACAAATGATGAGGTACTCGCGACTCGTGAAGTGAATGGTTTTACGATATTTGAATTTGAAGGCACGCAGGCCCTAGCAAAGCTATTTGATTGCGGTGGATATGACAGAAGTAAGGGTGAGGATGGTCGTGTTCAAAGCGTGCATGAAGTTCTGATTTAGGAGAATTAAATCCGCAGCAACAAATCAGGACATCCATTAACTTGCCAGTCAATGGCGCTTATTTCACCCATTGCCTCATCATCTGAGGCCAGTCAGCAGGCCGCAAATGTCGCTTGGATAACAGCCAGTGGCTCGCCGTTGATCAATGCCCGCGTGCCGAGATCGGTATCTCCAACAGACTCAGAGAGCTGTAGATCAACTCCTTGATGTGTCGCTTATTTTTGACGGGTGACGCGCCTTGAAGCAGCGCGAACGCTTCGATGCATTTGCGCAACCGAAGCCGTCATCGGTAATCGTAGGAACTTCGCGCTACCAACGAAAAAAACAGATTTATCGCCAAATATGACACTGCCGATTTGAAATCCATATAGACGGTCAGCATGGTTCAATCTCGCCAGCAAACTCGCAAGCAATCCCCTAAGCAATATCCTAAGCAATTTTGTAAGCACTGTCGGGGAACAGGGCCTTTTTGGGCCACTGAGACGCCACAGCAGATAGGGAATATGCTCCCGTCCAAACAGCACTTCATCACCTATGACAAATGTCGGAACACCATAGATATCGTGAGGGTGGAGTCAAAATTTTCTCGGTACCTTTCAGCCACAGGTCTTGCCGTTTCGCGTAGCGCAACGCATTGCCATAATCGAGTCCCTAATGGCATTTCAAACCTTGGGACAGCACCCCAGCCAAAGTGGCTGGGAATATCCAGGGTGAGAGGCTGCCAATCGAACTTCATGCCAAGTTCAAATTCCAGAGCAAGCGTCGGCCGGATTGCCACAAACCTAAAGGCGCTTTTGACATCAACCCAGAAAATTAACAGCGCCACTACGAGCATCAGCAGACAAAGGTTCAGGAAGCCAACGTGGACGACCTCTTGGGGACACTCAGGCTGAAGGGTATCGTGGCGATGCAAGAAAGCCGACGGGCGCACGGAACTTGGCAGAAACCCACGAGCTCCCTTGATATCGACGTTGAGTTATGTCGTCGATGCACGTACGATCGCTCCCAGCGCGGACTTACGGGTCCATGGAACATCATATTGCACATTAACTGAGGGGATCCTGTGAAAATAATAAGATCAATCGGCTTGCTATTGGGCGCAGCTACCGCCTTTTCTGCAATCGCAGAAACCGCGTTGGAAGAGATCGTGGTCACGGCCCAGCGGCGTGAACAGTCGCTGCAGGAAGTCCCCGTCAGTGTCACAGCTTTCACCGGCGATGCCATTGAACGACGGAACATTAAGGGGGCTGCTGACTATCTGGCCATGACACCGAATGTCAGCTTTACCGAGGATGGTCAGGCCGGCAGCCGTGGATTGGGGATTTCGGTGCGCGGCGTGAACAACCTGGTGTCCGGGGAGAATGCCGTCGTCAATTCCATCGGCGTTTATCTCGACGGCTTCAGCGTTGCGTCAGTGCCCACCCAGGTTTCCAACCCGTTCCTGCCGGACATGGAGCGGCTCGAAGTGCTGCGTGGTCCTCAAGGTACTTACTTTGGTCGCAATGCTGTTGGCGGCGCGCTCAACATGGCCACGCGCAACCCCACCGATGAGTTTGGCTGGAAGGTTCTCACCGGCGGTGAATCCTACAAGGGCGCGAATCAGCAGTACAACGTGATGGCAATCGTCAATCTTCCCGTGTCCGATACATTCGGACTTCGCGGTCTTGCTTATTACGAAGAGAGTGGCGGCCTCGTCGATAACATCTGCGCCCAAGGTGCCAACGCGGCCAGCTGCCCGACGGCTGGGGTCAATGGGTTCACGCCGAATGGCGCCAACGACAGTGGTCACGAGCATCTCAACCTAAGGCTCAAAGGTTTGTGGGATATGAGTGCCGACACCCAGGTTGCTCTCACACTGATCTATGCCGATGAGGACCAGGGACACGACGAAAATGTACCCTCAGGCATCATGGACCTGGATACTGTCGACTCGTTTGGCATTCAAACCGCTATCGATCCGGGAACAGGCTTCTGGCCTAACAATCGCAACAAGTTGAGCCACGACCTGGAAGAAAGCAACTCAAATGAAACCAGCGTTGCGATTCTCAACATATCCCATCAACTGAATGAAGCGTGGGCGTTGAAATCAACCACGGGCATCGTCAAAGCGACCCAGAAGCGACGCTTCGACAATGATGGCGTCGGCGGGCTCGACGGCCTTGGAAGAATCAACCAATATGAGGGGTCCTCCTGGAGCACCGAACTGCGCGCCGAGGGATCTTTCGAATCCATGGACCTGGTCCTGGGCGCCATCTACTCGAGAGATCGTCAAGAGCAGCAGAACAATGTGCACGTCTCAACTGGCGCAGAATTGGGCCACGTATCCATCGGTGGGGTCGGCATCCTACCGCCATTTCCCGACGGACTCGGACTGTTGTTGAACAGCAAGAATCATGAGGTCACGGGCATCGCGGTGTTTGGTGATGTTACCTACCACCTCACCGACAGTCTGGACCTCATCGCTGGCGGCCGATTTAGCCGCGACGATGTAGAGAATGATCTCCGCGCCTTTGGCATCGATCCGACTTGCTGTTTCCCAGGCTCACCCGGCTTTCCGGGAGGTCCAGGATTTGACTTCTTCAATAGCTTTGCGAACTCAGCGCGACCGCTCACCGCGGCGGATAAACAGTCTACAGACTTCGCTCCACGGGTTGGCGCACGGTATCAGGTCAATCCCGATGTGAGCGTGTACGGTATTGTCTCGAAGGGATATAAGGCCGGGGGTGCCAGCGTTGGCAATAACACCAACGCGACCGGATCGCCAGCATTCAATGTGGCTTTCGACAAGGAGCAGCTGTGGAACTACGAGTTGGGCTTCAAGACAGAATTCGCTGATCGGCGCGTGCGCGTTAACGGCTCTGCCTTCCGCCTGGCATGGAGCGATCTACAGTTTGAGTCGTTCCGTTTCCTCACTCCGGGCGATCTGTCCACCAACTTTGAACAAACTGTCAACATCGACAAGGCCAAGGCAACCGGTTTCGAGCTGGAGGTACTGGCCCTACCCGCTAACGATCTCACCCTCAGCGCTTCACTCGGTTGGCTTGACACCGAGATTACCCAGGCAGACCTGGTGGAGTTGACGGGTGGATTCCAGGTCGACCTCAAGGGCCTTGAGCTACCCAAGGCACCCAAGCTGACCGCGAGTCTCGCCGGCGAATACCGCTGGACGTTGGCTGACAATGACGCCTGGGTTCGACTCGAGTATATTCGGCGCGATGGTCAATATTCCGATATCGAAGGGTTGACCAACAAGCAGACTCGCGGGCCTTCGCCCAACCAGGGACTCGTAAGGCCCGTAGGTCCTGGCGAGTTTCCCTACCTGAGTCCTGACTATAGCGTGATCAACCTGCGGGCTGGCTATGATACCGAAAACATCCAGGTGATCCTCTACGTGCAGAATCTTGCCGATGAAGAGTACTATACCGGCACCCAGGAGAACTTCGGAGCCAGCGGCATTCGCCTGCGACCCCATCCCCGCACTGTCGGGATTAGCGTCGGCTATATGGTGGGCGGTGCCCGCTAGGTTCACTGAAAACGGTGGCGTAAGTTTCACGCCACCGTTTTTCGTCACTCTTAACTAGAAGCTCTGAACTAGAAGCGCTTAACTAGAAGCTCTTAACTAAAAGCTCTTAACTAAAAGCTCTTAACTAAAAGCGCCGGGCTGAACGCCTGTTTTTCCTTGAATCCAGCGAACCTCCAACGACCGCGCGCCCCCCACGCTATGGCCAGGTTCAGCCGTAACTGGATTGGCAAGCGCTTAACTTAAACACAGGGAAAGTCATCTGGAACCGTGGACACCAAGTGGCTCTGGCCAAACATTAGTGCTGGAAGATTGCCTCTCAGCATCTCGCTTTCGCAATCTGCCTGGACATTTTTGCTATGGGAGAACTGCGTGTCGCTATTGGTGGGCCCGGAAGGACTCGAACCTTCGACCAATGGATTATGAGTCCAGTGCTCTAACCAACTGAGCTACAGGCCCGTGTCTTAGCAAGTCCTTAGAATGGACCCAGCGTCTATCAGGTTCGTCTTAAGACGTTAGTAGCAAGTCCTGACGCCCTCAATGACTGATTCACGAGAGCGGCAATTCTAACAGAATTACGGGCTAAATCTAGCACTCACAACGCTTGCCCCTTAAGCTTCTCCTTCCAGGAAGCTTCGCAGATGATCAGAGCGTGCGGGATGGCGCAACTTGCGCAACGCCTTCGCCTCGATCTGCCGAATTCGCTCTCGAGTGACATCAAACTGCTTGCCCACTTCTTCCAGGGTGTGGTCGGTATTCATGTCGATGCCGAAACGCATTCTCAGCACCTTGGCTTCCCTTGCGGTCAATCCCGACAAGATACTCCGAGTCGCTTCTCTCAAGCCTTCTGCAGTGGCAGTCTCCATTGGCGACCCCACGGCGGCACCTTCACCGAGATTATTCGCAGAATCCAAAAAGTCGCCCAGGTGCGAGTCTTCATCATCACCAATCGGCGTTTCCATCGAAATGGGCTCCTTGGCTATTTTCAGAACCCGAAGGACTTTTTCTTCCGACATCTCCATGCGCACGCCCAGCTCTTCCGGCGTGGGTTCACGCCCCATTTCCTGCAACATTTGGCGGGATATTCGTGAAAGCTTATTAATGGTCTCAATCATGTGCACGGGTATTCGAATGGTCCGTGCCTGGTCCGCGATTGAGCGTGTGATCGCCTGGCGAATCCACCAGGTCGCATAGGTTGAAAACTTGTAACCTCGGCGGTACTCAAACTTATCCACCGCCTTCATCAAGCCAATATTACCTTCTTGAATGAGGTCGAGAAATTGCAAACCGCGATTCGTGTATTTTTTCGCGATGGATATCACTAACCGTAAGTTTGCTTCAACCATGTCTTTTTTAGCGCGCCGGGCTTTCGCTTCACCGATAGACATACGCCGGTTGATATCTTTAATTTCCATTACTGACAAGCCCGTTGCGGCACTCACCTGGCGAATACGTTTCTGCGCTCGCTGAATATCATCAGCAAAGGCTTTCAGGCCTTTATGGCCCGCTTTAATTTGGGTCTCAACCCAGTTCACATCGTCTTCATGGCCACTGAACTGCTCAAGGAAGATCTTGCGGGGCATTTTCCCACGCCGCACACTGGCGGTCATGATCAGCCGTTCCTGCCGGCGCACTCGTGCATGGGACTTTCTAGCAAGTTCTACCGCAGCACCAAAATGTTTCGGCACCAGCTTGAAAAATTGGAATCGTTCGCCCAGCAAGTTCAATTCTTTGCCCGTTGATGCGCTGGCGCGCCCGTCTTTGTTCAGCACTCGCTCGGTCTTCTTTAATTGCTTGCGCAGTGCTTCAAAACGCTCGGCGGCTAATACCGGATCAGGCCCCTTGCTCTCCTCTTCGGCATTATCATCATCATCTTTCGCCTGCCCAGGCACAACCTGGGCCGCAGGCGCTACAAACTCTACGGGGTCTAGAAAACCTACCAGCAAATCGGCTAGTTTGCCCTCTTCCGTTTGTGATTCATCGTAGGCATTCAAGATCAAGTCGACGGCACCGGGAAAACCGGCGAGTGCATGCAGCGTATCGCTGATGCCTTCTTCGATTCGTTTGGCGATAGCAATTTCGCCTTCTCGAGTGAGCAGGTCGACGGTGCCCATTTCACGCATATACATACGCACTGGGTCGGTGGTTCGACCCGCCTCGTTTTCTACCGCTACCAACACCGCGGCAGCCTCTGCTGCGGCCACCTCATCCGTTGAATCGCCTTCCGACATTAGCTCGTCACGTTCGGGCGCAACCTCATAGACATTGATGCCCATATCGTTGATCGTGCCAATGATGTCTTCGATCTGCTCAGGGTCTGAAATATCATCCGGCAGGTGATCGTTGACGTCGGAGTAGGTCAGGTACCCTTGCTCTCGCCCACGACTGATTAGCTCTTTTAGTCGTGACTGTTGTTGCTTAAGTCCACTTGTCATATACCGCCTTCAGTGAAAAAGTCAAAAACCCGGCCGTGGAGTATAGCGATTGAAGCCCAAGGATTCCACTTCAACATAGTACCGCCAAACCCGCTCACGGCCCCTGGTTAACGAGCCGTTGATAAAGCCATACTCAGCCACCGATCCAGGCTGACCACGAAGCCATAAGTCAGTAATCACTTACGTTGCTGGCGGCTTTTAACAAGGTTTCGCAACATTTCTCGCTCAGACTCGCTCATTTCATCGAACGGCTTCGACAGCAGGTCAGCGCGCAATAGCTGACCGGATTGGGCATCAGTAAGCCGCAACAAGGTATTAATGACCCCCGTGAATTCTTCCGGCAACTCGCTAACGTCTAATAGCTGCTCTTGCTCGATTAAGTCTCGCAGGTAGTCAAATTCCGGTCGATCCTGCCAGGTGGCCAGCAACATCAAGGGTGAAGTAATTTCACGGGCGACAATGGCGTGAATCAGCTCCAGTAGTAATTCACTACCCGGGCTCGCCTCCAGCCTGCTGTAGGCTTTCTCATCAAATTGCTGACTCAACTCTGGCTGCCGCAGCAGCATGGCAATCGCCATTTTCACCAACTTTGCGAATTCAATGCTCTCACGGCTGCTCTGTGCCGGGCTGGTCGGGTCTTGCCGGCTCATGCCCTGCTGGAAGGCGTCCTGAGCACCCTGCGGCTTGGACTCCGTCGGCTTGGACTTGGGGGCCGATGGCACATACCGGGCAGCCACCGACGCCGAGGCCGCGACTAATTTGTCTGCTGCCAGACCCGTCAGAATTGACAGCTGCTCGATCATGAGCTGCTTAAAGACACCGCTGGGAATCTCATTGATCATGGGCATCGCCAGATTACTCAGATGAGCCTTGCCATCCAGAGACTTGATATCAATATCTGCCTGCAGCTTATTGAAGAAAAAGTCGGGTAACGGTTGGGCCTGATCAAGACGCCATTCAAACTTATCTTTGCCTTCCTTGCGCACTAGGGAATCGGGGTCTTCGCCGTCGGGCAGAAACAAAAACCGGGCACTGCGACCATCGCGCATCAAGGGCAAGGCCACCATCAGTGCCTTCCAGGCGGCATTACGTCCGGCGTTGTCGCCATCGAAGCAGAACACCAGCCTTGAGACCAGGCGAAACATTCGTTCAAGGTGCTCACCACTGGTGGCGGTGCCGAGGGTCGCTACCGCATAGTTGATGTCGTTCTGTGCCAGAGCGACTACGTCCATATAGCCTTCGACTACCAGAAATTGGGTCAGCTTCTGGGTCCGTTTACGGGCCTCGAATAAGCCATAGAGCTCTCGGCCCTTATGGAACACCGGCGTTTCCGGTGAATTCAGATATTTGGGCTGACCGTCGCCCAGAATGCGTCCGCCAAAGGCAATGACTCGACCCCGAATATCACGAATCGGAAACATGATGCGATCTCGAAAGCGGTCATAGGTTTTGTCCTCATCCTTGTTATTCACGACCATGCCAGACTCGATCAACAGATCATGTTCCAGATTGGTCTTCGCCTGATCTTTGTATAGATTATCCCAGCCTGGTGGTGCATAACCGAGACCGAAATCTCGAGCGATTTCACCGGAAACTCCACGGGCCTTCAGATAGTCGATAGCCTGCGCCTTGTGGCTGTGTTGTTTGAGTTGGACCTGGTAAAAATGGGCGGATTGCTCAAGGATATTATAGATTGATTTCCGCCGTTCATTACGTTCAGGCGAACCTTGTGAACTGGTCTGCGGCACCTGCATACCGGCGTTGCCAGCGAGCATTTCGATAGCGGCGAGAAACTCAAGGCGCTCGAATTCCATTATAAACTTCAAGGCACTGCCAGAGGCCTGACAGCCAAAGCAATAGTAAAATTGCTTATCCTGACTAACACTAAATGAAGGCGACTTTTCCTTATGGAATGGGCACAGACCAGTATAATTTTGGCCAGTCTTTTTCAGCACGACGCGAGACTGTACGACCTCAACGATATCGGTTCTGGCTAAAAGTTCGTCAATGAATTCTGGTGCAATCACGGCTTGGCGACAGATCAGATGATGAAGGGAGCGTTACATTATCAGGAAGCGATGGGTTTCGCACTCAGACCTGAGATTGCATCTTAAAAAATTTACTGGGTAGGTCTTCTGGTAAGTCTTCCGGCAGGTCATCGGGTGAGTCTTGCAAAACGAGGATCTTCACGCGCCGCCGCGCTTTTTTGCCGGGCTTAACTGAGCCGGCCCTTCACCAACCCACTAACCTTGCCGATATCAGCACGGCCTTGCATTTGTGGTCTCAGCAGGGCCATCACTTGACCCATGGCCTGCATTGAACTCGCCCCAGCAGTCTCGATCGCCGCGTCGATGAGTTGTGTAATCTCAGCTTCACTCAGTGGCTCGGGCAGAAACTCTTTAATCAGCGCGATCTCGAAGGCCTCTTGGGCAGCCAAATCATCACGACCGGCCTTATCGAATTGCGTCAGGGAGTCAATACGTTGCTTGGTCATCTTATCGAGAACCGCCAGAACGCGCTCATCATCGAGTTCAATGCGCTCATCGACCTCGATCCGCTTAAACTCAGCCATCGTTAAGCGCAGAACACCCAGGCGCTGCTTATCTCTGGCCCGCATTGCGTCCTTTACGGCCGCTTCAATGCGCTGTTTGATTTCAGATATTGGCATGTCTGGGTTCTCAGGCAGCCCCGCTTAGAGACGGGACTCACGCTTTTTGGGTCAGCTAACTCAATGACACTGCATAACCAAGAAAATGTGCCTGACAAAGACTGATGCCCGACTCATCTAAGGTTCCTCTCAACGTATTCAGCTCGCTAGCAGGTTATCGAGTCGTCAAATGATTAAACGACTGAATAGACTTCCCAGCGGAAGACGCTAGTAGAGGCGTTCCATTCGTCTTGATTCGCGTTGCACTTTTTTAGCATGACGCTTGACGGCAGCAGCAGCTTTACGCTTGCGCACGGACGTAGGCTTTTCGTAGAACTCGCGGCGACGGACTTCAGCCAAAACGCCGGCTTTTTCACAAGATCGCTTGAATCGACGCAGGGCCACATCAAATGGCTCGTTCTCTTTTACTTTAACGTTTGGCATCTAAAAAATTTCACTCCTCTTCGCAGGGCGAGCATTCTAGCTGTATACCACCCCAAATGCAAAAGCCGAAAAGGGTTTTTTGAGAAACCCACACCCAGGACCTAATGGCCGCTGACAAACCCATTAATTCAACGTTTAATCAAGATTTTAACCAAAATAATCAGTAACATACCGTTTCAGCCTTCTTTTGCGAATCCCTTCAACAATGCGTGTCTTAGGTATTGAAACCTCCTGCGATGAAACTGGCGTTGCCGTTTATGATGATAACCAGGGCCTGATGGCAGACCTTTTGTACAGTCAGGTTGCTCTGCACGCCGAATATGGCGGCGTGGTGCCTGAACTCGCATCGCGCGATCACATCCGCAAGACCCTGCCGATGATCAACGAGGCGCTTGCCTTGAGTCACTCAACACAGGCTGATATCGATGCTATTGCCTATACTGCCGGGCCCGGCTTGGTGGGCGCGTTACTGGTAGGGGCCAGCATCGCCAAATCTCTGGCATTCGCTTGGCAAATTCCAGCGATTGGCATTCACCATATGGAAGGCCACCTGTTGGCGCCGTTAATGAGCGCCGATAAACCGAACTATCCGTTTCTGGCCCTGCTGGTTTCTGGCGGTCACACACAACTGATGAGCTGTCAGGCTCTGGGGCAATACGAGCTACTCGGCGAATCCCTCGACGATGCAGCAGGCGAAGCCTTCGACAAGGTTGCGAAAATGCTCGGCTTACCTTATCCCGGCGGCCCCGCTATCGAGGCACTGGCGCGACAAGGCAAGCGCGCGAGATTTCGCTTTCCAAGACCCATGACTGACCGCCCCGGCCTGGACTTCAGCTTTAGTGGCCTGAAAACCTTCACCATGAATACCCTGCGGAAACTTGACTCGCCCACAGACCAGGATCGCGCCGACATCGCCCTGGCCTTTCAAACCGCCGTGACCGAGACCGTAAAAATCAAATGTCGGCGCGCCGTTGAGCAGACCGGACTGACGCAAATGGTCATTGCCGGCGGCGTCAGTGCCAACCAGGCTTTACGCCAGTCACTCGAAGCCCTGACCCGCGAGACCGGCTGTCGGGTCTATTATCCGGAACTGAAATTATGTACCGATAACGGCGCAATGATAGCCTACGCGGGTTTACAGCATTTACAAAAGGGTCACAGTGAAGACTTGGCGATTCACGTCAGGCCCCGCTGGCCGATGACGGAATTAGGCTAGCACCATGGATATTGTTTATATTGAAGGCTTGCGAGTCGATACTGTCATCGGCGTCTACGACTGGGAGCGAACAATTCAACAAACCGTCGTGCTCGACCTGGAGATGAGCACTGATATCGCGCTCGCAGCCAGAGACGATGACTTATCCTTCACTCTCGACTACGGCGCCATCGCCGATCATGTCACCACCTTCGTTGCTGCCAGCCGTTTTCAACTGCTTGAATCCCTGGCTGAAGCAGTTGCCAGCCTGGTGCTGGCAGAGTTTGCGGTCGCCGCCGTGAAGCTGAAGATTGGCAAACCTGGCGCAGTCTCTAACGCGACGGATGTCGGTGTGATCATCAAGCGTTTCAGCACCGCAGGCCCGGACCATGAACCAGCATAAAGTCTACCTTGGACTCGGTAGCAACATTCGCCCGGAACACTTCCTGCCACTGGGCTTGGACGAACTCGCCGGCCTTTATGGCGCTATGGATGTATCCTGTGCTTACGAGAGCGCCGCCATTGGCTTCGCGGGACCTAAGTTTCACAACATGGTCGTCGGCTTGGTCACGAGCTCACCTCTGACTGAGCTGGCGCCCTGCCTGCGGGCACTAGAATTCCAACACGGCCGGGACCCACAGGGCGACAAATTTTCCTCGCGCACTCTGGACATCGATATTCTGACATTTGACGACTATGCTGAGGTGACCGCTGGCATTGTCTTACCCCGTGAGGAGATTACCCGCAACGCCTTCGTCTTGAGGCCCTTTGCGGAAATCGCACCGGACCTGGTCATTCCCGGCCAGACTCAGAACCTGGCCGCACTTTGGCGCCAATATGATGCGCCGACCCAACCTCTGACGCCCGTGACCTTGAAATGGCACGCAATGACCTTGCCGACATTCGAACTCTAACCCCATGTAAACTACTAGCAACTGAGGTGAGCGACAACAGCGCTAGCCTCAACTCGACCAAAGCCACTATAATCAGCCCGCTAACACGCCAATGAGACGCAGTGATGTTGAGCGGGCTTTTCAAGCAACTGGTACGACGGGTACAACAGCCGCTCGAATGAATTTTTTCGTGCCATTATGCATTCATGCCATTATCCATTCGCGCTATTACGCAAAGGAATCTAGATTGAACTTCGCCAAGCAACATCCGATCATTGTCATCTGTTCGATCCTGTTTCTTGCCTTGACCGGTTTGACGGCCAACGTCTGGATTCAATCTCAACAAGCTGATTCGGGCAGAGGGTGGGGCCCTAGCGCTACGCTGGTGGAAACCACACCCGCTTATCAAACAGTTATCATCGATCAGATCGAAGCCATCGGCACAGCCCGCGCCAATGAGTCGGTCTTGCTCACTGCCAAAGTCACCGAAACCGTACGCAAGGTGAATTTCGAAGACGGCCAGTTTGTTGGCAAGGGCGACATATTGGTTGAACTCACCAACGGTGAAGAAACTGCCCAGCTCGCAGAGGCCCAGGCCACACTCGACGAAGCCAGCCGGCAATACAATCGCGTCAGCAATTTGATTGCGCAGAAGCTCGCATCAGAAACCCAGCTTGATGTGGAAAAAACTCGAATGCAAACCGCCCAGGCTCGCCTCGACGCGATTCTGGCCAGGCTTGATGACCGCCTGATCCGGGCGCCATTTAGTGGCATTTTAGGCTTTCGTAATACCAGCCCTGGTACGCTGCTAACCTCTTCAACTCCAGTAACCTCGCTGGACGATATCAGCATCATTAAACTCGACTTTGCGATTCCAGAAAATTACCTGTCGACACTGGAACCCGGCCAGGAAGTGATTGCCGGCAGCGCTGCTTACCCAGACCAATTTTTTACCGGCGTTGTTGCCACGATCAATTCCCGAGTTGACCCGGTGACTCGAGCGGTCACGGTTCGCGCCTTGATCAATAACGACAATAGACAACTCAGACCGGGCATGTTGCTGACCGTCAAACTGGTACTGGATCGCTCGCCAGCACTGGTCATTCCCGAGTCAGCGGTGATACCCATCCAGGATCGGCAATACGTTTATGTCATAGACCCACAAGGTATTGCGCAACGCCAGGAAATTATTGTGGGCCGCCGCCGTGCAGGCATAGTCGAAGTGCTATCCGGAATCAAAGCTGATGAAGAAGTCATCACTGCGGGCGTCATCAAGATCAATCCGGGCAGCAAGGTCAGTAAAAAATCAGACCGCCAAGGAAATGCCAGCTCATGATCATTTCAGATATCTCAGTGAAGCGACCGGTTTTTGCGACGGTGATCAGCCTCCTGATTCTCGCCTTCGGCACCCTTACATTCATTGATTTACCTTTGCGAGAATACCCAGACACCAGCCCCCCCAGAGTATCCGTATCAACGTCCTACCCGGGTGCATCCGCGCAGGTCGTTGAAACCAAGATCACCCAACAGATTGAAGATCAGATCAGCGGCATTGAAGGTGTCGAATCCATCAGCAGCTCAAGCCAAGATGGTAACTCGCGGATCTCTGTTGAATTCAGTCTCGACCGCAACATTGATGAGGCTGCCAACGACGTTCGCGACCGAGTCGCTCGCGTCTTAGGCAGACTGCCTGACGATATAGATCCGCCACGTATTGCCAAGGCCGACAGTGATGCACGACCTATTCAATGGTTTTCGCTTACCAGCCCCAACATGGATAGCATGGCGCTGACTGACTTTGCCGAGCGTTACCTGGTGGATCAATTCACGGTTATCGACGGCGTGGCCAACATTCGCATCAGCGGTGCCGGCCGGTATTCAATGCGCGTCTGGCTAGACCGGATAGCACTCGCTGCTCGGGGCCTGACGGTACTAGACGTGGAATCCGCATTAAGACGCCAGAATATCGAACTCCCCGCCGGGCGTATCGATTCCGTTGACCGAGAATTTACCGTGAGGGTCAAACGTGCCTACGAGTCAGTGGATGACTTCCGCCAGCTAACAATCGCTTACAACGACGACAACGAGCTGATTCGTCTTGGGGATGTAGCGAAGGTCGAGCTCGGTCCCACCACCTACCGCAATGAATTCCGAGGCAACTCCGTGCCGACGATCGGCCTAGGTATTGTTAAACAGTCCACTGCTAACACCCTAGAAGTGTTGCGAGCTACCAACCGTAAGGCAGCAGCCATTAATGCCTCAATGCCCAAAGGCATGACACTGATCGCCAGCTCCGATGACTCTGTATTTATTGAAACCGCAATCCAGTCGGTGTATGTGACTCTCGCTATAACCATGGCATTGGTGAGCCTGGTCATCTATATGTTCCTGGGTACCGTGCGCGCCATGATCATTCCCGCCATCACAATACCGGTCTGTCTTATCTCAGCCTTTATTGGCCTGTCCCTGTTCGGCTACTCCGTCAACCTTATCACCCTGCTTGGTCTGGTTTTGGCTATCGGCCTGGTAGTTGACGATTCCATCGTTGTCCTGGAAAACATTCAGCGCCGAATCGAAGCCGGCGAACCACCATTGCTGGCAGCGTTTCACGGCTCTCGACAGGTCGCCTTTGCTGTCATTGCCACCACCGCCGTTCTAATTGCGGTGTTTGTTCCTATCGCGTTTCTAGACGGTAACCTCGGCGTCATCTTCGCAGAACTTGCGGTCACAATTGGTACTGCGGTGGTTTTTTCCAGCATTTTGGCGCTGTCGCTGACCACCATGATGTGCTCCAAACTGCTAACCAACCATGCCCACGATAGCTGGTTAACGAGAACGGTAGATAATGGATTTCACTGGTTTCAGGGCGCCTACCACCAAGGCCTGAGTTGGTGCCTGCCGCGTCCGGCGCGCATCATGTCGATGGTTGTCATTCTGTCAGCCGGCAGTTGGGCGCTGCTCAAGGCAGTACCCACGGCGTTTGCACCGCAAGAAGATCAGGGGGTATTTTTCACCTATATCAGCGGTCCGGAAGGCGCAAGTTTCGAATTCATGCAGGGCCAACTACGCCAGCTTGAAAAAACCATCGAGCCTTTCGTTGAGTCAGGCGATGTCCTCAAGTACCTGGTCTTTCTGCCAGGCTTCGGCAGCTCTGAAGCCGTCAATAGCGCCGTCAATCTGGTGACCATGGCACCCTGGGAAGAGCGCAGCCTGTCAACCCAGGAAGTCATGTCGGCCTTGAACCAAGAATGGCAAAACATCCCGGGAATTCGCGCATTTCCATCCATGCGCTCCGGCCTGCAACGCGGCGGTGGCGGCCAACCCGTTAAGTTTGTCGTGGGCGGCAGCACCTATGAGGAGCTGGCGCGGTGGCGCGACTTGATTATCGAACGCGCTGAAAGTAATCCTGGCCTCAGCCGTATTCAGTCTGATTATAAAGAGACAAAACCGCAGCTACTGGTCGAAGTTGATAAAACCCGGGCCGCCGATCTCGGCGTCTCAGTCAGAGCCATCGGCCAGACTCTGCAGGCCATGATGAGTGAGCGTCGTGTGACCACTTACCTGGACAATGGCGAGGAGTATGACGTGATTTTACAGGCCGCCGAGGCGCAACGGACTACTGCCACTGACCTATCCAACTTGTATGTGCGGTCAGATCAATCAGGCGAACTCATCCCGCTGTCGAACCTGACTAAAATCACTAATATCGCGGACGCCGGCAGCCTCAATCGATATAACCGCTTGCGGGCTATCACGATCTCAGCCAACTTAAATCCCGGTTACGATCTAGACCAGGCCTTACAGTTTCTTGAAGCTATCGTGCTCAATGAACTACCGGCCACCGCGCAGATAGACTACAAAGGCGAATCACTGGAATTGCGCGAGTCCGAAGGCGGGTTATTGTTCACGTTTTTACTGGCATTGCTGGTTGTATTTCTGGTCCTGGCAGCCCAATTCGAAAGCTTTGTTCATCCCATTATTATCATGATCACAGTGCCATTGGCGACCTTCGGTGCACTTCTGGGCTTGTATCTGACGGGCGACACGTTGAACATTTATAGTGATATCGGCATCATTATTCTGATTGGCATATCCACCAAAAATGGCATTTTGATTGTCGAGTTTGCCAACCAACTGAGGGATCAAGGCGTCGAATTTGGCGCGGCGATAGTGCAAGCCGCAGAAATTAGATTACGGCCAGTATTGATGACCGCCCTGTCCACCATCATGGGTTCCCTGCCCTTGATCTTCGCCAGTGGTGCCGGTTCTGAAAGCCGCATCACTCTTGGGATCGTGATTTTTTCAGGGGTGTTGACCGCCACTGTTTTGACTCTGTTTGTGGTACCTGTACTTTACAACCTGCTGGGACGAGCCACGCAGTCACCGGGCGTTATCGCGGGACAACTACACGCGTTGCAAACAGACGCCGAATCGAAACCACCGGTTTAGGCACCGGAACTGCTGTGCGGCAACTGGTAATCCAGTATGCCGCACCCTCCCATGCGCCGGCAGCAATAGCAGAGATCAAGCGCCACTGCGGTGTTCTTCTCCTGCGGGCTTAGCTATAATCGTCACTTCTACAGGGTTAACGGCGGGCACCTTGTGGACATTGGTCAGATGGTGCTCGAAGATGCCTCATCAGGCTCGACATCCTTTGCCGCTTTTGACTAAGGCTAGGCAAGCTAGACCTATCCTGCGGACACTAGCACCCTGGAGCATAGCTGCGGCACTAACGGCATGAGTGCCTTTGCACTCGCCAACCCTGAAACAGGTGATTCATGACCGACAACTGTCTTTTTTGCAAAATCGCGAGCAAACAAATTCCCGCAGATCTGGTCTATGAAGATGAGCAGATCATGGCCTTTAAAGATATCAGCCCGCAAGCACCCGTGCATCAACTCATCATCCCGAAGCAGCACATTACAACGCTGAACGATGTGGATCTCGACCATCGAGGATTGTTGGGTCATATGGTTTTCACAGCGACTCAACTGGCCGCCGAGCAAAATCTCAGCGAACCTGGATTTCGCTTAATCATGAACTGTAACCAGGATGGCGGCCAAACCGTCTTCCATATTCATCTGCACCTCCTCGGGGGGCGTCAGCTGACTCATCTGGGTTAATGACCGGAGACAATATGCACCAATCGGCTATGGACAATTTAATCAATGGGTTCGACGCAGCATTGCGCACAGTCAGTGGCGCTGTGGGCCAGCCGGATCGCCCCTCCCCTGCTCGAGACAGTCGGGACACTCAGCTAACTAGCGAACAAAAACTAGAGGCTGCGCGACTAATGCGCATCAATCATTGTGGCGAGGTTTGTGCCCAGGCCTTATACCGAGGTCAGGCTCTGACTGCGAAAAATATCGGTGCGGTGGCCACCCTGGATCAAGCCGCAGCGGAAGAAGCCGACCACCTGGCCTGGTGCCAGACGCGCATCAAGGAACTGGACTCGCATGTCAGTTACCTGAACCCACTCTGGTATGCCGCCTCGTTCAGCATGGGCGCTGTGACCGGTCTACTAGGCGACAAGGTTAATCTGGGTTTTGTTGCCGCCACCGAAGAAGAGGTCTGCAAGCACTTAGACCGACATTTGACGCTGCTGCCTGAGGAGGACCACAAGTCACGGCAAATTTTAACCCAGATGCGCGAAGATGAACGCCGCCACAAAGACAATGCGCTCACCGCTGGCGGCGCGAATTTTCCCGCGCCGATCAAAAGTCTGATGCATCGCGTCTCCTCGCTGATGACAAAATCTACCTACTGGGTCTGACCCAGGCCGCTAGCCTGTTAGCCCTCAGGCCTGAATGATTTCGTAATCGTGGGTAATCTCCACTCCACCTCGCCCCAACATAATGGAAGCCGAGCAATACTTGTCGGCAGACAAGTCTATTGCGCGCTTGACCTGCGATTCCTTCAGTTCTCGACCAGTGACAACAAAATGCAGATGAATTTTCGTAAACACACTGGGGATGCTGTCCGCGCGTTCAGCCTCCAAGTTCGCAACGCAGCCCGTCACGTCTTGCCTGGCTTTTTTCAACATCGTCATCACATCAAAACTCGCACATCCACCCAAGCCCATTAAGACTAGCTCCATGGGCCTGGCACCGACATTCCGACCACCAGCGGAGGGCGGTCCATCAACGGCGACTACATGGCCACTCCCTGACTCAGCGATAAACATCACGTCTTCTACCCATCGAATACTGGCTTTCATTATTATCCTGACTCTCTGTCACTGATTAATTGTCCATGGTAGCGACAATCACCAACTTGCACCACTGCAACGGCGCAAAGGCATGTTCGCCTGCCGCAAACACTGAACTGAACCAGCGGCACGGAAGCCCGTGAGTCTGTCACTAAAATATACCGCCGATGCATCAAAATATGCCTTCGAGGCTATTTAATGACCGGCCAGACTCACCGAAGTGCGACAGTCACTCGCTACAGACAGCACTTAAGGGGTAGCAAAAAATCATGACCAGCTTAACTCAGCGTCCAGCCAGCTTTGGCCAGGATTTAAGCAACGGTTTAGGCAACAGTTTCGGCAACATGGAAGAGTTCCTGCGCATTGCTCATAAACGTAAGTACCCACGCGGCAGCACTATCATCTATGCAGGTGAACCTAGCGACTCAATTTTCTATATCACCCAAGGCTCCGTCACCGTCTTTGTAGAAGACGCCGCCGGCCGGGAAATCATTATTGCTTATCTGAATGCCGGCGATTTCGTTGGCGAGATGGCTATGTTCGGCGGTCAGGGCAAGCGCACCGCTTGGGTCAAGGCCAAGGTGGCTTGCGAAGTGGCCGAACTCAGTTACGGAAAATTTTCGGAACTCAGTAAAAAAGACGCGGGTATGCTTTACCAATTGGCCAGTCAACTCGCCGCCCGACTGGTAAAAACCACGCAAAAAGTCGGCGACCTTGCCTTTCTCGACGTCACGGGGCGCGTCGCGGGGACCCTACTCGAGCTCTGCAAAGAACCTGATGCCATGACTCACCCCGATGGCATGCAGATCAAAGTCACGCGACAGGAAATCGGCAGAATTGTCGGTTGTTCAAGAGAAATGGTCGGCCGAGTCCTGAAGACCCTTGATAGTCAAGGGCTGGTCTCTGTTAAAGGCAAAACCATGGTGGTCTTTGGCACACGCTAACGGCTGCCCGACCCACAGCCGCCTAGTAAAACAAAGTTTTCAGCTCAGCACCTGGGTCTTCAGCCCGCATAAATGCCTCGCCCACCAGAAAGCCATACACCCCACGCCGTTGCATCGCTTCAATATCGGCACGCTGATGAATACCGCTCTCAGTCACCAGATTGACGCCGGCTGGCAACCGATCGATCAGATCATAAGTCGTGGCCAGATCGACACTGAAATCCCTCAGATCACGGTTGTTAATGCCCACCAGTGTTGGCGAGACCTGCAGCGCTTGCTCCAACTCCGCAGCATCACGCACTTCGATCAGAACGTCCATTCCCAAGTCGACGGCCACTTGATAGAGGCTTGCCATAGTCTTTGGCTCAAGAATCGCGGCGATCAGCAGAATGCAATCGGCCCCAATACTACGGGCTTCTAGCACTTGGTAGGGATCGACCACGAAATCTTTGCGCAACACCGGAAGCGCAACCGCATTACGAGCCTGCACCAGATACTCATCAGCACCCTGAAAGAAACTGACATCGGTCAACACCGACAGACAGGCTGCACCCGCATCAGCGTAGCTGCGAGCGATAGCAGCAGGTATGAAATTCTCTCTGATGACACCTTTTGACGGCGATGCTTTCTTGATCTCAGCAATGATCGCCGGTTGCTGGGCTACCATCCGTTCGGTCAGCGCTGCGACAAAGCCTCGAGGATCAGTTTGCTGGCCGATCAGCCGCTGCAGCTCCGCCACAGGCCTGGCAGCAGCTCGCTGCGGGATCTCGCGCCACTTTTCCTCGACGATTTTTTGCAGAATATCTGGTGCACTCATGTCCGCTGCTAACTCCCTTGAAATCTATCACTCACCGCTAACCGATTTCACCGAGCTGGCGGCTGAAATCCACAAAATCTTTGAATTTTTCTAGTGCCATACCACTACCGATCGCGTCTCGCGCCATTTCCACCCCGGCTGCCAGGTCGAGACAATGGCCCGCTACATAGATCGCCGCGCCGGCATTCAAGGCCACAATGTCGCTGGCGGCTTCATGTTTACCTGCCAATGCCTGCTCAACTAACACCAGGCTTTGCGCACTATCCTCAACAATCAGCGAGTCTATGGATTGCCGTTGCAGCCCAAAGTCTTCGGGTTGAACCCGATATTCCGTGATTGCACCACCTTTAAGCTCGGCCACATAGGTCTCGGCAGCGATACTGATTTCGTCCAAACCATCAGCTGAATGGACCACCAACACATGGGCGCTGCCCATGTACTTCAAAACCTCGGCAATCGGTCGCAGCCATTGCTTGGCATACACCCCGATAACCTGGCGCTTGGCACCCGCCGGGTTGGTCAGCGGCCCGAGTAGATTAAAGATGGTTCGCGTCAGCAGTTCACGACGTGGACCGATAGCATGCTTCATCGCCGAGTGATGATTTACAGCAAATAGAAAACCTGTGCCTACGGTTTCAATACAACGCGCAACTTGATCAGGGGTCAGCATAATATTCGCGCCCGCCGCCTCAAGCAGATCGGCACTGCCACTCTTGCTGGACGCACCGCGGTTGCCATGCTTGGCAATGGACACTCCGGCTGCCGCTGCCACAAAAGCCGCCGCAGTCGAAACATTAAACTTGTTAGATCCACTGCCACCGGTACCACAGGTATCAACAATATCTTCCAGCGAAGTCAGTACGGGGGTTGAGAGTTCTCGCATCACCGTCGCAGCGCCGGTAATCTCACTGACCGTCTCACCCTTCATTCGCAAGCCGATCAGAAACCCACCAATTTGGGCCGGAGTTGCGCCACCGGACATAATCAGACGCATCACATCTAACATTTCCGCCTGAGTTAAATCCTGCTTTTCAGTGACTTTGGCAATCGCTGCGGGCATATCCATCATAGTTCATCCTTCTGATCGCAACTGATCGACTCAGTAGCACAATAGTTGACGAAACTGAGTAATAAATCGTGACCGTGCTCAGTTAATATTGATTCGGGATGAAACTGTACGCCCTCAACCTGCAAGCTTTTGTGTCGAACGCCCATTATTTCATCGATTTTACCGTCGACTTCTGTCCAGGCAGTGATTTCCAAACAATCTGGCAAAGACTCAGAAAGAATCACCAAAGAATGATATCGCGTGGCGGTAAATGGATTCGGTAAACCCGAAAACACACCGACTCCTGTGTGAAAAATCTTCGACGTTTTACCGTGCATGACCTTTTTAGCCCGACCGATCGTTCCGCCATAGACCTGACCAATACTCTGATGTCCAAGGCAGATACCCAGTATGGGTAACCGACCGGCGAAATGACGAATCGTATCCATGGAAATTCCCGCCTCATTCGGCGTACAAGGCCCAGGTGAAATCACGATTCCTGTTGGCGCCAAGGTTTGAATTTCCGCCACCGTGATTTCGTCATTCCGCAACACTTCAACCTGCTGACCTAATTCACCCAGATACTGAACAATGTTGTAGGTAAATGAATCATAGTTATCAATCATCAGGATCATTTTGAATCACCTACTTCGCCCACGGTCTTACGTATTTCAGCTGAATTATATACTCGAAGATTTTCCGCCTTGGTTTCGAGCCCCAAACCCGCCTCGGCCAACGCTACGGCCCGAAAAATCGACCGCGCCTTGTTAATCGTTTCCTGCCACTCGGACTCAGCCACTGAATCAGCGACGACCCCTGCACCCGCCTGAACATAGAGCGTGCGATCTTTGACGACAGCGGTACGAATGGCTATCGCGGTATCCATATTGCCGTTCCAAGACAAATAGCCCACAGCGCCGCCAAAAATTCCGCGTTTTTCCGGCTCACATTCATCAATGATTTCGAGCGCCCTGACTTTAGGCGCACCGCTTAAGGTCCCCACAGGCAGTGTCGCGCGCAATAGATCCATCGCAGTATAACTTGCGGCCAGTTGCCCCTGAACGTTTGATGCGATGTGCATGACATGGGCATAACGCTCCACTGTCATCATCTCTGTCACGTCAACGCTACCCGTCGCGCACACCTTACCAATATCGTTACGCCCCAGATCGATCAACATCAGGTGCTCAGCCCGCTCTTTGGTATCGGCCAACAGCTCCGTCTCCAAGGCCAAATCTTCAGCCTCATCAATTCCGCGCCGACGCGTGCCAGCCAATGGCCTGACGGTCACTTGACCATTATCTAATCGTGCCAGTATCTCTGGCGATGAGCTCACGATATGAAAATCACCCAGATCCATGTAGTACATGTAAGGCGAAGGGTTGAGCGCTCGCAGCGCCCGATATAGGTTTAACGGGTCACTCTCAAGAGTTATGGACATCCGCTGTGACAGCACCACCTGCATGACGTCACCCGCTTGAATATAACCTTTGATTTTCTCCACATCTGCCTTAAATCGACTTTGACCATAGCTCGAGACAAAATCTTCTTCGTGAATGGCAGGGCCGACACTGGGCTCGCGAATATCTAAAGGTATCAGCGCCTGCATAGCCGCGGCCATATTATCGAGTCGAGCCTGCGCCGATGTATAGGCATTTTCTAGCGCAGGGTCCGCATGGGTAATGAGATGAATTTTACCTTTGACGTTATCAAACACCATCACATCGTTAGACACCATGAGCAGTATGTCTGGCGTACCGATGACATCAGGCGGCATACTGTGCCGGACTTTCTTTTCGACATAGCGAACCGTGTCGTAGCCGAAATAACCTACCAGGCCGCCGGTATAAATCGGTAAGTTTTCAATCGGCGGATAACGAAAACGGGCTTGGAATTCTTCCACATAGGCCAGTGGATCTTCACAAGTAAAGCGGTCCGTCTCGACGCCCTGCGACTCTAGTACCACTTCATGACCGAAAACTTTCAACACCTGGCCGCTGGGCAAGCCGACCATGGAATATCTCGCCCATTTTTCCGCACCTTGGGCAGCAGATTCAAGCAGATAGCTGTAACTACCGCGCGCTACCTTGATATAGCTGGAGAGCGGGGTGTCGAGGTCAGCCAGTACCTCACGAGTGACGGGAATATGATTGAAACCTTGAGCGGCAAATTTGGCAAAATCATCCAATGTCATGATTTTTCTCCAGAGTAACAATTAGCAAACTTCGATAAGCGATATTCTCTTCGACAACTGGCTGTTAACTGCGAGCCAACAAGCTGCCATTCCAACGGTGATGAATCACCATCGCCAAGACGAAGGAGTGCGGGGATCTAGCGTTATGTGGTCTGGATTAATCATGAGCTGTGCACAACCCACACAAAGGGGCTGAATCCGAACAAGGAACCGGCAGCTTAAATGACGACAGGACCTGAATCAAGATCGCGCTGCCCCGTTAATTTCGTGCTTCATAGCCGCTATGGTTGCCGCATAATCCGCCGCGCCAAAGATCGCAGAGCCCGCTACAAACGTGTCGGCACCGGCTTCTTTGATCTTGCCGATATTATCGATTTTAACGCCACCGTCGATCTCCAAACGAATATCACGGCCGCTGGCATCAATCATTTTTCGGGCCTGGGCTAGCTTCGCGTAAGTTGAGGGTATAAAACTTTGACCACCGAAACCGGGGTTTATTGACATGATCAGCACCATGTCAATCTTATCCATCACGTAATCGAGATACTGTAACGACGTCGTTGGATTGAAGACCAACCCACATTGGCAGCCACCGGCACGAATAAGTTCCAAAGACCTGTCGATATGCTCACTGGCTTCCGGATGGAATGTAATGTAACTGGCACCGGCCTCGATAAAGTCACCGATTAGCCTGTCCACAGGCTTCACCATCAGGTGAACGTCGATCGGCGCAGTCACGCCATAACGACGTAATGCCTTACAGACCATGGGGCCGATGGTGAGATTCGGCACATAGTGGTTGTCCATCACATCAAAATGCACGATGTCAGCACCAGCTGCGAGTACCGCATCTACTTCCTGACCCAAACGGGCGAAATCTGCCGACAAAATCGAAGGGGCTATCAAAGGTTCCAAAACATGCAATCCCATTAAAAAATATCCAGCTATTCTACCGTGTTCTGCGGCTGAAAGTCAGATTCTTGAACCCCGGAGCAACTCCTAGCTGGCGTTCAAAACCGCCAACCGTGCCGGAGTTCCCACGTCGGTCCAACTACCAGCGTAATATTGACCGCCCAGCAGGTCAGCCTCTATCGCCGTCGCAAACAGTTCACGGAGCATCACGGGGCCGTCGCGCAAACCGCGAAATAATGCCGGCGAATAGACACCGATCCCCGAATAGGTCAAACGCTGGGGCCCAGTGCCGAGCTGACCGGCGGCCGTCAGGCTGAAGTCTCCCAATGGATGATGAGGCGGATTATCCACCATCACGAGTGTCGCCACTCGCCCATCGAGATGCGTCGGTAGCAACGAGAAATCAAAATCGGTATAGATATCACCATTCACGACCGCAAAGGGTTCGTCCGCCGCATTAGCCAAAAGCCCAAGGGCATGATGAATTCCACCGGCGGTTTCCAGCAAAATGGTCTCGACCGAGTAGGTAATGTGTAATCCGAAGGCGCTGCCGTCGCCTAAGTAGTGCCGAATTTTGTCTCCTTGGTAGTGCAAATTGATCACGACCTCAGAAAAACCGGCACGCGCCAAGCCCTCGAGATGCCATTCAATCAGCGCTTTGTCATGCACTTTCAGCAAGGGTTTGGGCATATGTGCCGTCAACGGCAACATGCGCCGGCCCTCTCCGGCAGCCAGAATCATCGCCTTCATTTGCCACTCTCAAGGGCACCTAGCCGGGGTAATACCCGCTCAGAAAGCCAATCGCCAATCTCTGAGAGCTCAGGATAGAGGTCGCAAACCTCAACGATGTAGGCCATGACCAATGGGATATCATGCAAATAACGGCGCTTACCGTCGCGCAAATTCAGCCGCGAAAAAATACCTGCACATTTCAGGTGCCGCTGCATGCCCATGAGATCAAACCAGCGCAGGAATTCAGCCGCATCCACAGGACTTGCAGGGGCGCTCTGCAACCATTGCTGATGGGTTTCATTCACCCAGTTCACTACCTGTGGCCGAGGAAATCGGTGATAACAATCTTTCAGCAAAGACACTAAATCATAGGTCAAGGGACCCCTGACCGCATCCTGAAAGTCGATAATGCCCGGTTGCTCGCCGGCGATAACCATCAGATTACGGGAGTGATAATCACGATGGACAAACACTTGAGGTTGATCCAGGGCCGTGGTGACCAGCGTGTCGAATAGCCGCTGAAGCAGGGCTTGCTCACGCGGCTCGATCACCAGACCCAACTGCTGAGCCAGGAACCAATCGGTAAACAGCGCCATTTCAGTTCGCAGCTTAGCTTCATCGTAAGCCGGCAAGTGCTTCGCTACGGGAATGGCCTGCATCTGCCGAATGCCTTGGAAGGCTGCCTGATAGTTCGTTTCAATCTGGGCTGCCTGGTTTTCAGCGAGCATGTCGAGATACAGAATATCGCCGAAGTCAGCGAGCATCATAAAACCCTGCACCAGGTCCGCCCGATAAACTCGCGGCACCGCAAGCCCGGCCCTCGCCAGCATCGCCTGAACCTGCACAAACGGCCCGCTGTCCTCCTTCTCCGGTGGCGCATCGACAAAGATATAACTGTCGGTGGTGCGGGTCAGGTGGGTCGCTCGAAAGTAACGGCGAAAACTGGCATCGTCGGAGGCCGCCGCCAAGCGATAATGCTGATGATCAGGGATATCGGCCAGTTGCAAGGACGCCAGCGCCCAGGCAGCCAACGCAGCTTGCCGCTCACTCGCCAGTGTTTGTGGGGTTGAACTCATCTCGTTCATAGCGTCACCTGGTGCAACAGATAGTACATCGACTTTGACAATTTAACTGAACTCTCACATTGAATGTTTTATTATCCACCATCCACTTTACCCAAGGCCACTCCTTATCACTGCATCAATCACCACCACGGCGCGCGCAACGGCCTTGTGGTCAACCCTGTTGGCGTTGACCGTTGCCTTGATGCCAATGAGCAGTTTGGCCGCCGAACCCCCTTTATCAGCGGCTCAACTCGACTGGGTGGCTGCCGACAAGCTGCCCGCCGAACAAGCGGCTCGACTCCCGCCATTTTGTACCGGAGCCTACCTGGAACCACCCCGCAGCGGTGATCCGCAAGACACTCAGATCAACGCTTCGGCAGAATCTGCGGTTCATCTGTTCGAGCAATCCAGCACGCTCAAAGGCGCGGTGGAAATAACTCGGGGCACTTCACTAATTACAGCGCCTTTCGTCAGCATCGATGACGCATCGAAGCTTGCCACTATTGATGGACCACTCATCATCCGCCGACCGGGATTTCTGATGACCGGTGCACACGCGACCTCCAACTTGTTTGATAACACGGGGCAGGTCGAAGATGCGACCTTTTTGCTGCACCGAGCTAATCTGCGCGGTTCCGCAGGCCAACTGCGGCAGGATTCAGACCAGATTGTGACTATTGCAGACGGCACACTGACCCGCTGTGAGCCCGACAGCAATACCTGGTCTATCAGTGGTCAAAATTTTGTACTCGACACCCAGGCAGGCTTCGGTGTTGCCAAAGATGTCACGCTCTCCGTCAAAGATGTTCCGGTGATGTACCTGCCTTGGCTCAGGTTTCCCATCAACGATGCGCGTCAGTCAGGCTTTCTGCTCGCCAATATCGGCTCCGGTGGTATCGACGGTACTGATATCAACATACCTTACTACTTTAACCTCGCGCCAAATCGCGACGCGACCTACCAACTTCGCAGTCTGTCTCGGCGCGGCCTGATTCATGATGGCCAGTTTCGATATCTGACACCAGGGACTCGAAACGAGATCAATGCCGGTTACATCAACCGCGATGACATTTTCGACCAGCGCACCCTACAAGCCCAGCCCACGGGTACCGAGTTTGAGGCCAGAAACCGCTGGTACATTGACCTGCGGCACCAGGGCGGGCAAGACAGTCGCTGGCAGACCGCAGTCAACTATAGCGCCGTCTCGGATATCGATTATCTCAATGATATTGGCGCCAATATCGGCGCCGCATCCAGCCAGCCATTTATGACGCCCTTCGATATGAGCCAAGCGAACAGACGCTCGCCTGGACTTGACCAACTCGCCCAGACCCTTTACCGCGGCAAGGACTGGCTGGCGAGCGTGACCGTCAGAGATTTTCAGAACCTCGATCTTTTTGATCCGCAACAATATGCCGTATTGCCCATGCTGGCCCTCGAACATAGCGCTCGATCGGGTCGCTGGCAGCTAGCGTCACGACTCGAATATGCCCGCTTTGATAAATCCGACAGGCCGCTTACCGTTGACCCAAACGACCCAAAGGATTTACGGCGCATCACTGGTGAGCGGGCGACCGCGGCGCTGGAGCTTTCCTACCCCTATCGACAGCGTTGGGGCTTCGTCACACCCGGAGTGAAACTGACCCATCGCCAATATCGCCTGGACAACACCCAGGCGGGCCTGGATCAGCGCCCGGGATTGACCACTCAAACATTTTATTTAGACGCAGGACTGGTGTTCACTCGTCCCATCAAACTTGGCAGCACTGCACTAGACCAGACGCTCGAGCCCAGAATGTTTTACCTTTATACCGGTGAGGAAGACCAACAGGCATTACCCCTATTTGATGTCAGCACCCTCACTCCCGGGTACGCCCAGCTATTTCGCACCAATCGGTTTACCGGCGGTGACCGCACCGCAGACGCAAATCAACTGAGTCTTGGCCTCACCACCCGGCTCTTGAACCCCCGTAACGGCCGGCAGCTATTGGCCGCGAGTATCGGTCAAATTCAGCACTTTAAAGATCGCCAGGTCGTGCTCTACCCCAGCAGCCTCGATGCGTATACCGCCGCGCGATCACCCCTATTTACCGAAGCGGTACTGAACTTGAACGCCGACTTACGTCTCCGCGGTGCGTTCCAGTGGGACCCGCGTTCGCACCAGACCCATCGCCGCCAACTGTCCCTCAACTATGCCAAGGAATCTCGCAAAATTGTTAATTTGGGTTACATCTATACCAACCCAGATATCGAGACACGACCTGGACTGGCACAAGAAGAGGCCAACGTCTCCATGATCTGGCCGGTCACCAATCAATGGAGTGCTATCGGCGCATGGAACTTTGACCTGGACAGGAGTCAAACATTGGAGACTCTGCTTGGCATTGAGTATAACGATTGCTGCTGGAAATCGCGCTTGATGTTTCGCCGCTTCATTAAGCCGACGCGTTATGTGCTGCCTTTGACCAATGATCCATCCAGCGCGACGGGGTTCGCTACAATTGATACACTGTACGCTACCATGGATAACGGCGTATTTTTTGAAGTTCAGCTCAAGGGCCTGGCAACCCTGGGGCGGCGCCTCGACTCGTTGCTGGACGATACCATTCAGGGATATCCATCCAGACAAGACCAAATAGGACACTAGAGCTATTATGCGAACGTTGATTCAGACAATGCTGGCAGGGATCCTCCTCGCCGCCTCACTGCAGGTCAGTGCAAACCTCGTGATCATGGACAGTATCGTCGCCGTGGTCGACGAAGACGTCATCCTTCAGTCCGAGATGCAGGAACGCATCGATACATTGAAGGCGCAGATAACTGACGCCAGCCAACTGCCGCCTGATGATATTTTACGCCAGCAAATCGTTGAGCGCCTGATCGTCGAAAGCCTACAATTGCAGATGGCGGACCGCGCCGGCGTCAGAATCAGTGATGAAGAAATCAATGAAGCTCTGCAGGGGGTCGCTGAACAAAACAAAATGAGCGTGGCGCAATTTCGCGCTGCGATCGAGAAAGACGGTATCAGCTATGCGAGCATGCGCCGCCAGATCGAGCGCGAGATGATGATAGCCCGGGTTCAGCAAGGCATGATGCGCAACCGCATCGAAATCTCAGAACAAGAGATCAAAAATTTTCTGGCCTCTGAACTCGGCGCAGTGATGACCGCTGACGAATATCGCATCGCCCATATTCTGATCCCGTTGCCAGAGGATGCATCGGCGACCCAAATCGCCGAGATCCAAACAGACGCCGAGGATTTACTTAAGCAACTTGCTGAAGGTGCTGACTTCAGTGCTCTGGCGGTCGGTCATTCCGCGGGGCAAAATGCCCTGAGCGGCGGTGATCTCGGCTGGCGTAAGATCGCCCAGTTGCCGAGTATGTTTGCTGATACGGCCAAGACAATGGTCGCTGGCGACGTTCGTGGACCCATTCAAAGTGGCAGCGGTTTTCACCTGATTAAATTGCTCGAGACCCGCGGCGCCCAGGCCGAAGGCCAGATTGCGCAAAGCCAAGTTCGCCATGTGTTGATCCAGCCTTCTGAGATTCGGACTGACGAAGAAGCACTAGAGATGGCTGAGAGCCTGCGCGAAGAAGTCGCTAATGGTCGCGCCTTCGACGAGATCGCCAAACTATATTCAGATGATCCAGGTTCAGCCCTGAGTGGTGGCGACCTAGGTTGGGCGCGAGCCGGCACTTATGTGCCGGCATTTGAGGCGCTACTGCAGAGCAGTGAATTAGACGCTCTAAGCCCGGTTTTCAAAAGTCAGCACGGCTATCATTTTCTGGAAGTCACCGGCCGCCGCATCGAAGATTTCAGCGACCGCTTCCGCATGGGTCAGGCTGAAAATTACTTACGTAACCAGCGATTCGATGAAGAGCTGCAAAATTGGATCCGCGAAATTCGCGATGATGCATTTGTTGAAATTCGCATCTAAGGCGCACTGACATTAACGCAAGGCAGGCCAGAACAACATAAGCCCAACGGCAGCAAGCGTCTTAACAATCCTGGATTCTGGCCTCCAACTCTTGATTCAGGTGCCGGACGGCTTGGGGAATAATGACTACCGCCTTCATGGAGAAAACAGCCATCAATCAGCCACCTACTCGCCCACCTCTGCTGGTCGTCACGCCCGGCGAGCCAGCGGGTATTGGCCCGGACATTATTCTCGCCAGCCTTGGTAAAAGCCTGCCGGCAGCGCTACTCGTGGTGGCTGATCCCGAGTTAATGCGCCAACGAGGGATCGCCCTCGGTCTCAATATCGGCATCAATAACTGGCTTGAAACCCGCACTGTTTCCAGTACCGAGCTCAACATCGTCCCTGTCCCGCTGGCCCATCAGGCGATACCCGGACAGATGAACATCGCTAACTCGCCTTATGTACTGGCGACCCTCGAAACGGCCGTTGGCTTATGCGAAACCGGAATCTGCCAGGGTATGGTGACGGGTCCCATCAATAAAGCCGTCATCAATGACGCAGGTATTGCCTTCACCGGCCATACCGAGTGGCTCGCCCAGCGCCTGGGTGTGCCTCAAGTTGTGATGATGCTCGCGACCACAGGTTTGCGGGTCGCGCTAGCCACAACTCACTTACCCCTGCGCGCCGTGGCAGATGCGATCAATATAACGGAGCTGACCAGAACGTTGATCATTCTGGATTCGGAACTACGCCAACGCTTTCACTTGCCAACACCTAGAATTCTAGTGTGCGGTCTCAATCCCCATGCGGGAGAAGGCGGCCACCTGGGCACCGAGGAGATCGACGTCATCATTCCCACGATCCAGGCTCTGCAGCAACAAGGCCTTAACCTCACCGGCCCTACGCCTGCAGATACCGCATTCACACCAGCCATGCTCAGCAAATTTGACGCGGTGCTAGCCATGTACCACGATCAAGGATTACCTGTGTTAAAACATAAAGGCTTCGGTGATGCCGTTAATATCACCTTAGGTTTGCCTATTATTCGCACTTCAGTCGATCATGGCACCGCCCTTGATCTTGCCGGATCTGGCAAGGCGGACCCGGCGAGTCTGATCACAGCCATACGTTATGCAGCTGAGATGGCACTTCCAGCCAGTTGCGAGGAGTGAAAATGCGTGCCAGAAAACGTTTTGGCCAAAATTTTCTCCACGACCAGCTCGTCATTCAACGGATCATCGATGCGATCGATCCGCGCCCGGGTGACCATATTCTCGAAATTGGCCCGGGTCATGGAGCACTCACCCGCGGGCTAATGGCGTCTGGCTGTCAGCTTGACGTGGTCGAGATTGACCGCGACTTGGCAGCAGAATTACGCCTGCGCTATCCCGGCCTGAATGTCATTGAAGCCGACATCCTGAAATTTGATTTCAATAGTATCCGTGGCGACAAGCCCCTGCGCGTGGTGGGCAACCTGCCGTACAATATTTCAACGCCATTACTGTTTCGTCTGTTTGAGCACGTGGACATGATTGAAGATATGTATTTCATGCTTCAGCTGGAAGTCGTCGTACGAATGGCTGCTAGCGCCTCAACTCGTGACTATGGTCGGCTTTCTATTATGAGCCAGTACTTTTGCGAGGCCGAAAAACTCTTCGATGTCCATCCCGAATCCTTCACACCTGCACCCAAAGTGACCTCGGCCATATTGCAATTAATACCCCATCAGCAGCAGGTCCCGTTGACTGATCGCGGGTTGTTTCAAACGCTGTTGATCCAGGCCTTTAGCCAACGCCGCAAGACCGTGCGGAATGCCCTGAAGAAGTACCTCACGGAATCAGAAATGCTGGCCTTGGGGATCTCACCAGGACAACGCCCAGAGACCATTACTGGCGCTGAATATATTCAGTGTGCCAACTACCTGTCAGCTCGAGTCGAGACGCCGACATCGCTCCCTAGCAGTCAGGACTAAGCCCTTGAGCATCTATGTGATCGGTGATGTCCAGGGTTGTTTTGATGAGCTGACCGATCTGCTGGATAAGGTCGGGTTCAATCCTCAGCGAGATTCAGCCTGGTTTCTAGGCGATCTGATCAACCGCGGACCCAAGAACCTCGAAGTCATTAACTTCATCCGGCAACTGCCGAATACACAAGTCGTCCTGGGCAACCACGACCTGCATTTTCTCGCCGTGGCAGTTGGCAGTCAGTCTGCCAGTTCTAGTGATACCTTCGACGACCTGCTGAACGCCTCTGACTTGGCCGGCATCATTGATTGGCTGCGTCATCAGCCCCTGCTCCACGTCGATACCACGAATCGCTGTGTGTTAGTCCATGCAGGTCTGCCACCGATCTGGGATGTTCAAGTCTGTCTGGATCGCGCCCAGGAGGTTCAAGCTGCACTCACAGGACCAAACTTCGTCGACTTTCTCGCGCAAATGTACGGCAACGAGCCTCGCGTTTGGTCAGACGCCATAACAGGCTCGCCAAGACTGCGACTGATTACTAACTACTTTACCCGGTTACGCTATTGCACCGCGGCGGGTGAACTCGAGTTACAGCACAAGACCGAGCAAGCCCCAATCGGCTTTGCGCCCTGGTTCAGCTTTCCCCGACCTGACCCGTCAACCAAGATTTTGTTCGGCCACTGGGCGGCACTTAACGGCGAGACCGGGGTTGATTCAGCCATTGCACTGGACACGGGTTGTGTCTGGGGACGGTCGCTGACCGCCCTACGGCTCGATGATGGTAAGATCACTGCAGTGCCTGCGCGGCGTTCACATCCATGACCAATCAACCCGAGCGAGACGATTCATTGGAGACTTATCTTGTAGGCGGCGCCGTTCGCGACAGACTTCTTGACCTTGAGGTTGTGGAGCGGGACTGGGTCGTGGTTGGCGCCACCGCTGAGCAACTGACCAACCTGGGCTACCGCTCGGTGGGCAAAGACTTTCCGGTTTTCCTCCACCCAAGAACCCAGGAAGAATATGCCCTGGCGCGCACTGAACGCAAGAGCGGCCAGGGTCACCGCGGGTTTATTTGTGATGCCAATGAAGCGGTAACGCTCGAGCAAGACTTGGCTCGCCGCGATTTGACCATCAACGCTATCGCCCAAGACAGTGACGGTAATCTGATTGATCCCTATGGCGGGCTCGATGATCTGCAAGCCAGGCTCCTGCGACACGTCTCTGAGGCTTTCGCCGAGGACCCCTTGCGCGTGCTGCGAGTGGCCCGATTTATGGCGCGCTTTGCCCACCTGGGATTTCGAGTCGCCGCCGAAACGATGACACTCATGCAGGACATGGTTGACCATGGCGACCTTCGAGAACTCACGCCAGAGCGGGTCTTTATGGAATGTGAGAAGGCCTTGAAAGCACCGACGCCCAGCGCTTTTTTCGAGCTTCTGCAGTCCCTCGGCGCCCATCGCGATCTCTGGCCTGAACTATCCGACTTCAGCCACCTGGCGCGGCTGAGCGAAGTCACCGAGCAGCCTGAATATCGCTACGCGGCACTGTTCTTAAATATCAACGCAGTCGTGACCAAGGCCCGTTCAAAAGCCCTCAAAGCACCCAATCGTTATACTGAACTGGCCTTGCAGGTCAGCCAGGGCTATGCCACTTGGCTAACCCTGGCGAATTTAAATGCCGAAGATATTCTGGCTTTTTTTACTCAGCTGGATGCTTTTCGACGCCATGAACGTTTCAATCAATTTATGGCCGTCAGCGCCTTGTTGGCCACGAACACCGAGACACAGCAACGGGACTCAAAGACATTGTTGGCGCGATGGCAACAACTGCATCAAGCCTGCACCAGCGTCAGTGCCAGTGAGCTACCAGCCGGCTTGCAGGGCCCGGCTATTAGCCAGGCGATGCGCGCGCTGCAACTTACCAGAATCAAGGCGGTACTCGCCGACCTAGTCGCCCGCTAGCCCCTTCTCCTGGCTAGTTCGCGTCTTGTTCACGCGCAATCGCTCGATAGCCGATATCTGTTCGGTACTGGGCCTTAGCGAATTGAATTTTCTCTACCATCGCATAGGCGCGCTGCTGCGCCTCAAGCACCGACTGCCCGGTTGCAGTGACCCCCAGGACTCGGCCACCACTGGTCACGACCTTGCCACCTTCCAGACGTGTGCCAGCATGAAAGACTTTGCCCAGTTCATCGGCAGCATCGATGCCCGTGATTTCATCGCCGCTGGCATACTTGTCAGGATAACCGCCAGCCGCCATGACCACTGTTAATGCTACCTGGTCATCGAACTCGAGCACATGATTAATCAGGTCGCCGTCTAGGGCCGCCAGACAAAGTTTCGCCAAGTCTGATTGCATGCGCATCATCACGGGCTGAGTCTCTGGATCCCCGAACCGACAGTTGAATTCGATCACGCTGGGCTGACCTGCTGCGTCAATCATCAGACCCGCGTACAAAAACCCAGTATACGGATATCCATCTGCGGCCATACCATCCAGGGTCGGCTGAATGACCTGATCGATGATCCGTTGATGGACCTCCGGCGTCACTACAGGTGCGGGCGAGTATGCCCCCATACCACCCGTGTTAGGTCCCTGGTCGCCATCGAACGCCGCCTTATGATCCTGGGAAGTAGCAAAATCCAGGAAGGTCTCACCGTCGGCGATGACGATGAAGCTGGCCTCTTCACCCACCAGAAATTCTTCAATGACTACCCGTGATCCGGCGGCCCCGAACGCATTACCACTGAGCATATCGGTAATTGTGGCTTGCGCTTCAGCCTGGGTCTGCGCGATGACGACACCCTTTCCCGCAGCCAGACCGTCAGCCTTGATCACGATGGGCGTTGGCATCTGCCGAGCAAAAGCGATGGCAGCCGCTGGCTCGTCGAAGCTGCCATAGGCCGCCGTCGGAATCTTGTGCCTGGCGAGAAAGTCTTTGGTAAAACTCTTGGAGCCCTCGAGTTGTGCGGCGCCTTGATCCGGACCAAAACAGGGCAGACCCGCCGCTCGAAATTGATCCACAACACCGGCGACTAGGGGCGCCTCTGGACCTATGATCGTGAGATCAATGCCGTTATCTTGAGCGAACTGAATCTGTGCCGCAAAGTCCATGATATCAATATCGACATTACATAACTTGTCGTCTGTGGCGGTGCCGGCATTGCCGGGCGCTATGTAAACCCGCTCTACTTGCTCTGACTGAGCCACTCGCCAAGCCAACGCATGTTCTCGTCCGCCGCTACCCGTGATCAGGATTTTCATCAATTTACCTCTGTCTTGAAAGAGTCTTTAATCAACCCACAATCTAGTGGCGAAAGTGTCGCATGCCAGTAAATATCATCGCCATGCCTGCCTCGTTGGCAGCAAGGATAACTTCGTCATCTCGGACCGAGCCACCGGGCTGGATGACAGCCGTAATACCTGCCGCCGCCGCCGCATCAATGCCGTCTCGAAAGGGGAAGAATGCATCAGATGCCATCACTGACCCGGGTACCACGAGACCTTCGTCTGCTGCCTTGATACCGGCGATCTTCGCGCTATAAACGCGGCTCATTTGTCCCGCACCGACGCCGATTGTTCGGTTATCGCTCGCATAGACAATCGCATTGGATTTGACGTACTTCGCGACGGTCCAGGCAAACATCAGATCCCGACGTTCTTGGTCAGTGGGCTGGCGTTCGCTGACAACCTGCAGGTCTGACTCGCCCTGCTCGGCGTTCACCAAGGCCAGATCACTTTCCTGAACCAAGAGGCCACCCAAAACCTGCTTGATACTCAGCTCACCGGTTCGATCCATCGACAGATCACCACAGGCCAGCACCCTGACATTTTTCTTCTTCGCAAACACCGCCAGCGCATCAGCATCAATAGAGGGCGCAATAACCACTTCAACGAATTGCTTGTCAACGATGTCCGTCGCGACCGCCAACGTGACCGGGCGATTGAAGGCAATAATACCGCCGAAGGCTGACGTCGGATCCGTCGCGAAGGCGTGTTGGTATGCCAACAGTAAGTCCTCGGCCACGGCAACCCCGCAAGGATTAGCATGCTTGACGATAACACACGCTGGCTCTGCAAAAGCTCGCACGCACTCCAATGCGGCATCCGTATCGGCGACATTGTTAAACGACAGGGCTTTACCCTGTAGTTGGTTGGCCCCCGCCACACTACCCATACCCGCGTCTGCCGAAACATAAAAAGCTGCAGCCTGGTGCGGATTTTCCCCATAGCGCATGCCTTGCTTCAGGCTATACTGCAATGTCATAGTTTGCGGGAACTGCAACCGCGCCTCGGAGTCGGGCTGAATACTGCCGAGATAATTACTGATCGCCGCATCGTAGCGAGCAACATGCTCGAAGGTCTTGACGGCCAGTCGAAATCGGGTGGCGTAGGAGATACAGCCATCGGATTGCGCCATCTCTTCAAGTATAAGCGGGTAATCAGCCACATCGACAACGACGGCCACACTGGCAAAATTCTTAGCCGCGGAGCGCAGCATGGCGGGGCCACCAATATCGATATTTTCAATGGCCTCGGCAAAAGTGCTGCCAGGCTTTTTGATGGTTTGCTCAAACGGATACAAATTCACAACTACAAGATCAATCCCTTGAATACCATGGGCCTGCATCACAGCGGTATCAATACCACTACCATCTGCCTCGCGTCGCCCCAACAGACCACCATGAATCTTCGGATGCAGGGTTTTCACCCGGCCATCCATCATCTCAGGGAAACCCGTGTAGTCCGAGACCTCCTGAACACTCAAGCCATTGTCGTGTAGCAGCTTGTGGGTACCACCGGTAGACAGCATCTGAACGCCATAGCCTGAAAATGCCTGGGCGAGCTCTAATAAGCCGGATTTATCTGAGACGCTGAGAAGCGCTGTATTGATTTTATAATTATTCATAGTTTATCTTCGACGCCGTAATCATCATTGACTAAAAAAACAAAAAGACTGCAAAACAAAAGACTGAAATGCAAAAAGGACGGTTACCCGTCCTTTTTTGAAGCCAAGATTTTACACGCCTACCCGTTAAATTGGAATTGCTAGGCGAGGCTAATCTACCCTCCTACAACATGCCGTACTTTTTCATTTTTTTGCGCAAAGTACCGCGGTTTAAGCCGAGAATTTCTGCCGTCAAACTCTGGTTCTGTCGGGTGTGACGCAGAACGCAGGTCAGTAACGGCATTTCAACCTCGCACATTACCAGTTCGTATAAATCAGATAAGGGCTGGTCGTCCATCGCCCTGATGTAGGCCTTAACCGATGCCGCCACCGAATGACTTAACAGGGGTTCTGCATCAGCACCGGCGTTATACTCCTCAATCACATCGCTCATTCGGCTGCTAGTTTGTGAGTTCTTTTCTGCTTCTTCATCTATAGACATATTATGGTACTTCCACCAGTTTAAGCCGCAATATCTTCCAAAAACGCCTCGATTATTGCCTCCACCTGTTCCTCAGTTGACTGTAAACCATTGAACTTACGCATAAATTCAACACTCACTCGACCCGAGAGGTACCATCCCACGTGTTTCCTAGCAATACGGACTCCAAGCACCTCGCCATAAAACTTCTCGAGGTTATGTACATGTACGACTAGCGCACGTTTTATCTCACTTTCTCCAGGATTTATTTTCATTTCTCCCGTTCGCAGGTAATGATCCACCGTTGCCGCAAGCCAAGGATGACCCTGAGTCGCCCGGCCCAACATGACCGCCGCTGCACCAGTCTGATCTAGCACGGCGCGGGCCTTCGGCGCTGAATCAATATCGCCGTTGGCAACCACAGGGATGCTCACGGCATTAACAACACCAGCAATCGCCTGATAATCAACATCCCCTGCAAATTTACAGGCGCGCGTTCGGCCATGTACGGTCAAAAGCGAAACCCCTGCCGACTCGGCAATTCGCGCGATCGTTGGCGCATTTTGGGTTTCTTTGCACCAGCCGAGCCGTATCTTGAGGGTTACCGGGACGTCAACGGCGGCCACCACAGCCTCAAGAATCTTACCCACCAGCTTTTCGTCCCGCAGCAAAGCCGAGCCCGCTTGTTTATTACAGACTTTTTTGGCTGGGCATCCCATATTGATATCAATAATTTGAGCCCCGCGAGCCTGATTCAAACTCGCGGCTTCAGCCATCATCTCGGGCTCTGCACCAGCAATTTGAATCCAGCGCGGCCCCGGCTCATCATGATAGGCAAGGCGCTGACGAGATTTCACAGACTTCCACAAGCGAACATCGCTGGTGATCATTTCAGACACCATCCAATGCGCCCCGAATTCTCGGCACATATTTCGATAAGGCTTATCTGTAACACCGGCCATAGGTGCGATGATCACTTGACTGGCGTGCTGATGAGGTCCGATCGTTAGCATAGACTTTCCATCGGTCGATTTGAGTCAAAGAGCGACATCTTAGCGTAAATCAGGCTCAATCACGACGTGGGTTCAATGGTCAGATGATAGCTCAGCGCAGCTTTACCTGGATCAACGATAGCCAACGAAAACCGAACCTCCGTATAGGCGGGAAAATATCGCAGCCCCACCAACTCTCCTGCAAGATAGTCTGCCGGCTTAAAAGTCCGCTGGGCGACGTGTGCGCCATTAGCGTCGACGAAGGATAATGTCAGGTTTGGAAATAATTGACCAAAGGCCCCGGCATTTTTGATGATCGCGTCGACCTTCAGCGCATTCGCTAGTGTCGGATGACTGCGCACGACCAATTCGGTGGTGGTCAGAACCGCGCTGTTTTGATAGGCCTTAAGTTGGCAACCGACATACCGACAAAACTGCTGATAGTAAGGTCGTATTGTCACATTTTGCGCCAGGCGGTCCTTCACAGACCAGGTATATTGTGCCCCGAGGACCAAGAGCAGTAACAGCGCGCCAAGCGCCCAGGGCCATTGGCGCAATGCGCGCGGCGCCTCTGGGTCGCCGAAGATCTCTGCAGGATCCAACGACTCAAACGCCAAACTCTGCAGCTCACTCTGATCCGGCGTGTCTGGCTCGGCATCTGTCGCCGTCTCGAATAATGATTGGCCAGTATCCTCCAGCCTCGCCGCCGCAACATCCGCCGCGTCATCCGACCTGTCATCCGACCTGTCATGGTCAGAGAGCCCGGGGCCGGCATGCATTGCCTCCGCCTCAGACCAGTATTCATCGCTATCCAGCATGTCGTCGAGGCTATCAACAACTTTAACGCCCGTGACAATATCAGCCGCCGCAACAACAGCCTCTTCCTCGGCAGGGTTTTCGGCATCGCCGGCAAAATTCTCATCGTCTTGAAGATCGCTCAGCAACGCTAACGGGGTCCCGTCTGCGTCAGCCGATCCCGGGCTTAACGTGTGGGCATCGTTCGGCGCCACTACAGCCTCCTCATCTTGGGCCGTCACAGCATTGCTGACGACAGCGACCATGTCGCCCATTTCAGCCCCGCGCTCGGGATCTAATAAATGGGCGCTTGCCTGAAATACTTCCAGGCAGGAGCCGCAGCGAACAGCGCCACCGGCCGCATTCAGCTGCACATCGGTCACTCGAAAGGATGTCTGGCAGCGCGGACATCGCGTAACATTATCCAAAGAACTCACAGGCTAACCTGGCTTTTTGGCTGCAAGACTAACCCAACCATCCAACTCCCCCTCGGCGACAAAATCCAGCTTTGCGTAGGCGGCTTTGACCCAATCCTTTTGACCCACCATGATTCCAGACAGCAACACATGACCGCCAGGTTTCAAGCTGGCAATAAGATGCTCCGCGAGGTCAATCAACGGTTGAGCAAGGATATTGGCAACAACCGTGTCAAAACTCGAGGCTACCAGTGCCTCCGGCATCGAGATCAATAGTTGCTCTTGAACCTGATTACGCGTGGCATTATCCAGGGTCGCGACCAGTGCTTGAGGATCATTGTCTATCGCCCGCACATGATCAGCACCGAGCAACAGCGCCGCTATGCCAAGGATTCCTGACCCGCAGCCAAAATCCAACAGCTGTTGGCCAGGGACGATGTTGCCTTCGAGCCATTCAAGACACAAGCGTGTGGTCGCGTGGGTACCCGTACCAAATGCCAGTCCAGGATCAAGTTGAAGAATGATGGCATCATCCGCATTTACTTCGCGGCCTGAAGGGCAAACCCAAAGACGCTGACCAAACTGCATGGGGTGAAATCGCGTCAACCACTCGCGCTCCCAGATACGATCACCCACGACCTCGACGAAAAGTAACTCGAAACCGGCTTCAGAAAACTGATCACGGACGCCATCGATATCAGCATCTTCCGCATACAGACCGGTCACAATAACATTCTCCCAAACCGGCTCCTCGCCAGGGCCAGGCTCGTAAATTGGCTGATCTTCGGCGTCAATCACCGTCACAGAGACGGCGCCGGTGTGCCAAAATATATCTTCTATCAATGCCAGGCTGGTGGTTGTACCAGCGACAGCTACGGTTTTCCATTCCACGGTGCGTTCACATCCTATGTTGTTCGTGATTCTAATATTCGAGTCTCTGTCACCCAGAAAAGCGGCTTCAGCTCTCATGCTGCCGATAAAACCCTTGCCTGTTCATTGCCATGGAACGGGGCCAACTTGCTGCGCCTAAAATCCGCACTTTGCACTCCAACACTGGGTCGTCGAATACCCCATTAACTGTACCGTTAACTGTACCGTTAACTGTATCGTTAAATGTACTTGGGCAGTGGCTTTGAAATTTCGTCAGCCCGATCCTCTCAGGTCATCGGTAGGCGTCAAGGAACAGCGGACTGCCATGCTGCTGGCAGCTGATACTTTACAGGCGCGCCATAGCCGCTTGCAGCGCCAGGCCATAACCTTGAGCGCCAAGACCCGTAATCACCCCCACTGCAACATCAGACAAATAGGAATGATGTCGAAACTCCTCACGGCTGTGCACATTGGAGAGATGGATTTCGATAAACGGAATGGCAACCCCCAACAAGGCATCTCGCAGACCAATGCTGGTGTGGGTCAGCGCACCCGGATTAAAGATAATGTAGCTAATACCCTCGGTACCTGCCTGATGAATTCGATCAATCAGTTCATGCTCGGCATTACTTTGCACCGCCAACACCTCATGTCCCCCTGCCAGACCCTGCGCAACCAGATCCTGAATGATATCGGCAAGCGTCCCATGACCATAAACCTCAGGTTCCCGCTGACCGAGTAAATTAAGGTTCGGACCGTTTAGCACGAGTATTTTCGCCATTTTGTCGCTTTCCAGAATAAGTTGCTGATTTTAACGTTATTTTAGGGTGATATTCACCAAGGAGCCCGCCTGCTAAAGCGTTGCCGGGTCACCTCAGCGGCACTGACTGCCACCTAGGCGGATAACACAACCCAGCTTCGGCGCAGCCTTGATATTCGATCTTTACCGGCTCCAATCCATCGCTCAGTGGCACGGCAAGCTCCAATAAACCATAAAACACCTGCACCAGACCAAAGGTTTCATCCAGCTTCTCTATGCCCGCGGGCAAGGCAACCGGTAAAACCAAGTCTGCCTGCCCTATTTTGATTCGATCACGATATAAATAGTAACCTGGTGCTATCTGCCAGCGCAGAAGCAGCTGCTCATTGTCCTGTAAAGCGGTAAACTGGAACGCTTGATCTACCGGCAAGTATGTCTGCGCGCCATTGACGGAAAAGGATGTGCTTCGAAACTCAGACGCAACCGCACCAACGGCGAAGAGCCAAGAACTCAGTACTATTACCAGGCCATGCTTTATGCTTCGCATCATGGTTTTCATCAATGTTCATTCACCCATAGGATAAGGTCTTATATTGCCGTACAGACTCCACTATATCTGTTTTATTTTCCTGAGCCTTGCACTCTCAGGCTGTCAGCTTGCGCTGCCGGCACCCACAAGTATAGCGCCAGTCACTGCCACCGCACAGGCTTCAGAACCGAAAGTGCCAGCGTCTGAGTCTCGCAGACAGCATATCATCGAGTTACTGCAAGCCGGTCACGATGCGCTGCGCAACGGCCGGTTTACGACCCCAGATGATGATAATGCCTATCTGCGATACTCGCAGGTACTTAACCTTGAGCCTGAAAATTCCGAGGCGTTACTCGGCCTATCGAGTATTGTTGAGGCTTACTTGCAATTAGCCATTAGCCAGGCGGGCAAAGGCAAGCGGCACAGCGCCAAAGACTTCGTCAGCAAAGCCCGCTCGGTGGATCCACACCATGCGAGCATTTCGGCCATTGCGAGCATGATCGATGAACAACCTCATAGCCAAAGAGTCGATTATTTGTTGCCTGAGACCTCCTTGCAGGCCCTCGCGGCCGTCAATCGAGCGCTCGCCGCAGCAGACCCCGAATCGCAAGTTCCAGCGCCGCAGAGCACGGGTTACCCCACTACGCAGGCAGCGCTGGCCACCGTCGCGGTCCTGCAAAAAGTGGCTCGGCACATCGAGCAGGCCGATGCCGCCATCATCATTGGCGCCAGCTCCGACGCCCTCGGCAGGCAGATCTATCAATATTTGAACCAGGTAACGAGCAAACGGATCCGGGCTCAATTTGAGATCAGCAACCAGACACGGGTCAGTCTGGACGTTCGCTGACGAGAATATTCACCAACAGCTCTATTTGATTAACACCGCAGCGACCAGCGGGGCAGATCGACGCAGACCCGTGGGCGGTTTTTCGTTAATATAGCAACCTAATCATTCTTCTCGGTGAACAAACCTTGAGCGCTTTCGATAAAGTTAAAACCGGAATTTCCGACAGTTTCGAAGTGTCATCGACCTCTGGCTCTCTCAGCAAGGGCCTTGGCTCATTACTCTTATTGATTTTAGTCGCCATGGGCATCGTCGGCTATCTATGGGATTCGGAGCCAGACCAGTTTGACGTCGTGGCATTAACTGCGGCAGAGACCGAGAAAGTCGGCGCCCGCGTCGTTCGTGGGAGTACCACCGTGGCGGCAACCATCGGCATCGCTAATCAACTGCTCCACAAACGCGGCGGCTACTTGACGAACGACGTTTTTCCACCAGGAATCTGGATGGACAATGTGCCTAACTGGGAGTTCGGCGTTTTGGTCCAAATTCGAGATATGGCGCGCACCTTGAGAAATAATCTGAGCCGCTCTCAGTCTCAATCCACAGAAGATATTGGTCTGGTCACCGCCGAGAATCAATTCTACTTTGATAGCGACAGCTGGATGCTACCCGCCAGCGAGGACGAATACGATCGAGGAATCATTGCCCTGGAGGATTACCTCGCGCGCCTGGGCGCCCTGGATCAACCATCGGCTCAATTTTACGCGCGAGCGGATAATCTCCAGACCTGGCTGTCGGAAGTCGAAACTCGACTCGGCAGCCTCTCTCAGCGACTGAGTGCCAGCGTGGGTAAACGCCAATTGAATACAGCGCTGGCCGGTGACCCAGCCGCCACTCAATCAACTTCGAGCCAGCCTGAAACCGAACTGAAGACGCCCTGGACCGAGCTTGACGATGTTTTTTACGAAGCCCGAGGTACCACCTGGGCACTGCTGCATCTGTTGCGCGCTATCGAGATCGACTTCAAGGACGTACTTGAGAAAAAAAATGCCTTAATTAGCTTACGCCAAATTATTCGTGAACTTGAACCGACTCAGGACACCCTCTGGAGCCCCGTAATCCTCAACGGCGATGGGTTAGGCGTCCTCGCCAATCACTCGCTGGTGATGGGAGCCCACATATCCAGGGCCAATGCGGCGATTATTGACCTTCGCCGCTTACTCACCGAAGGCTAATTTCGATGTTGGCAAGATCTCTTGAGGTTAAATGGGGAGATTTTTCATTATTATTCGCGATTTAGCGTATATTGGCTGTTCACCATAAGACCACTCTTTTGTACTATGTAGCCCGGCTACCCGCAGTCTGCTTCGGTAAGCCGGAAAAAAAGTAGAAAGATCCCTAATAATAATCCGATCGGAACTGACTATGATTGATGTAATGACAAGCTTGCCACCCTTATTCGGTGTGCTAGGAATGGTTTGCGCCTTTGTTATCTATGTTGTGATGACAAGATATGACGAAGGCGGAGAAAAGATCAAGAAAATAGCCAAGGCTATCCATGAAGGGGCCATGGTCTTTATGCATCGCGAATACCGGATGCTTTTTCTGTTCGCTGCCCCTTTATTTCTCATCCTGCTCGCGTCGCCACTGGGCGTGAATACGGCTCTGGCGTTTGCGGTCGGTGCGATCAGCTCAGCTCTGGCAGGCTATCTGGGTATGTTTGCGGCTACCAAGGCCAACGTTCGAACGACTCATGCTGCGCAGACCTCTGGCGCCGCTGGCGCTCTGACAGTCGCCTTTTATGGCGGCTCGATCATGGGCTTGTGTGTCGCTTCTCTCGGACTGATCGGGCTTGGCGGTCTCTACTGGTACTTCGGCGGCGATCCTGAAGCCGTTCACGCGATCCATGGCTTTGGTATGGGCGCATCCAGTGTTGCTCTGTTTTCTCGAGTCGGCGGTGGTATCTTTACCAAGAGTGCCGATGTTGGCGCTGACCTAGTGGGTAAAATCGAGGCAGGCATTCCAGAAGACGACCCCCGCAACCCAGGCGTGATTGCCGATAATGTTGGTGACAACGTTGGCGACGTTGCCGGCATGGGATCTGATATTTTCGAATCCTATTGTGGCGCCATGATTGCAACCATTGCGATTGCCTCAACCCTCGCCCTCGGTGGCGAATTCGGAATCAGCGCTCTGGCGCCACTCGCGACCGAGACTGGCCAGCAAGCACTGATGTTCCTGCCCCTGGCACTGGCCTCAATCGGCTTGGCATGTTCCATTATCGGTATTCTGGTGGTTCGCAGCATGTCTAACAGCGCACCGGAAACCGCGCTGCGCATGGGCCATCAACTCTCTGCAGTGGCCTTGATTATCGGCGCCTACTTCCTGACTGACTTTGCTGGTATTGCACTGAATGTCTGGTGGGCGATAGTTGCCGGTACAGCAGGTGGCATCCTCATCGGCCTCGTCACTGAGTACTATACTTCCAAAGCTCCGGTTATTCGTATAGCTGAATCGGGCAAGACAGGCACCGCCACAGTGATGATCACGGGCCTTGCGGTGGGCATGCAATCCGTTGTCATTCCTATCCTCGCCATCAGTGCCATCATTTACGTTTCGACGGATCTGGCAGGCCTTTATGGCGTTGGTATCGCAGCGGTAGGCATGTTGGCCACTGTGGGTATGACCATGGCCCTCGACGCCTACGGACCCGTTGCCGACAACGCCGGCGGGATTGCAGAAATGGGCGGTCTTGGCGCAGAAGTTCGTGAGATTACTGATGGTCTCGATGAAGTCGGTAACACCACGGCCGCGATCGGCAAAGGTTTTGCTATCGGTGCAGCAGCGCTGTCAGCCCTGGCGATCATTGCCGCGTTCGTTGAAACCATGCATCTTCACAATGCCACCTTCAGCCTTGAACTCTCCAATCCGAAAGTGCTGGTCGGTATGTTTATCGGCGGTGCGCTGCCATTTTTGATTGCCTCCATCACCATGACCGCTGTGGGCGATGCTGCGATGGAGATGATTGAGGAAATTCGTCGCCAATTTCGTGAGATCAAGGGCCTGATGGAAGGTACCGCTGATCCAGACCACACTAAGTGTATCGATATTGCCACCAAAGCAGCCTTAAAGAAGATGATTCTGCCCGGGGTCATTGCTATCTCAATGCCTGCAGTCGTTGGTTTTGGTTTGGGTGGAGAGAGCCTCGGTGGCATGTTAGCAGGTGCGTTACTAGGCTGCGTTCTGCTGGCTCTGATGATGGCGAATGCTGGCGGCGCTTGGGATAATGCGAAGAAATACGTTGAGAAGGGTAACCTGGGTGGCAAAGGCTCCGACGTTCATGCGGCTGTCGTCGTTGGCGACACGGTTGGTGATCCGTTCAAGGATACTTCTGGCCCGGCCATGAACATCCTGATCAACGTTATGGCGATTGTCAGCCTGGTTATAGCGCCGCTGTTGTAAGACGCGCTGTCAGATATAAAAAAAGCGGGCTTAAGCCCGCTTTTTTTATATCTAAAATTTAGCCCACGCACGCAATGATCTCTATAATGGCGGCCTCATGGTCATTCTTATCGGCAGCCTTATGACGCCAACAATACCCAGAACAACACCCCCTCGACTCCACGTCTATTTGGTTGCCGATGAAGTCGCATTTCACTTTTCAGCAGATCACTACCAACTATTACAACAGCAACTGCCTGGCTGGGAGATTATTCAACTGACCAGCGAAGCTGAACTACTGCAGGCGTTACCCGAGGTCGAATTGCTCGATACCTGGCGATTCGACGCCAACTGGTACTCGAAGGCGCCGGCTCTGAAGCACATTTTCACTCCGGCCGCGGGTCATGACTGGATTCAGCAAGACCCTGACGGCAAGGTGATTATTTCGCAGGGCACTTTTCACGGCAGCATGATTGCAGAAACCATGCTCGGACTGATGCTGCACTTCAATCGCCGTATCAGCGCCATGCTCGCCCTGCAGCAGCAGCACCAGTGGGATCGAAACCAACAGCAAAGCTCACCGCTACTGAGTCGGCAAACGGTGGTCATCATCGGCTACGGTAACATCGGAAAATTTTGCGCTCGCTACCTGACCCAACTGGGCACTCGCGTTTATGCCCACCAGCGAGCATATTCTAGCGGTATTGATCCGGATTCCGGCGCTGAATATATCACCGCCGAATCACTGAATGACCGTCTCGCTGAGGCTGACCACGTTGTTCTGCTTTTGCCCGGCGGCGAGCAAACCCAAGGATTCATGAACCGTGAGCGCCTCGAGTCGATCAAAACCGGTGCCTATCTCTATAATTTTGGCCGTGGCACCACATTACCCACATCAAACTTACTCTGGGCATTAAGCCATACCGGTATTCAAGGGGCTGGCATTGATGTCACAGAAGTTGAACCGTTGCCCGTCGACTCACCATTATGGGACCACCCAGATGTTGTCCTGCTCCCCCACTCCGCCTGCATATTCAAAGAGTATATGAGTTTACATATCCGTGAGCTCAGAACCCTGTTGGGCAAGCTTCAGGCCTAGTTCCCCTCAGCCTATGACTCATGCCAGAATCGGGACATCTCAACATAGAGAAAGGATGCGGTCCAGCCTATCAGCACGAGTCCGGTCAGTGACTCAAGGCCCGCGGTAAAGCGTACATCACCCAATGGTTCTATATCGCCATAGCCTAAGGACGTGTAGCTGGTAAAAGAAAAATAAACACAATCGAGTAGCGATCCGTCAAAGTTGCCCTGCAAGGAACCAAATTTTTGGCTCCTCAACATATAATAGTAACCCCAACCAAACAGCCATATTTCCGCGACATGGGCGCAGAGCGCACCATAGATACCCACAACGATGCGAAGTCGGTGGGTGATATTCAGCCGCGGAATAAATACCGACAAAAATCTAAGACTCTCGTAATGGACGATGACCGCCAACGTAATGAGCAAACCATTGATCAGATAGATCCCGAGCATGCCAACCTCCTGTTCTGCTCACTCAGGCTCGCGTCAATCAACAATAAACCGCGGCAGCTTTTTAGGGACTAACTGATTTTTCAAGCGAACATAAGCTGGCAGCCCGTTGACATAGGGCGGGTAATCTTCACCCCTGATTAATGGCGCCAGGTAGTCCACGGCACGAGGCGTGATTCCAAAGCCATCTCTGGTGATAAAACCTCGTGGCATTTTCTTTTCAATATTAGCCACTTTCGACAAAGCCACCTCACCAATTGACCACGTGTATTTTTTCGTCTTAGCTCGAACAATCGTTGGCATCACCGCGTTCTTGCCAGCAGCAGCAAATTCCACCGCAGCCTGACCCACGGCATAGGCCTGCTCCACATCAGTGGCTGAGGCAATATGTCTTGCGGCACGCTGGAGGTAATCTGCCACTGACCAGTGGCACTTAAACCCATGTTCCAACTTGATCATATCTACCAGAGACGGCGCCACGCCACCCAGTTGGGTGTGTCCGAAAGCATCCTTCAGACCAGCATCCGCAACGAAGCTGCCATCGGCGTACTGAGCCCCTTCGGAAGCGACGATAACGCAATAACCAACTTTTTTGACGGTCTGTGCCACGCGCTTGAGGAATGCCTGCTTATCAAACGCAATTTCAGGAAACAATATAATATGCGGGGGCGCCAGCGGGTCATCTTTGGCAAGCCCAGCGGCGGCGGCAATCCAGCCAGCATGCCGACCCATGACTTCCAGAACAAATATTTTTGTCGAACTTGCCGCCATCGACGCGACGTCTAAACCCGCTTCCCGGGTCGACACCGCCACATACTTAGCAACGGATCCAAACCCGGGTGAGCAATCAGTAAAGGGTAGATCGTTGTCGACGGTCTTAGGGATCCCGATGCAGGTGATGGGATAGCCCACGGACTGACTGAATTCAGCCACCTTGTTTGCTGTATCTTGCGAGTCACCACCACCGTTGTAGAAAAAATAGCCAATGTTGTGGGCTTTAAAAACAGCGATTAAACGATCATATTCGGCACGGGCTTCGGCGGCAGATTTCAATTTATATCGGCATGATCCAAAGGCGCCTGCCGGGGTGTGTCGTAGACCCGCGATGGACTTCTTTGACTCTTTCGAGGTGTCAATCAACTCCTCACGCAAGGCCCCGATAATGCCATTTTTACCCGCCAGCACTTTACCGAACTGGCGATTTTGTTGAACCGCCTCAATCACACCACAGGCACTGGCATTAATCACCGCAGTGACGCCACCCGATTGGGCATAGAATACATTTTTACCGGACATCTCACTTTCCTTTGAATTCATATATCTCGCACGGCCTCGTGTGCTCAGCCACGCTATTCAGCGGTGATGTGTCTTCACAGACGGTTTCACCTATCGTGTGCCAACATTATAAACCCCGGACTGCTGCTACGCACGGTTGCCGGCAATAAGTCTCTGACAGCCTGAGCAGGCATCGCTTCCCCCTTGGCGGATTTTATGGTTCTTTCGCCAACGACCTAACGTATGGCGCGCGCCGTTACCATGCTAATGGCATGCTGGGCGATAGTACAGGCATCTGTGGTGCTCGTTTCGGCTCAGTTCGGCTCAGTTCGGCTCGTTTCGAATAGGGCGCGCGCTCGCGCACTGTAACGCTCCAGAGACTGTCTTTGACTTCAACGTCATTCGAGTCAGACCTTCAAGCATACGAATAGACTAAGCCTGATTTGCCTAGCTGAACAATGGTTTGGCTCAGATAATATCAAAGACGAAGGACAGAGTGAGACCCACAGGTACGGCAAGGGCATCGCCTAACTGGCTCAGACAATGCAAAAGACAATGTAAAAGACAATGTAAAAGACAATGCAAAAGACAATACGATCAACGCTCTAAGGCGCAACGCCATCAAACTAAGGGAACCGAGCGGCAACGAACCAATGCTTAGCTCGCTGCGCTCGGCGCCTTGTTGGTTAGCCCTTGAGTTGACTCGCAAATCTATTCCTTTGAGCCTACCGGGCATTACTCCCCAACGCGGACAGCCAGCACATCGCAAGTCGCGCCATGGAGCACGCTATTGGCTGTCGAACCGAGCAGCAGCTTTAAGCCTGACTGGCCATGGGTTCCCATCACGATCAGGTCAATGTTTTTCTCTTTTGCCAGCTCATGAATTTCGGTCGCTGGTCGGCCTTCTCGTGTAATGCAGCTTTCTGGTGGTAATGATAACCGGGCCCCGGTCTCAGCCATTTTTTTCTGTGCTTCCTGCCGAATGCTGGTTTCAAGCATCACCACCTGATCACTCCAACTCATGCCATCCGCAGCATAGGCCATCACCAATGGCTCGTTAACATGAACCAACATAACTTCTGCCTTATTTACTTCGGCAATGCTGGTACCTTTCGCAATGACTTCCGCATTATCACCCTGAAAATCAAGGGCGATTAGAATTTTTTTATAGATAGACATAGCATTTTCCTTAGGGGTTTTTGTCACCTGTGGCACCTTGCCATACACAGAATCTTCAGCCGCATTAGTCTTTTCGAACTTTTTTAACTTCGCTTACAAACTTCGGTCCTAAAATCGCGATACGACAACCCCTCGAAATTTCAAGATGCGCTGTTCTCGATGAGTGGTGATGCGAAATCATCAGGCTTAATAATCAGTGCATCACTGAGCAGATAGTCGATGACTTTTTCAGTCGTGCTGCCAATAAAAACCTCTGAAATAATGCTCCTGGAGATGGCGCCCATGACCACCATATCGGCACCAAGGTCTTTTTCGAGTTTCTTCAAACCAAATTCTGGTGCCTCTTCGAGCAAGTGGATTTGTGCGACCGGTAGATCAAACTCACTGACTAATTCCGCTAGTGCTTGTTTGTGCTCAAGTTTCGCCTGCTTCAAGTAAGAGCCAGAGAGAGGAATCTGGCTGTAAGAGTGAACCACATGGACCACTCCTTGCATCGATTGGGCAAGATCGATGGCGACATGTAATATTTTATGGTCGAGACCCTGCGGCTTATGTCTTGCGTGCTTAGGATCAACGGCAGCCAGAAAGACTGGGGTTGCCTGCCAAGGCTTTTCTTTGACTAAGAGCAAAGGCATGGGACAACAACGAATCAGCTGCCAATCATCATTGCTCAGGAACAATCTGGACAGTGCTGAATGTTGACGGGTGTGGCGTACAACCAGATCCACACCCGCTGCTATCGCCGCCATCACGATGGCTTTATAGCCAGGATGACCCCAGACCGTTTGGGTATCGACAATCAGGCCTTGTTGCCGCAGCGGCTCGGCCAGCGCCTCAAGAACCACTTTTCGCTCG
>Ga0209119_1000270_pt1 | contig 51788 bp, 45 predicted proteins | sample COG_03_FD_184747 | JGI IMG/M metagenome (GOLD analysis project Ga0209119, IMG submission 184747) | Pelagic Microbial community sample from North Sea - COGITO 998_met_03 (SPAdes) (version 2) | ecosystem: Environmental > Aquatic > Marine > Neritic zone/Coastal water | place: Helgoland, sampling...
AAGCGACAGACAACCTAGGAGTGACTTCTGTTTCAGAAGCAGTCAATGTCAACGTAGATCCGCTGTTGCTTTGTACGGAAACAGGAACACAGTCCTTGGAAGGTTCTTTTTCAGAAGGCTACAATGCTACCTTTGAAACCATCGGCACAAGTGTCAAAATTACGTTTGAATTGTTGGACAACAAAGCAGGTGTCATTGCCTACTTGTTTCGAAAAGATCCTTTTTCAGAAAAACAAATGACGGAAGTTGCTTCCAGAACCTTTTCCGAAACCGTTTCAGGGTTGACCAAAGGACAGACCATCAGCTATGCGTGTAAATTTGCTTTTGCCGGTGGATTGGCAGTCACCAGATACATTGATTATGTGGTAGGCCAAGATTGCGAAGACGAAGATACCGATGACGACGATGCTGATGCTGATAACGATGGAGTTGACGACGCTTTTGATATTTGTCCTAACACTCCTTCAGGAGCATCCGTAAATACAGATGGATGCGCGGAAAGTCAACTAGATAGTGACGGTGAAAATCCTGTAATTGGTTCAATTACAGGATCTTGGAAAATCGCACCGATTGCTGGCGCATTGGGTGTGGGTCCAACACAAGGAGACATCACTTGGTGGTCAAATTCTGAAGATGACGTAGCTACTAGAGCATGTTTTTTTGACGATACTTTTGTATTTGGAACAGACGGTTCATTCTCGAATGTGATGGGAGAAGACACTTGGTTAGAAGGGTGGCAAGGAAGTGACGGTTGTGGAACACCTGTGTATCCACATAACGGTGCTGCTACTGATTACACGTATGTTTTCGATGCAGATGCCGGCACAATTACTGTAAACGGAGTCGGAGCACATCTCGGTCTTCCAAAAGTGCACAACGGAGGTGAATTGAGCTCTACTTCTGAAGCTGCAGGAATCGAAAGCATTACCTACAATATTGTTGAAATGGAAGCTGAAAGAATGATAGTCGACATTGAATTTGGTGGCATTGGTTTTTGGACGTACATTCTACAAAAAAGCGAATCTGACAACGGCGACAACGGCGGAGGAACAGATCCCGTTGGCGCAACAATCACAGGAGTTGATTTTACAATTGCAGAATTGAACGGTGATGGAAATGAAATCGGAGTGAAGCCTACCTCAACTGGTGGTACTTTGTACTCTGTAGATTTCGGAGATCCTGCAGCCGCAAACGACGAAGATGTAATTGCAACTAGCGGAGCTGAAGTAAGCTATGCCTATGCCAAGGAATCAGCAACGTATACAATTACTGTTACGGCATCAGCTTCCAATGCTTCAGACGTATTGGTTACAAAAGACCACAGCGTAACGATTGAAGACAACGGTGGAGGCGACGATTATGGATTGGAAGGTTCTTGGAGCATCGCTGATGAGGCAGGTGCTTTGGGTGTGGGTCCGACTCAAGGAAACATCTCTTGGTGGACTCTTGGCGAACAAGGAGTTATAGGTAGAGCATGTTACCTAGATGACGAATTCGTATTTGGAGCAGACGGTTCTTTCAGGAATGTAATGGGAGAATCCACTTGGTTAGAAGGATGGCAAGGAGCCGATGATGGATGTGGAGCACCTGTGTATCCACATGACGGTGCTGCTACTGACTACACGTATTCGTACGATGCTGATGCGGGTACAATTACTGTAAACGGAGTTGGAGCACATCTCGGTCTTGCAAAAGTGTTCAACGGAGGTGAATTGACCTCTCCTTCTGAAGCTGCAGGAATCGAAAGCATTACCTACACGATCGTAGAAATGGAAGCTGCAAGAATGACATTAGACATTCAATTCCAAGCAGGTGGTGGCTATTGGACGTATGTTCTACAAAAAAGCGAACCTTATTTGTCGGTAAAAAATCCAGATTTCAATTCAATTAAAATGTACCCAAATCCAGTTACAAGTATTCTTTCTATAAATTCTTACACAATTGAGCTAACAAAAGTTCAAATATTCTCATCATTGGGTAAAAAGGTAAAGGAAGTTACAAAAGATTTTAAATCTATTAACGTAGGTGAATTGTCCAACGGAGTTTATTTTGTCAAAGCGTATTCTGAAAATAAAATAATAACTAGAAAAATGATCAAAAGGTAACATTTTGCACAGCAGATCAAAGAAACTCAGTATCAAACTTGGCCATATAAAATTTAGCAAAATAAGGTATGTGTAGACGTATTTATTGATGCATATAGTTTGGCAATAGAAATTGATTTAGATTTCAAGAAACTCAATTAATACAGATTGATTATTTTAAAATAAATAACAAGATGATTATTGTTTAAAAAATTACACAAGGCATTGATACTTTGTGTAATTTTTTTTGAGACAAAAAAGTTGGTTTTATTAAGATTGTAACAGCATTAAAGATGTAACAAAACGAGAGTGTTTTGTATTTTTATGCTTTTTTATTTACTGTGCATTTTCAATTTTCTCTCAACACGTTTGTACTATAATTTACATTATGTTAAATAGTTTTTTTCAAAACAAAGAACCTCCATTCGATGGCATTGTAAATAATATAAGAGGTTTAAATCTTAGAAAAAATTAGTCCTTGAAAAAACGTTTGAAACCGATGCGTTTGAGCATCTTCTTCTCCATGTTCCAGAAAAATTGGAACTGGCCAAAAATAGCACCGACAAAAACCAAGGTAATTTGGTATATCGGGAAAATAAGTAAAATGCGAACCGGCCAATACAAGTAAGCTGTTGTCGTTGATCTGTCCAAACCAATTGCATGAGTCAGCGGATCTGCCAAACGTGTGGCCAAGGTACCGTTGATGGCAAAAACAAGAAGAATCAAAAAAATTTGAAAATTGGATGTGATGCCCCAACGCGTTTTTAGCTTGTCCATGGTGATGATTTCATTCGTGTGTAAAAATACATTATTCTATTGCATTTGAATACAAAACAGCTCAGAAAATAAAAATTGAAAATGGATAAACCTTGATTCAAAACCTTACAAAACTCTTAAAAAAAAAGGCCTGCAGTGCAGGCCTTTTAAAAACGATGGGTGGAAGACGGGATTCGAACCCGCGACCCTCGGTACCACAAACCGATACTCTAACCAACTGAGCTACAACCACCATGTTTAACGGGTGCAAATTTACACTATTTCAACAATTGCACAAACATTTTTTTTAAATTAAATCCCCCAATTGACGAACGGCTACATAACGTTCTGTGCTAAAGCCTTCTGCGCTTTCCACACCGATCATTCTTCCCAAATCATTGGCGCGGTACAACACACTATTGATAAAATTTTGACTCGTAATTGGCGATTCGGGCTCCTTGCTGTTCGGGTCGAAAAACTGGCTGGCATGGGCTTTCACTGCCCTCTCTTTTACATCCATAAATCCGGTGACGTCAACCACAAAATCGGGCTGGGTGTTCTTCCACTGCATGTAGTGATATACCTGTGTGGGCCTCCAGGCAGCTTGTGGAATCCCTGCCTCTTCGGTTGTGATCTTTCGCAATCCAGACAAAAAGCAAGCATCTGAAACCAATTGACTTCCTTTGGGATGGTCAAGATGCCGGTCATCAACTGCATTGCACAACACCACTTCGGGTTGGTATTTACGAATTACTTCGACGATGGCCATTTGATGGGCTTTGTCATTGATAAAAAAGCCGTCTTCAAAACCCATGTTCTCTCGCAGCACTGCCCCGATGATTTTTGCAGCATTCATGGCTTCCTGAGTTCGAATGGCCACAGTACCTCGGGTTCCCAACTCTCCTCTTGTAAGGTCCACAATCCCCACCTTTTTTCCCTTGGAAATTTCTTTGGCAAGGGTAGCTGCACAGCCTAATTCTACATCGTCGGGATGGGCACCAAAGGCCAAGATATCTAATTTCATAAAATTCTTATTTTACACGTATTCCAAATAGGCAAAGACCTGCCCTAACCCTCAATCCAGTCGATTACTTCTTGTGAGGACGGACGCGTTTTTGGGGAAATTATTTTTTCCAACACCCCTTCCCGATTCAATAAGTATTTTTGAAAGTTCCATTTTACTTTTGAATCTTTTAAACCGTTCTTGCTTTTTTCCGTCAAAAAAGCATACAATGGATGCTTTTTCCTTCCTTTTACACTTATTTTTTCCATCATGGGAAAGCGAACTCCGTAATTCAATTCACAAAAAGCAGCAATTTGATCGGACGAACCCGGTTCTTGCCATAAAAAATCATTGGATGGAAAACCGATGATGACCAAGCCCTCCTCTTTGTAGCGCTCGTACAATGCTTGTAGTTCTTTGTATTGTGGCGTCAAGCCACACTTAGAAGCCGTATTTACAATCATGATTTTTTTTCCTTTCAGACTTGAGAAATCAAAGGGATTCCCTTTCAGGTCATTGACAGTAAATGAATAAATGGAGTTGTGTTCTTGCATTTGAGGTTGTTCTTTAGTGGTTTGGTTGAAATGAAATGACAAGCAAACAAGGACAAAAGTGCTTAAAAAAAAAGTTTTCATAAGATTTCTTGTAAAATTTTTCAACATTCAAAAATACGAATTCCTTTTTAAAAAAAATCGTAGAATTGCTCGATTTCAGTATCTTCGTTGCATGGTTGCAGTAACATTACTTGGAGGAGGCAATTTGGCACAGCATTTGGCCAGTGCTTTTTTCGTTGCTGACGGCATAGAACTTCGTCAGATTTACAATCGAAGTCTTGCGCCCATAGCGCAGTGGGAAGAAAAAGTTTTGGTTACAGATCAACTGGAAGCGCTGGTTGAAACAGACGTGTGTATCATCGCTGTAAACGACCAATCTATCGAAGCTTTGTCAAAAAAAATCGCACCATTCAACGGCCTCCTACTTCACTGCTCTGGAACCCTTGATCTAGACGTCCTGCAAGCAAATACTCGAACAGGAGTGCTCTACCCTTTGCAAAGTTTTAGCAAAGACAAGAAAACCGACTTTGGCAAGGTCCCACTTTGCTTGGAAGTGTCTAACACAGCAGACCATTCCAAGCTGCTCTTTTTGGCCAATTCTCTTTCTAAAAAAAATATTTGGATGACTACTGCACAGCGAAAAAAACTCCACCTCGCTGCGGTATTTGTCAACAATTTTGTGAACTACATGTATACATTGGGCGAAGAAATCTGTGTAGAAAACGGCATCCCCTTCGAAATCTTACATCCCTTGATTGAAGAAACGGCTCATAAAATCAACTCCCTCCCTCCTTCTCAGGCTCAGACAGGTCCTGCAATTCGAAAAGATACACTAACTTTGGAGGCGCATAAAAAACAGTTGCAATACCAAAAGAAAGAAATTTACAGCATGCTGACAGCAGCATTGCTAAACACCCATAAATAAAATAGTTCCATGGAAAAAAGTTACAAAGAATGGATGCCACAGATTGATACGTTTATACTTGATGTCGACGGTGTTTTGACCAATGGCATGATCACAATCTACCCCAATGGTGAAATGCTCCGTCAAATGAATATCAAAGACGGCTATGCGCTGAAAACAGCTGTCGATGCCGGCTACCGTGTCTGCGTGATTTCGGGAGGTAGCAACGAAGGTGTTCGTTCGCGATTGGAAGGATTGGGGATTACAGACATCTTTCTTGGCATTCACGACAAAGCAACTCGCTACCAGGAATTGCTTGACAAATACCAACTTTCACCCGATACCATTTTGTACATGGGAGACGACATTCCAGACTACCCAGTCATGAAAAGAGTGGGATTTGCTTGTGCGCCAAGTGATGCCGCACCAGAAATCAAAGAAATATGCAAGTACGTCTCTCCTAAAAAAGGCGGGGAAGGATGTGTGCGCGATGTAATTGAGCAAGTGCTCCGGGTTCAAGGAAAATGGAATGGGAAATTCGATGCCAAATACGATTGATTTCCGAATTCTCTAATTTTTTTTCTCCAACATCGGTACGAATTTACAAGCCTCCAATTCGTGTTTTTCAAAATGCTTTACAGCGGTTCTCTTGTACAAATACATAAGTTGTTTTGTCGTCCCGATGGGTATTACAAGCATCCCTCCTAGTTTCAATTGTGCAAGCAGTGCTTTGGGAACAAATGGAGCTCCGGCAGTTACGATGATTTTGTCAAATGGCGCATGGTCTGGCAAACCTTTGTAACCGTCACCAAATCCCAAATGCCTCGGTCGATACCCCAACTTGGGCAAGAACAGCTTGGTTTTCTTAAACAGTTCGTTTTGACGCTCTACACTGTACACCTCTGCTTGCATCTCCATCAAAACCGCGGTTTGATACCCTGATCCCGTTCCTATCTCCAACACTTTATTGCCGGGCATGATTTCCAAAAGTTGCGTCTGGTACGCGACCGTATAAGGTTGGGAGATGGTTTGATCTGCTAAAATGGGAAATGCCTTGTCTTGGTAAGCAAAACTCTCAAAACTAGAATCCAAAAACAAATGCCTGGGAATTTTAGCAATGGCAGCCAACACGTTTTTGTTTTCAATTCCTTTGGCAGCAATTGCTTTTGCCAGTTGATTTCTTAGTCCTTGGTGTTTGAGGGTATCTTTCACAAATAGTTTGTATTTTGAAGGTTTAAAATTAGTAATTAATCCCTAAAGATCTCTATTTTTGTACAAACATATTCGCAGTGTCTGGTTTCTCTTTTTCAAGACAAACACTGCCCGTTCCTTTTTGGACATATCTTTATTGAATCGCAACAAATTGTAACTATTAAAGTCATCGTATGAAATTAAAAGCAGGAGTTTTAGGAGCAGGTCATTTAGGAAAAATCCACCTACGACTGTTGCAGCAATCTGAGCACTTTGAATTGATTGGATTTTACGACCCTAGCAAAGAAAATGCCACCGCCGTATCAAAAGAATTTGGCTACAAAGCCTTTGACACCATCGACCAGCTACTTCTAGAAGTGGATGTTGTGGACATCGTAACTCCTACCCTCTCCCACTTTGACTGCGCCCAACAAGCCATTGCAAGTGGAAAGCATGTTTTTATAGAAAAACCCATCACGAAGACTTTTGAAGAAGCTTCGGCACTCAGAGACATGGCAAAAGAACACCAGGTTCGCGGGCAAGTAGGTCATGTGGAGCGTTTCAACCCTGCATTTACAGCTGTAAAAGAAGCCATTCAAAGCCCCATGTTTATCGAAACACATCGGTTGGCCGAATTCAATCCTAGAGGAACTGACGTCCCCGTAGTTTTGGACCTGATGATTCACGACATCGACATCATTCTGAGTGTGGTAGATTCAAAAGTAAAAAACATCCAAGCAAGTGGTATTTCTGTGATTTCCGAAACCCCAGACATCGCCAATGCGCGCATTGAATTTGAAAACGGTTGTGTGGCCAACCTAACGGCCAGTAGAATTTCGATGAAAAACATGCGTAAATCACGATTTTTCCAAAAAGATGCCTACATCTCCGTCGATTTTTTAGAGAAAAAAAGTGAATTGGTACGTATGAAAGAGGCTCCAGAAAACCCAGGTGATTTTGACATGATCTTGCAAAATGCTGAGGGGGTAAAAAAGCAAATTTTGTTTGAAAATCCGACCGTAGCCAACAACAATGCCATTTTGGACGAATTGGATTCTTTTGCCCATGCAATTCGCACAAATTCAACTCCTGTGGTTTCCTTATCTCAAGGTGCAGAGGCGTTGAGAGTGGCACAGCAAATCATCGATTGTTTTTAAGCAAAATGCTCCCAGCTCAATCAAACCAAGTGTTTGACCTTTTCATCACTGACAATCACCCCGTCTTTGAGACGGATGATGCGATCTGTTTGTGCGGCGATATCTTCCTCGTGGGTAACAACAATCAAAGTCATCCCCTCTCGGTGAATTGATTTTAGCAATTCCATCACTTCTCCAGTAGTCGTTGAATCCAAAGCTCCTGTTGGCTCGTCTGCCAACACCACTTTGGGTCTGGTGACCAAGGCTCTCGCCACCGCAACCCGCTGTTTTTGACCGCCAGACAATTCGTTTGGCAAGTGGCTAGCCCAATCCTTCAAGCCCACTTTCTCCAAATACTCCATCGCCATGAGCAGCCGTTCCTTTTTTGCGACACCTTGGTAATAAAGTGGCAATGCAACATTTTCTAGAGCGGTTTTGTAAGCAATCAAATTGAAAGATTGAAAGACAAAACCTAAAAACTTATTTCTGAGTTGAGCAGCTTTTTTTTCATCCAAATTTTCAATCGGAAGCTTGTTGAGCAAGTAGGTCCCCTCATCTTGTGTGTCCAAAAGACCCAAAATATTTAGAAGTGTTGATTTTCCAGAACCGGAAGCTCCCATAATGGCAACAAACTCACCCTCTTCAATACAAAGATCCAAGCCTTTTAGTACGTGGAGCGCTGTGCTTCCTATCGGATAGGATTTGTGCAATTTTTGAATGTCAATCATGGCTGTTTTTTAATGACACTAAAATATAAAATCTCTTGTTAAGAACATGCAAATACTATGTTAAAGAAAGTAAATACCCTAACTTTGCAGTCTTATGAGTACGACAAATTATATTAAATTGCACCGAAAAAAAAAAGGAATCGTTTTGTACGATGGTCCCTGTAAACTTTGCAATGACGCTGTTTTATTTCTCTTAAAAAGAGATGCACATGCCTATCTTATTTTTGGAAGTTTGCAATCTAAAGTCGCTCAAAACTTTTTAAAAGAGAAGGGAATCGACCCTTCTAAAACAGACAGTCTTGTGTTTGTTACAGCCACTGATATCTGGATGCGTTCGAACGCCGTATTGCATATTTTAGCTGTCTTAAAGGGCGCTTGGAGCTGGTTTGGAATTTTTCGTCACATACCCGAATCAATTCGGGATTCCTTGTACGATTTTATTGCAAAGAACCGCTACCAGTGGTTTGGAAAAACCGATTCTTGCAAGACGCCAAACCCTCTTTTTAAAGAACGCTTTATCGATTGATGAACTCCTTTTTGAAACCGATTTATGCACTGGGTTTTTGAGGGTAATTGTCGTCCCAATTTTGAACACGCGGACTTCCTAATTTTCCTTCAGATTTGGCAATCACCATAGACACACAAGCATCTCCTGTTACATTGATCGTGGTTCGCAACATGTCCAAGGGACGGTCGACCGCAAAAATCAAAGCCAAACCAATCGGCAACAGCTCTTTTGGGAATCCTACGGCATCCAAAACAATGACCAACATGACCATACCTGCTCCAGGAACTGCTGCCGAACCAATGGAAGCCAACAAAGCTGTCAATATGATGACCAGCTGATTGCTAAAAATCAATCCCTCTGGCCACAGAACTTGCATGATAAATACGGAGGCCACGGCTTGGTAAAGACTTGTGCCATCCATGTTGATGGTGGCGCCGACAGGCAGAACAAAACTCGAGACTTCTTTGTCTACACCGATGTGTTCTTCCACTCTTTCCATCGTAACAGGAAGCGTCGCAGCACTGGAACTGGTTGAAAACGCAAGCAATTGTGCCGGTGCAATTTGTTTTAAAAACCAAAAAGGTGCTTTTTTTGTGTACGTCCAAACGACAATCAAATAGAAAACAAGTAGCAACAGCAACCCGACAACTACGACACCAACATAGCGCAACAATGCGAAAAGTACAGCAGCATCGTTTGTGGTAACGATGACTGTTGCTAACAAAGAAAGCACAGCGATTGGCGCAAACAACATGATCAAATCCACCATTTTCAAAATCACGTCATTCAGGGCGTCAAAAAATTTCTTGAGAGGACGTACCTCTTTCTCTGGAACCAACAGCATACTGATGCCTAAAAAAATCGTAAAAAAGATCACCTGTAACATTCTTTTGTTGTTGCTCATCGCTGCAATGGCATTGTCAGGAACCATGTCTACAACAAACTGCAAAGGTCCCCTTTCTTGTTGCTTGCTCGCTTCTGAAATGCGTTCTTGAATTTTTACATTGCTGGCATAGGTTTGTTTTAGTTTTGTCACGGTTTCAGAGGAAACCCCTTCTCCGGGTTGGATCAAATTTACCATGCCCAAGCCAATCGAAATCGAAAAAACTGTGGTTGTGATGTAGACAAGGATGGTTTTGATTCCCATAGATTTGAATTTGGAGATGTCTTTCAAATCCGAAATTCCTTTGACCAAAGAAGCGAGAATCAACGGGACTGCGATGAGTTTGAGCATGCGAACAAAAATGGAACCAATCGGCTCAATCCAGTCTTGAACAAATTCTTTTCCTGATTCAAATTGAAGCATGATCAAGCCGAAAAGAACCCCAAGGACCATGCCTATTCCTATTTTCCAATGCAATGCCAATTTTATCATATGGTTTTTTTAAATTCCAAGATACTGAAACTCGAGGAATACAAGGGCACTTCTGCTGCATAAATTTTTCTGTAGGAATCTGTCCTGTTTCAGAATCAAGTATTTTTTGAATTTTTGCCGACAGTGCCCTCAAAAAAAGCTGTAAAATTTTTAAAATCATGCTCTTTTTGACCGGTGATTTTATAAGGAGCAGCGATGCGCACCAATTTTTTCGGATAATCCAATGCGACTTTGACTATGGGAACGTTGGCATTTTTAGCGATGTAGTAAAATCCTGTTTTCCAAGCACTGACTTTTTTTCGAGTTCCTTCAGGGGACATGCTAAAAACAAAAGCCTCATGAGAATCGAATAAGGCAACGATCTTATCGACAAAATTTTGTCGATTGGACCTGTTTACTGGAATGCCGCCCATCGCATTGAAAAACCAACCAAAAGGACCTTTGAATAGACTTTCTTTGCCGACAAAACGGGATTCAATTCCTGTAATGTAACGAATCAATATACCCATGGGAAAATCAACCCAACTGGTATGAGGTACTACAATGACAACGTATTTCTGAAAATTTACAGGAAAATCCCCTTCGATCTTCCATCCCAGGACTTTGTAGAAAAACCAGCTGACAACTTTTTTCATAGCGGGAAGGTACAACAATCTAGAAAGGCAACATAACACAAAAAGATCCGTAAACAAATGTCAAACAGAAACTCTTTTATTGTTGGTTATCGATTCTCAAAACAAAAGGCTGACATGCTACTAAAGAAGCAAATAACTCTGCAAAGCCAATTCATAACTGTCCAATCCAAATCCCAAAATCACTCCTTTTGCATTTGCAGAGAGCAGCGATTGATGACGAAAAGATTCCCTTGCATGGGTGTTGGAGATGTGTACTTCGATTACGGGTGTTTCTATCGCTTTGATGGCATCTGCCATTGCGATGGAAGTGTGCGTAAAGGCGCCTGCATTCAAAATGATTCCATCGTAGGAAAAACCTACTTCGTGCAACTTGTCGATCAGTTCACCTTCGTGGTTGGACTGAAAATACTCCAATGAGGCAACTGGGAATTTTTGTTTCAATTGAGATAGGTATTCCTCAAAAGAGTTGTTCCCATAAATAGAAACTTCTCTTTTTCCCAAAAGATTTAAATTTGGTCCGTTGATGATGATGATTTTCATAGCCAAAAATTATAGATTTGTTACAAATTTAAAAATGTTCTTGAATATCCCCTTGCTTTTTTTTAAATTATTGAGAAAAATTATTGCAATTTATCAATTCTATGTGAATGATTCGTCACGAGAAATGATTCCATTTTGCTTTTGGTATCTTTGTAAGCATGACTTGGAAGCTTCTTATAAAAGATTATCAAACTTACCTACGGATTGAAAGAAGCCTTTCCAACAACACCATTGAAAGTTACCAAAGGGATGTGCGCCAACTGGTAGACTACCTTGACAAACACCAAATTAATGCCAAACCCGTGTCCATAGACAAACAGACACTTTTGGGTTTTGTATACGAACGTGCAAAAAGTTGCAATCCAAAATCGCAATCGAGACTTATTTCTGGATTGCGCAATTTTTTCGATTACCTCGTTTTTGAAAAATACCGTTCTGACAACCCAACGGAACTCATAGAAAGCCCCAAAACTGGCAGAAAACTACCCGATACGCTTTCTCTCAAAGAAATAGATCAATTGATTGGAGCTATTGACTTGAGTCATCCTCAAGGAGAACGGAACCGGGTGCTCCTAGAAACACTCTACAGTTGTGGATTGCGAGTAAGCGAACTGATCTCCTTAAAAATTTCAGACCTGTTCTTTGATGAAGGATTTATTAAAGTGCTCGGTAAAGGAGACAAACAACGCTTTGTACCCATCGACGCAAACACTCAAAAAGACATCAATACTTACATCCATTACATTCGTTGTCATGTGCTTCCTCAAAAAGGTGCAGAAGACACGTTGTTTTTGAACCGTAGAGGAAAACAACTCAGTAGAGTCATGATTTTTACAATTGTCAAAAAAACGGCTTTTGAAGCGAACATTTCAAAAAAAATCAGTCCCCACACATTTCGTCATTCTTTTGCAACCCACTTATTGGAAAGAGGAGCAGACCTGAGGTCAATCCAACAGATGCTTGGACATGAAAGCATCACTACGACCGAAATTTACATGCATTTGGACAGCAAACACCTCAAAGAAGTGGTGGAGCGTTTTCATCCGAGAAGTCGAGAAGCGTAAGCAGAGAATACTTGTTGGCAACAACAATATTTTAGACCCAAAAAAAACCTCTTTTAGCGAGCCAAAAGAGGTGTGTATAAAAGATTGAAAAAACTAAGCATTGAACAACGCTCTGCCTTGCATCAAATCATTTACTTTTTCTGAAACGGATGCCAACAGCGCTTCGTCTTCGAAGTTTTGAATGACCTCGTCGATCAAAGCGACCACGGTTTCCATGTCCGCTTCGTTCAATCCACGTGTTGTCACTGCAGCAGCACCAATGCGAATTCCCGAAGTTACAAAGGGAGATTTATCATCGAAAGGAACCATGTTTTTATTGACCGTAATGTCCGCTTTTACCAAAGCTTGTTCTGCATCTTTTCCCGACAGATTCTTATTGCGTAAATCAATCAACATACAATGGTTGTCTGTACCTCCCGAAATCAGTTTGTAATCTTTTGCCACAAAAGCAGCAGCCAAAGCGGCAGCATTCTTTTTGACGCGTATTTGGTAGTGTAAAAACTCATCCGACAAGGCTTCTCCAAAAGCAATGGCTTTCGCAGCAATCACGTGTTCCAAAGGACCTCCTTGCATTCCTGGAAAGACCGCGGCATTTAAGAGACCTGACATTTTTCGCAAAGAACCGTTTTTTAGAGTGATGCCCATCTTGTTTTCAAAATCTTGTCCCATCAAAATCATCCCTCCTCTCGGTCCTCTCAACGTTTTGTGAGTTGTCGTAGTAACAAAATGGCAATGGGGAATCGGATCGTTCAACAATCCTTTGGCAATCATTCCCGCAGGATGTGATATGTCTGCCAACAAATAGGCACCTACACTGTCCGCAATCTCACGAAAACGCTTGAAATCAATATCTCTAGAATAAGAAGATGCACCAGCGATGATGATTTGGGGTTGTTCTTGGGTCGCTACTTCTTGAATTTTATCGTAGTTCAAAACACCTGTTTCAGCATCGACTCCATAAAAGGAAGCTTGGTAGGTTTTTCCTGAAAAATTTACAGGAGAACCGTGTGTCAAATGCCCTCCATGAGAGAGGTCAAAACCGAGAATCTTATCTCCGGGTTTTAGGACAGCCAAGTAGACAGCCGCATTGGCTTGAGACCCCGAATGAGGCTGTACATTTGCATAGGCAGCACCAAACAATTCTTTGGCCCTGTCAATTGCTATTTGCTCTACGACATCAACGACTTCACAGCCTCCATAATAGCGTTTTCCTGGATACCCTTCAGCGTATTTGTTGGTCAACACAGAACCTTGTGCTTCCATAACTTGTTCACTGACAAAATTTTCTGAAGCAATGAGCTCCAAGCCTTCCAATTGTCTTTCTTTTTCGTCTTGAATTAAGTCGAATATGATTTGATCTCGTTGCATTTTTTAAAATATTTACGTATTGCTAAATAAAAAAACAAAATTACAAATTCTCTTTTGTATTTTTCTTAGATTTTTAAAATAAAAATGAACAGTTTTTAAACAATGACAGCTTTGCCAACAAGTATTTGAGTGACAGCTCAAAAACGTTCAACAAATGATGCCAACCAAAGGCTGTTTTACAACTTTTTGAGGCCTTGTTCTGTGGCTATTTTGTTTTGTTTTTCTCTTTGTTTGTGCAACAGCTGTTTCAGTCGCTGCTGGTGCTGTAATTTTTCTGCTCGAAGTTTGTTTGCCTTTCGCAGCATCAATTTGCTGTGTTTGGCTTTGTTTTTTGTGTTTTTTGCCTTTCCTTGTTTGGGCATGGTTGGAAAAATTAGATGAGAATTTTTAGGGTCTCTCGCTTTGACAAAGATACAGAAATGCCTGTATCCCAAAAAAAAAGCAGTTCGAAAATAAAAGTTTGCAAATATGCATTACTTTTACTTTTTGAAGGAAGTCCCAAATCCACAAATATGATTGAAAAAATACCGTTTGATGAATTGTCCCAAGCATTAGAAGGCACAATTTGTACCGACAGCCTTCACCGTAAAATCTATGCTACTGACGCTTCTGTCTACCGCAAAACACCTTTGGCAGTCGCCTACCCTAGTACTGAAACAGACATTCAAAAAGTAGTACGCTTTGCTTCCAAATACAAAATAGCAATGACCCTTAGGGCAGCAGGCACTTCCTTGGCTGGCCAATGTGTGGGTGATGGAATCGTCATAGATACTTCCAAGCATTTTCAAAAAATAGGCACTTTGGACCTTGCCAACAAAACCGTCACTGTAGAACCCGGTGTCATTCGAGACGATTTGAACCGATTTTTAAAACCATACGGTTTGTTTTTTGGCCCCAACACGTCTACTTCAAACCGCTGTATGATTGGTGGAATGGTGGGCAACAACTCTTCTGGAACAACTTCCATACAATACGGTGTGACCCGCGATAAGGTTCTTGAGATGAAAACCATTTTAAGCGATGCCTCTGTGGTGGTTTTTAAAAAGGTAAACACACAAGAATTTCGAGACAAAACTTTGGGGAATACTTTGGAAAACAAGATCTACAAAGCCCTTTATGAGGAACTTTCTCAAACAGCGGTGCAAAATGAAATCCACAAAGAATTTCCCGATCCAAGCATACATCGTAGAAATACAGGTTATGCTGTTGACTCCTTATTAAAATTCGAGCTTTTTGGTGGAAATGTTCCAGAAAGCAACCTCTGTGAATTGCTCTGTGGCAGTGAAGGCACCCTGGGAATTGCAACAGAAATCACACTTCAATTGGATGTTTTACCTCCAAAAAATGCGGTTGTGGTGGCGGCTCATTTTACAAGTGTTCAAGAGAGTTTGGAAGCGGTTGTACTGGCAATGCAACACAATTTGTACACCTGTGAATTGATGGACCGGATTATTTTGGACTGTACCAAAAACAACAGAGCACAGGAAAAAAACAGGTTTTTCTTAAATGGAGAACCCGAAGCACTTCTGCTCCTGGAAGTCGCTGCCCCAACTGCACAAGAAGCAGAAAAATTGGCCAACTTGTTAATTGCGGATTTGCAATCCAACAACTTCGGATACCACTACCCCAAAATTTTTGACAAAGACATTCCAAAAATCCACGAGCTTCGAAAAGCAGGATTGGGCTTGTTGGGGAATTTAATTGGAGATGACAAAGCTGTCGCTTGTATTGAAGACACAGCAGTCCGACTAAAAGACCTGCCAGCATACATTGCAGAGTTTGCCCAAATGATGGTCGATTTCGACCAAAAAGCTGTTTACTATGCACATGCAGGAGCTGGAGAAATTCACCTGCGTCCGATTTTGAATTTAAAAAAGAAAGCAGATGTCGTCTTGTTCCGAAAAATCACCACCAAAACCGCTCAGCTCGTAAAGAAGTACAAGGGCTCTTTTAGTGGCGAACACGGTGACGGAATTGTACGTTCCGAATTCATCCCCATGATGATTGGCCCAAAAAATTACGAACTTTTGAAGCGCATAAAAAAAGCCTTTGATCCTTCGAATTCGTTCAACCCGGGTAAAATTGTCAACCCATTACCCATGGACAAAAGCTTACGGTATGAACCCGGACGCCAAGAACCTGTCATTCCAACTTTGATGAATTTTGACGACAGTCAGGGCATTCTAAAGCATGCGGAAAAATGCAACGGCTCTGGGGATTGTCGCAAACCCGTCGCTGCTGGAGGAACCATGTGTCCGAGCTATCGCGCAACCAATGCTGAAAAGGACAGCACGCGAGCACGTGCCAATGCACTGAGAGAATTTTTGACACACAGTACGGAAGAAAATAAATTCAATCACAAAGAATTGCATGAGGTTTTTGACCTGTGCATCAGTTGCAAAGCCTGTGCCAGCGAATGTCCGAGCAGTGTAGATGTCTCCGTTTTGAAAGCAGAATTTTTACACCAATACTTCCAAGAAAACAAGGTCCCGCTTCGCACAAAGCTCTTTGGAAACAATTTCAAATACAACCGTTATGCCAGTTGGGCTCCTCAGCTGAGCAATGCCCTTTTGCAAATGGGAATTTCTAAAAAAATACTAGGCGTTGCACCGCAACGAGCGCTTCCAAAATTGGCCCCCACCACATTGCGGAAATGGTACCAAAAAAATGCAACCAGACTCCACAGGAACCCCAGTCCTCATGGGAAAGTAGTTGTTTTTTGTGATGCTTTTACAAATCATTACGATGTACAAACAGGAATGGATTGTTTGGAACTCTTGTCCAAAATAGGGTACAAACCACTCATCGTGGACCATGAAGAAAGCGGAAGAAGTGCGATTTCCAAAGGATTGCTCAACATTGCCAAAGAAAAAGCTAGTGCAAATGTAGCTACTTTCTCCGATATGATTTCCGAAAACACACCTTTGGTCGGCATTGAACCTTCAGCCATTTTAACATTCAGAGACGAATACTTGCGTTTGGCAAACGACAGCGAAAAGGCGGCCAAAATATCTAAGCACACCTATACAATTGAGGAATTTTTAAAACAAGCCGTTGAAAAAAAACACCTGACTCCTGCCCTATGTACCAAAGAACACAAAACTATTAAAATACACGGGCATTGCCATCAAAAGTCGCTGAGTTCGATGGAACCTACTTTTTCGATATTGAACCTGCCTGTCAATTTCAACGTAACTTTATTAAATACAAGCTGTTGTGGAATGGCTGGTTCATTCGGTTATGAAAAAGAACATTACAAAATCAGCATGCAAATGGGCGAAAATAGTTTGTTTCCTAAAATTAGAAAATTGGGTCCCGAAGTACTCATTGCTGCTGCTGGGACGAGCTGCAGACATCAAATCAAAGATGGGGTTGCGCGTGACAGCAAGCACCCCGTCAGTATTTTAAAAGAGGCTTTGATGTAGCTTGCAATCAATCCTTTCGACTGCAATGGCTTGTTTTTGACCTGATCCAAATTCTTTTTTTTATTAAGAAACATAGGGGTGCTCGGAGACGTTCGATTTTGGTTTAAAAACGGCGCTTCCCCGCTAAAATAGTTTTGTTTGTGAACTGCGTGCGATCGCTGTTTGTCGTATTTCATTTAAAAACACTATCTTTCAAGGGCACATCAACACCCCCAACATGTTAAAAAACAACTTCTTAAAAAATATTTTTTCAAGTCTACTTTCTGAAAATTCAAAACAACAGATAGAAAAAATCATACTCGGCATCGCGATTGTGAGTTTTGTGGTGCATTTGGCACTGATCTATTTGGTGGATTTCAATTGGATTGCATTCGATTCGGATCGGGAGCTTTTAAAAAACCCCATTGCGGCTATTTACACCCCGTTTTCATTTATTTTGATTTATGAAGTATACTTATTGATTTTTTACTTGCCAAGATCCATCACTACTTATATTGGAAAGCAATACGAAATCATGACGCTCATTGTTATTCGAAGGTTGTTCAAAGACATTTCTGCCATCGAGCCTTCCATACGTTGGTTTGAAATCAAAGAAAACATGCAATTTACTTACGACTTAATTTCTGCAGTACTCCTCTTTTTCCTTTTGTATTTATTTTACTTGGAAAGTAAAAAAAAGCGGCAAAGGGATTCCAGTACTCAAATCAATGTCGCCCTTTTTATAAGAATCAAGCAAGTGATTGCCATGTGCTTGATCCCCCTGCTCTTTACAGTAGCAACTTTTAGTTTGTTTTCTTGGGCAAAGGGAAGTCTTGCTACACCAGATTTAGGACAGGCATTTAAAAACATCAACCACCTCTTTTTTGACCAATTTTTTAGCATTCTGATCAGTGTGGATGTAATTCTGTTGCTGGTTTCCTTCTTTTATACCGATGATTTTCACAAGGTGATTCGGAATTCGGGCTTTATCATCTCAACCATATTGATTCGCATGTCCTTTGCAGCGGATGGATTGACGAACACAGTATTGATTATAACAGCCGTTCTTTTTGGATTGACTATTTTGACCATTCACAACAAGTATGAAAAAATAAATGACTGATTTGTCTTGCAATCATTGATTAGTGTTCTTCGTCAGCAGTCTTGAAAAACAACTTCTTAAAACGCTCCAGCCTTGGGATGGAAACCTTTTGGATATAGGGGTTGTTGGGATTGTTTTTTTCAAAATCCTGATGTTCTTCCTCCGCCTTGTAAAATTTTTCAAAGGGTAGAATTTCTGTTTGCATTCTTCCACCGTAAATTTTTCGATTCAAAATGGAATGCAAGGAATCTATGGCTTTTTTTTCTTGCTTGTTTTGGTGAAACACCACAGACCTGTAGGCGCTTCCAAAATCGGGAAATTGTCCATAAGTGGTAGGGTTTTGTGAACCAAAGTAAACTTTCAATAAGTTTTGATAGGAAATTTTGGAAGGATTGTAATAGACTGCAACCGTTTCTGCATGTCCCGAAACACCGCTACTTGTGGATTCATATGAAGGGTTCTCTTCCTGTCCACCCGAATAGCCTGAAACTGCTTCTTCCACCCCATCCACACTCTCAAAAATGGTTTCCACACACCAAAAGCAACCACTGGCAAAATAGGCTACTTTTAAAGAGTCTTTTGGTGACTGTGCACATACTTGATTTCCAAACAGCACAAAAAAAACCAAAAAAAAGCAGGAGTAAAATTGAAAAAAGCCTGTTTGTTTGTACATTATAACATAAATAAGGTTGTGTTGCACTGCAATGTAAGGTATTTTCAGGAATTCATAGCGTCGCTTCTTGGACGGCGAAGCCATTTGAAAACACTGTGCATATTTTTTGTTGGTTTTCCTTTATCTAATTGTTACATTTGTCTTTCAATCCAAAACCATACATGGAACAATTTATAGTATCCGCAAGAAAGTACCGTCCTCAAGTTTTCGAAGACGTCGTGGGGCAACAAGCCATCACAAATACTTTGGAGAATGCTATAAAAAACAACCACTTGGCACAGGCACTCCTTTTTACAGGACCTCGTGGAGTTGGAAAGACAAGCTGTGCTCGGATACTCGCCAAAAAAATAAACGACCAAGAGGGAATTCATAAAGACGAAGATTTTGCATTTAACATCTTCGAATTGGATGCTGCATCCAACAATTCAGTAGACGACATTCGCTCATTGACAGATCAGGTAAGAATTCCACCTCAAACTGGAAAATTCAAAGTCTACATCATCGATGAGGTACACATGCTTTCCCAAGCGGCTTTCAACGCTTTTTTAAAAACCTTGGAAGAACCACCAGCACATGCCATTTTTATTTTGGCCACCACTGAAAAGCACAAAATCATCCCAACCATCTTATCGCGTTGTCAGATTTTTGATTTCAAGAGAATCGGTGTGTTGGACGCCAAAAACCATTTGAAAAAGATTGCACAAGAACAGCAAATAAACGCGGATGATGACGCCTTGCACATCATCGCTCAAAAAGCAGATGGTGCCATGCGAGATGCGCTTTCTATTTTTGACAGAGTCATTAGTTTTTCAGGAAATAATTTGACACGAGAAGCCGTTACGGAAAACCTCAATGTCTTGGATTATGACGCGTATTTTAACATTACTGATTTACTACTTGGAAACAACATTCCTCAAGTACTCATCCAATTCAATTCCATTTTGAGCAAAGGTTTTGAGGGGCACCATTTTATCAACGGACTGGCCTCTCATTTTAGAGACCTATTGGTTTCCAAAGACGCACAGACCATTTCTCTTTTGGAAGTAGGAGATGCTGCTAAAAAGAGGTACTTGACACAAGCAGCTGCCGCCCCACTGCCCTTTTTGATGCAAGCCATTGAAAAATCCAATGCCTGTGATCTCAAATACAAAACAAGTAAAAACCAACGCCTGTTGGTAGAACTTACTCTCATGCAAATAGCATCCCTCACATTCGAGGCAGAAAAAAAAAAAGCAGTAACTACATAATTCCCGCCTCTTTTTTTAGAGCTAGACAGGTCAAAGAAGTTTTGGAAGTTCCCAAAGCGAAAGAACTTGTCGCACCAAAACAAGTACCGGCACCCCCTTCCAAACCCGAGGAAAGTTCAAGTCCAACTGCAAACGACACCAAATCTATTCCTGTCTTAAAAGGGGCGCGCATGCGAACTTCTGCCCTCTCTCTCAAAAGCGTGCATCAGAAAGTTGCTGCAGTTGCAACCCTGGAAGAGACGGAAATTGACAGAGATACACTTCCAAAAACACCTTGTAGTGAAGAAAAATTGCTCAAATTATGGAAGGGCTATGCAGAAGATTTGCACAAATCAGGAGATAAAAGTCTTTCATCCATTCTCTCCGCTTCCTCACCCACATTGGACAACTTTGCAATCCATTTGACACTCCCAAGCAAATTCATGGAAGAACAGTTGCTGCGTGCACGTCCAAAAATATTAAAATTTCTAAGGGAAAGCGCTAATAATTTTAGCTTAGACCTTCACATTCAAGTACTGGAAACCGAAGCCAAAAAGTTTGTGTACACTCCGCAAGAGAAATTCGAAAAATTAAAAGAAATCAACCCCAATATAGAATTGTTGCGAAAACGTTTCAAATTGGATCTTTAGAATTTAAAAAAAATTAGAAGTCTAATTTAGATTTTACCAAAAAATAATCGCTGTGCACCAATTCAATAAAATAGCAACCGGAATCGCATTTTCGCCGAACTTAGTGCAAATCATTTTTGAAATAATTAAACAACCTACATTATGTTGGGATTGAAACTACCAACGGATCCCAGATGGGCCGACATCGCAGAAAAAAACATTTCTGAAATATTAATAGACCACGCTCATTGCGAACAAAAGGCCGCTTCTACTGCGATCTCTCTCATTGTCAGTTTTCCTGAATACACAGATCTGATAACGGACATGATCGCCTTGGTCAAAGAAGAAATGAGTCATTTCAAATTGGTACACGATCGATTGATTCGAATGGGCATTTCTTTGGGAAGAGACCGAAAAGACGGCTACGTATTGTCCCTGTTGAAATTTTTCCCAAAGGGAGGGAGTAGAACAGACCAATTGGTGCACAGATTGCTCTATGCCGCTTTGATTGAAGCAAGAAGCTGCGAACGCTTTCGATTGCTGTCTGAGCAACTTGAGGACAAAGAATTGGCTAAATTTTATAGGGACTTGATGGTCTCAGAGGCCAATCACTACACCCTATTTTTACAACATGCGCGCAACTACGGCACCCGCAAAGAAGTAGACCAAAAATGGGATTCCTTGTTGAAATTTGAAGCCGAAATCATCAAAGATCTCGGTACCCAAGAAACAATACACGGATAGAGAATTTAAAACAAGCCTCACATACAACATGAAGCAAGCGGAACTCAAAGAATTTCTCGATCAAAAAGTCGTGCAATACAACACCTTGGATTTTATCGATTCCGATCCCGTTCAAATCCCCCATCGATATGCTGCCAAAGAAGACAAAGAAATTTCTGGTTTTTTAGCAGCTACCATCGCTTGGGGCAAACGAGACATGATCATCAAAAACAGTCTGAAAATGATGGATTTTTTAGGAAATTCTCCTTTTGATTTTATCTTGAATCACTCTGAAAAACAATTGGACTCCATCGATAATTTTGTACACAGAACCTTCAACTTAGAAGATTTTAAATATTTTATCAAAGCCTTGCAACACCTCTATAAAAACCATGGAGGATTGGAAAGTGTGTTTGCCAAACACCAAGGTGCAGATTCGATGCAAATAGCCATCCACGAGTTTAAAAAAGTATTTTTTGAAATTCCCCATTTGTCCAGAACGACCAAACATGTCTCAGATCCTTTGAAAGGTTCCGCAGCTAAGCGCATCAACATGTATTTGCGGTGGATGGTTCGGGAGGATGCTTTTGGAGTAGATTTGGGACTTTGGAAAAAAATTTCTCCTGCACTCCTCTCCTGCCCATTGGATGTGCACTCGGGAAATGTAGCTCGAAAATTAGGGCTGCTCACACGCAAACAAAACGATGGAAAAGCACTCAAAGAATTGGACAAAGCTTTGCGGAAAATGGACCCCTTGGACCCTGTAAAATACGACTTTGCCCTTTTTGGATTGGGTGTTTTTGAAAAGTTTTAAAATCCACCTGTAAGTTCAACTTTGAGATTCGAAACGTTTCAAAACACTTCTTGCCATGCGTTCGCTGTATGAATTGATTTTCCAGTGTTCTGGGCTCCACCCTTTTAGAAACCGATGAAAATCAGTCCATGCAAATGGGTACAAGTCACGCCACGAAGTCTCCAAAGCTTTAAAATCCACTTGTTTGCCTCGACGAAGGAGCGCTGCATGAAGTGTTCTAAAATACACCTGCAACAAGTCTTCTTCCCATTGTTCGCATAACTGCTCGTTCAAACAACTTCCTACAAAATAAGCCACATCTTGCATTCCACAACCGCCACCTGTGTATTGAAAATCCACAGCGGCTACCTGTGTTCCGTCTTCGGAAAAACAAAAATTAGCCAACTTGGCATCTCCGTGGACAATTGTTTGATAAGGACTTGAGTGCAAGACATGGGCGATCTCTTTTGCTGCATTTTTCAAGGGTAGATCTGTCAATACAGCCCATTCATCTGGCCGTGTTTCCAAATGCCAGTAAGTCCCCTTTTCCCATAAATTCAAAGGTGCTTCCTGAAGAAATTCTGCGTGAAAATGGGCCAACCATTGCAGACAAATATTTATTTCCTTTCGCGTGACGGCTGATTTGCGTGCCGAATACCCAGCGGCATCCAAATCTTCTAAAACCATGCAAACTTCCGATCCTTGACTCGCAATGCCCAAGCAATTAGGAATGCGGCTCTCCGAAGTACATCGAAAACTCCACAATTGATACCAGGCTGTTTCCACTTGGTAGGATTTGACTTTTCGGTTGTGAGACAAACTCGAATTCCAACCCTTTGGATGGGCTGCATCGCTTGGCGGACAAACGTGTTTTACAACAACCGTTTTAGCGAGACCATTTTCCAAGCCCACACGAAGAATGCTTCCATAACCACTCCATAGATTTTGCAAGCTTTCAATAAGAAAAAGTGAAGAAGCTCCTGTTTTTTCGAGAATCGTTTGTTTGACAAAGTCATTCATTCGTAAAAAGAATTGGTTGACAAAGATAGGAATTCATCGAATTGAAAAACGAATACTTGCGGACTATTTAAGAACCTCAATCTTCAAATTACTCGTAAAATCGTAACTTTGAAACTGCCAAGAACTTTGACTTGGACAAGCGACAAAAAATGCACCCAAAAAATCCTCATCTGCAACTCCTCCAATCATTGACCATTCCTAGGCAATTTTCGGAATCCCGTTTGCAAGAAGCGGCTGTGGGTCTTTTTAAAAACATATCGACCAAAAGCAGCCTGAAAAAAGCCCTTAAAAAAAACCTGATTTGTCTGAATGGAAAAGTCGCTACTACTGCTGATTTTGTAATTGGTGGTGAAAAACTTGAGCTGTACCAAGACATGACCGTTGCAACACAAGCTCAAATTGAGCTGCCCATTGAAGTTTTATTTGAAGATGACCACCTCGCTTTTGTTTACAAACCTTCGGGAATTGCTGTCAGTGGCAACAAAAAATGGACTTTGGAAAACGCATTGCACAAGGCCTTGGTATGCAGTTCTCAATTCGACGCATTGTTCCGTCCAGAACCCATACACAGATTGGACCATCCAACTTCGGGAGTGCTTTTAATCGGGAAGACTTCCACAGCAGTCATTGCCTTGAACCAGCTCTTTGAAACTCGTAAGATTGAAAAAACCTATCTGGCAGTTGCCATCGGTGAAATAAGTCCTTCCGGAAGTCTCGAAAACAAGATCGACGGGAAAAATGCCAAAACCTCTTTTGTGCTAACAGACCGCATTGTTTCTCCTCGTTTTGGGTTCCTAAACCTCGTTACATTGCAACCGGAAACTGGGAGAAAACACCAAATCAGAAAACACCTTTCCGAAATGGGAAATCCCATTCTTGGAGACCGATTGTACGGCAAAGAAACAAAGATTCTCAAAGGAAAAGGCCTGTACTTGCATGCCTCCAATTTGGCCTTTGTCCACCCAATTACAAAAGAAAACCTAAGGATCTCTGCAGCAGTCCCTAAAAAATTTCTAAAATTGTTTCCCGTCATAGCAACGAATAATACTTCTTGACAAAGTATTATCCATCTCTGTCAAACAAAAAGTTTTGGTTCTTGGATCATGTGCGTCTCTTGCACGTCCTCGCTTTCTAAATGCGCTGGCTTTTCGTTGCCTTGCTCATGGGTCAAAACCCCTCACAAGTATTGGAATACTCAAAAAAACCGGAGATTTGTACGATTTAAACTGTAGTTTTGTTTTTTATAACTGACATCCCCTTAACCATGAGCATTCTCTCAGAATTGGAATCCCGCAGCAAGTCAAAATGTGAATTGTGCAATAGCCACAAGAACCTGAGCGCTTATCAAATAAAACCCGTTTATACAGGTGGCATTGACGAACATATTCTAGCCTGCGCTACCTGTACCGATCAAATTGAAAACCCCGAAAGAACTGTTCCCAATCATTGGCGCTGTTTGAATGACAGTATGTGGAGTGAATTTGATGCGGTAAAAGTAGTGGCTTGGAGAATGCTACATCGCATGAAAAATCACGGATGGCCTCAAGACTTACTGGACATACTGTATTTGGAAGATTCTGTTGAAAATTGGGCCGCCGCTACCGGTGAAGGATTGAGTGAAGAAGAAAAAATCATCCACAAAGATGCCAATGGCGCCTTGTTGTCTGCTGGAGACACGGTTAATTTGACCCAAGACTTGGATGTCAAAGGTGGCGGAAACTTCACCGCAAAACGTGGAACAGCCGTTAGAAACATCACTTTGACGCAGGACAACGCAGCACATATTGAAGGTAAGATCAACGGCATACACATTGTGATTTTGACAAAGTTTGTAAAGAAATCATTCCCGAAAGCTTAGGAAGCATGCTTGGCACCTGTAAACTGCCGCAAAGAGTTTCTTAGTTCTTTTTCTTATCAAAGGCATAGGTGTAACTAAACCCAATAATTTTTGTGCTTTTGGTAAGAACGGAATTCAAGGATTGTTCCAACCGAAAAAACAGGTCGACCTGTCCCCAATTTTTAAACTTATACTGGCTGCCCAATGTAAGTCTGTATTTGTGAAAACCATTCTCACTTCCTTCATCGGAACGGTTGAAAATTTCTGCTGAAAATTTGGGGTCCAATTTCCAGTTACGCACATTGTAACTCACTGAACTTTTCAAACGCACGTTTTTGTTGGCAAAGTCTCCTTCTGCTTCAGAAACCCCGATTTCGTTTTTGTTTTGAAAACGCAAGCGGTGTTTGAAGTTAAAACGATTTTGTTTGTGTTTGTAAGCAAGGTCTATGTGGTACCGAAAAAAAGATTCATATCCTTGTTTTTTTCCTTTGTTGTCATTTTTTTTTGCATACCGAAGTCCTCCACCGATTTCAAAATTCTTCGGGAGTTGGTAAGAAAACCCAATTTGTGTAAAATATTGATCTGTCTCTGAGCTGTTTTCTTTCAAACGCAGTTGCTCTTCCAATTCTAAATTCAATTTCTTATGAAGCTTGATTTCTAAGTTGATACTTGACCAGGTTTCAAAATCAGTATTTGTTTGTGCAAATGAAACAGAAGAAATGCAAAAAAACAGTGCTGCACAAAAATTTAAAAATTGTTTATTCGTAACCATTTTAATTGGCTTTGGGTACATCTAAATAATAAATGGTGATTTGTGCAGTATCTCGTAAAAAATCAACATTTCCGATTTGGATTCTCTCAATGTTCAAACCCGTTCTGGATTCGAGGTCTTGTTTTAGCAACTGATGATTTTCTGGTTTGATGTTTTCAATGACTTCGTAAACGATCTCTCTGGAAACTTGGTGTTTCGACGACCAAAACAACTCCGTCAAATACAAAACGAGGATGATCATTGCATTGGCAGATAAAATTTCTGAATAACTCATCTTTCCATTGGCCAATGAGTTGATTACAGAAACGCCGATGACCACAAACAGGTAGGTCATCTCTTTGATGTCTACTGTATTCGTTCGGTAGCGAATGATGCCGAAGATGGCAAAGAGACCCAGTGCCATCCCCAAATCCAATTCAAATTTTTTGAGGGTAAAACACAAAAAGAAAACGATCACACTGATCATGTAATAGGTGAAAAGAAACGCCTTATTTCGAGCGTATCTGTAGTACAAACAACGAATGATGATTGTTAAAAAAGCAATGTTGATTCCAAAACGAAACATCATTTTGTAAAAATCATCATCAAAAAGGGGGATTCCATAAAATTCCATAGTTAGGCAGTAAGTTTGTTTAGTTTGATTAATTTTCTTTTAAAGAGGTTGTACTTTAAGTTTTCGTATAGGTTGACCATTCCGATGCAGTATTTACTGATGCTGTAAGGAAACTGCCCGTGTTTTCTCAATTCTCTGACGATGGCTGAGCTCCTGTCAAAACGTTCCTGTTTCACTTCAATGATGGCGATGCCATCGTATGTCTTTTGAACATCCTCCAAAGTGTAGGTCAAATTGAAATCTATGGTAACCCTTTCATTGCTTTGCATATTGACCAATGTAATGCGGTTGAAGCCGTTCATCAATGCGGGTGTCAAATTTAATTTTTCAGCCGTAATTTTTTCAATAAAATCATTGGAAGCAAGCGACAATTCCTTTTCAAAATTTTTGATGGGAATCCTCGATTTGGTGGTTCTTCCTTTGTGGTCTTTTTGCTTGATTTCTAAAAAAAACAACTCCGACTCAACGTATTTTCGCATGCGCACTTTTAGTCGGTTGATTTTTCCATTGTGGTGCTCGCGATAAAACTGGTGGTCTTTGGTGTCAAAATACAAAGAGTTGTAAGTCATGACCCGGTTGTTGTCAATTTCTAAAACACGGTATTTTTCTTTTAATGATTCAAGTATAACAGGCAGTGTTTTTTTGGAGACTACAAATTTGGTGTCTGTTCGCTTCATCAACGCAACTGCATCCATCTCTTTCAAAGTGATGGGGGAAATCTCCTTGGTGATTTTATGGATGTCAGTCAGCATTTGTAATTTGGTGTAAAGAAAAACAAACATAAAAAAATTAAAGGAGATGGCTCCTGTTTTTCTGTTTTATATCTCGTTAAGCAGGTGTTATTATTTCATTAATCTTTTGACCATCGGAGCATGAAGTCCCACATGTTCGATTTCAAAAATTTTTCCAAAAAATTCAACGCCTTGTTTTTTGCAAAAATCAACAACAATGTCACGGAGGTTGTACGACAAAACCTCAGTGTCTAGGGAACGCAATCGTACTTCAACTACTTGCAAAAGGATTTTTCCAAAACCTCGATTTTGAAAAGATTCCAAAGTTGCCATTCCTTGCAATTGGCATTGACTTGCATTAAATGAAGGGTGAGTGGATTTCACAAAGTTTGCAATAGCCAGTAATTATTTGTTTTTCAAAAGTCCCCAAATGGCATGTATCTCCATCAAAATCACCTTGAAACATATAGGAGAGTGGACAGTTGATCCTCAAGACCTTCAAACGAATCTCATAGGTTTCTCCAACAGTGATTTTTCTTACTCGACCATTTGAAATGAGGAGGTTGTAAGATCAATCAGACGCTTTGATACCTCTAAGGTGTTTCCAAAAAGAAACTGTGACGTACAAAAGAACAATCAATGGTACGGCAACAAATTGCAACAAGAGGAGCAGCAAAAGGGACAGGCCCAAAAAGAGGAATTTGAACTCATTGTCCCTCCATGAAAAATTTTTAAATTTCAATGCAAACAAAGGAATCTCTGCATTCAACAAATAAACACTTAGAAAAGTTAGCACCAACAACAAATATTTATTTTGCAAGAGCGCTACGACAAAAGTAAATTCGGAATGCTTGCATATCAACGGCAAGGACACAATTAAAAGTGTATTGGCAGGAGTTGGCAATCCGACAAAGGAAGATGTTTGGCGTGTGTCAATGTTGAAATTTGCCAAGCGGTATGCAGAAGCCAAGGTCACCAACAGACCACAAAAAGGCAGCCACTGAAAGGTTGCTGCTACCAACAAAGATTCCAAGGTGTTTTCAGAACTCGCTTTGAGAAGCATTTGCATCATGACAATTCCAGGAACCAAACCAGACGTGACCATGTCTGCCAAAGAATCCAATTGCTTTCCCAACTCTCCTTCTACCTTTAGCAAGCGTGCGGCAAAACCGTCAAAAAAATCAAAGCCTATACCGATAGCAACAAACAGTGCTGCCGCTTCCAAATGTCCAAAAACGGCATACAAAACCGCGATACATCCAGACAAAAGATTGACTAAAGTAATCAGGTTGGGAAGGTGTTTTTTCAAGGCCATAAATTATATTTTTGTAAATGTATGAAAAGCATTTAAAATTCAATTGAACGAGGTGACGAAAGTTTTCTCAACTCCAACATGTCCCTTTGACATTCCCTTTTATTTCAAGTGACAAATTTCCATGTTTTGTAATATTTTTCTTAGTATTGTTTCCAAAACTTGCCATGCCAATCATTGCCTCCGATTTTAAGACTGTTTTTCCCTTTTCTAACGGGCATTTCAATACCGTCTACAGAAACTTATTTACCAGTCCAAGAATTCTTTTTCAAAGAGAGAGAATTCCTACTGCAGATGGTGATTTTTTAGATTTGGACTGCGCATCTGTCAATTCGAAACATGTGGCACTGCTGCTGCATGGACTTGAAGGCAGTTCACAATCCAAATACATCCTTTCCACTGCCCTTTATCTGAACCGTCAAAACATCGACGTCATCGTTCTCAATATGAGAGGTTGTAGTGGAGAAAAAAACCGCTTGTACAAATCCTACCACAGTGGAGAAACGGAAGATTTGAATGCGACGGTCCTACATATAGATAAAAACTACGACTATCAAAGCATCTCTTTGATTGGATTTAGCATGGGAGGCAACATGGTCTTGAAATACGCTGGCGAAAGAAAACTCAATCCCGCTATAAAATGTTTAGTGGCAATTGGACCTCCTTGCGATTTGAAAGGTTCCGCAAAAACGCTTTCCGAAAAGAGCAACAGCCTGTATATGAAGCGATTTTTAAAAACACTGACAAAAAAAGTCGTCCAGAAAAGCATCGATCACCCCAAAGAATGTTTGGACATAAAAACCATACGCAAGTCCAAAAGCTTTTTGGATTTTGACAACCTCTATACAGCGCCCTCATTTGGTTTTAAAGATGCAGAAGATTATTGGAAACAAGCCAGTTCTCTCTTTTACCTCGAAGGCATTCAAACACCCACCTACTTGCTTTCCGCGAATGACGATCCTTTTTTGTCCGAGAGTTGCTACCCTTACAAACTCGCAGAAAACAACCCCTTTCTGTTTTTAGAAACTCCCAAAACCGGAGGTCATATCGGGTTTTCCCATTCTTTTCAAAACAGAAAAAACATTTGGTGCGAACAAAAAATTCTTACCTTTATTAGTGAATATCAAGACAAACACGGTATTGGTTTAAAATAGTAATATATTTGCACTAACATCATTTACACAATTCCAATTTTTTGAAAAAAATTTGCTTTCTTTTCCTGTTTTTCACCCTTCATCTGACCTATGGTCAGCTGGCCAGAAAGTACTCCAATGAGTTCTTAAACATTGGTGCAGATGCAGCAGGCTTGGGAATGAGTAAATCGGTAACGGCAATAGCTTCGGATGTAAATGCCCTCTATTGGAATCCTGCAGGCTTGTCAAAAGTCACTGTCAACCAAGGTTCCTTAATGCACATGACCCATTTTGCGGGTATTGGAAATTACGACCACATGGCAGTTGCCATTGCTCCCAAAGAAAAAGACGGTCCTGTACTCGCTTTTTCCATCATTCGTTTCGGTGTAGACGACATCCTGAATACTACGGAACTGATCGATTCGGATGGGAACATAGACTTCAACAGAATTCAGTTGTTTTCAGCCGCTGACTACGCATTTAATTTTGGTGTCGGATCCACCGTCAAAAAGGTGCCCAACTTGCATGTCGGTCTGAATGCAAAGGTTATCCGACGAACTGTGGGCGATTTTGCTTCTTCTTGGGGTTTTGGTTTGGATGCCGGAATCCAATACCAACTAGGCACCTGGCAACTAGGATTGATGGCAAGAGATTTTACCACAACCTACAATTTGTGGCGTTTTGACCAAGACAATTTTGAAAAAATCAAAGCCGCTATTCCAAATCAAAACCAAACATTGCCTGAAAAAAACGAACTGACACTCCCTAAAATTCATTTCGGAGTCGCAAAAAAATTCCAACTCAAAAATAAAAACTTTCATTTGCTGTCAGAATTGGACATGCACTTTCGCTTTGCAGAGACAAACGATCTTATTTCATCAAGCTCCGCAAGTATGAGTCCCTCATTGGGCTTTCAGTTGGATTATGGGGATTTTGTTTTTCTCAGAGCCGGTGTCGGAAATTTTCAAAGAATTACAGAATTTGACGACAGCAAAACGCTTTCGCTAGAACCCAATATAGGTTTGGGGTTCCGCTACCACGGAATTTCAATTGATTACGCACTTTCAAACATCGCCAGTGTCGGAAATGCGCTGTACTCCAATACTTTTTCGGTCAAAATAGATTTTGATTTTTTAAAAAAACCCGGAAAAAGGATATAACTTATGTTGAACACCTGTCTCTTCATTTGGTCAACAAGCCTTACTTTTTTATTTTCATTTGATTTTTCCCTCCTATGAAGAACTTATTTTTAGCTTTGTTATCCGGTGTGTTTTTAGCCATTTCTTGGCCTACATATGGGTTTCCCCTATTTTTATTTATCGGCTTTGTTCCGCTTTTACTGGCAGAAAATCGCATTCGAAAGTCAAAACAAACAAGGAGCAAGCGAAAAATATTTGGTCTCGCCTATTTGACCTTTTTACTCTTTAACAGCGGCACTACTTGGTGGTTGTATTACGCAAGTCCCTTTGGTATGTATTTCGCTATTTTGGTAAATTCGCTTTTGATGAGTTTGGTATTTCTTAGTTACCACTTCCTCGCCAAAAGAATCCCTTCCAAATTGAGCAAGGTCGCGTTGATTGCACTTTGGATCGGTTTTGAAAAATTTCATTTGAACTGGGAGTTTTCTTGGCCTTGGCTCAACCTAGGAAATGGATTTTCCAACCATCACAAATGGGTCCAATGGTATGAATACACAGGAGTTTTTGGTGGTACTTTATGGATTTGGATAGTTAATATGGGACTTTATGGTGCCCTTGTTCAATTTTTGAAAGACAAGAAACCCAAAGCCTTGTTAAAGGGGATACTCGGCTCAGTTGGATTGGTCATTATTGGGATTTCAGCTTCTCTATACAGCTACCACTCCTCTCCTACTGAGGGAGAAAAATCAACGGTGCTGGTGCTGCAACCAAATGTTGACCCCTATACTGAAAAATACCAACTGTCAAATTATAAAATGGCGATGGATTTGGTGGAATTGGCGTCCGAAAAAATGGACAGCACAGTTGTATTTGTCATTGCACCTGAAACATCTTTGCCCAAACCAAGAGTTATAAAAAATTTCAAAAAAACTTCAGAATACGCTATTTTATCAAAATTTGTTGCTCAATACCCGCAATCCGCTTTTGTTTCAGGCATTACTTTTTACGAACGTTTTTCTTCGCAATTGCCTCCGAACAAAACGGCCAATTTTTTCCAAGATCACAAAGATTGGTACAACAGTTACAATTCTTCGTTTATTTTACAATCCGACGAAGAATTGCAAATCTATCACAAATCCAAATTGGTTGTGGGTGTGGAACATATTCCATACCGAAGCCTTTTGAGCCCAATACTAGGCGATGCTATGATTGATTTGGGTGGATCGGTTGCGACTTTGACCCCTCAAGAGGAACGAGCGGTCTTTTCAAATGCAAACATCCACTTGGCACCAATCATTTGCTACGAATCCGTTTATGGTGACTACGTTCGACAATACATTGAAAAGGGAAGTGATTTCTTAGCGATCCTTACGAATGACGGCTGGTGGAGCAGCAGTCAAGGACACAAGCAGCATTTGAGTTTGGCACGATTGCGAGCTATTGAAACAGGCAGAAGTATTGCCAGAGCTGCAAATACAGGCATCTCTGCGCTCATCAATGAAAAGGGAGACCTTTTGAGTGCGCTTCCTTATGGCAGCAAAGGATGTTTAAAGGGTGAAATTACACGTTCGAATAGGACAACCTATTATTCTCAACACGGAGACTATATTTACAGAATTTCGATGTTTGTTTTGGTGCTCATCCTCTTGGGTTCCTTTGCCAAGAAAAAACAACCCCTTTGATAAATTTTATTATGGTTGCGTTTTCACAGAATTCAGCGGCTGAATGAATTCCAAAAAAAATCTCCTTCCCAAAATCAGGAAGGAGATTTTTTATAGAAACAAAGCGAAACTTATGCGTTTTGCTTTTTGATCAAATTCAAAGCAGATCCTTCGTGGAACCAAGCTATTTGACTTGCGTTGTAAGTATGATTCAATTTAATAGCATCTGTGGTCCCATCCGTGTGGACAATGTCCAAAGTCAGTTGTTTTCCTGGAGCAAAATCCACCAAATCAGAGAAGGTAAAGGTATCGTCTTCTTGAATCAAATCGTAATCGGATTCCTTGGCAAACGTCAAGCCCAACATCCCTTGTTTTTTCAAGTTGGTTTCGTGGATCCGTGCAAATGATTTTACGATCACAGCAGCCACTCCTAAGTGACGTGGTTCCATAGCAGCGTGCTCACGTGAAGAACCTTCTCCATAATTGTGATCTCCAACTACGATTGAAGAAACACCTGCTGCTTTGTAAGCTCTTGCAGTTGCTGGAACAGCACCGTAATCTCCTGTCAATTGATTTTTGACAAGGTCTGTTTTTTGATTGAATGCATTGACTGCCCCAATCAAGCAGTTGTTGGAGATATTGTCCAAATGTCCACGGAAACGCAACCAAGGTCCAGCCATAGAGATGTGATCCGTTGTACATTTTCCAAAAGCTTTTATCAATAACTTCGCTCCTTTGATATCTGTTGCCAAAGGTTTGAAAGGAGTCAACAATTGCAATCTTTCTGAAGACTCAGAGACACTGACATTAACAGCAGACCCATCTGCAAGAGGCGCTTGGAATCCAGCATCTTCAACAGCAAAACCATTCTTTGGCAATTCATCTCCTGTGGGCTCATCAAACATCACTTCTTCTCCGTTTTTATTGAGCAAAGTGTCCTTGGTAGGATCAAAGTCCAAACGACCGGAAATGGTAATCGCAGCTACCAGTTCTGGTGAGGCAACAAAAGCATGTGTGTTTGGATTTCCATCTGCTCTCTTAGCAAAATTTCGATTAAAGGAGTGAATGATGGAGTTTTTAGGTGCATTTTTAGGATCTGAATACCTGGCCCATTGTCCGATACAAGGTCCACAAGCATTTGTAAATATCTTTGCTCCCAAGGCCTCAAAAGTTCCTAACAAACCATCTCTGTCAGCCGTGTAACGCACTTGCTCAGAACCTGGATTGATTCCGAAATCAGCTTTCGCCTCAATTCCTTTGTCAACGGCTTGTTGTGCGATGGATGCGGCTCTTGACAAATCTTCGTAAGAGGAGTTTGTACAAGATCCGATCAGTCCCCATTCTACATTTAAAGGCCAGTCATTTGAAGTCGCCTTTTCAGTCAAATCAACACCCGCTTCTGTAGCCAAATCCGGTGAGAAAGGCCCGTTTACATGGGGTTTTAACTCGTCTAAGTTGATTTCAATAACTTGGTCAAAATACTGCGCTGGGTTTTGGTAAACTTCGGGATCACCTGTCAAGTGTGCGGCTACTGCATTTGCAGCATCTGCCACATCGTTTCGGTCTGTAGCACGCAAGTAGCGTTCTATGGACGCATCGTACCCAAAGGTAGAAGTGGTTGCGCCAATTTCAGCACCCATGTTGCAAATGGTTCCTTTTCCTGTTGCGGACATGGATTTGGCACCATCACCAAAATACTCTACTATGGCTCCAGTTCCTCCTTTTACAGTGAGGATCCCAGCAACTTTTAGGATGACATCTTTGGGAGCTGCCCAACCTGAGAGTTTCCCTGTCAATTTGACGCCAATTAATTTTGGAAATTTCAATTCCCAAGCCATACCGGCCATTACGTCTACAGCATCTGCTCCACCAACACCAATGGCAACCATTCCCAATCCACCTGCATTTACGGTATGAGAATCGGTTCCGATCATCATTCCTCCCGGGAATGCATAATTTTCTAGCACTACTTGGTGAATGATTCCCGCTCCTGGCTTCCAAAATCCAATCCCGTATTTGTTAGAAACAGATGACAAGAAATCAAATACTTCTGCACTTGTTTTGTTTGCAAACTTCAAATCTTCTGCGGCACCTGATTTTGCTTGAATCAAGTGATCACAGTGCACTGTTGTTGGAACGGCTACTTGCTTTTTTCCAGCTTGCATGAATTGCAACAACGCCATTTGAGCAGTTGCGTCTTGGCATGCAATTCTATCCGGCGCAAAATCAACATAGTCCTCTCCTCTCTTGAAGGCGGTCTTTGTGGAACCGTCCCAAAGGTGATTGTACAATATTTTCTCAGCCAATGTTAAGGGTTTCCCAACTACACCGCGTGCAGTATCTACACGATCTGCCATACGAGCATATACCTCCTTGATCATTTCAATGTCAAATGCCATAGTCTACTTGTTCTTTATTGATTGTTATTACAAATAATATAAATTGGATGCGAATATACAAAAATGCTCCGGTATTTGAAAACTCAAACCGCATGGAATATTGAGGTTGCACAAAGATAAATGAGATTCTAATTTATTAATTGTGAAAAATCAATTTTTGAGAATCAAAAAGGAACAAACATGAGAAATCGTTAAAAAAAAAGTAGGCCTATAAGCCGGATTCTGTCACCGCAAATGCGGGTTCTTATCATTTATCTAGTTCCACAATTACTCGTGGAATCCAACTGCCTACCCCTTGGATTGGGCGAGTAACCCTCAAGCTCCAATGTACATGGCATTGCATCGTATAGAGTTTACCTGGTTTCACTACAGCCGAACTGTACTTGCTTTCTGTTGCACTGGTCCTCAACTCACGCTGGACGGACGTTATCCGCTATACTACTCTACGATGTCCGGACTTTCCTATCCCAATACAATTGAGACGATAAGACAGCCTACTTTTATGTTTTTTCTTTTACAAAGCCCCTGGTCTTTTCAAAGCGAGGCTTTTTTGTTTCACAGTTGGACACAAAGTCCTTTGTGTAAGAGGAATGTCAAACGAATTTACTCATTAAGAAAACATGTCTTTTACTTTGTCAAAAAATGACTTGTCAGATATTGTCGGAGAGGGCGTGAAATTTTCGTCCTCCAACATCTCTTCAAAAAATTGTTTTTGTGTTTTGTTCAATTCTTGAGGGGTCCAAACATTGACATGCACCAATAAATCGCCCGTTCCATATCGCTCGATACTCGGCAATCCTTTGCCTTTTAATCTAAGTATTTTTCCAGACTGGGTTCCTGAATCAATTTTAATTTTTACTTTTCCTGTAACCGTCTGAATCTCTTTTGCAACTCCCAAAACAGCTTCCGAAAAACTGACGTACAAATCGTAGTGCAAGTTTGTTCCTTCTCTCTTTAATTTTTCGTGAGGAATTTCTTCAATCACAACCAATAGGTCTCCGGCAATGAAATTGTTTCCTGGAGCATCGTTTCCTTTGCCTGCCACTTTGAGCTGAACACCTTCGGTAACACCTTGAGGAATGTTGATTGTGACGGTTTCTTCTGTTACAATCAACCCATTTGCATCGGCTTCTTTTGGTTTGCTCGAAATCGTTTGTCCCGATCCTTGACAGGTTGGACAAGTAGCTGCTGTCTGCATTCTTCCCAACATGGTATTGGTCACGCGCATTACTTGGCCTTGACCATTACACGTAGCACAGGTCTTGTAGGAAACTCCTTTTGCCTGTGTTTTTCTGCGAACTTTTACTTTTTTATCCACACCATTGGCAATCTCTTCTAAAGTCAGCTTGACACGGATGCGCAAATTGCTTCCTTTGGTTCTTGAAGGTCCTCTAGAGCGACCTCTTCCGCCTCCAAAACCGCCGCCAAAAATGTCACCGAACTGGCTAAAAATATCATCCATGTCCATACCGCCACCTCCGAAACCGCCAAAACCGCCTTGACTTCCGTCAAATGCACTGTGGCCGTATTGATCGTAGCGCGCTTTTTTATCAGGGTCGCTTAGGATTTCATAAGCTTCTGCAGCTTCTTTAAATTTTTCTTCAGCATTTTTATCATCTGGGTTTTTGTCCGGATGGTATTTAACCGCCATTTTGCGGTACGCCTTTTTTATTTCTCCAGTAGCGGCTGATTTTGAGATGCCCAATACTTCGTAATAATCTTTTTTCATCTTGATAAGTTTCGGTTTTCTGATCTGTACCCATTCAGAAAAACCTCGTTTGCAATTAGTTTCCTATGACGACTTTTGGATAGCGAATCACTTTTTCACCAAGTTTGTAGCCTCTTTCAATGACGTCGATGATTTTTCCTTTCATCTTTTCTGACGGTGCAGGTATTTGCGTGATGGCTTCGTGCAAGTCCGCATCAAAGGCGTCTCCTGCTTTCGCATTTAAAGGCTCCAAACCTTTTTGTTGCAAAGTAGTGGCTAGTTTGTCGTTGATCAATTGCATGCCTTTGAGCAATTCTTTGTCTTTGACTTTTTTAATTTCTGCCAAACCTCTGTCAAAATCGTCCAAAATTGGCAATAATGACACCATGATATCTTGTCCTGCAGTCCGGAACAATTCAATTCTTTCTCTACTAGTTCGTTTTTTGTAGTTTTCAAACTCTGCAAACAAGCGCAAGTATTTGTCTTTTTCAGCTTGAAGTATTTCTTCTGCAGATGGCTCAACTACTGTTTTCTCAGCTGCTTCCTCTTTATTTTCCTTCACAGCATCTGTTTGGAGCTCTTCGTTTGCAAGTTCTTCTTTGATGGGTTCTTCCGTACTCATTGTATTTCAATTGTTTTGTATGCACTTGTGTAAACAACAATAGCGCCATGACGTAATTTGTGTCAAAATGTCATTTCCTGTGTGCGTGCAAAGATAGTTATCTGTCCGAACATGTATGGAAGAAACTTCTTTTAAATTTTGGAAAGTTTTGCTGCTGTTAAAGACAGGTAAAAATCAATCTGGGATCCGTTCAATTTTGGCACCAATCGCCTTCAAACGGCCTTCGATGTCTTCGTAACCACGATCGATTTGATCGATGTTGTGAATGGTACTCGTTCCATTTGCGGAAAGGGCAGCAATCAAAAGAGAAATTCCTGCTCTGATGTCCGGAGAAGTCATGGTCGTTGCTTTTAAACTCGATTCATGGTTCATCCCGATGATGGTAGCTCTGTGCGGATCACAAAGGATTACTTTTGCCCCCATATCTATGAGCTTATCCACAAAGAACAAGCGGCTTTCAAACATTTTTTGATGAATCAATACCGAACCTTTTGCTTGGGTAGCTACCACCAACACAATACTCAATAAATCTGGAGTAAAACCGGGCCATGGTGCATCTGAAATTGTGAGAATGGAGCCGTCTATATAATTTTGTATTTCGTAAGATTTTTGTGAAGGGATGTATATGTCATCCTTTCTCTTTTCCAATTGGATGCCCAATTTCTGAAACACCCTTGGGATCTGACCGAGGTCTTTCCAACTGACATCTTTAATGGTCAGTTCTGATTTTGTCATGACAGCCATTCCAATCCAACTTCCAATTTCAATCATATCTGGCAATACTCTATGCGTACACCCTTTCAATGCTTTTACACCTTCAATTGTCAAAAGGTTGGAACCAATACCACGAATATTTGCCCCCATGCTGTTGAGCATTTTTGACAATTGCTGAATGTAAGGTTCACAAGCAGCGTTGTAAATTGATGTTTTTCCAGTGGCGAGGACTGCTGCCATCAATATATTGGCTGTTCCGGTAACAGAAGCTTCGTCCAAAAGCATTTCCTTTCCAAAAAGCTCTTCGGCTTCAACACCGTAAAAATGCTCTTCTTTGTTGTATCTAAAAGTTGCACCCAATTGGATAAATCCTTCAAAATGGGTATCCAAACGACGTCGTCCTATTTTGTCTCCACCTGGTCTTGGAATGTAGCCCTTCCCAAAACGCGCCAATAAGGGACCGACAATCATGATGGAACCGCGGAGCGAACTGCCGTCTTTTTTAAATTCTTCAGATTCCAAATAGCCCAAATTCAAATCGTCTGCTTGAAAAGTGTAGGTGTTGACGTCGTGTTTTTCAATTTTCACGCCCAGCTTTCCCAAAATAAAAATCAACTTGTTGACGTCTATGATGTTGGGAATGTTTTCAATACGAACTTTTTCTGGTGTTAGCAATACTGCGCATAAAATTTGCAGCGCTTCGTTTTTTGCTCCCTGAGGGGTAATGGTGCCTTGCAATTGATGCCCACCTTCAATTTTAAATGTTGCCATTGTTCGATGCGTAAGAAGTTAGTTGTGTCCTTTCAAAGGAAATAAAGCAATCTTGTTTGGGTGTTTGTAACCGTGTGAAAAATAAAAAAAATCTTTCAATCTGTCGCCTAAAAAATTATTTATATCGGTGTTGGCTGTTTTTACTACGGTTGTTTTTGTTGCGATTGTTCTGTTGTTTTCCGGACTGTTGTTTCCCGGACTGTTGTTTGGAATTGGCAGATTTTTTGAGTAGGTTTTCACTTTTGGAAAGGACTTCTTTACTGTCAGTCAAATCAATTTTACCATTTGATAAATCCAGCAAGTGTTTGTAGATTATTGCATCTTCTACTGTGTCTTTGTTCCAATTGAGGTAGCACTTTTTCATGTGGTTGGCGATGTTGAAAATCAAAGCGTCCCTCATATCGCTTTCTTCCCATGACAAAGCTACTTTGATCATGGTTTGTATGTTGTGTCCGTAAAAGCGGTAACGAGAAGCTTGTTTTGGATAAGCCAAAGGTTCTGGTTTGGCTTCCAGTTCTTCTTGATCTGGTTTGCCATAAGGAGAATCGACGTCCAAATTGAATTCGGACATGATGAAAATTTGATCCCAAAGTTTGTGTTTGAAATCAGGTACATCTCTCAGATGGGGTTGTAAGTTCCCCATTACATCTACAATGGCATTTGCCATTTTCTTACGTTCTTCGAGGCTCCCTAGTGAGACACAGTGGTCTACTAATTTCTGAATATGTCTTCCGTATTCCGGAATGATCAATAGTGGGCGATCTGAATTGCATTCTAAATTAAATTCCATCAAGCTAAGTTGTCTTTTTTGTATGTATGTATGCCATCCATTTGGGTTGGACAGTTCTTTTTGTGCTCAAATAAAAGAGTTGAAGTGATTAAAAATACGTTAGGAGGAAAACTCTTAATTAAGATGATGCAAATTAACTAAATAATTTTGGTTTGGCAACATTTTAAAAAAAAATCATGTTTATTTTGTGCAAAAGGAAGTGTTCACGAAATCATTTCTTTAGAGTTGCCAGCATTGCAGCTCCAATAATCCCAGCGTTGTTCTGATACGCTGCAGGCAATACAGGTGTTTTCAGAATTAATTGGTCTTGGTATTTTTTGATTTTTTTACTCGCCCCTCCTCCTAGCACAATCAGGTCTGGAGAAAAGGTGCGTTCTACAAATTCTAAAAAGGAATTGAAACGACTGCCCCATTCTTTGTAAGTAAGGGCTTCTTTTTTTCGTACGGAATCAGCAGCATAGTACTCAAACCGTTCGTATTTTTTGTATGGAACTGTTCCCAGTTCAACATTGGGCACCAAAACACCGTCAAAAAAAACAGCTGAGCCCAAGCCCGTTCCAATTGTTATCATGATGACAACTCCTTTTTTCCCTTTCCCTACACCAAAACTCATTTCTGCCAAGCCCGCTGCATCAGCATCGTTGGCTACTGAAAATGAAAGCCCTGTAGCGGCGGCAAATAAATGATCTACTCGAACACCTAACCAGCTTTTGTGAATGTTTCCATGAGAACGCGCCATTCCGTTTGAAATGATGGCAGGAAATCCGCAACCTACTTTTCCTTTCCAATCAAAATGTGCAACCAATGCAGCTACTTCATTAGCCACTTCTTCCGGAAGGGCACCTTTTGGTGTAGGAATGCGATGTCTTTCGGTAATCAATTCTCCCGTATCCACGTTGACTATAGCTCCTTTGATGCCAGAGCCCCCCACATCTATTCCCAATACTTCCATAAATTTTATTCCTTGGTTAAAAATTCGAATATCGCAATTGTATTGCAGATTCGCAACATTTCCCCAAAAAAAGAAACCCTAAAAAGGCCCCGTTTGTTTTATTTGTTTCAATCTCAAATCATTACTCAATAGAAAGTGCAATCAAACTTCGCAGTCCTTTAGCCTCCTTTGAATAAGCAGCAAAGGAATGTCGAATTTAAAAGAAGAAATATTCCACAAGAACTCGCCAAACTTTTACGATGATTTGGTTTGTAAACTACAAAAGAGTTAGTACTTTTGCCAAAACCTAAGCACCATGAAAAACACGAAATACGTTTTTGTTACAGGAGGCGTTACTTCATCACTTGGAAAAGGAATCATCGCCGCTTCTTTGGCAAAACTCCTCCAAGAAAGAGGGTATTCAGTGACCATTCAAAAATTAGACCCTTACATCAATATAGATCCGGGAACTTTGAACCCCTACGAACACGGTGAATGTTACGTTACTGATGACGGTGCTGAAACGGATTTGGATTTAGGGCACTACGAACGTTTTCTGAACATTCCTACTTCGCAAGCAAATAATGTAACTACAGGACGTATTTACCAATCTGTCATCGACAAGGAACGAAAAGGTGCTTTTCTTGGAAAAACCGTTCAGGTGATTCCTCACATTACCAACGAAATCAAAGAGCGCATACAGATTTTAGGAAAAACGGGGGACTACGATGTCGTAATCACGGAGATTGGAGGTACCGTCGGTGATATTGAATCCCTCCCCTATGTGGAATCTGTACGTCAATTGTTATGGGAATTGGGTGACAAAAATGCAATAGTTGTGCATTTGACTTTGATTCCTTTCCTCGCCGCAGCTGGAGAATTGAAAACAAAACCAACACAACACTCTGTCAAAATGCTGATGCAGAGTGGTGTCAATCCTGACATCTTGGTTTGCCGTTCGGAACATGAAATTTCTGATAGCATCAAACGCAAATTGGCTTTGTTTTGCAATGTCAAAAAAGAAGATGTGATCTCCTCTTTGGACGCAGATACGATTTACGATGTTCCCAATTTGATGTTTGACGAAGGTCTGGACAAAGTGGTGTTGGACAAACTAGATTTGTGTGACAATGACCAACCAAAACTGGTTGAATGGAATCATTTTTTAAGCAAACACAAAAACCCGAAAAACAAAGTAAAAATTGGGTTGATTGGCAAATATGTAGAATTGCACGATGCCTATAAATCCATTTCAGAAGCTTTTATACACGCAGGTGCAGCAAACGAAGTAAAGGTTAAAATCGTTTGGATTCACTCGGAAGATTTGACACTCGAAAATGTGCCTCAAAAGCTCAAAAACTTGGACGGCATCTTGGTCGCTCCTGGTTTTGGAAATCGAGGAACAGAAGGAAAGGTGGATGCAGTGCGCTTTGCTAGGGAGCATCAAATACCCTTTTTAGGCATTTGTTTGGGCATGCAGATGGCCGTAATTGAGTATGCTCGAAACGTACTGAATATCGAAGGTGCAGGTTCTTTAGAAATGGATGAAACGTGTAAAAACCCTGTGATCAACCTGATGGAAGACCAAAAAGACATTACAGAAATGGGCGGTACCATGCGTTTGGGAGCTTGGGATTGTCAGATCACCGAGGACTCTAAAGTTTTCAATGCCTACAAACGCACATTGATTAGTGAACGCCACAGACATCGCTACGAATTCAACAACCAGTACCTCAAAAACTTGGAAGGTTCTGGAATGAAAATAACAGGGACAAATCCAAAAACAGGATTGGTAGAGATTGTAGAACTGGAAAATCACCCTTGGTTTGTCGCAGTACAATACCATCCTGAATACAAAAGTACCGTATTAAATCCACATCCTTTATTTGTAGATTTTATAAAAGCGAGCTTGGATTTTTCTACTCAAAAATAAAGGAAAGTTTCCACACGATCAAACACAAACAAACAACAGAGTTCAAAAAGAAACAACGCAATGGAAGAAAAAAAATTTGATACGAATTCGATAATCGGCTTTCTCTTACTCGGTGCTATCATGTTGTATTACATGTACACCAATCAGCCAGAACAGTCTACTTCCGACGTTTCACAGACAACAGAACAAACAAGCGAAACAGAGAATACGAGGCCACAAATCATGTCCCCTGAGGTTTCAAAAACACTGCTGGCAGCAGATGCGCAAGAACGTTACGGGAATTTTGCCTACTCTTCTGGTTTGCAGGTAGCTGCAGATGGAACAAGCGTTTTGGAAAACGACTACTTAAAATTGACCTTTTCAAACAAAGGGGCACAGATTACAGAGGCTTTGGTCAAAAACTACCAAACTTACGACGCGCTGCCCTTGTACATGATCCAAGATGCCAATGCTTCATTCAATGTAAATTTTGGCACCACAAGCAATCGCATTTTCAACACCAAAGACATGGTGTTTCAACCTCAGCTGACCAACAGCGGAGAGGGGGCCGTACTCTCAATGAAATTAAAGGTTTCTGAAAATGAGTATTTGGAGTACCGCTATGAATTGCTTCCCGATTCTTATATGATTGGTTTTTCAGTGAAATCGGTAGGCTTGAGTTCAATCATCAACAGTGGAAATCCTATAAATTTGACATTTGACCTAAAGGGAATTCGCCATGAAAAAAGCATGTCTTACGAGAACCAAATGACCGCTTTGTACTATGAGAAAGAAGATGGAAAAATGGATGACCTTTCCATTTCTGGTGAAGACAGCGAATTGGAAAACAATGTGGATTGGATTGGATTCAAACAACATTTCTTTTCGACAATATTGTTGACAGACACACCTTTTAAAACGGCCAAACTATCCTCAAATACCCTTTTTCAGGATGAAGAAACGGATTCAGTTTTTACAAAATCTTTTGCTTTGCAAACTCCTTTGTATTTGAAAAATGGTGAATTGAACTACAATTTTAATGTGTATATCGGTCCCAATGATTACGATTTGCTTGCGAGTTATGACAAGCAAATAGAAAATGTAGTTGAGCTCGGTTGGGGCATCTTTGGTTGGATCAACAGAAACGCATTTATCCCTCTATTTACAACGTTGGGAAATTTGCTTTCAAACTATGGACTGATCATCATTATCATGACACTTGTCGTACGAATCTTTATGTCTCCTTTGGTGTACAAATCCTATTTGTCTAGTGCCAAAATGAAAGTACTTAGGCCCGAAATGACTGAGATCAACGAAAAGTACCCTGGAAAAGAAAATGCGATGAAGCGCCAACAAGAGACCATGGCTTTGCAGCGAAAAGCCGGTGTGAGTATGATGGCAGGATGCATTCCCGCATTGTTACAAATGCCTGTCTTTTTTGCCTTGTTTCGTTTTTTTCCAAGCGCCTTGGATTTGCGTCAAAAAGGGTTTTTATGGGCAGATGACTTGTCGTCTTACGATTCCGTTTACAAATTGCCTTTTACCATCCCTCTGTATGGAGACCACATCAGTTTGTTTCCTATTTTGGCCTCGATTGCCATCTTCTTTTACATGCGTATGAACCAGAGTCAACAAATGAGCATGCAACAACCCGCACAAGAAGGAATGCCAGACATGCAGAAAATGATGAAGATGATGATGTACTTCTCTCCAATCATGATGTTGGTTTTCTTTAACAGTTATGGTGCCGGATTGAGTTTGTACTACTTTGTTTCAAACTTGTTGACCATTACGATCATGTTGGTCATCAAAAACTTTATCATTGACGAGGACAAAATTCACGCACAAATTCAAGAGAACAAAAAGCGTCCAGAAAAGAAAAAGAGCAAATTTAGAGAGCGCATGGACGAAGCAATGAAACAGGCTCAAGAACAACAAAAGACTCAAAAAAAGGTTAAGAAGTAGTATTCAAACCTACTCTATACTTACAGCGGTCCTCGAAAGGGACCGCTTTTTTTTGGATCAATTAAATATATAATCTTAATTTTTGGAATCTTTTTTCAACCGTGTCTCATCACTTCACAAAAAAAAGGCCACACAGTGGCCTCACCATGAGTCCGTGAAAAATTGACATACTTTTAGTAAGTAGTACTATTTCAAGCTTTGTTCTTTAAGCATAGAGCTTTTTTCGCAACTCTTTTACTTTAGGATCGGACAAGTATTCGTCAAAAGTAGCGTACTTGTCAATCACACCTTTGGGAGTAATCTCGATAACTCGGTTGGCCACAGTTTGAGCAAACTCGTGATCGTGTGTGGAAAAAAGAACAGTTCCCTTGAAATTTTTCAAAGAATTGTTCAAAGCCTGAATGGATTCCAAATCCAAATGATTGGTAGGCTCGTCGAGCATCAGTACATTGGCTCTTCCCATCATCATACGTGACAACATGCAACGAACCTTTTCGCCACCCGAAAGCACGTTGCATTTTTTCAAAGCCTCTTCTCCACTAAAAATCATTTTTCCTAAAAAGCCTCTCAAATAAACGGCTTCTCGTTCTTCTTCTGTTTTTGCATACTGACGCAACCAGTCCACCAAGTCCAATTCGGCATTTTCAAAATATTCCGAATTTTCCAAAGGCAAATAAGATTGTGTTGTTGTGATCCCAAATTGATAAGAACCCGTATCCGCTTCCATCTTTCCGTTTAAGATTTCATAAAAAGAATTTACAGCTTTGGAATTTTTTGAAATGACAACCACCTTGTCCCCTTTTGACAAATTGATGTTGATGTCATTGAACAACACCTCTCCATCAATCTCTTTGGACAATTTTTCAATGTTTAAGATTTGATCTCCTGCTTCTCGTTCTCTTTCAAAAATAATGGCAGGATACCTCCTACTCGAAGGCTTGATGTCTTCTACATTCAATTTCTCGATCATTTTTTTACGACTTGTTGCCTGCTTGGATTTCGCAACGTTGGCAGAAAAACGACGGATAAATTCTTCCAATTCTTTTTTCTTGTCCTCCGCTTTTTTGTTTTGTTGCGCCCGCTGCTTGGCTGCTAATTGGCTCGATTCATACCAAAAGGTATAGTTTCCTGAATACTGGTTGACTTTTCCGTAATCGATATCTGAGATATGGGTACACACAGCGTCCAAAAAATGACGGTCATGCGAGACCACAATAACTGTATTGTCATAATTGGCTAAAAAATGTTCCAACCATGCGATGGTTTCAAAATCCAAATCATTGGTGGGCTCATCCATGATCAACACGTCTGGATTTCCAAACAGCGCTTGTGCAATCAACACACGTACTTTTCTCTTTCCATCCACATCTCCCATCAATGTGTAGTGCAATTCGTCTTTGATTCCCAATGAAGAAAGTAAGGTTGCCGCATCGCTCTCAGCTGTCCAACCTCCCATTTCTTCGAAAATCACCTGCAACTCTCCGATTCTATCCGCATTTTCATCAGTGTAATCTGCATACAAGGCATCCATTTCTTCTTTGATGGCAAACAACTCTTTGTTGCCTCTCATCACCGTCTCTAAAACTGGAAAACTATCAAAAGCAAAATGGTCCTGAGACAATACAGACATGCGTTTCCCTTTTTCCAAAGAAACCTGTCCTGAAGTTGGATCCATCTGACCCGTGAGTATTTTGAGAAAGGTAGATTTTCCCGCGCCATTGGCACCGATGATGCCGTAGCAATTGCCTTGAACAAATTTGGTGCTCACCTCGTCAAACAAGACGCGTTTTCCGAATTGTACGGATAAATTGGATACTGATAACATGCTGATAAAATTTAAGTTGCAAAATTATAAAAAAACTACGAAGTAAGGCTTTTAAATCAGGAGGATTTCCCGAGTATTTTCAACTCTTAAAACACAGCGAAGGAGACTTGTGAAAAAGGAGTTTTCAAAGCTCTAATTGTCGAAGACCCTCACCCAAAGCCATGGCCACCGCATTGCCCAAATTGAAACTGCGCACCTTTCCAGGAAAAGGAATCTTGACACATTGTGAGGCATAAGCCTTCAGGATTTCTAAAGGCAAACCGTCTGATTCACGTCCAAAAACCAACCAATCTCCAGACCGGTAATCAAGGTCGTAATAGGACTGGGTGGCTTGGGCGCTAAAAAAAAAGACACGACTCAAATCAGGAATGCAACCCAACAGTTTTTCAAAACTCGCGTGGTGCATCAAATCCAAATCAGGCCAATAGTCCAAACCCGCTCTTTTGACGCGTGTGTCAGTAATTTCAAAACCCAAGGGATGTACCAAGTGCAATTTGCTTTGACTCCCTACACAGAGACGCCCAACATTACCAGTGTTGTTAGGAATTTGAGGGCAAACCAAAACGATGTTGAAATTTGATATCTCCATTAAAATCGAACCTTGGTTTCCAAATAATGCGAATCGATGCCGTAAGCTGTTTTCAAAGCAGCTATTTTTTGATCCAATGCCTTGACATCGTTTTCCTTCAAAGATTTTGTAGCGACCAACAACACATTTTTACGTGTGTGTTCGTTGGATACAAACTCAAATATTTTGGTTTGGTAGTTTTTCTTTTCCAAAATCAAGGCACGCAAAGTGTCAGTAACCATCTCGTATTGGCGTTCCTTAAAAATTCCGTATTTTAAAATCGGGTCGCTTTGCTCCTTTCCTTTCAGTTGTTGTCGTATTTGTTTGTGACAACAAGGCGCACAGACAATAAGACCTGCTTTGGCAGCAATCCCTTTGTAAATAGCATCGTCTGTGGCGGTATCACAGGCATGCAATGCAATCAAAATGTCCACTTTTTTATTTTCATACGCCTCGATGGGTGTGCATTCAAATTTGAGCTTTTCAAAACCACAGGTATCCGCTACTTGATTGCAAATATCCACAAGCTCTGGCCGAAGTTCGATTCCCGTGATTGTTGCATTGATTTTGCGCTGTACCACTAAATAATCGTAAAGTGCAAAGGTCAAATACCCCTTTCCCGATCCCATGTCCACAATTTGAATCTCTTTGGGCAACTTGGCATTTGCTATCAAACCTTCCATGATTTCCAAATACTTGTTGATTTGACGAAATTTATCTGCCATTTTTGGTATGACATTGTTGTCTTGATCCGTTAGTCCCAAATGCTGTAAATACACACCCAATTGGGCTCTTTTGGCTTTGGGCTGGTCATGTGTCAATGGCGGCTTGTTCGCAAAACTAGCTGCGCCTTTTTTGTAAGAAATGACTTTCTTCTTTGAAAGAAATACCTGCAAATCTTCTTTCAAGGCAAACACCACTGCTGTACGAAATGTATTGGAAAGGTATTCTTGCAAGACTTCAATGCCTTCTGGGATCGTGTAGTTTTTTACTTGATCATTGGTTTTGTAATGGTACGTAAACGAAAGCTTGAGTTCCTCTTGAATCAATACCAATCGCACATAGATATTCCGAAGACCTTCCTTTTTTCGAATGGGTTTGCTCAAGGTTATTTTGACAAAGGTATCCTCGGCTATTGTACTTTGAATGGTTTCAGAAAAAAGGGCAAATGTACTCATGGAAAAATTATTTGGCTATCGCAGTCGTGTATGTGTGCTTACAAAGCGTCCAGACTGGCTTTCAAAGTTGCTATTTTTGCCAACGCATCGGCTTCTTTTTTACGTTCGTTGGCGATTACCTGTTCGGGAGCATTGTTGACAAAACGTTCGTTGCTCAATTTCTTTTGTACCGATTTTATAAAGCCTTCTGTATAAGTCAATTCTTCTTGAATCTTTGCGGTTTCTTCTTCCACATCAATTGCCTCCAACAACGGAATAAAGTATTCATTCGACTTGACACGGAAACTCAAAGCGCCCTCCACACTCTCTTTGACCTGAGTAATCGAAGTGGTATTCCCTAGTTTTTGAATAACGTCATCAAAATCTGTAGCTGACTGCTCGTGGTTCCAAACAAAAAGTTCAATGGCATCTTTGAAAGCGATGTTTTTCTCTTTTCTTGCTTTTCGAATTCCAGAAATCACCTCTGCGGCAAAATCAAAATCCTTTAGCAGTTGACTGTCAAAAGGAATTTGTTTGGGATACTCGGCAATAACGAGTGCTTCTGACGTAGTTCGAGTCTCGATGAGTTGCCATATTTCTTCAGTCAAAAAAGGCATAAAAGGATGCAACAATTTCAAATTTTCCTCCAAGGCAGCAATGACTGCACGGTAAGTCACCGAATCAATCGGTTGCTGATAAGCAGGTTTGACCATTTCCAAAAACCAAGAGGAAAAATCATCCCAAATGAGTTTGTACAAAGTCATCAATGCTTCGCTGATGCGATAGTTTTCGAAAGACTGTTCTACTTCTGCCACTACTTTTTGAAACTTTGCCTGGTACCAATTTACAGCTTTGAGTGAAGCTTTCGGCTGTTCGATGGTCTTGGAAACTTCCCAACCTTTTACCAATCGAAAAGCGTTCCATATTTTACTAGAGAAATTACGGCCTTGGGCACACAATTCCTCGTCAAAAAGCAAGTCATTGCCGGCAGCGGCACTCAACAGCAACCCTGTTCGAACCCCATCGGCACCGTATTTTTGCATCAGCTCGATTGGATCTGGGGAGTTGCCCAAAGATTTGGACATCTTTCTGCGTTGTCCGTCTCGTACCAAACCCGTAAAATAGACATTGGAAAAAGGTTTTTCTCCTGGAAATTCAAAGCCCGCAAAAATCATACGCGCTACCCAAAAGAACAAAATATCAGGTCCCGTAACCAAATCGTTGGTGGGGTAATAATATTGAAACTCTTCGTTGTCGGGGTTTTTGATGCCGTCAAACAAAGAAATGGGCCACAACCAAGAAGAAAACCAAGTATCCAATGCATCCGGGTCTTGTGTCAAATCAGCCAAGCCCAACGCATTGTTTTTAGTGATTTCTTTGGCTTTCACCAAGGCTTCTTCTTTGCTTTCTGCAACCACGTAATCTTCCAATCCTTCTCCGTAGAAATAGGCAGGAATTTGATGTCCCCACCAAAGTTGGCGGGAAATGTTCCAATCACGAATGTTTTCAAGCCAGTGCCTGTAGGTATTGTTGTAGTGCTTGGGGTAAAATTTAATATCTTCGTCTTCCAAAACTGCTTTCAGTGCAGGTTTGACGATTTCTTCCATTTTTAAAAACCACTGTACAGAAATTTTAGGCTCGATGACCGCTTTGGTTCTTTCAGAAACCCCTACTTTGTGAAGGTGTGAAACTGTTTTGGTCAAGGCACCCAAAGTTTCGAGTTCTTTCGCAATTTCTTTACGCACCACAAAACGGTCCTTGCCTTCGTAATGCAAGCCCGATGAATTTAAACTCGCGTCGTCATTTAAGATATCGATAACTTCTAGGTTGTGTTTCTCACCAATAACCTTGTCATTGGGATCGTGGGCGGGGGTAATTTTCAAACAGCCCGTTCCAAATTCTAAATCCACATAACTGTCTTCTATAATGGGAATGGAACGGTTTGCTATCGGAACGATTGCCTTTTTCCCTTTCAAATGTGCAAAACGTGGATCGTTAGGATGGATGCAAATGGCAGTATCTCCCAATAGTGTTTCAGGACGTGTGGTTGCCACAGTTAAAAATTCGTCAGCACCTTCGATGGCGTACTTGATGTAATACAAGTTTCCTTGTTTTTCTTCAAACGTTACTTCTTCATCGGAGAGGGTTGTTTTGGCTTCTGGATCCCAATTGACCATGCGGTACCCTCTGTAAATCAGCCCCTTGCTGTACAAGTCCACAAAAACTTTGTTGACTGCTTCGCTCAGACTGGGGTCCATCGTAAACGCGGTGCGTTCCCAATCACAAGAAGCGCCTAATTTTTTCAATTGCTCTAAAATGATTCCCCCATGGGTGTCAGTCCAATCCCATGCGTGTTTTAAAAACTCTTCGCGTGTCAAATCGTCTTTTTGAATGCCTTCACTTTTGAGCTTGGCCACTACTTTGGCTTCCGTTGCTATGGAAGCATGGTCTGTGCCTGGCACCCAACAAGCATTGTAACCACGCAAACGCGCACGTCGAATCAACACATCTTGAATCGTGTTGTTCAACATGTGTCCCATGTGCAAGACGCCTGTCACATTGGGCGGTGGAATAACAATTGTATAGGGTTCCTTTTCATTGGGTGTAGAATGAAAGTATCCGTGTTCTGTCCAATAGGCATACCATTTGTCTTCTACCTGTTCGTGGTTGTATTTGTTTGGGATCATTGTGGATCTACTTGTTTGTATGTGTACATCGAATTGTTTTTCAATTCTTTTAGGTCTCTTTTTAATTCACAGAAATACCTTTGGAAAAAAGCAACTGCGAGCATGCGCAAAAGTACGAATCTCTAGTTTAACTAAAAACTAACAGCTAGCAATTTTGTTTGTTTAAAAATATGTTTATTTTTACATGAGCTAACAAAAAAAAACTATCTATGAAAACGACACGCTTTACAATTGTATTTCTATTGACCTCTTTGTTCTGTCAAGCACAGATCACCGAACCTCAGGAAACTTTCGATGCAAATGCCCCTGCGTTTAAATTTGAAACAGAAATCATCAATTATGGTAAAATTGAAAAAGACGCTGATGGAAAACGTGCGTTTGTATTTACCAATATCGGAAACAGGCCCCTGATCATTGAAAAAGTAAAAGGAAGTTGCGGATGTACTGTACCTACCAAACCCGAAGCACCCATCATGCCCGGAGAAACGGGAACCATCCAAGTAAAATACGCCACCAATCGTGTCGGACGCTTTTCCAAAACGGTGACCATCACTTCCAATGCCTCTGAACCCAAAAAAGTGGTTCGTATCAAAGGCGAAGTTTTAGAACCAAAAAAATAAACAGGGATATCAACCAGACTTCAAACACAAAAAAACCTTTGCAAAAAATGCAAAGGTTTTTTTGTGTTTGTTACAGAGAAGGATTTTTTAGGGTCTTATATACCGCTTCCAAAATCCGAGCGTCGACTTCAGTAAAAACTTCTTTTTTAAGTGCGTACATTTTTGCAGCAGTTTCCTTTGCTTTGTCGAGTTGAAAACTTTGCTGTTCAACGCCCGTACCCCATGAAAAAGAAGGATGGCTTTTTTCAGGCGTTCCACCTCCAAAGATATTGGCACAGACCCCTACTACCGTTCCGGTATTAAAAGCAGTGTGGATGGCAGTAGTGCAGTGATCTCCGATAAAAGAACCGCAAAACTGCTCTCCCGCAGGCTCAAGTTCAGCAGTAGCTCCATTCCACAAAAAAACTTCACTCAAGGTGTTTTTCATATTGGAAACGGAAGTCCCCGCACCCAAATTGCACCAAGCTCCAATGACAGAATTCCCCAAATATCCATGATGGCTTTT
>Ga0209119_1000271_pt1 | contig 51784 bp, 49 predicted proteins | sample COG_03_FD_184747 | JGI IMG/M metagenome (GOLD analysis project Ga0209119, IMG submission 184747) | Pelagic Microbial community sample from North Sea - COGITO 998_met_03 (SPAdes) (version 2) | ecosystem: Environmental > Aquatic > Marine > Neritic zone/Coastal water | place: Helgoland, sampling...
CACGGTTGTGAGCGCGACCCCGCCCGCTATTGCCGGATCAATATTTAATTTACGTAAAATTAATGGCAGGGTTGCTCCTGCCAGTGCAGCGGTAATAAGGGTAATAATCATTGCTGCGGCAATGATGAATCCAATAGTTGTATCATCGAACCATAGGGCTGCAGCAACGGCCACAACGCCACCCCACAAAACTGCATTGATGGTACCAACAATTAATTCTCGGTTAACAATCCAACGGGAGTTGTGTTGTTCGATGTGGCCCACCGCGAGGCCACGAATAACAATAGCTAGTGTTTGCGTACCGGCAACACCGCCCATACTGGCTACGATAGGCATGAGGATGGCTAGTGCGACCACTTTGTCTATAGCATCATGAAAAAGATTAATGACCGAGGCTGCTAAAAAGGCCGTCATTAGGTTGATACCCAGCCAAATGGCGCGCCGCGGCGTTGTTTTAGCGACGGGCGAAAAAGTATCTTCCTCTTCATCCAGACCTGCCATCCCCATGAAGGAGTGATCGGCGCCTTCTCGAATGACATCAACAATATCATCGATAGTAATACGACCGAGTAACTTCCCTTGCTCGTTGACTACCGGAGCCGATACCCAGTCATTGCGCTCAAAGCGCATAGCGATATCACTTTCTTCCATCAATACCGGAATTGTTTCAGTTTCTGTGAGCATAATTTCGCGCACTGTATTTTGCGGATCTGAAACAAGTATTTTGGTCAGCGGCAAGATGCCGATAAATTCATCTTTACGATTAACTACATAAAGATTATCGGTCATATCGGGTATTTCATTGTGGCGGCGCAAGTATCGCAGCACCACGTCTAATGTGTGCATTGGCCGAACCGTAATGGTGTCGGTGTTCATCAGGCCGCCGGCTGTATTCTCCGGATAATGAATGGCTTGAGCAATGCGTTGACGATCTTGCACGCTCATCGACTGTAGGATTTCTTGAGTTACTTTGTTGGGCAGTTGCTGCAGAATATCGACCAGATCATCGGTTTCGATGTCGGCTGATAATGCCGCAAGTTCTTTCAAGTCCATAGTTGCGGCGAATTGCCCCTGCAATTCATCGCTGAGGCAGGCGAGTACTTCGCTACGATTATCTTCGTCTAGCAGCGACCAGAGGATGGCTCGCGAGTCGGGCGGTGACGATTCGATCAGGTGAGCAGTGTCTGCGGCTGGCAGACGATTGAGCATGTATCGTGCCTGCTGAAAGGTGCCCGAGTCGAGTAAGTCAGAGACTTCTTGGCTTAGTGAGGTCGTTATTTTCTCGGCGATTCCTGAGGGCATAATTGTTGCCATTCATAGTGGTGCTTGTTCGGATTGTCAAAGAGCCGCCGAAATGACTCAGGGCTTTGTCAGTAGTTGCGTTGCAGCAAGCCTACGCGTGGTTGCAATCCGCCAGCTGGGTTTTGCAAAGCTAGCACAACAAGTATGGTTCAAAGAGAAAATGCCAACAAGGTTTGATGCAGTCAACATTACCAAATGTAGCGGCGAACCACAGGCGCCTATATCTCGACTGGGGGTGGGATAAAGCAATATGTTGGGTTGGTGGTTTACTTGGTTGGCTAGAGAGGCTAAGCCAGCGTTTTATTATTTATCTTCGCCAAATCTTTCAGCAATGACTTGTTCAATAGCAACGGCGGCCGCTTCCTCGTCTGGCCCGTTAATTGAAAAGCTTAGTTCACTGCCAAAGGGCGCGGCTAGCAACATGACTGACATAATGCTTTTGCCATTAGCCTTGGTGCCTGCATGCGTGATGGTGACTTCGCTAGCAAACTGGTTGATAACATCGAGTAGCCGGTTGGCAGCTCGAGCATGTAATCCCAGCTTATTGATAAGTGTCAGCTGTAGAGTAATCATCGTTTTGTCTCGAGTCTTTCGAGCTCTCGATGCCTAACTTGAACTTCAGTAAGGTGTTCTTGAAAGTATTTGAAGAGCTGTTCGGCAATATAAACCGAGCGATGACGTCCTCCGGTACAGCCAATCGAAACGGTTAAGTAGCTACGGTTGCCTGCACGAAAGCGAGGGATCCATGTATCTAAATAATTTCGAATGTCATCCACCATGCTGCGCACATCTGCATGTGCATGCAAGAATTGTTGTATCGCTGTATCTTTTCCTGTGAGCGCTCGCAGCTCCATTTGCCAGTATGGATTGGGAAGGCAGCGCACATCAAATACCAAATCGGAGTCAATGGGTATGCTGCTTTTAAAGCCAAATGACTGGAACATCACGGACAAACCTTTGCCGCTAGTTTCTCCTATACGCTGCTCTATTAATTCGCGCAATTGGTGTAGGTTCATCGTAGTGGTATCGATGCTCAAGTCAGCCATCGACGCGATGCTGTCTAGACGTTGTGATTCTACGGCTAGGGCTTCAGGTAGAGACACGTTTGCGTTACTTAGTGGATGTTTGCGCCGAGTTTCTGAGAAGCGTTTTATGAGTGTGTCGTCTTTCGCATCGAGAAACACTACGTTAATGTCAAAGTCACCAGGAATTTTTTCTAGTAGGGCGGGAAATCGTGAGAGGTCAGAGCCGATGTTGCGCGCATCAATCCCAATAGCAAGTTTCATATTCTGTGTGTTGGTCGCATGCTGATGACCGGCTTGCGCATGGGACGCGAGGGCGGGCATCAAGCCCACGGGTAAGTTGTCTACGCAGTAATAGCCCATGTCCTCAAGCGTATTGAGTGCTGTACTTTTTCCTGAGCCAGAGCGACCGCTAATGATGATGAGCTTCATACTGTCATTATGACCTGTGAGGCGCCGTTGTGGCGATAGCTAATATGACTATTATCGGCTGCGCTGCGGGATGCCGTTGCGTAAGCTAGTCGCTGCAGCTGAAAATCCTTAATCGGGCTTAATGGAGTTGCTGTCATCACTTTGCAGACTCAATTTTTATCGATGTATTTCGATTCGGTGATTTTTAAATAGAGCTCGTTATTATTGTGCGCGCTTCGAATACTTTGCCGTATATCGGGCGCGCTGAGTAATTCTGCCAGTGCAGCGAGTATTTCCAAATGTTCATCCAGAGCATCTTCGGGCACAATTAATGCGCATAGCATGTTTGAAAGATGTTGGTCTCGCGCGTCAAAATCGACATCTTCGGTCAGTGTGATGAGTGCGCATAGTGGCCTGGTACAGCCACTAATGCGGCAGTGTGGCAGTGCAACGCCGTGCTCAAGGGCTGTGCTGCCTAGCTTTTCACGTGCGCTTAGAGCCTCGAGAATGACATCTTGGTTGAGTTCGGAATCGGACTCGGCAAACACTCCTGCACACAGTTCAAGCGCTTTTTTTTTGCTGCTTGCTTGTTGGTTCAGGCAAATTCTCTGTGGGGACAAGACTTCGCGGATCAGCGTGCTTCTATTTTTCAAGGCAATAGTTCAACAGGGAGGCTATAGGTTTATCGGCAATGCAGTGCAGATTGATGAGGAGTATTACTCTTCATCAGGAATCTGCTTCACACTATTTCGTTTGTTTTTTCCTTGAATTTTTTCTTTGTGCTTAATGACCTGTCTATCCAGCTTGTCTGCTAGGCCATCAATCGCAGCGTACATGTTCTCATCATGATCGTTAGCAAACAAGTCGGCGCCTGATACGTGTACTGAGGCCTCTGCCTTTTGCACTAGTTTTTCGACAATGAGCGTTACATCGATGTGCGTGATATTATCAAAGTGACGCTCCAGGCGCCCTAGCTTATTTGTGACGTATTCTCTTAATGAATCGGTTACTTCAACATGGTGACCACTGACGTTGATGCGCATGAGCAACTCCTTAAATTGATGAGAGAGATTGTTTGGGTGCAGAGAGGCAAAAAGCTGAATATGTTGGCTGCTGCATTTGATAACGCAGCAATAATATTGCGGGGATTTTTCTAGTTAATTGGGTTCTAATTAGCAAGTTAAAGGCAGAGAGGCTATGGCTGCAGCGGCTTAGTCGAGATAGGATACTCAGGGTTTTTATAACGTAACGCTCCTATAGCCCACTAATATAATTAACCATACATCTGCTAAAAAATAGCAGCGTAATCAATACCAATCCCTTTTACGCGGGCTTCAAATACTGATTAATCAGCTGAGAAGCCACTGCAATCCATGGTTAAAATCGTACCGTAAAAGCCTGGTTAAGCCAACTGATATTTTGTTTTTTTAAATATAAATTATTTTTAGGACTATTGGCCGGCACAATTTTGATATTGGTCTATAACAAGCGCTTTCGTTCGTTGGAGGGAGCTATTGACATAGACTCGCGGTATTTTGCTATGGTGCGCCGCGCTACTTTAATCCCTTTCTCATCTAAGACTTTGGCTATCTTGTTATCACTCAGAGGCTTACGCGTATCTTCTGCGGCAACTAACTTTTTAATGATAGCGCGGATTGCTGTAGAGGAAAATTCTCCGCCTTCTGCCGTTGCCACATGGCTTGAGAAAAAATATTTTAGTTCAAATATTCCGCGCGGCGTGTGCATATATTTTCTGGTAGTTACCCGAGAAACGGTCGATTCATGCATGTCTACATCGCGAGCTATATCCGCTAATATTAGCGGCTTCATCATTTCTTCGCCTTGCTCAATAAATTCTTTTTGGTGAGCAACAATTTTTGAGGCAACTTTGAGCAAGGTTTCGTTACGGCTATGTAGGCTTTTAAGAAACCATTTTGCTTCTTGCAAGTTGTCCTTTAAAAAGTTGTTATCAGCGCCATTGTCAGCGCGTTTAATTAAGCCTGCATATTGGCTATTGATTTTAATTTTTGGCGCAATACTTGGGTTGAGTTCGACGACCCATTTTTTTTCATCTTTTTTTACATAGACATCAGGCACGATGTATTCTGCGGTATTTTCCTCATACCAATCGCCTGGTTTTGGATTGAGGCTGCGAATGAGCTCTATGACTTCACCTAGCTCTTTTTCTTTTAGTCGCGTGCGGCGCATGAGCTGGGTGAAATCGCGGGCAGCTAGCAGTGGCAAGTGCCGATGAATAATCATTGCAGCTTGTTCGCGCCAGGGGGTATCGGCAGGATATTGTGCGAGCTGCACCATCAGGCAGTCTTGAAGATTGAGGCTGGCAACGCCTAAGGGGTCAAATTGTTGAATTCTGTGTCGCACGGCCTCTATTTCATCGAGCTCAATTTCAAACTCAGGATCGAAGCTGGCTAGCAGATCTTCGCAAGTAGTGGACAAAAGACCGCTGGGCAGCAGCGCATCAATAATCGTTTCGGCAATCAGTCGATCGGTATCGCTCATAGGGGTCAGATTGAGCTGCCATTCAAGATGCTCACTTAATGATTCGCTGTGCGCCTCTCTGTTTTCTAGGTCGGGCATTTCGTTAAATGGCTGGCTGGTGTTTTGTCCGGGGCTGGCAGGTAGTGCTGAGGTGTAGATTTCGTCCCATTTGGTATCGATAGGCAAATCTTCAGGGATGTTCTCTTGCCAGTCAGAGTTTTCATCCGCGGTCTCGCCTGCGCTATCTGCAGCTAGAGTCAGCGTGCTCTCGTCGGCGCTGTTAGCGGAGGTATCGCCGGTAGCATTTTGCTCTTGCTCGGCCTCGCCGGATTCACTCACGCCCTCTGAATCTTCAGAGACCTCCAGCATGGGGTTGCTTTCAAGAATGGACTGAATTTCTTGCTCTAAATCGAGTGTTGATAGCTGGAGCAGCTTGATCGCCTGTTGCAGCTGCGGGGTCATCGTTAAGCTTTGACCCAATTTTAGCTGTAGCGATTGCTTCATATTGTACTTAGGCTCATTGTGTGAACGGTGTTTTGGCTATGATATTGGGTAGATTACCTATGCTGGTATTGCCAAGAGAGACACTCTCAGGACAATCACATTAAACCAAAGTGTAGCCCTGAGATCGTCGTTAGGCAAGAGTGGTGCCAACATTTAAAAAGCTTGACTTTTTAACGGTTTGTAAGGGAAGTTCTGCTCAGAGGCCATGCAAAAAGTGGCTAAGCAAGAAATCAGGGGGCTTAGGCTTGGAGTATGAGGTTACAGGTTGAACTCATGACCTAAATAGATATCGCGCACTTTTTGGTTTGCCAATATGTTCTCGGTTTTACCTTCGGCGATAACTTCTCCCTCCCCCACAATATAAGCCCATTCGCACAAATCGAGCGTTTCGCGAACATTGTGGTCGGTGATGAGTACGCCAATACCTCGATCGCGCAATTGATAGACAATATTTTTAATGTCATTGACTGAAATGGGGTCTACCCCGGCAAAGGGCTCATCCAGCAACAAAAACTGCGGATCGCTTGCAAGCGCGCGAGCAATCTCAACACGGCGACGCTCGCCGCCCGACAGTGACATGCCCATACTGTTGCGAATGGCCTCAAGCTTAAATTCACTGATTAATTCATTGGTTCGTGTGATGCGCTGCTTGCGGGTAAGGGTGGGGCGTGTTTCGAGAATAGCCAGTATATTTTCATAGACGGTGAGCTTGCGAAATACTGACGCCTCTTGCGGCAAATAGCCAAGACCTAGCTGTGCACGTTTATGCATAGGCTTATTGGTCAGGTCCTGAACATCACCATTGTCTTCAATGGTGATGCGGCCGCTATCAGCCGAGACGATGCCGGCAATCATATAAAAGCAGGTGGTTTTGCCTGCGCCGTTAGGGCCAAGTAGGCCCACAATTTGACCGCTGTGTAGCTCTAGCGAAACATCCGTAATGACGCTGCGCTTGCGATAGGACTTAGCCAGGTTGGCTGCTTTAAGAATACTCAATTTTTTTTCCGTAGTAGTCTGTCAAGATGCTAGATCTAATGTCGAAAAACCCGCGGTGAGGTGCCCCGGCATTTTCTTTTTACATGATTAGAACATTTTGTTTGGCTGAGACGACCTTGTAATGATTGCCTTGCCTTTTTTTAGTCGCCAGTATTAAAGAGAATGCCTGCGCCGGGGGTGATCACAGTGCGAACTCGATCACTTTTTCCTGATGTTTTTTCTCCACCGGCTTGTGCTTTGACGCGTTTTTCAGCGATGAAATATTCTATTAGCTCACCGCTAACGCTTGAGCCTTGTTGCACCAGTGAGGCGCTATTTTTTAGTATGACGATGCCGGGTTTTAATTGGTAGTCAATTTTCTGAGCTTGGGCAATAATGCTATCGGCTGGGGTGGTTGCCTGATGGGTAAAAATAGCAGGCTTGCCACTGGCCGATATTTTCTCGACAGATCGCTTGTCTGAACTGCCGACACTAATAATATGAACCAGATCAGCTTTGATGGAAAGGGCTCCCTGAACAATCGCCACGTTGCCCTTGTAGGTGGTTATACCAAGCTTTTCGTCTTGCTCTGCGCTATCAGCTTCAATTGAGATAGGAGCCTGGGGTTTGGCTTGTGTTTCTTCTGGTGGGCTTGCTATTGTTTGCGCGTAGCTTTTAGAAGCAGAAAATAGCATTACCAACACCAGTAAAGCGAGCAGCGTTGTGTATGTTCGTGGTTTTTTTTGAGAAAAAAAAGTTGCAAACGAAAGCGTTTTTGCTCGTTTACTAGCATGCGTTTGTGAGTGGGTTGTTTTTTTATAGTGCATAAGTTTTTCAATTAAATCATTAGGGTTGGATGACGCTTTTGACTTTAGACATGAGCTTCCATCGCTGGTCGGTTAGGTTACCTTGTAGTCCATGCGAAGTGGTTGATGACTTTAGCCCCACGATTTCAACGTCTTCGCGCGTTAAGATTTGCTTAGATTCGGTAAGTAGCAACAGCTTTTCGGTAAGTAAAAGAGCATCATTGCTGATGTCTCTGAGTCTGACATTGCCAATAAGTTCTGTGTTTTGATTGGCCTCATCGGTTACAGCAGAATTGGCATTGAGTTGTGCTATGACTCGCCCTTCACTAAATACTTTTATGTTGGGCTGGTTGGCTTTGACAATAACTTTATATTTGTTGTCGTTTTTACTAAACAAAGGTGATGAATCGTCAAAACTATCATCCTCGTCGACTGCGCCGATGGGTTTTAGCTGGGTAAAGTATTCTGCGCGTCCGCTAGTAAATTGATGGCTGATATTGCCGTCACTATCAAAGTGTTTTATCAATAAGTCTGTGCCAATCCGGTCGGCCGTATCAATGCCATTATTGTTGAAGGCCGAGTTATTAGCGTTGGGTTGAAATATTTGTGGTGGCGCTATGCCTAAGTTGACCATATACGCAATAACAACGAGCAGGCTTAGGGCGCCTGTGATGGCACTAATATTCTTTGGTAGTCGTCTGCGTTCTTTGTTCATTGTTTGTGTGCTGTTCAAGGGCGCGGATTATAAGTAGCGGGCAATGACATCGTCATAGTAGCCGTTGGCAGTTAATAAAATATCGGCCACCTCTCTTACTGCGCCACTACCGCCGCTATTGCTACAGACCCAGTCTGCGTGTTGTTTGATGGCGGGATAGGCGTTGGCGACGGTGATGCCAAACCGGCAAAATCTTATTGCTGCGAGGTCAGGTAAGTCATCGCCCACATAGGCGGTCTGTTCTTTTGAGAGGTTGAGCTGGGCCAGTAGTTCCATGAGCGCAGTGAGTTTATCTTCGCGACCCTGTACAACATGTTTGATGCTTAGTTCGGTTGCGCGCTGCTCAACAATCGCCGAGCTTCTGCCGGTGATGATGGCGCATTCGATCCCGCAATCGCGCAGTAGCTTGATGCCTAGTCCATCGAGTATAGAAAAACTTTTGAGGGATTCACCCTGCTGCCCAAAGTACAATTTCCCATCAGTCATAACACCGTCGACATCTAGCGCGAGCAGCTTAATGCCGCGTGCTTTGGCTAGTGTGTTTGCATCGGCCTCTTTTTGCTTCATGTCTTATTTGCTCAAGTGGTTATGGTGTCAATTGAGAAGAACGAGTTGCGCAGCGTTTAATCTATTGATTAAGCGATGCCCGCACGTATCAATGCATGCAGATGCACCACCGCGCAAGGTTGATCGTTTTCATCAACGACAACCAAGCAGCTGATTCGATTGTCTTGCATTATTTTCAAAGCCTCGGCGGCCAGCTTGTTGGGGGTGACCGTTTTGCTGCCGATGGTCATCACACCTTTGATTTGTGTGGCATGGATGTCGTGGCGTTGATCGATGGTACGGCGCAAGTCGCCATCGGTGAACAGCCCGCATAGTTTGCCATTGTCGACTACAGTGGTCATACCTACGCCTTTATTGGATATTTCATAAAGCGCATCGCTCAGCAGCGTGTTGGGTCCAACCTGCGGGAAGTCTGTTTGCATCACATCGGCGACTTTAAGCAGCAGGCGTTTGCCCAGCGCTCCGCCGGGATGAGAAAAAGCAAAATCTTCAGCGGTAAAGCCTCGTGCTTCTAACAGCGCGACGGCTAGTGCATCGCCCATGACTAAGGTTGCCGTGGTGCTGGAGGTCGGTGCGAGGCCTAGCGGGCAAGCTTCTTGGGCAACACTCACATCGAGGTTGGCGTCCGCGGCTTTGGCTAATCGCGACAATGGATTGCCCGTAATCGCTATCAGCGGCGCCCCCATGCGCTTGATTAGCGGTAGCAGCGAAATAATTTCTTCGGTTGAGCCTGAGCCCGAGATGGCAATGACTGCATCGTTGTTTGTAAGCATGCCCAAGTCGCCATGACTGGCTTCGCCTGCGTGCATGAAAAATGCTGGACTGCCGGTGCTGGCTAAGGTGGAGGCAATTTTGTTGGCAATGTGGCCTGATTTGCCCACGCCAGTGACTACGATTCTGCCGCGGCTTTGCAGTAGGATTTCGCAAGCACGCGAAAATGTCCCGTCGATGCGTTTTTCAAGTGCGGTTATTGACTCAGATTCGATACTGATGGTTCTGAGTGCCGATTCAATAAAACTACTCATGTCGCTTCTATTACTAGGTGGATGAGGACCGAAGTTAACTGGGTCATTGATGCCGCGCCAGCTAATAGCGCTATTGACGCTTGAAACGGGCCCAGCATGGTGACATGCGATCAGGTTAACGTTGTTAGCACCCAATCAGCCCACATTGTAATTGCAAGGGCGCTAATGCGCTCGTGATTAGTTGGCAGTGCGGCTTTGCTGGGCATGAATGGCGGGTGCCAAATTAGGAGTCCGGGCGGCCATTAGGTCAGCGACGGGATGGTTTAGACGCTGCTAGCGTCAAATACTGGCTGTTGCTCGCTTTTGTTTGTTGCTGCGGCGGCTAGTGATTTTGAGCCACGATAACGGCATAGTAGCCAATATAAATAAGCAGGAATACGATGCCCGACGGCTTGCCAATAAAGCCCGAGTAGCCACGACTTTCGCGGGTTTTAAATATAATAATGCCTATTAAAAGGGCCGTCATCGCTACCATCGTTACGGTGTCGCGGCCAAATACCTGTAGGTCAAGTGATGTGGGCATTAGGAGCCCAGGTAGAGCCATTACAATAAGAATGTTGAGGATATTTGAGCCTATGATGTTGCCAATAGCCATTTCATGGTGGCCCTTAATGGCGCTAGTAATCGATGCTGCCAGCTCCGGCAAGCTGGTGCCAAGTGCCACGACGGTCAGGCCAATGATCAGCGGGCTGACGTTAAAGAACTCCGCCAGTGAGGAGGCGGCTTCAACAAGAAAGTCGGCGCTGATCAATAGCACCACTAGGCCGCCTAGCAGCCATAAAAACGATTGTTTTAGCGATAAGTCGGGTATCTCCTCATCGTCAACGGGGTAGTTTTCATCGGCACGGGCTTGTTTATGTAATTTTAAGTCGATCATCAAGATCACCGGAAGTGCGAAGGCGCAGCCAATCAAAACAATGCCTTCATAGCGCTCAAGTTGGTGGTCAAATAAAAATAGTGCTGCCAGCACCGTTGCTGCAGCCAGTAGTGGTACTTCGAGCCGATTGAGCCAGCGTGATACGGGCAGCTTGGCAAAGAGAGCCGTAACGCCCAGCACCAGGCCAATGTTGGCAATGTTGGAGCCAATAGCGTTGCCCACGCCCAGCGCAGGTACGCCCTCAAGTGCCGCGCCGGCTGAAACAACAATTTCAGGCGCTGAGGTGCCAAATGCTACGACGGTAAGGCCAATTAAGCCGGGCGTCATGCCTAAATGTTTGGCCAATGAGGCGCTGCCACCCACAAAATAATGTGAGCTCCAAATTAGCCCAGTTAGAGCGAGCAAGAAAACGAGCGATGCAATGAGAGGTGTCATAGTCGATGGGGTAGGTAAACTTTAATGGTTAAGCTCATAGCTATAGGTGAACAGCAGCTGGCTGTGCTTTGTTCAGTTTAGTGGGTTTGGCACAACAACCCTCGTCATTCTAATGGCATGAGGGCGTCTTACATTTATAAAAATGGTACTTATTTTCACGCTTTTTGGTAATTGCTACAAAGCCATCTTTGAGACAACGTGCGAAAATAGCGACGTTGTGTCTTTCCACCCAATTTTAATCAGTTTGGTAGTGGGCGCTCAACAGCCGCGAACATTGGCTGCTAGTTGCTGTCGATATTAGAAGCTTTGTTTGATTTGCTGCCGATTATTGCCCTGTTACTCAGCCTATGCTCGATGCACGAAGGCTCTGAGGGTGCCTGGCAGCTACTGATAACTGATGTGCAAGACTCAGAGGCACGCTTTGCTTTGCGTACTCAAGTGCAAAAGACTATACCGCAGTCAGGTAACAGACTCAAACGTAACGACTGCAAACTGTGTTAATTGGCTTTTGTGCTTACTGGACGCCAGGCAGGCTTGGGCAGCGCAATTAACGTTATAGAATAATCAGCGGTTTTTTGCGTGAAAAATCGCAAGGCGATATTTATGAAAGTATTTCAAAAAAGTAAATGGCTGGGCATGGTTGCATTGATAGGGCTGCTAGCGGCGGGTGGCAGTGCAGTCGTTGTGGCGCAAGAGCAGCAAGAGTCACTGGTAAGCGGCATTGAAGCCTCTGTAGATGTAGGCCTTTCGCAAAACCTGATGGCGGCCCATCAATTGGTTCAAAGTACTACGACTGATTTGATTGAATTGATTGAGCAAGCGCAAACCTATGTCGATGATGATCAGCCGCGGTTTTATCAAGCTCTAGGTGAATTGCTAAAACAATATGTCGATTTCGAATCTTTTTCACGCGCAGTTATGGGTAAGTATGCCAGCACTAAGCGGTTTGCAAGTTTATCTGCCGAGGAGCAACAGCAGCTTGAGATGCAGGTTAGTCGATTTAATGGGGTGTTCACCGGCGCACTGATCAATACCTATGGTAAAGGTCTTTTAGTTTTTGAAGGTGAGCGCATAGAGGTTTTATTGCCTTCTATGGAGGATGAGGCCTACGCATTAAAGGGCAAGGCAAGGATTAAGCAATTGATCTTTGGCGATCGGGTTGAGCCCTATGTTATTTACTATTCTTTGCGAAAAAATTCAGATGACGCATGGCGTATTCGAAACATGATTATTGAGTCATCGAACCTTGGCAAAATATACCGCAATCAGTTTGATAATGCCTACAAGGTGTATGATGGTGACATCGACCGCGTTATCGAAAATTGGGTCGTGGGCACCGAAACCGAATAATTCTTTACGGCACCAAATAGCCGCCGCAGTTTTTTATAAACACTAACGTCAGATAGATATCATGGAAAGTAAAATAGAAGATTTAATAAAAGAGCACCTGCAAAGTGATGTTCTTGAAGTGCAAATGGCGGGTAACCATTGCTCGATCACAGTAGTAAGTGCCGAGTTCGAAGGGTTGATGCCTGTAAAACGTCAGCAAAAAATTTATCAGTGTCTTAATGAGTTGATTACTTCGGGTGAAATTCATGCCGTAAATATCAAAGCAATGACGCCACAGCAGTGGCAGGCTACGCTAGCGAGCTAGCTCGCCCATTATTATCAGTGGCGCTTTAAAGATGACGCTTATAGCGTTGCGAAAAAAGCGCTTGGCAATTCGGCCGTCTTGATCGTTCGCTACGATTATTATGCTTAAACGAAGTTAATTTCCATGGAAAAATTATTAATTAGCGGACCTTCTCGTCTAGAAGGTGAGGTGCGTATTTCGGGTTCAAAAAACTCTGCGTTACCCATTCTTGCGGCTAGTTTGCTCAGTGAGGGCACGGTTCGCATAAGTAATCTCCCGCATTTAAATGATGTGACAACAATGATCGATTTGTTGAATTGTTTGGGCGTTGAGTTGTTAATTGACGAAAAGCTTGGCATTGAGATTCATGCGGCAAAAATTGATGAGTTTACTGCGCCTTATGAACTAGTGAAAACCATGCGCGCGTCGATTTTGGTGCTCGGGCCATTGTTGGCTCATTTTGGTCAGGCTAGGGTTTCTTTCCCCGGTGGCTGCGCAATTGGTAGCCGTCCGGTCGATTTGCATTTGCGCGGCCTTGAAGCGCTTGGTGCGACTATCAAAATAGATGGTGGTTACATCGAAGCAAGTTGCGAGAACCGACTGCGTGGCGCGCACATTTTTCTCGATAAAGTGACCGTGGGCGGTACCGAGAATATTTTGATGGCTGCAACGCTCGCCGAGGGTCGTACCATCATCGAAAATGCAGCGCGCGAACCAGAGGTTGTTGATCTGGCTCATTTTCTTGTGGCAATGGGCGCTAAAATCGAGGGCATTGGTAGTGCTACTTTGATTATTGATGGGGTAGAAAAGCTCGGTGATTGTGACTATAAAGTGATGCCTGACCGTATAGAAGCAGGAACGTTTTTAGTGGCCGCGGCGGCTACCCGAGGTCGAGTGAAGGTAAAAGATGTCGACCCATCTTCACTGGAGTCAGTGTTGGCTAAACTCGAGGAGGCGGGTGCTACGCTAGAGGTTGGCTCAGACTGGATATCGCTCGATATGGAGGGCCGTAAGCCTAAAGCCGTAGATATTCATACCGCGCCTTATCCTGCTTTTCCTACCGATATGCAGGCACAGTTTACCGCTATGAATAGCGTCGCAGAGGGCGTAAGTACGGTAGTTGAAACAATTTTTGAAAATCGTTTGATTCAAGTGCATGAAATGAATCGTATGGGTGCTGAAATAAAAATTGAGGGCAATACAGCTTTTATTGTGGGTACGGAAATGCTTACCGGAGCGCCGGTTATGGCTACTGACTTGCGCGCCTCGGCAAGTCTAGTCATTGCGGGTCTGTGTGCGCAGGGCGATACGCTGGTGGATCGTATTTATCATATTGACCGCGGTTATGAGTGTATTGAAGAGAAAATGCAGCTTTTAGGCGCTCGTATTCGTCGTGTGCCAGATTGAATGGCTGGCGCTGTTGTTTAAAGATATTTTGTGGCTTGAGTGATAGGAGAGTTTTTTGATTACCATTGCATTGACCAAGGGTCGAATCATGCAAGAAACATTGCCGCTCTTGCAGGCGGCTGGTATTACGCCGGCTGAAGATATTGCCAGCAGTAGAAAACTCCGTTTTGCTACTAACCAAAAAGATGTGCGCCTACTTGTTTTGCGCGGCGCCGACGTCATCACTTATATCCGGCGTGGTATTGCTGATATTGGTGTGGTTGGTAAAGATATGCTGTTAGAAGATGGCGGCGACGGTTTATATGAACTGGTCGACTTGAAAATTGCCTGTTGTAAATTAATGACAGCCGGTATCGCCGGAACATCTTCAGCCGTTTCGCCCGCGCGGTTGCGCGTGGCAACCAAATACACGAATTTAGCGCGAGTTTGGTACGCTAAAAAAGGTATTCAAATAGATGTTATTAAATTATACGGCGGCATGGAGTTAGCTCCACTGATGGGTTTGGCTGACGAAATTGTTGACATTGTTGATTCAGGCAAGACGCTGCTGGCCAACGGGCTAGAGTCTCGCGAATTTATTGCAGACATCAGCTCTCGACTAGTGAGTAACAAGGCGTCGATGAAGGTTAAGCACGCACAATTGATGCCTATCGTTGACGCATTATCGGGTGCGGTTAAGTAGCTTGGCGTAGTGCGTAGAATGCGTGTCTGACTTGATTGGTTTTTTTATGCCGAGCTTGAGTGCGCCGTGTTTTTTCGCCATGCGAAGGCTGGTAGAGGTAGAAATTCAAATGCTCAAACGGAAAATAGATCAGTATTATGAGTAACAATTCCAATCTAAACGGCGGGCCAGCGATTAATATATTGCGCTTGGATGCCGCTGCCGATGGTTTTTACGAGCAGTTAGACACGCTGGTTGCTTGGTCAGCCGTGTCTGATATCGAACTTGAGTCATCGGTCAAGGCCATTATGCTGGATGTTCGGACGCGCGGTGACGATGCGCTGCTCGATTATACTCGGCAATTTGATGGCTTTAGCTGTAAGACCATCGAAGATCTGCGCATTAGCCAGTCGGCCATGCATGATGCACTTAACAGTATCGATAAAGATCTGCGCTTGGCGCTTGAGTTATCGATGCAAAGAATAGAAGACTTTCACAACAGACAGCTACAGCAATCATGGCGGTACACCGATGCCACCGGGACGATGCTGGGCCAGCAAGTTACAGCGTTAGAGCGCGTTGGAATTTATGTTCCTGGTGGTAAAGCCGCTTACCCATCGAGTGTCTTAATGAATGCAGTGCCAGCTAATGTGGCCGGCGTTGAAGAAGTCATTATGGTATCGCCAGCTCCGGCCGGTGAGTTAAATCAAACTGTTTTGGCTGCAGCCGCTCTGGCTGGGGTAGATCACTTTTTTGCGGTGGGCGGTGCTCAGGCTATTGCCGCGCTGGCTTACGGCACGCAGAGCGTTCCTCGCGTTGACAAAATTGTGGGCCCTGGTAATCGCTATGTGGCAACTGCTAAAAAAATAGTTTTTGGTGAGGTTGGCCTTGATATGGTTGCCGGGCCGTCCGAAATCCTCATTGTCTGTGATGGAAAAACCAACCCTGACTGGATTGCGATGGACATGTTTTCGCAAGCGGAGCACGATGAGCATGCGCAAGCGATTCTTATTTCAACCGAGGCAGGTTTTTTTGCCAAAGTAAGCGCCAGTATTGAAAAACTGTTAGGCGGCATGGAGCGCAGTGAGATTATTGCAGCTTCATTGAATAATCGTGCAGCGTTCATTCAGGTTGCCGATTTGAACGAAGCGTTCCAGGTGGTCAATCGCATCGCTCCTGAGCATCTTGAATTATCGATCGATGATCCAGAGCAATGGTTGAGCTCGGTTCGCCACGCCGGAGCCATATTTTTAGGTCGCCATACGCCAGAGGCATTTGGTGATTACTGCGCTGGGCCAAATCATGTGTTGCCAACGTCCACGACGGCACGCTTTGCTTCTCCGCTGGGGGTTTATGATTTTCAGAAGCGCAGTTCTATTATTCAATGCGACCCGAAATCAGCGTCACAGTTGAGCCCCATCGCCTCGACGCTAGCGCGCAGCGAATCGTTAACCGCGCACGCGCGCTCGGCTGAAATGCGCAGCGGTGATGATGGTTAGTTGAGCTGACACTAGTTTAGCGCTGACGGTGTAGTTATTTTTTTACGTGGCTAAGTTTCAGTCTGGTGAATTTATTTTTTGAGAGAATGTATCAATGAGCAGCTTGTGGAGTCCATTTGTCAATTCGCTGAAGCCTTATGTGCCAGGCCAGCAGAGTGCTACGAGCGGCATTATTAAACTCAACACCAATGAAAACCCTTATCCACCCTCGCCGCGAGTTCAGGACACCTTGCGCCAGTTAGACGCCGATTTTTTACGTTTGTATCCTGACCCTGAGTCTACGGAATTGAGTGCCTGCATTGCCAGCTACCACAACGTTGAGGCGGGGCAGGTGTTTGTTGGTAATGGTTCTGATGAGGTTTTAGCGCATGCGTTCAATGCGTTTTTTCGGCAAGACAAGCCGTTATGCTTTCCTGATATCACCTACAGCTTTTATCCAGTCTATTGTCGCCTATACAATATTGATTTTAAAATGATACCGCTTGATGATAATTTCGTTATCGACTGGACGCGCTATCCTGAAGAAGCGGGCGGTATTATATTTGCCAACCCCAACGCGCCTACCGGTATTTTTCAGTCTGCTGACGACATTGAAAGGGTGCTACAAGCGCACCCCAATACTGTGGTCGTCGTTGATGAGGCTTATATCGATTTTGTAAAGCCCGATGCTACTGGCAGCGATCTTTCGGCGATACCGTTGTTGGCGCATTATCCGAATTTAGTAGTGACGCGCACTGTGTCTAAATCGCGCAGCCTAGCCGGCTTGCGAATTGGTTATGCGTTAGCGTCAGTTGAACTTATCGATGGTTTGAAGCGCGTTAAGAATAGTTTTAACTCGTATCCGGTAGATGCGGTGGCCAGCGCAGTGACGCAGGCTAGTTTTGCTGACGAAGACTACTTTCAGTCTACGTGCCAGCGCGTGGTCGACAATCGTGAGCAGTTGGTCGCAGCGCTTGCGAGTCTTGGCTTTGCGTCGCTTGATTCGTCGGCCAACTTTATTATGGCGCGTCACGCCACACGGCCATCGGCCGAAATATATGCAGCGCTGAAAGCAAGCAATGTGTGGGTGCGTTATTTCAATGCACCCAGGCTAAAGGATTTTATTCGGATTTCGATTGGCTCGGCCGATGAAAACGCTGAGCTATTGAGCTCACTTAAACGTATCTTAGCGGTCGATAATTGAGAGCCACTCCGTAGCGTAGTTGCCGCTTTGGCGACTTCATTATTTTTGTGACTAGTCGGCACCGCATATTAAGCGAGCACTGAGCAGTTGCGGCCCGTAGTCTTTGCGCGATACAGGGCTTTGTCTGCTCGTAAAATGAGTGAGCCGGGGGTTTCCTCTTTATTTAGCACAGCACTGCCAAGGCTTATGGTAAAGCTATGCGACTTATTCTCGCCAAATCCCAATGACTCAACGCGTTTGCGCAGACGTTCAGCCACTGCTTCAGCACCGTTGCTATCAGTATTACCCAGCAAGATTAAAAACTCGTCGCCACCAAACCGAAAAGCAATATCTGAATCGCGCGCAATCGCTCGGATAGCGTCGGCCAAGGCAATTATGACTTGATCGCCCGAGTTGTGGCCATATTGATCGTTAATGTTTTTAAACTGGTCGATATCTATCATCAAGACTGAGAGGGGCTGTTGGTAGCGTCGCGCACTAGCGACCATATTGGGCAGGGTTTTACCTAGGGCATCGCGGTTACCTAAATTGGTGAGGTAGTCGGCCTCAGCAGAGGCTAGCGTTTGCTGAAAGAGCACGGCGTTGTGCAGAGGATAAATAAGCGTGCTGATCGCCGCCTCGAGTACCTCAATATTTAATCCATCGATGCGGTTGCGCGAGTAGCACGTCAGTGTGCCCACCTCATGATCTTTTGTGTTTAGCTGATAGCAAAATGTGTGAATTGCATGTGCACCGACGCAGGTGGGTTTGCCAGCTGTGGGAATTTGTACCACCGTATCGATGATTGACGATGTTGGCCGCGCTTTTTCTACAGCAAATTCGACGCCCGCAATTCCAATGAGGTGCTCAAGTCGGCTAAAAAATATTTGCAGCAGGTTATCGACTTTAAGGCTCGTTTGAAGCTCGGTACACAAATAGAGGCGCAACTCGTTAATAAATTGAGTTTGTTCGGAGGGGAGTTTGCTGCGCGCATGATTGGCAGTCACTACCCCGCGATTGGACTGCTCGGTTTTTGTAGCGTCGCGCTTGCTGTGTACTAGTCGGCTGGTAGGCGTATTGGCTTCTTGCTTAATTTCGCTTGATTTTTCCATGCTGCGCCCGATCAGTAGTGGTGTTTTGGTGGCTGGGTTTTGCTTGTCATGGGGCTTCCTATTTTCCGGATGTTTGATGACCGCTATTGCCAGCAAGAAAAAAGTTCAGACCGGGGATTCGGTTGCGGTAATGCGTTGGTAAACCGTACCCGGAGGGATAATCGCCCGATCTTATTTTAGTAGGAGCGAAAATTGTGCCAGTTTATTGAATAAGTTCTTATCTAATTGATATTTATATATTTTTTATTTTTATTTTTGCTGATTTTTACCGTGTTTGGCATTTTTTTTTAGCTGGGCAGTGCTTGAGTCAAAAATATGACACGGGTGTGGCGTTGACACCATCGGCATGAATGGATCTGGGGGCCTAGTTAAGCTTTTTTGTGGCGGGGCCGTTAGCTGGATTGTTTAGAGGATTGTTTAGCGGGTTCTTGCGTCGAGTTGCTGCCCATTAATGTGGATGCTTTCATCACCCATTAAAAAGAGGTAGGCACCCATTATCGCCTCAGGTTGTGGCGTGCTGCTGGGGCTTTCGGCGGGGTAGGCTTGTCGGCGCATAGCTGTGCTGGTGCCGCAGGGGTTGAGTGAATTGACGCGAATGGAAGACGTGCTCTCCAGTTCATCGGCCCAGATTTGCATGAGCCCTTCAATGCCAAATTTTGCAACGGCATAGGCTCCCCAGTAGGCGCGACCTTGGCGCCCGACGCTGCTCGAAGTGAAGATGATCGATGCGTTCTCGGCAGCTTTGAGTGAGGGCATTAATGCTTTTGTGAGCAGGAAGTTACTCAATAGATTGACGTTGAGTACATCAGCAAAAGTTTTGCCGTCATACTGCTCCAGAGGCTTGAGTTCGCCTAAAATTCCAGCATTGTGTAGTACGCCGTGTAGGCCGCCTAAGTTATTTTGAAGTTGCAGTGCAATGTCTTCATAGGCCGACTCGTCAGTGGTGGCTAGATCAAACGGGACGATGGCCGGTTGCGGATCGCCATTGGCCTCAATGGCATCGTAAACTTCACTAAGGTGACTCTCAGTTTTGCCCAGTAGGATAACGGTAGCACCATGCTGCGCAAAGCTCAGTGCGGCGGCTCTGCCGATGCCCGCGCCTGCGCCAGTCACTAAAATGTTTTTTCCTTTAAGGAGGTCTGGGGTTGCTTGGTATGTAGAAAGATCGTCGGGTTGCGGCATGTCAGTGGCTCAAAGAGATTCGGTGATGCAATAGAAAGGCTCAAAGTTAGAAAGGATAAACAATTCAAGTAGTGTTTACCAATGCTGGCGCGAAGCTGGACTTATTTAATGAGGTGCAAAATTCTTTCACACAACTCGCCGGGAGTTTGTACCACGTAATCAGCAAGCCATAAGTTGGCGTCATCATCGGGAGCAAGATAGCCATAGCTCACTGCTATTGTACTCATGCTAGCAGCGTTGCCGGCTTCTATATCGCGCAGATGGTCACCAACATAAATGCAGCGAGATGCCTCAATGCCGAGCTCTTTGGCAGCCAGTACAAGCCCCTCTGGGGCGGGTTTGGGTTGTTTGACATGGTCGGGGCAAATTAACGTGGCGCAGTGTTCTCTTATGCCTAACGTTTCCATCAAGCTGTGTGCAAAGAACACCGGTTTGTTAGTGACCACGCCCCATGCAATACCGCGTTCTTCGAGCGTCTGTAAAAGATTTAATAGTCCGTCGTACGGTGCGGATGCAGCGCCTAGGTGTTGCTGATAACTATCAAGCAATGCCTGTCGATAGTTATCAAAGTCGGCGTGATGCTCGTCGGCGTCAAAGGCAAGCTTGGCTACGGCTATGGCACCATTGGTGACTTGCGCGGCAATGATTGCTGCGGGCAGGGGCGCCTTGCCTAGCTGTTGGCGTAGCTTATTGGCGGCCAGCACAAAGTCTGGCGCGGTGTCGACTAGGGTTCCATCGAGATCAAAAAGAACAGCTTGCATAAAGGCCTTGCTTTCCATAGGTGGTTGTTGAGTGCCGCGTGTGCGCTTGAACTGAATGCTGGTGGCGTTTAATCGTTGGTTTTAACGGCGTGCAGCAAGTAGTTTACGCTCAGATCGTGAGGATCCAGGCGGTATCGTTTGGTGAGCGGATTGTAAGCCATGCCAGTGCTATGGCTAAGGTCCAGGTTGCATTGTCTCATCCAGCGATGCAATTCCGAGGGTTTTAAAAATTTAGCATACTCATGGGTGCCTTTTGGCAGCAACTGTAATGCGTATTCGGCGCCGATGATGGCAAACAAATAAGCTTTTGGGTTTCGATTGATGGTGGCAAAGTAGAGGTGCCCGCCGGGTTTGCAAAGTTTTGCGCAGGCTGCAATGACGCTGCCAGGTTCGGGTACGTGCTCAAGCATCTCTAGACAGGTAACAATGTCGTATTGGCCGGGGCGAGCTTTGGCAATGGCCTCGGCAGTATCTTGTTTATATTCCACAGTAACGCCATTATCTGAGGCATGCTGGCGCGCAATATTGAGCGGCAGTTCACCCATGTCAATGCCTGTGACCTCCGCGCCCATTGAGGCTAAGGCTTCGCTCAAAATGCCGCCGCCACAACCAATATCGATGACCGATTGGCCGGCGACTGGCGAATGTTGGTTGATGAAGTTGACGCGCAACGGGTTGATTTCATGCAGTGGTTTAAATTCACTTTCGGTGTCCCACCATCGTGCAGCTAAGGCTTCAAATTTGGCTATTTCATCGAGGTCTACATTAGCGGTTTGCGCTTCGGTATCGTGCTCAATTGTTTTTTGTTCGCTAGTATTTTTTGTCATGGTTGATACGTTAACTATGGTGATGGTTTTGGGGTTAAATGGCGGTTTGTGATGCGGCTTGGTTAGCGTTTAGCTAATTTGTCGCGCCATGCTTTTGTGTTTGCAAGTAGCTCGGCGAGATCTATGTTCAACAGCTCTCTGGATCGAACGACGGCCTCGCCGTCAATCCATACATGATTCACGGCGCTGCCAGCTTGCGTGTAAATCAGCTGCGATATTGGATTGTGCACAGGCTGCATGCCAGGCTGGCGTGTATCAATGGCTATGATGTCGGCTTGCTTGCCTATGCTGAGGCTGCCAATTTGCTCACCCAGACCGAGTGCGTTGGCGCCGCCTTGGGTCGCTAGATGCAGGCTCTGCGTGGCGTTGAGTGCGGTGGCATCGCTGCTGTGGAGCTTGGCCTGCAGTGCCGCTAGTCTCGCGCTGTCGAATAGGTCGAGTGTGTTGTTACTGGCGGCACCATCGGTGCCTAGACCCACATGTAGCCCAGCAGCCAATAACTGTTTTATCGCGCTATAGCCGCTGGCGAGTTTGGCATTAGAGGCGGGGCAGTGGACAGCGCTGGTATTCGATTGCGCCAGTAGTTCGATATCGCGCTCGTTAAATTGTGTTAGATGCACAGCTTGTGTGCGCGGGCCTAGTACACCGAGGCGATGCAGGCGCTCGATGGGGCTGGCGCCATGGTCGCGGACAGAGTCGGCCACCTCGGCTGCGCTTTCTTGCAGATGGATCTGGATGTGAGTGTCGATTTCTTCGGCGAGCACGGCTACGCGTTCAAAGCTGGCATCACTGACGGTGTAGGGTGCGTGCGGTCCAAAGCCTACGCTGACCAGTTTGCTGTGGCGGTAGTTGTCAAAAAGATCGAGGCCTTTGGCGAAATATTCCTCCGTGTCGCTGGCCCAATTGGAGGAAAATTCAATAATCGGAAAGTTGATTTGTGCGCGAACGCCATGCGATTCGGCAACTTCGGCGCTGGCCTCAGGAAAAAAATACATATCTGAGAAGGTTGTGGTGCCTGCAAGCAGCATTTCCGCAACGGCCAAGGTCGTGCCGTCGCGCACAAATGACTCATTCAGCCATTGGCTCTCAGCTGGCCAGATGTGCTGCTCAAGCCAAGGCATCAAGGCGTAGTCATCGGCAAACCCGCGCAGCAAACTCATCGCGGCATGGCCGTGGCAGTTGACCAGGCCTGGGAGCATGATGTGGTCGGCAAAAAACTCGACATCGATATCTGGGTCGGCTTGCTGGGCTTGTGCAACCAGTTCGGTATAGGGAGCAATCTGGGCAATCTTCCCATCGACAATGAGCAGGCCATGGTCGCGATGAATCGTTGCTGTTTCGGCGCGTAATAGCGAGCCGTGAGTGTCGCCATCTATGGGTATTACCCAGCTAGCGCCAATGATGCGGTTGTTTTTTGCTTCGGTGGATGATGTCAAAGTTATTCTGCCTGAGTGGGCGTGCAATATTTAGCCGTCGTTGCGTGGCTGGCCGTTTCGGGCGAGGATTATACGCCATGCTGCCACTGAGATGCTCGCCCTAGCAGCGAGCAAAGTGGGTGAATAGGAGCCGCTGTTGTCTTAGCTGTTTTGCCCGCTGAATGTCTTTTCTGCGCGATGATAAAGTGCATACGCTGGGTGGGGCAGTTAGGCTCTTGGGCTGTGTATTGATTCAGTCGGTTGGAGCGCCGCAATGCGGGGCTTAAAGGGTTCTGAAATCGGGCTGAAATTTAGTGCCAAAGTACCCTGTTTGGCATTTTCATAGCGGCCTTTTTATGGGGTCTTTATGGTATCATTCTGGGCGCTGCTAAGGCCCGTTTTTGAGGCTCCGCGCTGGGTTCGATGTGCTATTTATCTCGGTGCCTTTTGCGGTCACCTGTGGCTCCAGCGAACTGCAAATTTAAGCCTTTTGTGATCGATTGTTAAGAGGCTGGGGCGTTGAGTTATATCAGTGGGCAGCGGTATTGAAGTCGAGGTTTAGTGGGTGGTCGCCAGTCAGGCTGTCGCTGAGTTCTCGCTAGGCTAGTTGTTAGTATTCGAGTTGCTCCAATAACAAAATGAAGTGCCGTGCTGTTAAGCGGATCCGTGTATTTTATGACCGAGGATAAAACATGGCTGAGATAGCCAAAGAGATTTTACCGATCAATATTGAGGAAGAGCTTAAAAAGTCTTACCTCGATTACGCTATGAGCGTAATAGTGGGGCGTGCACTGCCCGACGTTCGCGACGGTTTGAAGCCAGTACATCGACGTGTTTTGCATGCGATGAACGAGTTGGGTAACGACTGGAATAAAGCTTATAAGAAGTCTGCGCGCGTTGTGGGCGATGTGATTGGTAAGTATCACCCGCATGGTGATTCAGCAGTCTATGACACGATCGTTCGTATGGCGCAGCCTTTCTCGCTGCGTTATATGTTGGTTGATGGTCAGGGTAACTTCGGTTCAATTGACGGTGATTCTCCGGCAGCTATGCGTTATACAGAAATTCGCATGTCAAAGATCGCCCACGAATTGTTATCTGATCTAGACAAAGAAACCGTTGACTATGTGCCCAACTATGACGGCACTGAGTTTATTCCCGAAGTTATGCCTACACGAGTGCCCAACTTATTAGTTAATGGCTCTTCGGGTATCGCGGTGGGCATGGCAACTAATATGCCTCCTCATAATCTCAACGAGACCGTCAGGGCAACCCTCGCTCTGATTGAAAATCCCGAGTTGACGGTTGATGAATTGATGGAGTTTTTGCCGGGGCCTGATTTTCCTACGGCGGGCATTATTAATGGCCGTGCGGGTATTGTGCAGGGCTATCGCACCGGCCGTGGCAGGATTTATGTCCGCGCGCGAGCGGTGGTTGAAATTGATGAGAAAACCAAGCGCGAGACGATTATTGTTAGCGAGTTACCTTACCAGGTCAATAAGGCTCGCTTGATAGAAAAAATTGCCGAACTTGTCAAAGAGAAGAAAATCGAAGGTATATCTGAGCTGCGTGATGAGTCAGATAAAGATGGCTTGCGCGTCGTCATTGAGATGCGTCGTGGCGAGTTAGGTGAGGTGGTGCTAAACAATCTTTATGCTCAAACTCAGCTGGAAACGGTTTTCGGTATCAATATGGTGGCGTTGGTCGATGGTCAGCCAAAACTGCTTAATTTAAAAAAATTAATAGAGTGCTTTATTCAGCATCGCCGCGAAGTCGTTACGCGGCGCACGGTGTATTTGCTGCGCAAGGCTCGTGAGCGCGGACATATTCTGGAAGGCTGGGCCATTGCATTAGCTAACATCGATCCTGTTATCGCGCTTATTAAAGCATCGCCGACCTCCGCAGAGGCGCGCGAAAAATTAATCAATGCGTCGTGGGAATTGGGCAGTGTAGCTGAAATGTTAGAAAGAGCTGGCGCCACTGCAAGTCGCCCTGACGAGCTTTCTGATCAATACGGCGTGGTTGATGGCCGGTATCATTTGTCGCCTACCCAAGCGCAGGCTATTTTAGAATTGCGACTCCATCGCCTCACGGGTATGGAGCACGGTAAGCTGCTCGAAGAGTACCGTGAGCGGCTAGAGCAGATTGGAGAGTATCTTGAAATACTGGGAGACTCTTCTCGGTTAATGCAAATTATTCGCGAAGAATTGCACGACCTGGTCACTAATTTTGGCGATGAGCGCCGCACCGAGATAACCGCTAGCAAGCGCGATCTGACGGTTGAAGACCTCATTCCTGAAGAAGATCGAGTAGTGACGATATCGCATGGTGGTTATGCTAAGTCACAGCCACTCGATGATTATCGAGCGCAGCGTCGCGGTGGTACGGGCCGCTCTGCAACGGCGGTAAAAGATGAAGATTTTGTTGAGCATTTGTTAATTGCTAATACGCACGACACTATTTTGCTGTTTTCTAATGTGGGTAAAGTTTATTGGATGAAAGTCTTCCATATACCCATTGCTGGTCGCGGTTCGCGTGGTCGCCCAGTCGTTAATATGCTGCCACTCGATCAGGGTGAGCGCATTACGTCGATTTTACCGGTGGCTGAATACCTCGAAGACCATTATATTTTTATGGCAACAGCAAGTGGCATTGTTAAAAAGACTGCGTTGACTGACTTTTCTCGTCAGCGCAGCGTAGGTTTGCGCGCAATTGAGTTAGATGAAGACGATGTCTTGATTGGTACGGCAATCACCGATGGCGCCTCTGATGTGTTGTTGGTCAGTAGTGAAGGAAAGACTGTTCGATTTAAAGAAACGGCAGTTCGCGCTATGGGTCGAACTGCGCGCGGTGTGCGTGGCATCAAGATGGGCGAGAATCAGCATCTAATAGCGCTGATGATTCCTCGTGTCGACGGGCGAGTGCTAACCGTGAGTGAACATGGCTACGGTAAACGTACCCACGTTGATGAATTTCCGGTTAAGGGTCGCGGTACGCAAGGTGTTATTGGTATGCAGACGTCGGAGCGTAATGGCAGGTTGGTAGGTGCTATACAGGTTGATGCGGGCAATGAAATGATGCTTATCAGCGATCAGGGTACCTTAGTACGCTGTCGTACCGATGAGGTTTCAGAGTTGGGTCGCAATACGCAGGGTGTGAGAGTTATCCGTCTTAAAGAGGGTGAGTCACTTGTGAGCGTGGCGCGTATAGAAGACACCGACAATGAAGATGCCGATGAGCCGGCTGCCGAAGAGGGCGGTTCGGAATCATAGGTCGACTTGTAGGGCTTATAGGGTTTTCGGTCGATTGGATGACCAAAATAGTGTTCCATTTTTTAAGAGTTGATGTTGTATGAATCGCAAATTTAATTTTTGTGCAGGTCCTGCTGCACTGCCCGAAGCTGTTCTGGCTCGGGCACAAAGTGAACTGTTAGATTGGCACGGTGAAGGTTTATCGGTCATGGAGATGAGCCATCGCAGCGAAGAGTTTGTGTCGATTGCTGAAGAAGCAGAGAAAAACTTTCGTGAGTTAATGGGCATTTCTGATGATTATGCCGTTTTGTTTTTGCAAGGCGGTGCTACACAGCAGTTTTCTGCGGTGCCGCTTAATTTGTTAGCGGGTAAAAACTCGGCTAATTATGTTAATACCGGGCAGTGGTCAAAAAAGGCTATTCAGGAGGCTGGGAAATATTGCAATGTTAATGTGGTGGCTAGTAGCGAAGAGCAGAATTTCTCATGTATTCCGGCTTTTGACAGTTGGGCGATCGATGAGCAGGCTGCTTATTTGCATTACACGCCTAATGAGACGATTGGCGGAGTAGAATTTTTTTGGGAGCCTGACGTTAGCATGCCTGTGGTCGCAGATATGTCGTCAACTATTTTGTCGCGTCCAATCGATATTGAAAAGTTCGATTTAATCTACGCCGGTGCGCAAAAAAATATTGGGCCATCGGGCCTTACGCTAGTCATCGTGCGCAAGTCATTGTTAGGCCAGGCTAGCAAAATGACGCCGTCGATGCTTGATTATCAGGTTCAGGCAAAAGCTGGTTCTATGTCTAACACGCCGCCGGCTTATGCTTGGTATATGGCCGGTTTAGTATTTGAGTGGATTAAAGAGCAGGGCGGTTTGTCGGCTATGGAAGCGCTAAACAAGCGCAAAGCTGAAAAGCTCTATGGCTTTGTCGATGGCCATAGCTTTTATGCTAACCCCGTTGAGATAGCTAGCCGCTCGCGTATGAACGTACCGTTCACATTGGCCGATAGCAGCCTCGATAAGGCGTTTTTACAAGGGGCTGATGGCATTGGCTTGCTCAACCTGAAAGGTCATCGTTCGGTGGGTGGTATGCGTGCTTCTATTTACAACGCCGTGCCCGAAGCAGCAGTTGATGCATTGATTGCCTATATGGACGAGTTCGCCTCAGAGCATGCTTAAATAGGTTGGTACTTTTATTCACTCCCTGCAGCGTTTTGAAGCAGGCACAGCATATTGATATAAGGCCATGAGTAACGACGATTTAGCCAAATTACGTGATGAAATTGATCGTATCGACAGCGAGATGCAGCGCTTGCTTAATCGTCGTGCGAGCTGTGCTCAAGAGGTTGCTCAGGTGAAAATGCGCGAGGCCGTGCTCGGCGCTGCTGAACCGGTTTTTTATCGTCCGGAGCGCGAGGCTCAGGTACTACGCAAAGTGATGGAGCGCAACGAGGGTCCGCTTGATGCTAAAGCAGTGGCGCATATTTTTCGCGAGATCATGTCTGCCTGTCTAGCGCTCGAAAAACCCCTTGAGGTGGCTTACTTAGGCCCGCAAGGTACCTTCACTGAGGCAGCTGCACTCAAACACTTCGGTCATTCGGCGCATACGCGGCCGATGAATAACATCAGCGAAATTTTCTCTGCGGTGCAGCGTAAAGTGTGCCGCTATGGTGTGCTGCCTATCGAAAACTCTACTGAAGGTATGGTGACTCATACACTCGATAATTTCATCAACTCGTCATTAAAGATTTGTGGTGAGCTGGAGTTGCCAATTGCCTTGCACCTTTTAGTCAACGGCGGCGCTGACTCGGCCAAGCTAAAAAAGATTTGTGCCCATCAGCAAGCCTTGGCTCAATCGCGTGATTGGCTACAGCAAAACTTCCCTCAAGTAGAAATTTCAGCCGTTAGTTCCAATGGTGAAGCGGCGCGCATGGCGGCAGATGACCCAGGTATTGCTGCCGTGGCGGGTGAACTGGCTGCTGAGCGTTATGGACTTGTGCATTTGGCATCGAATATTCAAGATTATGCCGACAACACTACTCGCTTTTTAGTTATTGCTCACGAAGAAATCCCCGCCAGTGGGCATGATAAAACGTCTTTAGTAGTCTCTACCCGCAACGAGCCCGGTGCGCTGTTTAAGTTATTAGAGCCACTCGATAAAGAAGGCATCAGCTTAACGCGCATTGAAACGCGCCCCTCGCGTACTGAAAATTGGGCTTATGTGTTTTTTATGGAATTTCACGGGCATCATCAAGATCCCAGCGTGCAACGCATAATAGAGCAATTTAAGCAGCAGGCCTTGATGGTTAAGGTGCTTGGCTCGTATCCTGTTGCAGTTATTTGAATAAAACCTTGCAGCAGTACGCTGGCTTTTGTCGCGCATTAAAGTGATCGTATCTAACGATTATCTTGTGGTGATGAGGAATTTTTTATGGTGACCGATTGGATAAAAGTAGCCCGCCGCACGGTGCAGGCCATGCAGCCTTATCAGGCGGGCAAGCCGCTCGAAGAAGCGCAGCGTGAGTTGGGTCTTACTTATTTAGTTAAGTTGGCCAGTAACGAAAATCCTCACGGGCCTTCGCCGCGGGTGCTTAATGCAATGACGGAGTCTTTAAGCGATTGCAACCGTTACCCCGATGCCAATGGGTATTACTTAAAGTCTGCGTTGGCTTCAAAGTTTGCTGTTGATGTTGAGGCGATTACGCTGGGCAATGGCTCGAATGACATCCTCGAATTAGTAGCCAGTGCTTTTCTCGATCATAACGCTAGCGCCGTTTACTCTCAGTATGCCTTTGTTGTTTATGCATTGGCCGTGGCTCGCAGTGGAGCCGCGGCGTTAGTGGCGCCAGCGAGCAACTACGGGCATGATCTTAATGCGATGCTAGCCTTAGTGCAGCCCAATACGAAGGTTGTGTATTTGGCCAATCCTAATAATCCAACGGGTACTTATTTTTCGCATAATTCGTTAGCGGTCTTTTTGCGGGCGCTACGCTCGGATATTGTCGTGGTGCTTGATGAGGCTTATTACGAATATGCGCAGGCGGCTGATTACCCCGATGGCCAGCTTTTGCAGCGCAGCCACCCCAATCTCATACTGACCCGCACGTTTTCTAAAGCCTACGGTTTGAGTGGTTTGCGTGTTGGGTACTCGCTATCCCACCCAGCAATAGCGGATGTGCTGAATCGAGTTCGTCAACCATTTAATGTCACATCTCCTTCGCTGCTAGGCGCGCAAGTGGCACTCGATGATGATCAGCACTTACAACAGGGGCTGGACACTAACCGAGCCGGTATGGAGCAAATAACCACTGGCCTAGATACCTTGGGGTTGGAAGCTATTCCCTCGGCAGCTAATTTCGTGACCTTTGCTCCGGGTATCGATGCTGCTCGTGTCAATCAAGCGCTACTAGAGCGCGGTGTGATTTTGCGTCCACTTGCGAATTATCACATGCCGAAGCATTTGCGCGTGAGTATCGGGCTTGAGCATGAAAATCAGAAATTTTTAAACGAGTTACCAGCTGTCTTGAGCGCTCTAAAATAATAAGGGTGTGAAGATGGGTCAGTTTATCAAAGTACATAAGAGCATTCTGTGAGCAAAGTAATATTTGAAAAATTGCTAATTTTGGGGGTCGGTCTGATTGGCGGATCATTAGCAATGGCTGCGAAGCAAGCTGGCGCGGTTGGCGAAGTACGTGGTTGGGGGCGGCGGCAGAGTAGTCTGGATGAAGCGCTGGCACTGGGCGTTATCGAGCAAGCCGAAACGGATTTAGAGCGGGCCTTAGAGGGCGTTGATTGTGTGGTCATCGCAACACCAACCCAGTTTGCCGCACAGCTGATGGTCGATGTAGTGCAGCGGGTTCCCGCTTCAGTTGTGGTTACCGATGTGGCAAGTGTTAAAGGTAATATCGCCGCAGCGTTGACCAAGCAATTTGGCCAAGTGCCAGCTAACGTGGTTCTGGGGCATCCTATTGCGGGCTCAGAACAAAGCGGTGTTGCTGCGGCCAGTGCAGATTTGTTTGTTGGTCAGCGCGTGATTTTGGCAGCGCAAGAGCAAACTGCGCCCGCTGCTTTGCAGGCGATTGAGTCATTATGGCGCGCCACAGGAGCCGATTTGCATGCGATGAGCGCCGAGTTTCATGATCAGGTGCTGGGTATGACAAGCCACTTGCCTCATTTACTGGCTTATGCATTGGTTGCCTATTTGAGTGATCAGCCGAGTTCGAGCGATATTTTTGCCTTGACCGGCGGAGGCTTTCGAGATTTTACTCGTATAGCCGGTTCCGATCCTCGCATGTGGCGAGAAATATCGGTGGCTAACGATAAAGCTTTGTTGGAGGCCATTAGCGGCTTTGAAAAGCAGTTAGCAGAGCTTAAGAAAAACATAACCGATAGTAATGGCCCAGCTCTTGAGGCTTTATTCGCTCAGGCGAAAGCAGCGCGAGATCAACACATGGGCTAGTTGGCGCAGGTCAACAATTTTTAAAGGCAAGAAAAAATACAAAATATGAGGAAGTGACAAGTCCTCTGATCTATCAAAACGGAGTCGTTGGATTTACTGTGAGATTACTAGCAATTGCAAGGCAGCGTGATGCTGCAATACAAGAAACATCAATTGATTCAGTGGCGGGGTTGGCGGGTAGTGTTCGTGTGCCTGGCGATAAATCGATTTCTCACCGGTCCATTATGTTGGGTGCCATCGCTGAGGGCGATACGCATATTTCTGGCTTTTTGGAAGGAGCGGATGCACTGGCTACCCTCGCTGCATTTGAGGCGATGGGGGTACCTATCGATCAGCTAGGCGACGGTAAGCTGATTGTCAAAGGCCGAGGTTTGCATGGTTTACAGGCGCCCGTTGAGTCGTTATATGTTGGCAATTCAGGCACTTCGATGCGGCTGTTAGCGGGCTTATTAGCGGGCCAGTCTTTTAGTTCTACCCTTACAGGCGATGTGTCATTAACCGGGCGGCCGATGAACCGCGTAGCGTTACCGCTGCGTGAAATGGGCGCAGAAATCGTTACCGCCCCAGAGGGTCGTCCACCGCTAGCGATTGCTGGCAAGGCTGCGTTGCATGGTATTGACTATGTGCTGCCAATAGCCAGCGCTCAGGTTAAGTCGTGTCTTTTGCTCGCCGGTTTGTATGCTTCTGGACGCACCACCGTTACTGAACCTGCGCCGACTCGCGATCACACCGAGCGAATGTTGCAAGGCTTTGGTTATGTTGTTGAACGCAATGGGCCGACGGCAAGCGTGCTAGGCGGGGGTAAACTTACTGCAACAGCTATTGATATTCCGGCTGATATTTCCTCAGCGGCCTTCTTTTTAGTGGCGGGATCGATTACCCCAAATTCTGAAATAACTTTGCAGCATGTTGGCATTAATCCGACGCGTACTGGCGTAATCGATATTCTCAAATTAATGGGCGCTGATATTACATTGACTAAGCTTCGTGATGTAGGCGGCGAGCCGGTCGCCGATCTTGTTGTGCGCAGCGCCCAGTTGCATGGTATTGATATTCCGCCTGCATTGGTGCCACTGGCTATTGATGAGTTTCCGGCCATATTCATCGCCGCTGCTTGTGCCACGGGTCGAACCGTGTTGACCGGTGCGGAAGAATTGCGCGTTAAAGAAAGCGATCGTATACAGGCAATGGTCGATGGGCTTTTGGCGCTTGGAGTCGATGTGCGTGGCACCGACGATGGGGCGATTATTGAGGGCGGTCCAATAGGGGCGGGCCTCGATAATGCCTCAATTAACTGCCATCACGATCACCGTATTGCCATGGCTTTTGCTATTGCAAGTGCGCAGGCGCAGTGTGATATAGAGATTCAGGACTGCGATAATATCGTCACGTCTTTTCCCAATTTCGTGGAGCTAGCGTGTCAGCTTGGCTTGTCGCTTGAGTTGGCATAACGCAGCGCATGTAATACCCACATCACGCACTTTAATCATGGTCGGTGAGCATTCAAGTTGACTACTCTATATAAAAGGAACCGAAGCATTTGATTCCCATTATTACAATCGACGGGCCAGGTGGTGCGGGTAAGGGCACCGTAGCTAAACGCATCGCTTCGCAACTAGGCTGGCACTTGCTCGATAGCGGCATGCTCTATCGATTGCTGGCACTTGCAGCACTGCATCATCATGTGGCTGTGGACGATGAGCCCAGTCTGCGGGTGATGGCCGGAGCACTCGATGTGCATTTTGTTGCCGATGACGACAGTGAGGGTGTGCGAGCCTTTCTAGAAGGTGAGGATGTGACCAACTTGGTACGTTCAGAGGATGTGGGTTTGGTAGCCTCTAAAATTGCCGCGCTGACATCGGTGCGCAAGGCTTTATTGGGTCGCCAGAGAGCCTTTGCCGAGGCGCCCGGGCTGGTCGCAGATGGGCGAGATATGGGCACAATTGTGTTCGTTGATGCCCCTCTCAAGGTCTATTTAACCGCCAGTGTTGACATTCGAGCTAAACGCCGGCAGAAGCAGTTGCTCGGCAAGCAACAAAGTGGTAATCTCGCGCGCCTCGCTGAAGCCATTGCCGCCCGCGACAAGAGCGATATGGAGCGTCCGGTAGCGCCACTAAAGCCTGCCCCCGACGCCTTGTATATTGACAGCACCGAACTGAGTATTGAACAGGTTTGTGCTGAAATTCTTGCCAAGGTAAAAGAACGTGGTTTGGTAGCGGCCTAACTCTTAGAGTTTTGTATGAGTAGGTCGTGGTTTTGACTGGGTCAGATGATTTGACCTAGCCAGTGAGAACTTTCCGTTGTTGGATGGAGTGTTGTTGAATTAAGTGTTTTGAGGCGCTCGCGCTTTTAGCCTTTTCATTAATGACTACACCCAGCTGATGGATTATTGGTTGACGTTGCAATGAGTAACCAGTGTTTGCACCGTCAATATTTATTAACTACTCCGCGTGTGCTGGTGCGTGGACTTACAGTAAGTTTGTTGCCTGTGCTGCGATCTCTCGCATTACCGAAAACACTCGTGTTTTTGGTAATAAAATCTCTGAAACTGTTGGGCCAACCATTTTATGATTGTGGCCGCCGTGCTGTGGCGCCGCTGACGTTTATTGTCAGCTGTGATGAGTCAGCGTTGTTATAAAACAATACCGAGCTTTGCTTAAGGTTTACTTTGAGTACAGTCGATTAAGGGTAGCGTTTTAAAACTTGCAATAGCCAAAGATAGTTTGAGTACACCTACAAGCTTGCGTTAAAACAAAAGGTAACCGTCATGGTTGAATCATTTGCAGATTTATTTGAAGAAAGTTTAAAAACGATTGAAATGCACCCCGGAGCTATTATTACCGGTGTAGTGCTCGACATTGATAATGACTGGGTCACGGTACATGCCGGCCTTAAGTCAGAAGGTGTTATCCCACGAATTGAATTTATCGATGAGCAAGGCGAATTTACCGTTGCCATCGGTGACATGGTACAGGTTGCACTTGAGGCGGTAGAAGACGGCTTTGGTGAAACTAAGTTGTCGCGTGAAAAAGCTCGCCGTATGGAAGCTTGGACTGCGCTAGAAGCAGCGTTCGAAGCCGAAGAAGTTATTACCGGTGTCATCAATGGCAAGGTTAAAGGCGGCTTTACAGTTGACATCAATACTATACGAGCCTTTCTACCAGGTTCACTGGTTGATGTGCGCCCTCTGCGTGACACTTCGCATCTTGAAGGCAAGCCTCTCGAATTTAAAGTTATTAAGCTCGATGCCAAGCGTAACAACATTGTGTTGTCGCGCCGTGCTGTTATGGAGTTGGCTAATAGTGCTGACCGTGAAGAGCTGCTTAAAAATCTTGAAGAAGGCCAAGAAGTTAAAGGTATCGTTAAAAATCTTACCGATTACGGCGCATTTGTTGATCTTGGCGGCGTGGATGGTCTATTGCACATCACCGACATGGCGTGGAAGCGCATCAAGCACCCAAGCGAGATTGTCGCTGTAGGTGATGAGATTGACGTTAAGATCCTCAAATTTGATCGCGAGAAAAATCGTGTATCGCTGGGCTTGAAGCAACTGGGTGCAGATCCATGGGCCGACATTAAAGGTCGCTACCCTGAAAAGACCATCATTAAAGGGGTTATTACTAACCTTACTGATTACGGTTGTTTTGCAGAGCTTGAAAGTGGCGTTGAAGGTTTGGTGCACGTATCTGAAATGGATTGGACTAACAAAAATGTTCATCCATCAAAAATTGTTAACCTTGGCGATGAAGTCGATGTAATGGTTCTTGATATTGATGAAGAGCGTCGTCGTATTTCATTAGGCATTAAGCAATGTACTCAAAATCCGTGGGATGCATTTGGTTCGGAGCATGCTAAAGGCGAGAAAATCAAAGGCACCATCAAATCGATTACCGATTTTGGTATCTTTATTGGCCTGAATGGCAATATCGATGGTTTAGTGCATCTCTCTGATATTTCTTGGAGCGAGCCTGGCGAAGAGGCAGTACGTGCTTACAACAAAGGCGACGAGATCGAAACAGTTATCTTATCGATTGACTCGGAACGTGAGCGCATTTCACTGGGTATTAAGCAGCTCGAAGAAGATCCGTTCTCAGATTTCGTAGCTGAAAATGACAAAGGCAAGATCGTCAATGGTACGGTCAAGTCAATGGATGCCAAAGCGGCGATCATTGATCTTGGTAACGACATTGAAGGAACTTTGAAAGCCTCGGAAATTTCGCGTGAAAAAGTTGAAGACGTGCGAAATGTTCTTAAAGAGGGTGAAGAGGTTGAAGTTAAGGTGATTAGCGTCGATAGAAAAAATCGCGTAATTGCTTTGTCGATCAAGGCCAAAGACGTACAAGATGAGAAAGATGCGGTGCGCCAGCACCGAGAGCAAGATACTGCAACTGAAGCGGTTACCACTATCGGTGGGCTCATCAAAGCCAAGCTAGACGACAAGTAGTCGTCGGTCTAAACCAGCTGCGGGCGCCATTCGGGCAGCTCGCAGCTGGTTTTTTTTTAGTCATTTTTGATCTTCCTTTGTAAATCAGTCATTTATATGACCTTTTTGCCCCTTTAATAGCCAACTTCTGCCATCTCATCACTGGAACACTGGTTAAGCTTGTCTATAATAAACAGAGAGTTACAAAATCAATCGCGGATTGGTTTATTAAGGCAATGAGGGCGTAGGCGGTGGCTTGCGTTCGAGGTGATGTGATGACGAAATCGGAATTGATTGAACGAATAGCAATGCGGCAGGTACAGCTATCGACTAAAGATGTTGAGCTTGCAGTGAAGTGCGTCATTGACCAAATGGTGGATGGCTTGGCGGCCGGAGAGCGTATCGAAATTCGTGGCTTTGGCAGCTTTAGTTTGCACTATCGTGCGCCTCGGGTAGGGCGTAATCCAAAAACGGGTGAAAAAGTTAATCTGGCCGGTAAGCATGTTCCACATTTTAAGCCGGGTAAAGAGATGCGGGATCGCGTCAATGATAGCCTAACCCGCTTCCAATCCAGTTATTTTTAAATCTACGGCGCTTCAAGCGCCGTTTTTTTTGTCTGTGTAAAATTTCATTTCACTAGCAAGACCCTTTTGGCTCCCGCTCGACTGCTTGCTGGCTCAGCTGAATAGGAAGTACTTTTATCAAAAGCTCTTTTACTGCTTACAGCGCTTAAGAAGCATCGCGTATAATGCACCCTCTGGGACTTGGAGGTTATGATAATGCGATATGTAAAAATGTTGATGCTATTGGCAGCTGTGCTGGTTTTTGCATTTTTTAGCTTGGCCTTCATTACGCACAATAACAGCCCTGCAACGGTGGATCTGTTATTTGTTGAGCCCATTGCACTTCAGCTCTCCAGTTGGCTCATTGGTTTTTTTGTTGCAGGCGCTGGGCTTGGCCTGCTGACATCTACCTTGCTTGTGCTGCGCGAAAAGGCATTGCGCCGACGCATAGAGCGCCGCATGCAGCATACTTCAAAAATCATCTCGGGCTATCATTCCTAACTAATGAACGATTTTGCGCTGCTTGGTCTGTTGATTATAGCCATTGGCATTGGTTTTTTTCTTGGTCTGCGTGCTGCCAAAAAGAATTTGGCGGGCGCAGCTTTTGCTCCGGGCAAGAGTTACTTTCAGGGGCTTAATTACTTGCTTAATGAGCAGCCTGACAAAGCTGTGGAAGAGTTTGTTTCGGCTCTCGATGTGAATACAGATACGCTTGAAACGCACCTCGCATTGGGTAAATTGATGCGTAAACAGGGGCAGGTAGATAGAGCGATTCGTATTCATCAAAACCTGCTGGCTCGGCCCGTGCTTGAGCTCAAAGATCAGCATCAGGTTCACCTCGAATTGGCGCGCGACTTTATGACCGCAGGCTTGCTTGATCGTGCCGAAGTGCTATTGCAGGAGGTGATCGGTGAGTCTACTGATCTGCGCAGCATTGCCCAGCGTTCCTTGCTTGATATTTATCAAGATGAAAGTGAGTGGCAAGATGCAATAAACGTAGCGCAGGCGTTATTACAAAGCCGTTTCATGAAAGCCAATGTAGAGCACAAGCGTAATCTGCAGCGCATGGTTGCGCACTTTTATTGTGAACTGGCTGAAGATTGCATGCATAGTGAAAACTTGATTGGGGCTAGGCAGTACCTCGATCGCGCTGTAGCGGCCGACAAAACCGTTTATCGTGTGGCATTGCTCAGCGCAGCCAATGATAACGCTCAAGGGCGGCACAAACAGGTGATTAAGGTTTTATCACGACTTGAGTTGCAAGACCCTGCATGGTTCTGGATGTGTTTGCCGGCGTTGCAAGAGGCGTATGAAAGGCAGGATGCGGAGCGTGGCTTTGAGATTTTTTCACGACATTTGCGCTCACATATTGAAAATCATGATGCGCCGCGCGTGGCAATGTATTTGGTCGATCAGTTTATCGCCCGCAGTGAAGATGAGCCTATTCGGGTGCAGCAGGCCAGTGAAATACTGTCTGTTTTTGTTGCCCAGTATGAGTCGCTGCTCGCCTCAAATAAGTTAGTCGAGCTGCAAATAAATGATGCGAGTAAGCATGTGGAGAGCGATGTGTGTAGGCTTCATTCGCAGGTCAGTGAGCTGTTAAATCAACGTAACCGCTATCGGTGTGGCGACTGTGGTTTTTCCGGGCGGCAGCTGCATTGGCGTTGTCCAAGCTGTAAAACATGGGAATCCATGCGGTCTATCGAAAATCAGTCGACAGCCTAGCGTTGATACATTGTTGAGACTAGAGCTGGCAATTCGGTATTTCTTCTCGCTCACTTATGGTTTGCAAAAAGCCATGTGAACTCTCTAGCTCATCACATTTGAATTTTTTGCCAAGCATTGATCTGTTTTTGCAAGCCGGCAAACGCGCAGAGCTGTGCGTTTGCCGGTTGCTCAATCCCCCGATTCGCTTTGGCTTAGGTTTGCCTTGCTCGCGAACGATGTCGTTGTGAAGCCACCGCCAGACCCGTTAGTGAGCTGGCAAAAAATATTATGCTTGCCGGTAGCGGTATACTACTGACATGGGGCATAAGGTTTTGACCCGCATTGAGCCCACCAAAGGTAGCATTGGCCGCCGTCCAGCTAAAGTCTTCTCGCTCAGATCCTGTGCCGGTCCGTTGTAATGAAATGCCAAGTGCAGCGTTTATGCTTTCTGAAATCCCTATATCCGTGCTAGTAAGTCCCAGCGCAGCGCCGTCTGTTGCAGTGACATCACCTTCATAGCTTAAAAACTCTATAACCTGGCCCAAAGAGTTGATGAGTGCGACTCCGTCCGAGGGACCATTTTGCAAGCCACCGGTAACTACATGCATAAAACCGTAACCGTTACTTTGATCTGAAAACGAGCCGGTTAATGCATTGGTTTTGTAAACACTGCCATTGTTGCCGTTATAAAAGAGCAGTTGCCAATCCTCTAGGCTGGTGCCCGCTTGGGCCACAATTTCAATACCCTCGTCGACATCTATGCCGTCATTGTCATAGTGTATTTCATTAATAAAAACGGTTGAGGCTTGAGATTGAAGGCCTGTTAGGGCCAGTGCGAGTACACTGCCACTGCACAAAAAACGCCTGCATAAGCAGCGCAAATTTTTTGAGATGCCCTGACTTAAATGGGCTGATTGCTGGATGTCGGTGCAGCGAATTTGTGCGCGCCTGATGTTTTTGGTGGGGGGGGATTTGCCGCTGGATTGGGTGTTGAACTGCTTGCTTTGGCACGCTGCGGTGCCAAGATTATCGGCGCTACCCTTGCTGGTGCATGCGCTTGCGGCTTGCTGGGATAAAAATAAAGTTAAGTGGTTTGACATACTATCCTCCTTGATAGATCGAGCGTCTAAACGTTTATGTTTTCATTTTTGGGTTGCTGTCATCATGACTGCAGCGCCACTATACGATTGGAATAAAAAATATACAAGTATTTATTTGTATGCTAGGGTTTGATCCGTGTTTTGGTTTTTTTAATTTTCTATGCAGTATTTGGATGAAATTTTCCGGCAGAAAAAGGAGCGTTTCATGCATTTTTTAGAGTCTAACTAAAACACAAAGCAGCGCTATTTTTGCTTAAATAGCAGTGTTTTTTCGCAAAAAAAGCACACATTCCGGCAGGATGGCCGGTTTAATTAATGACAAGGAGTAAGTTATGAAATTATCCATTCCAACCCTCATCTTGGCTTTAAGTCTATCGTCGTTAGCACAGGCGTCAGACGGCAGAGCCGCCGATTTAATCGATATTAACAAGGCTTCTGCTGAGCAATTAGCCCAAGCGCTCGATGGCATTGGTTTGAGCAAGGCTCGAGCTATTGTTGAGTATCGCCGTGTTAATGGGGCTTTTGGTTCGCTTGAGTCGCTTGAGGCGATTAAAGGTATTGGCGAAAGCACGATCGCCAACAACAAGAATCGCATTCGTATTAGCAAGTAAAAATCGGTAACAGCACAGCTGCTTCGTCCATGGTTTGTTCGCCTGTCGAGCGGGCGGAGCAGTTGCATATTGCCGTTTTCCTAGCGTTAAATCACTGTTAATCTGCTACCTCTATATAATGCGCTTGTAGGGTTTTCTCGGGCATTTTTTTTGCACCAAGTGGTTGGGTGCAAATCGATCAAGGGGTTTTTTATGGCGGTTTATGACGTATTTAATGGTGATGCTGATGGCATCTGTGCGCTAACTCAGTTGCGCAACGCAGAGCCTCTGGAGTCGGAGCTTGTTACCGGTGTTAAACGCGATATTAAGTTGCTAGACAACTTGCTCGACAAGTTGCCCAACAATGTGTCTGGCAAGGTTGCATTGGGCGGCGACGATCAAGTCAATGTACTTGATGTGTCAATGGATAAAAATAAGCCGGCGCTGTTGCGTATTCTGGATAGTGGTGCTCAAGTTTTTTATTGCGATCATCATGTCGCAGGCGATATTCCTAATGCCAGTTCACTCGATGCGCTAATCAATACGTCGCCAGATATTTGCACCAGTTTACTGATCAATGGACGCCTGCAGGGCGCCTATGCGCGCTGGGCTGTCGTGGGTGCATTTGGTGACAACTTGCATCGCAGCGCGAGTGCACTCGCAGGCTCACTCAATCTTTCTGATATTGAGCTCAAGCAGCTTGAAAACTTGGGTATTTATATCAATTACAATGGTTATGGCGCGAGTCTCGATGACCTGCACTTTAAGCCGGCTGAGCTATACACGCGCGTGAGTCAGTATGACGACCCGCTGCGCTTCCTTAACGATGACAGGCAAACTTTTCAAAGTCTTGAGCATGGCTATGAAGAAGATATGTTGCGCGCTGCCAAAGCAGAGCAATTGCGTGATACGACTCATTCGGCCGCCTTTTTACTACCCGATGAAAAATGGGCCCGTCGAGTCAGTGGAGTTTATGGGAATGACCTTGCCAATCAGTCGCCGCACCGAGCTCATGCTGTGCTCACTGAGCGGCCTGACGACACTTATTTGGTGAGTGTACGCGCACCGCTCAACAATAAAACCGCAGCTGATGAACTGTGTATGGAGTTCCCTACAGGGGGAGGGCGCAAGGCTGCAGCGGGTATTAATGCCTTGCCGGCCAATTTATTGGGTCAGTTTTTAGATAGGCTTGATGAAATTTATACCTAGGCTGAAGTACTGTAGTATTGCCGTCGTACTAGCGCTGCTTTAAACATCAATGATTGGTTTGCCAAAATGGAAATAACTGCCTTATTATCGATCGCTGTGGTCCTATTGTGTTTTGCTGGGTTGATGTTTACTCGAGTCGCGCCCGATGTGTTACTTATGGGCGGCGTGGCGATATTATTGGTGTCGGGGATCTTGCAACCAGTAGATGCATTCTCTGGCTTTGCTAATGAAGGCACCATCACAGTGGCACTTCTATTCGTGGTGGCGCGAGGCCTGACCAAAACAGGGGCGGCATCGTGGCTCGCGGGAAGCTTGTTAGGTAAGCCAAGCACCTTGCCACGTGCGCAATTGCGCTTGATGGCGCCCGTTGCCGCGCTCAGCTCGGTGGTGAACAACACGCCAGTAGTGGCGATGATGATTCCTGCTGTGATGGAGTGGGCTAAGCGCACTCGCTTTCCGGTCTCCCACCTACTCATGCCCTTGAGTTATGCGGCCATCATGGGTGGCGCTTGTACGTTAATTGGCACTAGCACCAATCTTATCGTCGATGGCATGTTGAAAACCTATTATCGTGAGCAGCCGGTACCTAGTGAGCATGGCCTGGCTATTTTTGAGTTGGCTTGGGTGGGCGTGCCCTGCGTGCTGGTGACCTTTGTTTATGTGCTGTTGTTTAGTCGCCTGTTATTGGTCAATAGAGGGGCATCGCAAGAACCGCAGTTTGGTGATACCCGCCAGTACACGGTAGAAATGCTGGTTGAACCGGATAGTCCATTGGTGGGTAAGACCGTAGAGTCGGCTGACCTGCGTAATTTACCCGGCGTTTATCTTATAGAGATACAGCGTAGCGGCCATTTAATTACCGCAGTAGGACCTTTGCAACAGCTGCAGGCAAATGATCGGCTGGTATTTGCAGGCAATGTAGAGTCGGTGGTCGATTTGCAAAAAATGCGCGGTTTACGACCTGCTGATGATCAAATATTCAAATTAGATTCAGAACGCTCACAACGTCATTTGGTGGAGGTTGTTATTTCTAACAATTTCCCTCAGCTGGGAAAAACAATCAAGCAAGGTCGTTTTCGATCGACTTATGGAGCGGCTATTATTGCCGTGGCACGAGAGGGGCAGCGCTTAAAAGGGCGGATTGGTGATGTAGTGCTTAAGCCTGGTGATACCCTGCTAATTGAGGCTGGGCGTTCTTTTGAGCGGCAGCAGCGCTATGTGCGAGACTTTTTAATGGTGCGTAAAATAGACGACTACACGCCTGTGTCGCATGAGCATATGGGTACGGCCTTGTTTATCTTTGCGGCTATGATTATTACAGCCGCTACCGGGCTGTTATCGATGCTTGAAGCAGCGATGCTAGCGGCGGGCGGCATGATCTTAACGCGTTGCCTTCGCACAGATGAAGCCAGACGCAGTGTGGATTGGCAGGTGATTATTGTTATTGCTGCAGCCATTGCTTTGGGGGCAGGTCTGCAAACGACGGGTGCGGCCCTGACGATCGCCCAAGGTTTCATCGGTCTGGTAGGTGATTCCCCCTACAGTTTAATTGCAGGTCTATTTATTCTTACGGCAGGATTTTCTGCAATGATTTCTAATGTGGCAGCAGCGGTCTTGATCTTTCCTATTGCCGCTGCATTAAGTCGTCAGTTGGGTCTCGACCTCACGCCATTTGCGGTTACGCTAATGATTGCAGCCTCGGCTAGTTTTGCCACCCCCATTGGCTATCAAACGAATCTTATGGTGTACGGCCCGGGTAAGTATCGCTTTATGGATTTTGTTAAAATGGGCGGCCCATTAACGGTGTTGGTGGGTATTACCACGGTTATTATTGTGCCGATTGTTTGGCCATTTTAACGGTTTAAAAATAATAAACTGGGATTCTTTGATGCAGTTAAATACGCAAAATATGCCATTTCCCGAGTTGCGTGAATGGTTTGAAAAAGGCGTCATGCAGTCGCTTTTAGGCCACGATATTTTTTTTATTGATGAGGGCGAGCGCAATAAACCTACGCTACTACTTATTCATGGCTTCCCAACGTCGAGCTGGGACTGGAAAAAAATGTGGCTGGCGCTGCGAAAAGAATACCGGGTTGTGTGCTTAGATATGTTGGGGTTTGGTTTCTCTGCAAAGCCCAACAATTATAAATACAGTATCCATAGCCAAGCCGACATTGTTGAAGCGTTAGTGGGGCACCTGCAACTCGCAAATTTTCATGTATTAGCTCATGACTACGGTGACACGGTCGCGCAAGAGCTTTTGGCACGGCAAAATGCGGGAATTGGTCAAGGCCATTGGCTTTCAGCCTGCTTTCTCAATGGAGGGCTGTTTCCTGAAACACATCATGCGCTATTAACGCAAAAACTATTGTTAAGCCCTATAGGGCCGCTCATTAATCGCTTGGCCGGTAAAGCCAGTTTTGATCGATCGTTTAGCAGAGTTTTCGGCGCGCGCACAAAACCTAGCGAAACGGAGTTGGCGCAGTTTTGGTGTTTGATTAATCTCAAGCAGGGTAAACATATCTTCCACAATTTAATCACCTATATGAGTGATCGCATTGAACACCGGCAGCGCTGGGTCGATGCGCTAGTTGAAGCTAAAATACCCTTAGCGCTTATCAATGGCTCTACCGATCCAGTGTCGGGTGAGCATATGGTGGCCCGTTATAAGGCGTTGGGTTGTCGGTTGGACTTTGTAGCCGAGCTGGCCGATATTGGGCATTACCCGCAGGTAGAAGCTCCAGCGTTGGTCGCTCAGCACTACCTGGAGTTTGTTCAGGAGTGGGGCTAATACAAGGTTTGGCCGTTATTTTCAGGTATATGGTGTGACTGCCGCAGCCGCAGTCGAAATCGTAAACAGCGATAATGTTGGTGTCCGCGGATTGTCTGCTTTGGGTGTGTTTCTTGGTCACTAGCCTTAGGTGGCATGATGATTGATTGGTTATACCGCGTTGAAATAAAAACGTTTAGGCTTTACATTGAGCTTTGAAAATATTGCTACACCGGTGGAGTTGAATATTTAAATAAATGATTGAAAATAAAAATAGGCCGGTCCTTATGAATAAAACACTTCTCGAATATCTTGATCACTGGAAAACTGAATATCCTAACGAAGTCTGGATGCGATATCCGCAGGGCGATAATGTTCAGGAATGGAGTTGGCTAAAAGCCAGTGAGCAAATTCATGCGATAGCGGCCTGGCAACAAACGGTACTGGGTGAGGCGGGAGTCAATGTGGGGCTGCTTTCGCGCAATCGACCCCATTGGTTCATGGCTGACCTTGGCACCATTGCGGCAGGCAATGTAACAGTGCCCATGTTTACAACATTGCCCAAAGATACCGCGGCTTATGTGATGGAATTTACCGACATGCAGCTGTTGTTTGTTGGTGAGAATGAAAATTGGGATAAAATTTCTACGGTCCTCCCCAAGGGGCTAACGTTAGTGGCATTGCCGGGCGTTGAGCTTGATTGTGAGCACCTTCGTTGGGACGATATTATTAACGATTACCGAGGGCAGCGGGCAACGTATCAGGCGCAGCCTACTGATTTAGTTTCGATAGTGTTCACCTCTGGCACCACCGGCATGCCCAAAGGCGTGATGCAAACACATGAGTCAAACGTAATACCGATTGACCGCTTTAAGCAGGCTTTCGCCACACCGCCTAAAGGCCGCTTTTTCTCTTACTTACCGCTGTCTCATATCGCAGAGCGGCAGGTGGTGGAATACGGCTCTTTAATTAATGGTGGCTCGGTTTATTTTAATGAAAATTTAACCACCTTGCTGCGTGACTTGCCCGCCTGTCGGCCGCATATGATGTTTGGGCCGCCGCGTGTGTGGGAGCAGTTGCAGCAGGGCATTATTAATCAGTTTGGCTCGCAAGCGGCCCTCAGTGCAGCCTTGGCTGAAAATAAAGCTGGCGTAGGCGAGCTGGTGCGTGCTGGGCTGGGCTTTGATGCCGCTATGTATTTGCTCACTGCTGCAGCGCCAACGCCACCTGCATTAATAGAGTGGTATGGAGAATTGGGCATTGAACTGATGGAGGGCTTTGGACAAACCGAGGCGATGGGTGTGGCGGCTAATACCGCCGAGCATCGAAAGATTGGCTCGATCGGGCGTGTGGTGGGTGATGTAAAGGTGCGTTTGAGTGATGAGGGCGAGTTGCTAGTTAATGCCACGGGCCTTGCTACAGGTTATTACAAAATGCCGGACAAGACGGCCGAAACCTTTGTGGAGGGTTGGCTGCATACAGGCGATAAAGCCCGCATAGATGAAGAGGGTTTCATTTTTATTACGGGTCGAGTCAAAGATTATTTTAAAACGATTCAAGGCAAATTTGTTGCTCCTACGGCTATCGAGAATTCATTTTCTGAAAGTATGCACAGCGAGCAGTGTTGCTTACTCGGTCGCGGTTACTCTAAAACCGTTATTGTGTGCGTGCTCTCGGCCATGGCACAAAAAGAAGACGCCGATCTAATTAACAACGATCTAATTGCGCATGTTAGACAGCTTAATCAAACGGTTGAAAAGCATGCCCGTGTGGGCGCTATTATTGTTAGTTGTGAGTCTTGGACAATTGATAACGGTATGCTCACACCGACGATGAAGATTCGCCGCGAACAAATTGAAGAGCGCTTTGGCGACTTAGCCAGAGCGTTGGCGCATGATGCTGCAGTTAAAGCGGAAGTGTTGCTAACCAGGCAATAGACCAGCGGGCTGCCTCTTTGGAAGGCATTGTCTAGTCGTTATCTTGCAATGGCTTTAACCAATGAGGCCATTATTTTGTTTGCTTTTTTTGGAAGATCCACATGAAAGCCGCAACAACCAGAGGCATTTTCGCCAATACTTCCCTCATTACTCGAAGTACTCAGCGGCCTACAGTGGGCGTTAATGATGTACTAGTTGAAGTTCATGCATCCTCTGTTAATCCAAAAGATTGGAAGCTCAATACCATTATTTCATCGCTAACTCCCAAGCTAGGTGCGCTTGCTAAAATCAATATTATTGGTGATGACCTGGCCGGCGTGGTCGTTGAAAAAGGTGCACACGTTTCTGACTTTGCTATCGGCGATGAAGTTTACGGTATGGATATGCGCCTGCGAACGGCCGCGTGTGCAGAATATGCTGTAATTAGCGAAAAAAGCATTGCCCACAAGCCTAAAAATATGTCTTTTGCCGAGGCTGCGTCGGTACCGCTTGCGGCTCTTACTGCGCTGCAAGCCTTTTATTTGGGTGGCGTGCAACAAGGCAGTAAGGTGTTGGTGATTGGCGCCTCGGGTGGTGTGGGCACCTTTGCAGTGCAAATAGGTAAAGCCATGGGCGCACATATTACCGGCGTGTGCAGCGGTAAAAATAGTGAGCTTGTGGCCGGCCTCGGTGCAGAAAAAGTGATTGATTATACGCGGAGTGATTTTTTACAAGAGACCGATGACTATGATGTGGTTTTTGATGTCACTGCCTACCAGAGTTTGTCTTCGTGCTCATCGCTGATGGCTGAGCAGGGAGTATTTATTAGCACCGCCGGACACGGTAAGGCACTATTTAACACTTACCGGCCGCACTTTTCTCAGGGAACAAAGACGGCCAAAGCCATATGGGTAAAGTCGCGCAATGAAGACTTAGATAAATTAAAAACGTTTATTGAGGGCGGATTGGTTAAGGCTGTTATTGACAGCGCTTTCACACTAGACAATATCCAGCAGGCCTATGTGCAAAGTCAAACAGGCCGCAGCAAAGGGAAGGTGGTTATTCTTGTCAAACAATAGCGAACGCATCGAGTGCAGAACAATAACAACAGACTAGTCTGGCAATGCGCAGTCTAGGGTCCAACTTAGCAGTGTATTACAGTGCAGTCTCAATACAGTGAGGATAAGCTCGGTTCATTCGGTGGGGTAGCTTATATTTATTTTATGCCACTAACGCTTGTACAGTGCCTCGAGTGTATGTGAACCCAAAGAATTGGCGTTGATCATATAGCCTGTTAACGCCCCCGAGGCATTTTCCGGTAAATCCAGCTTTTGAGACAAGGCGTGTACAGTAAACTGATACCGGTGAGCACCATGGCCTTCGGGGGGGCATGCTCCACCAAAGCCATGAATACCATAATCGTTTCGCATTTGCATACTCCCCTTGGGGGCGAGGTTTTTACTTGAGTCACCCGCACCGGTGGGCAAGGTCGTTATGTTTGCGGGGATATTTACAAGCTGCCAATGCCACCAGCCACTCCCGGTAGGCGCGTCGGGATCGTAAGCGGTAACCGCAAAAGCCTGAGTGCCCTCGGGCACGCCATCCCAAGAAAGCTGCGGTGACAAATTACCGCCGTTGCAACCGAATCCCTGAAATTCTTGAGCTTTTTTCATGAACTGGCCATGCGATAGATCGGTGCTGCTCAATGAAAACGAATCCGCTAAGGTAGAACTCGTCAAAAATGTTATTAAAAGTAGTAGTGTGCTGCTTTTGATAGGTTGAAGCATACGGATGTCCTTGATGAGGTAGTCAAGGGACTATTTTACCCCATTACTTGCAGATGGGTGTATCGCGCAGTAGTGAATGTATCGTTGATGGAGTTATTGGCCAACACTTCAGTGGTATTTCATTCGGATGCTGAAGCTGAAGCCACAGTAGTTATCAATAGGCTTCAATGGAACATGTTGCATTAGCACAGCTTTTTACCGTAGCTCTTCGCATGCCGTATCCACCCCAACCGGTCATGAGCTAAGAAGGGTTGAGGCTGTGGTATGCCAAATGATCAGGCTAGAGCTGGGGGGCGGCTTGAAACGACCGGTTTACGTTGAAGCCGCTTTTCCATGTTTATAAGTTATGGTTTTTCTTGCTGTTGACGATTTCGATACACACTGGCATGGTACGGATTAAAGCTTCGCGCTCTTTTTAACGCGCCTATTATTGGCCTTGCTGAAAATGATCGAAAAAATTATCAACGAGCACACTGTCCAAACATGAACAATGGGTACTGATACATTGATAGGGTTTTCCGATAGTATTTGGTGTTGTTGCATAAAGTGCCATGCCTTTTCTGCTAAATCGATGCCGTCCTCATTTTGATATAAAAAGTGGCCCGCAGCATCACTGCCCGTGACGCTGCATAAGCCAGTGTCAGCACTGTTGGAGCAGGAGTTATAAGTCTCACAAAAAGCGGTGTCGCTTATTGTCTCTATCACATCCGGCGATGGCGAAGTGCAGCCGTTGTATTGCTTCCAAGCTTCCAATGATTCATGGGCGCTCTTATAAATGATATTGCCATCGTAGGGTACTAAGCTATCGGTCAATCCTTGAAATGTTAATATTGGTATCGGTTGCTGGGCACAATCCATGTTGAGGTTTTGTAATGTAGATGCCGCCAATGGCACAGCGGCAGCGAAAATATCGGGCGCTTCACAAGCTAATCTATGCGACATAAAACCGCCGTTAGAAAGCCCCGTTACATAAACACGTGTCGTATCAATATGGCTCGCTGCGTTTATCGCCTCAACCATGGCTCGAACAAAGCCAATATCATCCGTTCCATTTTCTTCGGCAGCGCCGCAGCAAACACCACCTGCATTAAATGATGGTCCTTCAAGTGGAAAGCCCGTTACCGGATTTCGCTCTTCTGGAGCATCAGGCAGACCATAAAGGCCCTGCGGGTATGCCACAATAAAATTTTCTAGCTCCGACAGTGGCCGCATGCCTGATGTTAGGCGTTGCGCGGTTTTGTTGCTGCCAAGTCCGTGTATGTCGACAACTAAGGGGTAGGCCAGACTGCCATCATAGCTGTCAGGTACATAAACGTCGTAATAGCGGAGCTGACTATCGTGCGTTAATGTCTCATTGAGTTGGAGACCTGAGGAGTAATTTGCGAGTGCCCCTAGGCTGGTGACGCATAGCCCCAAGGCCATTGCCCCCTGTCGGATTATGCCAAGGCTATTTTTTATGGTGGTTGTATGCAATTTAATTTGACCTGTTTGATCTTACGGTAGATATCTAGTTTGGCGGTCCTAGCCCCCTAGCCCCCTAGCACCGAGTAGGATGCACCCAGTTGAATGCGCCGAGCCCTAGCCGAGCACTACAGACAGCCAATTTTTGGAATTAGCTAATAATGGTAGTACGAGCACTTGCAGGGTCAAGGTGTAGGAGACAAAGAGTATCAAGCTTCTCTTGATGTAAAAAATATTTGACAGAGATGAGCGGGTATAATATATTTTACTCTCAGTAAACAATATTGGACATAACTATGAGCGTGACATTTAAAGAAAAAAGTCTTTGGATCCAGATCGTAACTCTTTCACTTGTGTTTGGAAGCTACTTTTTGGCCCTTGATTACACCGGTGTTGATAGGTTCCCGCCAAATTTGGTTTCTCATTTCATTGGCTTACTTGTAGTGCTCACAGTATTAACTATTTTAGGCCATATCTTTGCCGCGGCATTTAATGAGCCCGAAAATGAGGATGAGCGTGACTTAATCATTGAATTGAAAGCTACGCGCATCAAAGCATTTCTTCTAGCCTCAAGCATTGTCATTACCATGCTGACGAGCTTAACGCTGCAAAATGAGTTTGTTACCTTTCACCTGTTGCTCTTGTTTTTAGTTGTGTCTGAGGTGGTGGAAAAAGCCGTTCAATTATTTTATTACCGGCAAGGTAGTTAAAAAATGCAAATCTCCAAGTTTATTATTTTAAATCAAATTCGGACCTTAAGATTTCTAAAGGAAGAGATGACCCAGAAAGAATTAGCTGATTTAGTGGGCGTGACAAGGCAAACCATCAATGCCATTGAATTAAACAAATATTCGCCTAGCTTAGAAGTTGCTTTCAAAATTGCTCAGGTGTTTAGCGTGCCCATAACCGATGTATTTAGCTATAGCGATCAAGCAGAAGGAGAGGCTGGCACATGACGCCAGTCTTGGCGTAAGGAGGAGCGAGTCGTGGGTTGTTCGCCTGTTCGAGCGCAGTGGGCTCTTCGTAGAGTATGCCTTTATTGCCGTAAAGCTAGCATGATAAGTAAAAATGATACGCAACAAGCGATTATTGTTCGAATTTTGTTTGATCTATTCCAACGAGGCTCAAATTTTTTGCGAGCCGCACAGAGTTCTTCATCAGACATGGTTTCAGCATCATACGTTTGAATTTTATTATTCAGCGGTAAATGAACAACAATTGTAGAAATTTGAACGCCAACTAGGTAGCCGGCTGTAGCAACTAAAAGCAAGGCGAAATCGAATCCCTGAAGTTTTGCAAATCCGCTGATGATGCAAGCGATTATTGCTATGATTGATCCCAGCCAAACGAACAAAAAAATAGGATGGTTATCCTGTATAACACGATCGGTGACCTGGAAAGCTTCAATAAACTGTTTGTCGTTAAAATTTCGTATGCCGGGCATCACTACTACTGCAAAAGCAAAAAGAAACCCTGCAACTAGTGTGCATAGAAAGGCAGAAGAAATTAGCGCGATATCGAAAACGGTCATAAATTTCAACTCGGCAAGTTCAGCCTAACGGGCCTGTTGGAGCCTAAATTTTTTATTGTTGAGGTTACACATTAGCAATGCTTGATATGTCGCGCAGTCTCAATGCCTGAACTGAAGTTCTGCTATTCGAGATTTTTTTACCTCAAGTTTTTCTTTCGGACGATCCTTAAGAGATAAATCAAAAAAGGAAGTGATGTAGTAGCTCATTGGTTCGTGGAATCGTTTGGCCAAAGCTCCGTCGGTCCAAGATGAATGTCGAGCACGCTTGAATATTTGTAAATACTTTGACGGCTCAGTTTTATCAAAGGTGCCGTTAGGTTTTAGTATGTCTGTTGATATTGGGCGGTCTTTCGAGCCCCCTTGATAAAGGGTTTTAACATTATTCATTTTGGCGATACGGTTTTGTACTGCATAGGGCTTATTCCATGGCGAGAGTAATGCTATAGCAATGACTTCCTCACGTTTCCATGAGTCCCAAGCGCCAGCAAGCCCCATGCAGGTGTAGCCGCCCATAGAATGGCCCGCGCAACCTATTTGCTTAAAGGTCTTGATGTATTGAGCATAATGACTGGAGGGTAGGGCATCTAGAACCTTATGCATGTCGTCTCTTCGATTGCTATTACTTTGAGCTGTCCACTTTTCTGGCTCTCGCCAAGATACATCAGGTTTTGTACTGCCTGAAATGCAGTCTTCATGTTTTGGTGAAACCACTATATAACCTGCATTCGCGAGTCGACTTTGAATGCCCGAGTACTTAGCTGGACAGGCTCCCATTCCATGGGAAAAAACGATTAAAGGATATGCTCCGTTCGCCGGCCGACGAATTTCAACTTCGATGCCTTCAATGTTTTCGGTCGTTAAAACCTCAGCTGTAGCTGGGGCCATTTGTGACGTTAAAAGAAAGATAATCAAAGCGGCCTTTTTAAATCTTGCTTGCTTTTTTTTGGTAAAGAAAATGTCTTTCATTTTAAAGTCATTCCGTTTGATGAAATTGACGCCTTCAATCGGCCAGTATGAGGCGCACATATGCTCATTTTGTTATTTTTATAGCGGTTACTAGGAATAACTCTACCGCTTTGGTTGAGTATTTTTTTGAATGCCGATAACAAACAGCGCAATGCTGGCACCAGAACAACCGATAGCCACGCCATAAAAGCCTGGCGAATGGAAGGAAAAACCTAACAGAAAAAATACGAAGGCATTGAGCAGAAGGACAACGCCGACAATCAACAGTGGATGCCACGTTTATTTTTCTTTCCTTTGCAATCCAGTAAACTCAGCCGTTCACTATTTCTAATGGGCCGTGGTCATCGCAATGTCCCTCATGAACATGGTGCAAGCGACCATCCACTAAGTAATCTATGTGATCTCCATGCGGCACAGCCTCATGCCCGCAATCCGGGCCGTGTAGATGGCCGTCACAGTCATTTACAGGGCTGCAGTTATCAGGGTTGGCTTCGCTGACCTCGACAACATGTACATCGCAATGATTGCCGTGAGGGTGGTGTAAATGACTATCCTGTAGGTAATCAACATGACCATTGTGGCGGATGGCAGTGTGACCGCACCCCGGTCCATGTGTGTGCTCTGTATGTGTATGAGTGTTTGTGCATTTCATGTGTCACCCCTTGGCTATGGGAAAATTCAAATCTAATAGTGTATTCAACTACCGCTATCGTTGTTAAGAGGCGCTTTATATTCTGACGACGTTTTTATCCACGAAAAGAAATGTACATACTTTTTAAATATTTATCAAACCATGGTACCTTTTAGTTTTACAAATAATGCGACACTTGGTGTTGATGATTTATTTGTGCCTCATAAGGCTCACCATTGTTTCAATAGCTTGCGCGCCGTGTCGTTGGAAAGCGAAGCATTGGTAGTTTGTTTGGCATGTCATACTTGGGGTTGGTATAACAAACGTAAAAGGCAACATGTAGTAACCAGTTACTACATGCGGATACTACATACGGTTACTAAGATGTCGCGTGAGGTGGCCGAGAAGGGTGACACAGCCTATGTGTGTGATGCAATTGTTAGAGAGCGTCGCTACCCACAAAGTGCCGCTAGGGCTTCAGAGCTGTTTTCTTGACCTTGCATTTTTGCAAGCTCCCACGGGCGCACGCATTGCGCTAGTTTTTTGCACCATTGATAGCCGGCCGAACCCATACACCCATGCACATCTTGATCTGAGCCTACTACCGCCGGCGCATCATTGG
>Ga0209119_1000274_pt1 | contig 51732 bp, 34 predicted proteins | sample COG_03_FD_184747 | JGI IMG/M metagenome (GOLD analysis project Ga0209119, IMG submission 184747) | Pelagic Microbial community sample from North Sea - COGITO 998_met_03 (SPAdes) (version 2) | ecosystem: Environmental > Aquatic > Marine > Neritic zone/Coastal water | place: Helgoland, sampling...
TACCGCTTTAACAGCAACTATTGCTATAGATGCATCAGCGGTAGACACAGCAACAGCTGGGTCTTACTCTGTAACTTATGATGTAAGTGATGCTGCAGGAAATCCAGCTACACAAGTTACGCGAACAATAACTGTTGAAGATGGACAAACTTCTAGTGGTTTTGTTGAAAACCCTAGCTTTGAAGATGGCTCAGCTGCAGCTATGGTTAAAGATGTTGCGCTTAATAATTGGAAATTAGGTGGGGGAAGTGGTAGTGCCGAAGGAGTTTCAGCAAGCATACAAACAACGAATGTTCATCCCGGAGATGGTACTAATGCTCTAGAAGTTACTTCAGTGAATACTGGTGGCGAATGGAATATAAGACTTATAAACACAACATATCCATTTGCTGGAGATAACTCAACTCCTATTGAGGTAACAGTTAGATTTTGGGCAAAAACAACTGATGCTGCTCCAGGGAGTGCGAATGCAAATGGAGATATGAGATTATTAGTAAAGGATACTGGTATAGGAAATCTTGGGGATCAAACAGATCGTGTTCTTCTTACTACTGGCGCTTGGGCTTATATAACTAAAACTTTTACATTTGATGCAGCAGCAGATTATAATCTTTCTCTGTTCCTTGAATTTGGGAAAGTGGATGGGGTTACACAAATAGACGGTATAACAACATCTGTTACTGGTGGTGCTACTTTAGCCTCAGACAGCATTACCTGGAATGGGAGCACAGATAAGGACTGGAATACTACTACAAACTGGACTCCAGAAAGAGTGCCAACTGCAACTGAAGAAGCTATTATACCCGCAGGTTTAACAAATTACCCTACAATTTCAAGTGGAGCAATTACTGTAGCAGCTATAGATATTAAATCTGGTGCAGCTTTTGTAGCAAATGGTACTGCTACAGTTACTGGTGCGGCAACTTACAGTAGAAACCTTACACACACTGCTGGTAATACAAATGGTTGGTATTTGGTTGCTTCTCCTTTAGTTGGCGAAACTTTGGATGATACTTGGGTAAATGCAAATTCATTAGCTATAGGTAGTGGTTCTAATAGAGGTTTAGCAACTTATACTGAAAGTGATAATACTTGGGATTATTTTCTAACAGAAGAAAGCGGACCTTTTACTCCAGGAACAGGTTACTCTGTAAAAAGAAGTGCAACAGGTGACGTATCTTTTACAGGAACAATTAACACTGCTGATACTAACGTAGAACTTGTAAGAACTAATAATGGTTATAATTTAGTAGCGAACCCATATACATCATATATAAATAGTAAAATATTTTTAGACAATAATACTGTTGTTTCTGATAATAAAAATATTTTTATATGGAACAATGGAACATCATCGTATGATACTAAAACTTCTGCACTAGCATTTAAAGTTGCACCAGGGCAAGCTTTCTTTGTAAGGTCTGATGAAGGAGGAGGTACTTTCAACTTTACAGAAAGTAATCAAAGTGATAATTCTGGTACTGATACATTTCAAAGAACAGCTGCTACTTTCCCAGAAATTGAATTATCTGTAGCAGATGAAAGTACACATAGGTACATAAAATTATACTTTAATGATGCTGCTACTAAAGGTTTTGATAATGGCTATGATGGTGAGTTGTTTGGAGGTGTTGCTAATAGTTTTGAAATCTATTCTCATTTATTAGAAGATAATCAAGGTGAAAAATATCAAATACAATCTTTACCTAGTTCAGATTTAGCATCTATGGTTATACCTGTTGGTCTTAAAGCTGCAAGTGGAAAAGAACTTGCTTTTTCTGTGAAAAAATTAAATTTACCAACAGATATTAACGTTTATTTAGAAGATCGAGTTACTAATACGTTTACTCTTTTTGACGAAACAAACAGTGTTTATAACATTACTTTATTTAGTGCTATTGATGGAATTGGTCGTTTTTATTTACACACTTCTAATAGCGTACTTTCTACTAGTGATGTAAATTTAAATAGCGTTAGTATTTTTAAAATTAATAATTCTAATTTAAGAGTAGTTGGTTTATCACAAGGAAAAGCTTCAATTTCTTTATACAATATTCTTGGTAAACAAATGATGATGACAACTTTTGATGCTATCAATTCTAATGATATTTCGTTACCCAAATTAGCTGCTGGTGTTTATATTGTTCAGTTAACAACAGAAGCTGGTAAATTAAACAAGAAAATTATTTTAAAATAATAAATAAATTATAATACAAAATATCATGAAGAAACAATTAAAAGATGCACAAGAAAAAACACAAGAAATTTCTCGTAAAGATGCTTTAAAAAAGATTAAATCTTACAGTAAGTATGCGGCTTTAACTGCACTTGGCACCTATTTAATTTTAAATCCACAAAAAGCGCAAGCGCAAAGCCCGACTGATCCAGGAACCGGGTTTTAAAAAATAATTTAAACGTCTCGATTTATTTCGAGACGTTTTTTTGTTTTAAAACTATACAGATAGTTTAATATAACTTTTTATAAAAACACAAAACTACCCATAAATATCATTTAATCTAAAAATGACTTATTTATAAATTTGTTATACAAAATGATACATCAGAACCCTTTTTACACTCTTAATGAATAGAAATTTGTAATCAAATAAATAAAATATATAAAATGAGTAATAAAATAACCATACCAATAGTAAGAAAAGAGTTGTTATTTCCTTTTATCATTATTACATCCTTATTTGCTCTTTGGGGAATTGCCAACGACTTAACAAACCCAATGGTTTCTGCCTTTAAGAAAGTAATGCCTGAACTTTCAAATGTTCAAGCTTCTTTAGTTCAATTTGCCTTTTATTTTGGATATTTTTTTATGGCTTTGCCTGCTGCATTGTTTATAAAAAAGTACAGTTATAAATCTGGAATAATACTTGGGTTAAGTTTGTATGCAATTGGAGCCTTTTTATTTTACCCAGCTGCTGAAAACGAACAATTTAATTATTTTCTAATCTCATTGTGGATTATTACTTGCGGTTTAGCATTTTTAGAAACAACTTCTAATCCTTTAATTCTTTCAATGGGAGATAAAGAAACCGCTACACAACGTTTAAACTTAGCTCAGGCCTTTAACCCTATTGGTTCATTAACAGGAATGATTATTGCTCAAGTATTCGTAATCGAAGCCTTACGTTCAGATGACTTTACTAATGAAGCATACAAAGCGCTAACTTCGAAAGAATTGGCTGCTATTAGAGAAAATGATTTAGAAATCATCAGCATTCCATATATCGCTTTAGGGGTATTGGTATTAATAATAATGGGAATTATCATTTTCACAAAAATGCCAAAGACCTCTGAAAAAGACAAGATGTCTTTGTCTGAATCTTTTCATAAATTATTTGCTAATAAAAATTATAAGCAAGGTGTAATTGCTCAAGCATTCTATGTTGGTGCACAAATTATGTGTTGGACATATGTTTACCAATATGTAGATAATATTAACGATACACTAGGATTAGAGTTAACTGCAACATATTTTAATGTGACTGCAATGATTATTTTCTTAACAGGAAGATGGATTGGAACTGCATTAATGAAAACAGTCAACCCTTCAAAAATGTTACTCTTATTCGGTATTGGTGGAGTGCTATTTTGTGGGGGTGCTATTTTAGGTGGTGGCGTTATCGGGTTGTACTCCTTAGTTGGTGTTTCCTTTTTCATGTCTATAATGTTTCCAACCATTTATGGCATTGCCTTAAAAGATATGGGTGATGAAGCAAAAATTGGTTCTGCGGGATTGGTAATGGCTATTGTTGGAGGTGCCTTAATGCCAATTGCACAAGGTTGGATTCTTGATTGGGGTGGTTCTGGTTTTTCAGATATTAAAATATTAGGATTTATTCCTGAAGTAAATTTCTCATTCATTTTACCATTAATCTGTTTGAGTGTAGTTGCTTATTATGGATATAATACACTTAAATCACCTCAGAAATAAACAATTCATTATTAAATTTTAAAAATCTAAATTATGTTAAAAGGAATATCCCCATTAATTAGTCCAGAGCTTTTAAAAGTTTTAGCAGAAATGGGACATGGTGACGAAATAATATTTGCAGACGCTCATTTCCCTGCATATTCATTCAATAAAAAAATTCTTCGTGCGGATGGTGTGCGTATTTCCGATTTACTTTCTAGCATATTGCCACTATTTGTTTTAGACGAATATGTTCCGCATCCAATTGTTATGATGGCAGCTGTAGAAGGAGATTTACTAGACCCTAATGTTGAAAAAAGTTATTTAGAAAGCATCAATTCTATTTATCCAGATACTCCAAAAATAGAACGAATAGATCGATTTGATTTTTATGAACGTGCAAAAGGTGCTTTTGCAGTTCTTATCACAGGAGAGACTGTCAAGTACGGGAATATTTTAATCAAAAAGGGAGTAACTCCAATAAACTAAATAAAAAGATCTTACAGTTCGTTGAAACAAAACTAATGAAAGAACAAATTAAAAAGATTGACCCTAAGTTAGCTCCTACGAAAGCCCTACACAAAGGAGCCAAAATTCCTACAATTGGTTTAGTTATTTTCGGTTCAAATAGTGTTTTTATGAAGCCCTTATATATATGTATATATATTATTAGCATGTGTTGCATACATTCGTTCAATGCTCAAGACTACCATATATCGATTGATGGATATGATCATAATGTTGGTAACAAAGAATACCCTTTCAGAACGATATCAAAAGCAGCATCAATTGCACTTCCCGGAGATGTTATTACAGTGCACGAAGGAACCTACAGAGAATGGGTAAATCCAAGTCACGGAGGTCTTAATGATCAAAATCGAATTATCTATCAAGCTGCTGAAGGTGAAGAAGTATGGATTAAAGGTTCTGAAATTGTTAAAGGTTGGGAATTGTATGAAGGTAACGTTTGGGTGGTTAGTCTTAAAAACGAAATGTTTGCCAATTTTAACCCTTACAAAGAAATCTTGAAAGGAGATTGGTTAATGAATACCTATGGTAGAGATCACCACCTCGGAGAAGTTTACATTAATGGAGAAGCACTTTATGAAATTGATAATTTGAAAGAAGTCTTATCAGAAACACCCTTAAAAAGAGCTGTTAATTCTGAGGCTTCAAAATACAAATGGGTGTGTAAAGTAGGTGAAAAAACAACAATGCTCTATGCCAATTTTAATGGACTTGATCCAAATGAGCAAGTTGTGGAGATTAATGTTCGACCTGCTGTATTTTTCCCAAAGCGAACCGGCATAAATTATATCACTGTTCGTGGGTTTAACATGGCACATGCCGCCACTCAATGGGCACCTCCGACAGCAAATCAAGAAGGACTCATTGGTCCTAATTGGAGTAAAGGTTGGATTATAGAAAATAATTTAATATCAGACTCTAAATGTACCGGAATAAGCCTTGGAAAGGAGTCGAGTACTGGACAAAATGAATGGACAAATTTAAAAGTAAAACATGGGACTCAGCGTCAGCGTGAAGTTGTTTTTGATGCGCTTACTAAAGGATGGTCAAAAGAAACAATAGGCTCACATATTGTTCGAAACAATACTATAAAAAATTGTGAGCAAGCAGGTATATGCGGGCATTTAGGAGCCATTTTTAGTAAAATATATAACAACCATATTTACAATATCCACACCAAACAACAATTTTTTGGATACGAGACAGGTGGCATAAAACTACATGCCGCTATTGATACTTCAATTGAAGGAAATTTAATTCACAATAATTATCGTGGGCTTTGGTTAGATTGGCAATCACAGGGTACTCAAGTTTCTAAAAATATTTTTTATAACAATATAAAAGAGGATTTTTTTAATGAGGTAAATCATGGCCCCATGGTTGTGGATAATAATATTTTACTTTCTAAAAATTCAATTATCAATGTATCTCAAGGCACAGCCTATCTCCATAATCTTGTTGGAGGAAACATCCTAATGCGATTGGCACCAAACCGTTTTACACCTTACCACTTCCCCCATTCAACAGCAGTTGCTGGCTTAATGGGGATCAATCATGGCGACGACCGATTTTACAATAATATTTTCAGTTCCAGTACCCCTTCGAAGAATAAGCATTTATTTACGGGTCTTAACGCTTTTGACGGGTTTCCACTTTCTGATGACGCTTGGTATCAAGACAAGAAAAGGGCAGATGATTTTGCAGCACTTCAATTGCCTGTTTATATCGCCTCCAATCTTTATTATAATATAGCTTTGCCTTTTGAAAGAGAAGAAAATAATATCGTGGACGCTACTCACAACCCAACAGCATCTATTGAGCAGCTAGGGAAGAAATTTTTTTTAAAGATCAATATTAATAAGAGTTATAAAAAATTAGAAACTAAGCTCATTACAACCGCTATTTTAGGAAGTGCTTTTCAAACAGAAACTCCATTTGAAAATATGGACGGTTCAAAAATGATTTTTAACACTGATTTTTTAAATAATCTCCGCTCTTCAAAATCACCTAAAGCAGGGCCTTTTGAACTGTTGACCATTGGAGAAAATAAAGTTGAAGTTTTTGATTTAAAAAATATCAAATATTAATTAAAGTGAAGTAGAAAATAAAAATATTATAATTAATACTGTTTTATTTGGACTAATATCAGTTCTATTAGGTATGTCTTTAAGGCTGAAAATGAGTGGTTTTATTCAGGCCCGAAAAAATAGAGCGAATCAACCCTAGATCAAACTCTCAATAGATTAGACGTTTTTACCTTTCAAAACAATTATAACTAATGAAAACTCTCATGCTAATTATGTTTGTTACATTTGCAAAAGTTTTCTTAATCTAAAACAATTACCCATTATGAAAAATTTAATTATTGTTGGGCATCCGGATATTAATTCTTTTTGCTATAATGGAATCTTCAAAATAATTACTCAAGAGTTATCAAAAAACAATGAAGAAATTGAGATTATAGATTTATATAGAGATGACTTTACAAGGCCCAGAGCAAAAATAATCAAAAAGTATCAGGACTTAGTAACTTGGTCAGAAAGAATGTATTTCATTTCTCCTGTTTGGTGGTTTAGATTAACTCCTAGAATGGAAATATTTTTTGATGAAGTTTTTGTGCCTGGATTTGCATACCAGTTTGTTAATATCACTAAGCTTTATGCATACCCTAAACCATTTTTAAACAATAAAATAGTTAGAACTTATGTAACTCATGGAGCGCCAGCGTTACCAGTATTAACTTTGTATCTTAATTCTGTAAAACTAAGGTTGGTCATGGGTGTATATACTTTTGTGTTTGGGTGGAGGCTCTCATTGTTTACAAAAACAAAGCAATTTTGGTCGGTCCCCTTTGTGTCCGATAAAAAGAGAACTAAATATCTCAAATCAGTAGAAAAAGACATCAAAACAGATCTTAAATAATGGTAATAAATAGCCTACTCCAAAGCAATTTATTTTTCATCAAAGAGCATCTTGGGGTGTTTAAAATTAACTTTATAAAATTATTTAAACATGTATAAATTTAACACAAATGATTTTCTAGTAAGAATACCTTTATTCATAATATTCTTCTGGTTTGGATTATTGAAAGTTATCAATATGTCTCCTGCTACTGAGCTTGTAACTGAAACAGTTTTTTGGATGCCGTTCTTTCAGGCCTCAACATGGGCAATCATTATTGGATATTGGGAAATAGCCATAGGGCTGTGTTTTTTAAACAAAAAAACAACTTTAATTGCTATGGTATTGTTGATTTTACAAATGTCGGGAACTTTTCTCCCTTTAGTGATTTTGCCAGAAATAACTTTTCAAAATTCAAACCCCTTACTTCCTACTTTGGAAGGTCAGTATATAATAAAAAATATAATTATAATAACTGCGGCATTAATAATAGGAAGAAAATATTTGACTTTGAACAAGAAAAATATTTAAGCCGCAGAAGACAGCTGCCTCAATGATTGCCTTTGGAGCCAATGTCAACATTGGTGACCAACTCTACCCCACTGGAGCTATTGATCAAGAAACGTATAAAAAGATTGGTCGTGCCTTTGCTTATATTAAAAGTATCGAAGACTATGGACCCGATGGAAAACAAGTTGCTAAAACTGGTTTGTGGATGACTTTTGACAACCATACAGAGCAAGCTGCTAGTCTATTACTGCTGGATGCCCAAACAAATTATGTTGTAGTAAACCCATAGTTAAAAAGGAAGAAAGCAAGACACCCCCGCCCCCATATAGGGTAGATTTCTTGTAACTAGGGAAAAATTTTAGTTCTTGGTGAAGGGGCTTTAAAAAGAAATCGTTCTGGTTTTGCACTTGATGTTGGAGGTACTTTGCTTGGAAACGCAAACTACGATGTAGATTATACTTTAGTTACTGAAACACTCTCTAAAAATGTGATACGTTCTCCATTATTAAATTACCAACCGGCTATAAAAATTAAACCCGATGCAGATCTAGCTGTTCTAGCTAGCATTCGAGAGCTTTATTTTAGTCGTACAAAGGCCCAACACATCTCATCAAAACACACTATATGGACAAGCAAATGCTAATCATCCTGCCATTTACAAACATGATAATAATATAATTGTCACCCATCCATTAGATAAAATGTATCAGAAATATGGAGCCTTTATAAGCAATCAATTTTAATGATTTTACTACGTTAAAACTTGATGAAAAAATTTTAATTTAATTGATATTGAATAGTTAAAAAAAATTTATATTATTTAATCTCACTTCTTTTAGAAATAATAGTAGCTGTAATTTCATCAAAAACTTCTTCAGAAAGCTTCCCTTCACCCCAACCTTCAATTAAATTTTCCATTTGCTCTTGTTTCGTTGAACCAACAACAACTCTGTCTACTTCTTTTATTGAAAAAACATATCTTAATGCAAGTCTAGACAAAGGAATATCGTATTTTTTAACAATATTATTTACTTTTAAAGCAATATCAACATCTAAATTACTAATCCATTCATTGTTAGGCATTTCGTTAGCGTACGTTTCTAACCTTCTTCCTAAAAGGCCCATGTACAGGGCTGAAGCTGCATAATAAGCAATATTTTCTTTTGTAATTCATACCTCTTAAATGTAATTGAAATATTATGAAATTAATAGTTCATAATATTTCAATTCATTCAGTAAATGTGTTTATTCCGATAATAATGATCTGTCTAAGTTTACGTAACCACCATCAACAGTTATAAATTGACCTGTTGTATGAGATGATTTATTTGAAATAGTAAACAAACATTGATCTGCAATTTCTGCAGGAGTTGTCATTCTATTTTCTAATGGAATTTTCTTAATAATTGATTTTAATTTTTCTTCCCCATTTTCTAATGTCTTAATCCAAGCACCATATGCAGGTGTCCAACTTTCGGCAATAATAATTGCGTTAGAACGAATATTGAATTTGATTAAATCTACAGCCCATTCTCTCGTTAAACCTAAAACACCACCCTTAGAAGCTGCGTAGCCAGAAGTACCTCCTTGTCCTGTTAAGCCTACTTTAGAACCTATATTTAAAATATTTCCTTTCGATTCTTTCAATAGAGGTAGAGCATGCTTAACTACTAAAAAGTAACTCACCATATTTAGTTTTAAAGACCACATAAAATCTTCGTATGAGGCATCTAAACCAACACCATCATTAACTCCCACGTTGTTAATTACGGCATCAATTCTTCCATATTTTTTTGAAATTGTTTGAACAGCAGTTTCTACTTCTTCTGGTTTTGTTACATCTGCTTTGCAAAATAAAGCATCAATACCTTTTTTTTGTAGTTCTTCAACGTAAGCAAAGCCTCTATCGTTTCTATCTATCACTGCAGGTATTGCACCTTCTTCAGCTAACTTTTGTAGAATAGTTTCACCTATACTTCCTTTTAATCCAGCAGCGCCAGTTATGACTACTACCTTTCCTTTTAAACCTAAGTCCATAGTGTGTTTTTATAAGTTGTAAAATTCTATCGCATTATTTCCCATAATTGAATTTTGCTCAATTTGCGAAAGTTGTGAAATAAAATCTGTTGTTAATTTTTTAATTTTACTGTAATTCCCTGCGACTAAACATACCGGCCAATCTGACCCAAATAATATTCTTTTACTCCCAAAGGCCTCTAAAGCGGTATCCATATATGGATGAATTTGTTCCGGAGTCCATGTGTTAAAGTCAGCTTCGGTTACCATTCCAGACATTTTACAAGAAACATTTTCATGTTTTCCTATTGCTGTCACCATAGTTGCCCATCCTTCAAAATATCCATCTTTGATATAAGGTTTGGCAATATGATCAATCACAAACTTTTGATGTGGGAATTTTTTTACAAATTCTAATACAGACCCTAATTGATGTGGAAACACTAAAATATCGTACGTGAAGTTATGTTTTTCTAGGAGAGAAATTCCTCTAGAGAAATTTGGACGTAACAAAAAATTATGATCCGCTTCTCCTTGAACAACATGTCTAAAACCTTTTACAATTTTATCCGTACTGTATTTTTCTAAAACGTTTTCAATGTTTTCTGCTCGTAAATCTACCCAACCAACAATTCCTTTAATAAAATTGTTGATAGAAGCTAAATCAATTAAAAAATCGGTCTCTTCTAGGGTTTGATCTGCCTGCACTGCAACACAGCCATCAATGCTGTTCTCTTGATATACTTTTGCTAAATCAGAAGGTAAAAAATTTTTACGAATTACAGACATATCGTCGTCAATCCAACTGTGTTTCACAGGTTCGTATTTCCAAAAATGTTGGTGCGAATCTATAACCATATCTAGCTAATACTATTTTACAAAAGCTTGTAATGTTGCTTTCATTCCGTTAATAATTATACTCTCTAAGTTATTTGTTACGATTTCTTCTAAACCTTCAAATTGCGATAAATCTGTTCCCCATAAATCAGTATTCTTCAATGTTGCTTTTACTACGGATGCAGTATCTCCTTTAGCCCATTGTGTTACAAAGAAATCTAAGGCAGATTGATCGTCTTTTACGGTAAACCTTTCTTCTCCTCTTTCTCCTCTATAAAAAGCAATTAATGCCGCTAATGAGAATAATAAATGTTCTGGATTCTTGTTTTTTCTTTTGATATATTCTAGAACAGAAGGCAATACACGTGTCTTATATTTAGAAGTTGAGTTTAAAGAAATACTCATTAAAGCGTGCTCTAAATAAGGGTTTCTAAATCGATCTAAAACATCATTAGAAAATTGCTCTAATTCTTCTTTCGATAAATCTAAAGTCGGACAGATTTCATTAAAAATAGCATCCTTTAAAAATTTACCAACAACCTCATCTTCTAAAGATTCACGTACTTTATCAATTCCGTATAAATAACCTACTGGAACTAAACTTGTGTGTGCACCGTTTAAGATTCTTACTTTACGTGTTCTATAGGGTTCTTGGTTGTCTGTAAATACTACATTTAACCCACAGGTTTCTGCAGGAATTTCTTCTTTTACAGATGCAGGTCCTTCTATTACCCATAAATGGAATTGTTCACCTTCTACAACTAAATTGTCTTTATATCCTAATTCTTCAGTAATTGCATTCATTTTATCTCTTGGATATCCAGGTACAATTCGATCTACTAATGTATTACAGAAAATATTGTCTTCATCAATCCATTCTACAAATTCAGCTCCAAGTTTCCAATCATCTGCATAGTGTAAAATGATTCTTTTTAGGTTTTCTCCGTTATTATCAATTAATTCACAAGGAATTAAGATCAATCCTTTATCTGAAGCACCTCCAAATATTTGAAATCTTTTGTATAATAATGCTGTTAATTTCCCTGGAAAACTACTTTGTGGAGCATCTTCTAATTGATCATCTGCATTATATGCAATACCAGCTTCTGTGGTATTTGAAATCATGAATCTTAAATCAGGATTTTCTGCAACTGCTAAATAATTTGTATGATTCTCATAAGGATTGATTCCTCTTTGAATACAATCAATGATTTCATGCTCGCTAATTGCTTTTCCGTTTTTAATTCCGTTTAAATATAATGTGTACAATCCATCTTGATCATCTAACATTTTAATTAAACCTTGGTTTATTGGCTGAACAGCCACAACACCAGCATCAAAATTGGCTTGTTTGTTCATTTCATGAATCATCCAATTTGCAAAGGCTCTTAAAAAATTACCTTCTCCGAATTGTATAATTCGTTCTGTGTATGTGTTTGCTTTTACTGAACTTCTATTTAAATTTTTCATTTTTATTTTTTATAATGAAACTCCTCTTTTCCAAGGAATAAAATCGTTATTTCCATGTAAAACTGCTTTCGATGGTGTTTCTCCACTTGCAACTCTAATGATATGGTCTAGAATTTTTTCACCCATAGACTCAATTGTATCTTCTCCCGTAATTACAGTCCCTGCATTGATATCAATTATATCATTCATACGTTCGAATAAATTGGTATTACTAGACATTTTTAAAACAGGTGCAACAGGGTTTCCTGTTGGTGTTCCTAAACCTGTAGTAAAAACTACAACATTACAACCAGAGCCTACTAAACCTGTAGTAGATTCTACGTCGTTTCCTGGTGTGCATAATAAATTTAATCCCGGTTTTGTAACTTGTTCTGTATAATCTAACACTTTTACAACAGGCGATGTTCCTCCTTTTTTTGCTGCACCAGCAGATTTCATAGCATCTGTAATTAAACCGTCTTTAATGTTTCCTGGTGATGGATTATTTTCAAACCCAGAACCTACAGCAACTGCTGATGCCGAATAAGCTCTCATTAAATCGTAGAATTTTTTTGAATCTTCTGCCGTTTCACATCTGTTAATAAGTTCTTGTTCTACGCCATTTAATTCTGGAAATTCAGATAAAACCGCACTTCCACCTAAAGCAACTAATAAATCGGAAGCATATCCTAAAGCAGGATTTGCAGAAATCCCTGAAAATCCGTCAGAACCACCACATTCTAAACCTAAAACTAGGTTGCTTAATGGAGCTGGTTTACGTTCAATTTTATTAGCATCAACCAAACCTAAAAAAGTATGCTTTACAGCCTCTTCTATTAAATGTCTTTCGCTGGCACTTTGCTGTTGTTCTAAATAATAAACTGGTTTTTTGTTATTTGGTGCAATAGCATCTATAGCGTCTTGCAACATGCTAATTTGTGCATTTTGGCATCCTAAACTAAAAATAGTAGCACCTGCAACATTTTGGTTTGCAATGTAACCCGCTAATAATTTAACTAAAACTTCAGAATCTTGACGAATTCCGCCACAACCTCCATCATGTTTTAGAAATTTAATTCCATCTACATTAGAAAACAATCTGTTTTTAGATAACTCTTCTTTTGTAGAGATAATAGGGGTGTTAAAAATTGCTTCCTTTGTAGCACCAGATTTATATTGCTCAATTAAAGCATCTGTATCTACAGCAAAGTCTTTTTTAGTTTCATACCCTAATTTCTCGGTAAGTGCACCTTCTAAAACATCAACATTTCTATTTTCACAGAAAGTTAACGGAATCACTAACCAATAATTTGCAGTTCCTACTTTACCGTCTTCTCTATGGTATCCTTCAAATGTTCTTCCAACAAAGTTGGATGCATCTGGTGCTGACCATGTAAATTTTTCTTTAGAATCTTGAAACTCTGCAGATGCATGTTTTACATTCTCTATGGTAATTGCACAACCTTCTAAAATTGGTTGCATTGCTTTACCTACTAAAACACCATACATGTATATTTCATCTCCAATATTAAAATCGTATAATGAATACTTATGCTTTTGTTTGATGTTTTCTTTTAAAACCACTTGTTTTCCTGTAACTTGTGTTACTAAACCTTTTTCTAAAGGCCTAATGGCAACAATAATGTTGTCTTTTGGATCTATTTGAACGTAATTTTTAGACATCTTTTCTTTTCTTAATTGAAACTTACCGTTGCTTTTATAACACCTGTTTTTGGGTCTAACCAACTATCAAAATTCTCTATCATTTCTGTAAAATCTACAGAATGTGTAATAAAAGATTCTGTTGGAAATTGATTTAAAACACGAATAACATGCTCAAAATCTTCTATAGTTGCATTTCTACTGCACATCAACGTCATTTCTTTTGCGTGTATTTTTGGATGTGAGTATGTTAATTCTCCTTTAGATAAACCTACTAAAACAAAACGTCCTCCATGTGACATATAATCAGGACAAGCTTCTAAAGCATATTTATTTCCTGATGCATCAAAAACAGTATTACATAAATCGCCATTGGTGATTTTTGAAACTTCTTCTACCGCTTCTGCTCCTGCTTTTACAATATAATCTACACCTATTTTTTCTTTGGCATATGTTAAACGATCTTGGTTCATGTCAATAGCAATCACTTTTGCACCTGCTATTTGCGCCAATTTCATAATTCCAATTCCAATAGGTCCAGCTCCTACAACCGCCACAATTTCACCTTTTTGAATTGCTGCTCTTCTTACTGCATGCGCACCAATTGCTAAAGGTTCTACAATTGCCATTTCATTATCTGAAAGGTTGTTTGCTTTTAGTAAAATATTTGCAGGAACGGTAATTTGTTCTTGCATTCCTCCATCTCCATGAACACCTAATACAGTGATGTTTGGACAACAGTTTGGTTTTCCATTTCTAGAAGCAACACTATTTGGATCACTTATATAAGGCATTACCACTACTTTATCTCCGGCTTTAATTCCTCTATCATTTTCTCCAATTTCTAAAACTTCAGAGGCCAATTCATGCCCTAAAATTCTTGGGTATGTAAAAAATGCTTGGTTACCTGCATAAGCATGTAAATCTGTACCGCAAATACCAACTTTGTTAATTTGAAGTAATGCTTCTCCTTCTTTTCTTATTGGAGCTTCTTTTTCTTTTAGAATAAATTCTCCTGGTTTTTCACAAACTATATACTTCATCTTTATGATTTTTAGTGATTAAATTTTTAATTTTATTTAGTGCAAACGTTTGCGCAATTCATAAAAAAAATAGTTTTTTAAACGAACCTTTTATATGAAATAATAATGCTATTTATTAACCGAGTCTGAAATCCATTTTTTTGAAAAACATTAATTATTATAAAAAACAAACTATATTTGTGCAATGCTTTGCGCAAATATAAAAAAAAAATGAAAGCCCCGAAGAAAACTAGTATAAAAGATATTGCAAATGTTTTAGGAGTTTCTCCTTCAACTGTTTCTAGAGCTTTAAATAATAATTCAAGAATTAGTGATAAGACAAGGGTTGCTGTGCAGCAAATTGCTAAAAGATTAGGATATCAACCTAATCAATTAGCAAATGCATTAAGAAGTGGTAAGAGTTACTTGGTTGGGGTTATAATTCCTAGAAACAATAGTGCTTTTTTTTCTTCAATTGTAGAAAACATTGAGAAAGTTCTTAATAAAGAAGGGTATAATATTATTATTGCGCTATCCTATGAGTCTTATGAGAAAGAGTGTAATAATATTGACTCGTTATTATTTACTCAAGTAGATGGTATTATTGCTTCTATAGCGAATGAAACGATGGAGTTAGATTATTATAGAAAAATAAAAGAGAAAGGAATACCGTTGATTTTATTTGATAGAGGTGGAGATGATTTAGAGGTTAATTATATTGGCATTAATGATTATAATTGCAGCCATATTATTGTCGAGCATTTAGTGGAACAAGGGTGTAAAAAAATAGCACATATTTCAGGCTTTAAGCATAAACGAATATATAAAAATCGCATGATGGGTTATAGAGATGCGCTGCAAAAAAATAATTTACAATTAAATGAAAGATTAATTATTGAAAGTAATCTTAGAATAGAAGACGGAAGAAGAATTATGGAACAATTTCTCGAGCTTCCTGAAAGACCGGATGCCGTATATGCAGCCGGTGATTTTGCTGCCTTAGGAGCCTTACAGGTTTTGTTAGAGCGAAACATAAAAGTACCAGAAGAAATAGCTTTAGTGGGTTTTTCTAACGAGCCTTTTACTTCCTATGTAAATCCTTCAATTTCTACAATTAATCAGCACAGTGCACAAATTGGAAAAAAAGCAGCTGAAATATTTTTAAAAAGAATTAAAAATCCGTCTAGAGAAGAAGGGTTAACTAAAATAATTATTGATGCTGAATTAATTGTGCGAAAGTCTTCAGATAGATCTAACTCGCTTCCAAGCTAATTTTAAACCACAAATAATTTGGATAATCGGTATTTTCAATACCGTTTATTTTTGGCTTATTAAAAGTTTCTTTAAAAAGTGGAAGAATCTTAATCATTTAAAATTTATAGTAAAGAGATGTTACATTTATGTTATTTTTTGTAGGAAATACATAGAGAGTAATATGTTTTAAGATTTAAATTTACATCAAATTATATTTTATGAAGATTAAAAGTTTATTACTAGTAGGATTATTTTGGACTAATTTAAGTATTGCTCAAAAAACATACGAACCAACGTGGAAATCTATAGACACAAGAGAAACACCAGAATGGTTTTCAAATGCAAAATTTGGAATTTTTATTCATTGGGGGTTGTATTCTGTGCCTGGATATACAAATAAAGGAACTTATGCAGAATGGTATTGGAATGCTTTAAATGAAGATCCAAATACGGATAATGTGAAGAGAAGAGAGCGACATGAGGCAATCACAAAATTCCATAATAAAAATTATGGGGTAAATTATGATTATGCTGAATTTAGAGACGGTTTTAAGGCGGAGTTATTTAATCCAAAAGAATGGGCTAATATATTCAAAAGATCAGGTGCAAAGTATGTTGTGTTAACATCAAAACATCACGATGGTTATTGTTTATGGCCTAATAAGGAAGCTTCAGAAAGCTACAATATGCCTTGGAATTCTAAAGATTCTGGTCCCAAAAGAGATTTGGTAGGTGACTTAACAACTGCGGTAAAAGAAGAGGGAATTAAAATGGGATTGTATTATTCTATTTGGGATTGGTACAATCCATATTGGACGAAAAAACAACAAAAAATTATGAGTTCAGGAAGTCTATCTGTTGACACTGCTGCTAAAGGAGGTAAAAAATCTAAATTTTCACAAGAAGATGTTGCAGCAGCCGAAGCAGGATTAGATAAATATGTACATGAAGTAATGTATCCTCAGGTAAAGCAATTAATGAAGGAGTATGAACCAGCATTGTTGTTTTCAGATGGTGATTGGTGGATGGATTATAAAAAATGGCAAACATTACCTTTGCTAACTTGGGCTTTAAATAATGCTCCTAACAAAGACGAATTAGTTTTAAATGACCGTTGGGGAAAAGTAAGAGGTAAACATGGAAGTTATTATACGACTGAATATGGTTCAGGTTTTTCAGATGGTTCAAAACCTTGGGAAGAAAACAGAGGTATTGGAATGTCTTTTGGAATTAATAGAATCGAAAATATTGATGACTACAGAACTGAGAAAGAACTAATTTTTATGTTAATGGATATTATTAGTAGAGGAGGAAACTTGCTGCTAAATATTGGGCCAAATCCTGACGGAACAATTCCTGTTATTATGCAACAAAGATTATTAGAAATTGGTAATTGGTTAAATATATATAGCGAAGGAATTTATGAAACACATCAATGGATAAAAGATGCACAATGGAGTGAAGGTAAAAGGCCTGTATTCAGTAAAAGTGATTTTCATTCAGGGTTTCCAATATATGAAATGACTATTAGTCCAAAGGAAGGGAATTCTGTAAAAGAGTTTTGGTTTACAAAAAAAGAATCTAACTTGTATGCATTTTCACCAGAATGGCCAAAGACCAAATCAATCTTTATTAAAGATGTAAAACCTACAAAAGAAACGAATATATCTTTAATGGGCTGTGACAAATCATTAAAGTATAAAGCAACTTCAGAGGGAATTATTATAGATATTTCTTCAATAGGAATAAGAGATTTAAAATCTCAGTTTGTATTCGGATTTAAGATATCCAATATTAAATAAAATTTATAAAAAAAAGAGTAGCAAATTAATTTGCTACTCTTTTTACCTTTCAAAAAATAAAAGAATAATTAGTATCTATTATGAATGATTTTTCAACACTTAAAAAGGTGGTTTTTTGGCCATTTTTTTAATTTCTATTGGGACACATTCACAACAGAAAGTTTATGTTTCTTCTAATGTGAATGACAAAAACAACTTAAAAACAATTCTTGAGGCTATTGATTCTTTAAACAATTGCGCCCAAGGCTGTGGATTTCATTTTTCGGCAGTGTATAATTTCACCCAGTCTTTATGGCCAAACTCTGGTGGTGAAATACCAAACTTTTTCAGGACACTTATACATATCGTTGGTAATTGTTTCAGATTACCCTTTGTGACTATCTTTATAACTAGCAATACTATAAGGTCCTAAGTGAAGAAAAATTCAAAAGTTTGATGATTGCTTTTGAAACAAAAACTAACAATAAATTCGACAAAACCTTTCTATAATATATATGCTATTCGATGTCATGTTTGAACACTTAAAAGGCTTTTCACACCCAATATGTTAGAATTAATGACCGCCTTTAAAGTCAAGGCTCAATCCATTTTCTTTTCTATTTAGTTACCATAGGAAACCCTTTAAATTTTATTGCTCTCTCTAGCCATGGGTCTCTAGTACAGCCAATTTTTTTAACTTCCTCTAAAGAAATGGCATTAATACCTAGCTTTATTGCTGGAGATTTTTTCTTAAAAGAAAAATTACCTTCTGACATATTTACAAATAACGGATCCGCCGCAATACTTTCAGTGTCACGCTTACCTTTTTGCTCTTCTAATATAAAATTTTCTGCTAACTTAATATTTGGATTATAATAGATATTTTTATTTAAATTTTCTGAAAACATATTTAGTCGTTGATGAAATACAGAATCTTTTTTTGAAAAATACACAATATTTTTCTGGTAAGATGATCTGATATCTGCAGTATTTCCTGCACTTCCTGTTAGAAGCATGGAATTGAACAATAAGTTGTTTTCAAAAAAATTAAGCCCTTTCAAACAAAGTCCTTGTGCCATTGGTTCTTTTGAACCGATACAAATATTTTCTGTTACCGTTACATTATGTGAATCGTCATCTGTTCTTATTAAAGCACCTTCTGGATGATTATAAGTAACATTTTTACGGATAATATTTCCATTGCCGTGTGCTGAAAGGTAAATAGCATTACCATCATGTAAACGCTTTAAACAATCATGAACTTCGTTGTATTCAATAATATTATTTCTGGCATGCATATAAGGTTCATAAGAAGACCATTCTGTAATACTTTCTAAGGATATTTCATCCCAACGAATTGCTCCGAGATTTTCGCGCCCACCTTTCGGAAAGCTCCATCTTGTATAAGGATATCCTTGTCCCATTTTTTTAAATATGGGGTCAAAGAAACGACGACGTACACCACTGATTAATAATCCTGAATATCCTTGATCATAAATATGATTACTTGATATTAGGTTACTTCCACTTTGCCAAATAAAAATCCCTGGTGAATGCCAAAATAGCGATCCTACATCTTTTAATTCGTTATTATATATCTTGTTTCTTTTATTCACGTCCTTTAATCCAGGACCATAACCACTAAATAATATGCCTGTACCTCCAAGATTATTAAAAGTAGAATTTTGTACTGTATTGTTCTGACTGAACAAATCAAAACGAACCCCATCACTTCCACTATTAATAAATGTACAATTATTCACGATGCAGTTTTGAGTTCCTCGGAAACGTAACAAACCATTAGATTTATCCCACATGTTCCAATCATGTTGAAGACCAATATCATCAACCGTCCATTTCTGACGGTCTGCGTAAGAAAATGTAATACCTTCAAACACAATTCCGTTTACAGGCTTGTCATTGAGTCCCTCAATACTCATATCTGATTCCCCTTCAATACGAATTAATTCGTCAAGACGGGGTGCAACTATATTTTCTCCAGGCTTACCTGATTTTGGCCAGTAATACAAGAGGCCTTTTTTTGAATTAAGTGCCCACTCTCCAGGAGTATCTAAATGATCAAGACTATTCTCTACAAAAAACTCACCACCCATTCTATAAGTGGCTTGAATTGCAAGTTTACCCTCCTTCTTGTTCATGTCCAAAGATTCGATAGGGAGGTAGTTTACAAGCCATTTACGTGTAGGCATTCCAAATAATTCGATATCTTCTAAATTATCCCAATTTTTAATGATACCATTATTACCAGGGTCCTCAAATCCAAACTCATACTTATACTTTAATTCTCCTGCATAATCTTTAACACTACTTTTATTAGAAATTATAATTTTTTTAGATTTCGCTCTAGATAATAATTTTGTGTTATCAAATAGACAATGAAAAAACTCATTGCCTTTTGCCCAAGGAACTTTCGCTACCCAAATATTTTCTTTTTGTAAATCGGTTTTCTCCCACCCCATTACATTTACTCCTCCACTTATTATTGGGTTACTGTTTTTAGCAGCTATATAACGTGTAACGCTCCCTTCAGGAGCTGAATCGGAAAGGTTTAAAATAAAGGTTTTCTCGAGTTCATAAGTACCATCATTTAAAATAACATCAATATTTCTCCTTTCTCCAGCCAATCGCAATTCACGTACCCTATCTCTTGCTTGCTCTAATGTTCCTAACGGATTTTCATGAGAACCATCTCCATCTCCCTTCGGGTCAACATGAACTAGAATCGAAGCTTGATCTCGCAATGCTGATGTTTTAGCGGAATCAACTACTTGAATATTACATGATATAAATACAAGGAAAAATCCAGCACTTAAAAAGTTTAAAATATTTACCCTCATATTCGTTATAAAATTAAATACGTTTCAAATCTGAATTAATTAAAATTAAGAAAATTTATTTTAATGAATGCCTTTAGAATCAAGGCTCAATCCTCTTTCTTTTCTCATAGTTACCCAAGATTTAATAACTTTAACACCCCAGTCAGGTTGATCTAATTGCACTTTATCACCACTTTTATTCATCCATTCTTGTAACAAGACTGTCATTTCTTCAACTTTGTTTTTATATTTTGGATCATTTGCTAAATTGTTCATTTCTAATGGATCTTTTTTTATCTCAAAAAGTTGAGTTGTTTTCTTACCTTCAGCAAGGTATTTGATAAGTTTCCAATTTTTAGTTCTAACTCCTCTTTGAAAATTTTTGTACAAAAAGTATAGAGATTCTCTAACTGTTGCTTTTGAATCTTTAAGAATTGGTAAAAGACTAAGGCCATCAATAGTTTCTGGTTTTTCAACTCCAACTATATCTGCAACTGTTGGAAAAATATCATTTAAATACACCAGACTTTCTGTACGTTCTCCTTTTTTGATCCCAGGACCCGAAATTACCAAAGGCACTCTTACACTATGGTCATACAGATTTTGCTTGCCCAATAATCCATGCTGTCCTGCTGCTAATCCGTTATCTGATGCAAAAATAATAATTGTGTTATCTGCATGCCCACTTTTCTCTAAAGCCTTTAATATTTTACCAATATTATCATCGACTTCAGAAATCATAGCGTAATAGGCTGCAATTTCTCCTTTGACAGCTTCTTCCGTTCTTGGAAATGGTAATAAGTTTTCATCTCTAATAATTAATTCCCCATTATCAAAAGGATGTTTCGGGAAGAAATTTTTAGGCAATGAAATATTAGATGTATTATACTTTTTTTGATACACTTCTGGCGCCATCCTAGGATCGTGAGGTGATGAAAATGCTACATAAGCGAAAAAGGGTTTTTCTTGCTTATAGTTTTCTAAAAAATCAACTGCAGATTCTCTAAATATCACACTTGAAAACTTGTCTTCATATTTGATTTTGCTTTTTGGATATTCTCCAGTCTCATCAAAATCATGTAAAGGGACTTTTAAATGATTACTCATTCCTCCCATAAAAATATTAGCACCAGTAGTGAATGATTTAGCAAACGCTTGTTGTCCATTATGCCACTTACCTGTTTCAAACGTAGTATAGCCTGCACTTTTTAATACTTCCGGCATTGTTTTATCGTTTGTATCAATAGCTCCAGAAACTTTTGCTAAATTTTGAACATACCTCCCTGTCATTAACATAGCTCTACTAGGTAAGCAAACGGCACCGCTATTAGATCCCATGATATGGGCATGGGTAAAGGAAGTACCGTTGGTTACCAATTTATCCATATTTGGCGTGTAAACCTCTTTGTTTCCTAAAGAATTTATTGCACTGAAACTTTGATCATCAGTTAACAAGAATAAAATATTAGGTTTCTTTACTACTGTTTCAATCTTAGCTTTACTTTCAAGTTTATAGGTAGTTTTACAACCTACAATTACGAGTACCATCAAGAAAATAACAAATAATTTTTGATGTAATTTCTTCATATTTTAATTTTAATTTTTTTATTGTTAATCCCAATATTTTTCCCTTACTTTCATCAATTCCGGATATATTTCATCAGTATCCCCAACATCTTCCTTCAACTTGAGCAATTCCTCTTTCAACTGCTTTACAATATCTGTGTATTTAGGGTTTTCATAAAGGTTGTTCATTTCCTTGGGGTCATTTTTAAGATCGTACAATTCCCAATAGGGTTCAGTCGGTATATTGTGATAATCATCTTTTGAACCTTTAATAGTGGAATCTAGTTGTAAGCCATAAAAAAATATCAATTTATAATCTTCAGTTCTTATTCCATAATGGGCTGGGTTATAATGATGTGCCATATGCATCCAGTAACGATAGTACATCGATGTTCTCCAATCTTCGGTTGTATTTCCGATCAGGTTACCCCTAAAACTTTTCCCTTGCATGTAACTAGGTACTTTCTCAACTCCTGCGTAGTCTAAAAAAGTAGGTGCAAAATCAACATTTAGGGTCATATCAGAATTGCGTTGCTTCGGTTTTATTTCTTTAGGATAGCGCATTACAAAAGGCATTCTTAAAGACTCTTCATACATCCACCTCTTGTCAAAATAATCATGTTCCCCCAAAAACTGTCCTTGATCGGAAGTATAGATGACAATTGTATTTTCTGTTAGCCCGTTTTCATCCAAGTAATCTAGAATGCGCCCCACATTTTCATCGATTGCAGCAACTGTACGTAAATAGTCCTTTAGATACTTTTGATATGTTGCACTTACTTTTTCTTTATCGCTCATTCCCGATACATTTATCGGACCTGTTGGCCATTTTTCACTCGTTACCTGTGCCAACATATTCCTTCTGGGATTTCTTGATGAAATTGAGGAACCATATTTTTCTCCATGGATAGGACCATGGTTTTCATTAGTATATAAACTTTCGGGTTCGGGAATATCCACATCTTTGAATAATTCCGCATGCCTTTGGGCAAATTCCCATAATCCGTGGGGAGCTTTATGGTGTGACATCAGGAAAAATGGCTTCTCCTTATCCCTATTATCCATCCAATCTATAGTTTGGTCTGTAATTACATCCGTAACATAGCCTTCATACTTTTCTCCTCCTTTATTGTGATCTTTCCAAGGCTTTCCTTTTTCTTTCAATAAGGGATTGTTGTACTTTCCCTGTCCAGGCAATACGTTATAATAATCAAACCCTGTAGGCTCTGTATGCAAGTGCCATTTTCCGATCATTGCAGTTTGATACCCTGATTTTTGAAGGATTTTAGCTATATTCTCCCTTTCTTTGTCAAAATCGTCATCTAGTGTTTTTACACCATTATTCTGACTATACTCTCCGGTCATTATGACCGCTCTACTTGGAGTGCATATACTATTGGTACAAAATACATTATCCATTAATACCCCTTCAGATGCGAGTCTATCAATATTTGGTGTTGGCGCAATATTCGCTAATCTTGACCCATATGCACTTATTGCATTAGCTGTATGGTCATCAGACATTATAAAAAGGATGTTGGGTTTTTTGTTATTGTCATCCTCTAAATTCTTATATGTTTTACAACCAACAAGTGCAATTGTGAGCAGTCCTATGATTAATAATTTATGTTGTAATTTAATCATGGTTAATAAATTATTATCTTAATTTCTAATTTTTTTTTGTGAGTAGTTTAATAATGAATTAAATACAAGTCTAATAACATTATGTTGCAAAATTAGCTATCAAAAGGAAAAATAGTAATACAAAAAAAGATATTTATTAACACAAATTTTACATTTTCTAATTTATTGTTTCTTTTTGATATTAATTAACAATACTAAATACAAAACTTTTCATTATTTAAGGATAATTAAAAGAAAGCCATGTCTTTGTGCTTAAACATTTCGAGCTACTCTTAAATTTAGCTTAAGACCCTAAAAAAAATAAGCTTCTGCCAGTAATTAAAATACAGATAGTTTGAATATCCTTTTAAAAAAGAAAAATAATAATGACTAGAAAAATAGCAATTACCAAAACACCAATAAGTATAATTTTAAAACGTACTATTATATATTTTCTTTTTTAGCTTGCCATTTCTTGCTTTCCAATAAAAAAAATATTAATTTTTGTAAATAATCATTATACAATACAGTTCTAATTAAGGGAAGTCCTATATTTATACACTAATATCACAAAAATTAATATAAATTACTAACAAACAGATTCATGTAAAGTTAGAACCATTATGCTTTGATTGAATCTATAAAAACTTGATCTAAATAAATTTTTTCTATCTAAATTATGTGGGGTAAATATGTTATTAAGAGTTGACTTAAAGTTATAGAATTATATAATTCTATATCAATATTATTATAATAACATTAAGATATAAAAAGAGTTAGCATCAAACTAAATTACTCTAATTACCAAGAATTAGAATACTATTCTATTTCAGAATCATGTTCCCTCTTTAATTTTTCTCTATATTTTTTGGAATACTCTTTAGGGGACATGTCGAAAGTTTTTTTAAAACATTTTGAAAAATACGATCTATTTGTAAAACCTATAGTGTATAAAATTTCTGAAACGTTTAAATCTGTTTCACGTAGTAATAATGCTGCCTTTTTTATTCTATATGCTCGAATAAATTCATTAGCTGATAAGCCTCTAACCGATTTAAACTTTCTATATAGTTGCATTCGACTGAAAGATAGGGCTCTCCCAAGATCTTCTACACCAAATTCTGAGTTCGTTAGATTATCTTCAATCACTTTCTCTGCCTTTTCTAAAAAGGCTTTTTCAGTGTGATTGATTCCAATTTTTTGAGAATCCAAGGTGATCCCTTTTGAAGCAAACTTTTCTATCAAAAACTCGCGTTCCTCTAACAATTTCTGAGTTTTTATTTTTAATAAACGCATATCGAAAGGTTTTGGAATATAGACGTCAGCTCCTACTTTAAGACCTTCAATTTTATGATCTATAGAAGCTCTAGCACTTAGTAATATAATTGGAATATGATTGGTAATTTCATTTTGTTTTATTTCATTACAAAATTGAATTCCATCCATATTCGGCATCATTACATCACTAATTATAATATTTGGAATATTTTCAAGAGCAATTTTTAATCCTTGTACACCATCATAAGCCTGTAATATTTTATAACTTCCTTCAAGTGATGACTTTAAAAAAGTTTGCATATCAGGATTATCTTCCACAATTAAAAGTGATGGTAATGTTTTAATACTATCACCAATTTCCTTATGTATATTTTCATTAATAACCAATCCTGATCCAGAAACAAACACTTCTTCTGAATCTATTTCAGCCTCGCGCATTGCATCAGTCTTAGAGGTAATTACAGGAAACTTAACTATAAATTGGCTTCCTTCATTGAGATTGCTTTTTACTTCAATTTGCCCTTGTAGTAAATCAATTAATTTTTTTGTTAAAGCCAAACCAACTCCAGAACCAAATGAATTGGATTTATTTGATTCTTCGACCTGATAAAATCTTCTAAAAATTTTTGATATTTTATTTTCAGGTATTCCAACCCCTGTATCTTCAACTATAATTTCTATTTCAGAATTTAAATCTAGAGCGTTAGATTTTTTTGATATTCCATTATTAATAAAAGAAAGTGACACTTTAACATTTCCCGAGTCTGGAGTGTATTTAATAGAATTTGAAATTAAATTATTCAAAATTTTATCCATTTTATCCCAATCAAAATATACTATTAATTCTGGCTCAAAACTTTCAAAGCTCAGGTTTAAGTTTTTTTCATTTGCCAACACATTGAATGATAACACCACTTCTTCACAGAAATCAACCAGATTACCTTTTGAAGTAATCACTTTAAGTTGATTCGTTTCGACTTTTCTAAAATCCATCACCTGATTAATCAACCTAAATAAATAATTAGCATTTCGGTCCATAATTAAAAGAGATTCTTTCAATTTTGAATCGACTATTTCCATTTTAAGCAAGTTTTGTAATGGCCCTAAAATTAAAGTCAACGGAGTTTTAAATTCATGAGAAATATTAGTGAAAAATTCTAATTTCATTTTATTTAACACTTTAATTTTATTTTGTTCGAGCTTTTCAATTTTTAAACTGTTTCTGTATTCGGCCCTTACTAAAATATTTCTTCTGAATAACCACATTAAAAATATTGCAAATAAAATGAATAGTGTATAAGCCCACCAGGTTTTCCATAAGGCTGGTAATACTTTTAATTTTAATTCCCTTGCGTTTGAATTCCAAACATTATCACTGTTTGACGCAATCACTTTAAAAACATAATCTTTAGAATCAAGGTTTGCATATGTTACAAATCGTCTTTTAGAACTTGTAGGAATCCAATCTTTATCAAATCCATCCAACATATACATATAGTTGTTTTGATTTGGTGAGGCATAATGCATCGCTGAAAACTCAAAAGAAAAAGAATTATGTCCATGTTTTAGAACTATTTCATTTGTTTCAGAAATATTTTTATTTAAAACTGCTTTACCTAGAATTTTTTCTCCAACTCCAACTTCATTATTAAATAATTTGAATCCTGTTAGCTCAACTTTAGGAGGGACTTCATTTTTCACAAAGCTATTAGGGTTAAAACTATTAAAACCGTTAATTCCTCCAAAATACATCATTCCATTTTTCCCTTTGAAATAGGCACCTTTTCTAAAATTTAATGCTTGCAAACCGTCTTTTAGTCCAAGGTTTGTAAATATCTTCTTTTCTATATCATATTTAGAGATTCCACTGTTTGAACTTATCCAAAGATTTTGATTTTTATCCTCTAAAATTCCATATATTTCATTACTTGGTAAACCATTTTCTTGCTTGTATTTAATAATTTTTGGAAGTTTTTTATTAATTTCTTCTTTCAAAATTTTATTTAATCCTCCTCCAAATGTTGCAATCCAAATATTTTGATAATTATCTTCATGGATAGCAAAAATTTGATTGTTATTTAAACCTGATGGATATTCTTCTCTACCCATAATCCGAGTATATTGGATGGGATTGTTATTCTCGTCTCTAATTATTTTGACTAAGCCAGAGCCGTTTAGTCCCACCCACAAAACATTTTGAGAATCTTCATAAATAGAAAAAACATAATTACTTGTTAAACTATTTGTGTTTTCTTTTAATTTTTGAAATTGAGTAATTTGTGGAAGTTTTCCAAATTCTTTATTTGGTGTTAATCGTATCAGACCACTATTTAGATCCCCTCCCATCCATATGTCTCCTCTTTTATCTTTATACATAATGGTAATCTTATTCACCATTAGTGCATTGTTAGTGTTTTCTTTTGTAAATCTGGCTATTTTTGAAATTTTCCCTTTTTGAACTTGAACTTGTGTAATACCATCAGACATAGATCCTAACCACATATTACCGTAATTATCTTCGCAAATAGCATGAATGTTATTACTTCCAACATCAGCCTTATTAAAATGAATAAATTCTTTTTCTTTTGAATTATTCATTAATAAATTAAGGCCTGTTCTAAAAGTTCCAATCCACACATTTTGATTTGAATCTTCAAAAATAGTATTTATTAGATTTCCACTTAAACTGTTAGAATTAAAAACATTGTTTTTAAAATGATCTATTTTATTTTTTTTTAAATTTAACTTACTCACACCTCCTCTATTGGTACTTACCCAAACTACCCCGAAATCATCTTTAAAAATGTTATTTATATCGTTGCTTTCTAAACTATAGATGTTTCTAGGATTCTGTTGATAGATTTTGACAACATTTTCATCTTTATTCAATTCAAAAATCCCTGAATTTCGTGTTCCAATCCAAATAGTTGAACGATCTACTTGATGTATAGTCTTAATTGAATTATTAGCAAACGAATTTTCAATTTCAGCCAAATAATTTGTATAAAAATTAAAAGTATTCTCAATACTAGTTTCAATTTTATGAAGCCCATTTAGAGTACCAACCCAAATAGATAAATCACTATCAACAAACAAACTTGTTATGTTAACACTCCCTATAACATTGTTTTTAATTCTAGTAATTTTTACTTGGTCATCATCAGAGAACTCTAATTTATTGAGTCCATTTGGAGTGCCTATTAATAAGCCTTCCTTGTATTGTGTAATACACGAAATATAATTACTTGCCAATCCATCAACTTGATTACCTTTCTTAAAAACACTTAACTTGAAACCTTTAGAAGATTTCTTTAAATTGTATAAACCTTCTGGTGTCCCTAACCAAATATTGTCAAGAGCATCAATAAAAATTGTATTAATAAAATTATGAAAAGTAAAATACGATGAAATTTCAGAATTATATAAATCTCTAACAAACGAATCTGAATCTCGGTTATAAGTACACAAACCTTTATTAGTTCCTATCCAAACTTTCCCGCTACTGTCCTCAGAAATTGAGGTTATTCTATTTCCAATAAGAGAATATTTATTTCCTAACTCGTTATTGTATATTTTGAATTCATAACCATTATATTTATATAAGCCATTATTGGTTCCAAACCACATATATCCTCTTGAATCTTGAAAAGAAAATCTAATAGAATTATGCATTAAACCATCACTGTTAGTTATATGCTCAAATTTAGTATTACTTGTCTGAATCTTATTTTGCTGGGCAAATGAGGTTTCTAAAAAAAACATAAGCAAAAAAGGAATGATTAAAAACCTACTTTTCAACTTCAGTAAATTGATTATCGAAATTATGTCACTCATTTTTTTGATACTTTACATATTATACAAACTAGTAATTACGAAAGTAATAAAATAGTTGTCCATAACAGTTAATTTTTTTTCAGATAATCCCTACGCAGATTTATTTGTAAATAACACGGTTTAAAATACTTGTTTTATTATTTCAACAGTACCATCTAAAATAACTATATCACTATTATAAGGCTGAATTGTAATATTATTTTTTCCATCAATTATAATACTTTCGTGATAAGTACCTTCCTTTATAAAGTAGTTTCCACCTAAAGCGTCGAATGAATTCAATGCTTTAGAGAGCGTTTTAAAAGGTAAAGATCCTTCCTCTATATTTAAATCACTTCCTGCTTTAGATACATAATAATTAGACTGAGTAAACACACTAAAAACACTTAAAAGCAGCCCCAAAGACAACAACTTTTTTTTATTCATAATCAACATAAAGTTAAATGGCTAAAATTAAAAAACAAACAGCAATATGATGTTTGTTTTTTATTTGGAATTATTAAATACTTAAAATAGAATTAATTTTTTATCTTATTCTTTAATAAATCTTTTAGTTGAAACTGCTCCGTTTTCACTTATTAGTTTTAAAATATAAGATCCTTTAGAAAAAGTTGAAGTATTTACACTTCCAACAGCCTTTTCTGCTTTTAATTTTTGACCTAACAAATTATAAACTTCAATATTTTTAACACCTTCAGCGCTATAATTTAAGACATTCATTGCCGGATTTGGATATATAAAGACACTTGAATCATCTTTTGCAATGTCTTCTGTTGCTAGAGAAGCACCACCAGTAACCGATGTTGTTATACCGTCTATTTGTGTAACCCCATCCACTAACCCAAATTCAAGGAACAAAGTAAGGTTATAATCTGCTGCTACTGGATATCCAGTAAAAGTTTTTTCTATATAAGCCCAAGCGCCAGTAGTAAGAAGAACACGCGCTGATTTGTTTGCGCCAGATTCTACATCCCTTACTATTAATCTCATATCTCCACTTGCATTCGCACTCGCTGGATCAACGTCAGTTGTTTTTGCCCAAAACCCAACTGTTACCGTAATAGGATCTTGACTATTCCCAGCAAATGGATATGCTGTGCTCATAACTTTTATATGCCATTCGCCAAGTTTGGGATCATTACCAGTGGTAGGTATTGAAGTAGCTGAAGTAACTTCTAGAGCATTAGAACCCTCTCCGGTATGAACATTAGTTGTTTGTATGCTTGCTGAAACTCCTTCGACACCAGAATTGTCACCTCCTAATTTCCAATTATCAACTGTACCATACTTAGGTATATTTTCAGCTGGGCCATCTTCAAAACTAGGGTTTAGAACAAAACCACTAGAAGTTGTTTGTCCATAAGATAATCCTGCTACTAAAAAAGCAGCCAATAAAGTAATTTTTTTCATAATAATAATAATATTTAAGATTAAATAATTTATTAATCAAAGTTAACAAAACTATCATCTTTGATTATGTCACTAAATCTCAATTATTAACACAAATATATCGCTACAGGGTTTTCAACAAAAAAGGCAACTAAAATTTACGGGATATCTATAAATACCTTTGGTAGGGTTTGGGCTACTGACAACCATGATATCCTAACAACGTTTAGAATATTATATGATGAAGTTGAAAGATTGACCAGGGCAAGGAGTGAGAAGTTTCAAATGCCGCGAATTAATGACATTCGTAGATCAGATAGTCAGAAGACTTATAATAAAGACAGAATTCATTTACGAATGTTTCCATTTACCGATCAAATTAAAGATTGGGCAAAAGAAAATACTATATAAGATACATTAGCTGGAGAACTGGTAGTGCGGTAAATGGCGATCAGATTCTTAATTACAAGAATACTCCTTGCAGAGATTAAGGTTAATTTAAAAGCATATTAAACTAAAAACAATAAATATTTTAAATCACTGACAATAAACGCTTTAAGTATTCTTTATTCATGTGAGCTATTACAGAATGAATTAAACTGATTAGCGAAAGTCTTCAGATAGATCTAACTAGCTTCCAAGCTAATTTTAAACCACAAATAATTTGGATAATCGGTATTTTCCATACCGTTTATTTTTGGCTTATTAGAAGTTTCTTTAAGAAGTGGAACAATCTTAATCACTTAAAATTCATAGTAAATAAATGTTAAATTTATGTTATTTTTTGTGCGAAATACATAGAAAGTAATGTATTTTAAGGTTTAAATTTGTTTCAATAAAACTAAAACTATATAATATGAAATGTAAGCTTTCACTTAACAAGTCCAAATTTGTTTGGATATTTTTATTCTGTATGTTTTCTAATTCCTCCTTTTTAGCTCAAAGTCAAGAGAAAATTTCGGGAGTAGTTAAAGACGTTAATGGAACTCCTTTGCTAGGGGCAAGTATTCTTGTGAAAAACACAAATAAAGGTGTGCTGTCAGATTTTGATGGTAATTTTTCAATTTCAGTATCTAATGAAAAAGCGGTATTAATAATTTCCTATCTTGGTTATGTAACTCAGGAAATAGTAGTAGGTTCTCGCTCTAAAATTAATGTTGTACTAAAAGAGGATGCTTCTCAATTAGATGAAATCGTTATAATTGGATATGGGTCTGCAAGGCAATCTGATTTAACTGGGTCTATAGCTGTTATTAATAGTGAAGATATTTCTGGATCTGGATCTGGTACTCTAGAAACTGCTATTGCTGGAACTGTTGCTGGGGTGGTAGTTAATTCTACAGATAATTCTCCTGGAGCTGGTTTGTCTATAAAAATTAGAGGAACGAGTTCTTTAAACGCAAGTTCTGATCCCTTATATGTGATAGATGGTTTTCCGTTTGAAGGAAGTTTTGATGAAGGAGGTGGGCTTGAATCTGTGGGGCAAAGCCCACTGAGTGGTATTGACCCAAATGATATTGAATCTATCAGTATTTTAAAAGATGCTTCAGCAACCGCTATTTATGGAGCTAGAGGAGCTAATGGTGTAGTTATTATTACCACTAAAAGCGGAAAAAAAGGAGCTATAGCAATTAGCTACAGTACTAATACAGGAGTACAGAATTTTATACCAGCATATGATGTGAATTCTACCTTAGAATATGCACAATATCAACATGATGCTTTATTTCCTTATGATAAGAGAATAGACGTTCCTGATTTAACTGGAGGTAATGATAATGCCAATAGGTTTTGGGATATCACAAGTTATAAAGACTCAATAAGCACAAACTGGATAAAGGAAGTGACTAGAGTAGGATTCATTAAGAGTCATAATGTGGCAGTTTCCGGAGGTAGCTATAATACAAATTATAGTGGTTCTATAGGTTACTACAAAAATGAAGGGGTTGTAAAAGAAACTGATTTCTCTAGAATATCAACAAACATCAAAGTGAATTCTAATCCAACAGATTGGTTGAATCTGGCTTTTGTATCCAGATTAAATTTTACGGAAAATAATGGTACTGTAACTACAAATTCTGATGGATCTTCAGGATATGCAGGAATTCTGCAACAAGCGGTTAGGATTAGTCCTCTGAAAGATGTTAATACTCAGTTTATTGATGAAGGTTCTGATACAGATGGAGTTATTGGTAATCCTGTTAATACACTCGAAAATGTTGATATGTTAAGGACTGGTGATCAAAGTGTTACTAATTTTGCAGTAACAATTAAACCAAGCAAAAGGTTAAGATTTAAATCCTTATTTGGTCTAACAAAAAGAAATTCCGGATTTTTCTATTATGCTCCATCCAATACTAGCTGGGGTGCGCAATCAAATGGTGTTGGTAGAATTGATAAGAATGAACAGTCATCTATGTTATCTGAAAACACCATTTCTTATAATAAAAAAGTAAAAAATCACTCTTTTAGAGGATTGGCTGGTTTTACTTACCAAAAATCTTCTAGGTCCAATACGAGAATGAAAGCTTCAAATTTTCCTATTGAGACATTGGGATACCATAACTTAAGTGTTGGTGAAAGCTTTGATCCACCAGTTTCTTTTGAAGATGAATTTGTCTTGTTGTCTTATCTAGCTAGGCTTAATTATAGCTTTAAAAACCGTTACTTGTTTACTGCATCTTTTAGGGCTGATGGTTCTTCTAAGTTCGCATCAGATAACAAGTGGGGGCAGTTTAAGTCATTTTCAGCAGCTTGGAAACTTAATGAAGAACCATTTATTGATAATCTTAATATTTTTGACGTATTTAAATTGCGTGCTGGCTGGGGGCAAACTGGGAACCCAAATATTCAGCCATATCAATCCTTATCTAACTTTGGTATTGACAAATATGCTTCAGGCAGCAATTTAACTACTGGAATATTCCCTCTTAATGCTGCGAATAGCGATCTTAAATGGGAAACCTCAGAGCAAACAAACATTGGTTTAGATTTAGCTTTCTTTGATCATAGATTAAGATTAACAGTAGATGCCTATGTGAAAAAGACAAAAGATCTATTATTACAAGGTGAGATTGCCCCAACTTTAGGGTTTGGGACGTATTTGTACAATTCAGGTGAGATTGAGAATAAAGGGTTAGAATTTGCTATAAACGGATTAATAATTGATAAGGAAGTGAAATGGGATGCCAATTTCAACATTTCCTTTAATAATAATAAAGTTATTGACTTAGGAGAACTGACTACTTCAAATTTTATTGATGTACCTGGTACTAAAAACTGGGCTACTGCAATTCTAGAAGAAGGAAACTCAATAGGTTTATGGTATGGTTGGAAAACGGACGGTCTATGGCAGCAAGACGATTTTACTTGGAATCCTACAAGTAAAAATTACGACCTAAATGCTAATGTACCTATTCAGGACGCTTCTGTTAAACCTGGAGATAGAAAATTTAAAGATCTTAGTGGTCCAGATGGAATTCCAGACGGTAAGATAGATTCTTTTGATAAGACTGTGATAGGAGAATCACAACCAAAATACACTTTAGGTTTTAACAGTAAGGTTCAGTACAAAAATTTTGATCTTTCTGTTTTTATGGAAGGTAACTTTGGTCGTGATGTGTATAATGCCAATAATCGCTTTTTTTATGAGCCAGCTAATGCTAGAGGTAATGGTATAAGTACAGATTATTGGAAACCCATTCAATATGCATTTAATCCTGATGGTACAGAAAATAGGGATGTTGTGCTTGATGAAGGTAATATTGATGCAAAATATCCTAGTGGGGCTAATAGAAGTCCATATTCTGACATGCATGATGCGTACATTGAAGACGGCTCATATTTAAGGATTAAGAGTCTAACACTTGGTTATACAATCAAACAATTAAAAGCTTTCAAATCATTAAGGCTTTATGCCAACGTTCAAAACTTGTACACGTTTACAAACTATTCAGGATATGATCCTAATGTAAACGCGCAATCAAAGAATGGGTTAAGACCTGGATTTGATATTGGTGCATATCCATTGTCTAGAACAATTAGTTTCGGGCTAAATGTTAATTTATAATTAAAGGAATCTATACATAAAAAATAAAAAAAATGAAAAGTTTAAATAAAATAGTATCTGTTTTAGCCTTAATTGGTATGGTTTCGTGTAACAGTGAACTAGACGAAGTGCCGTTTTCAACACTAACTCCTGAAAACGTATTTAATACGGTTGAAGATGTTGAGAGTGCTACTGTTGGAATGTACATTGGATTATTGGACCCCAACACATGGAGAATACTTTATCCTGTACATGGTTTCGGTACAATGGGAACTGACGAATGGTCATGTAATGCCGGTAATAGTGGGGAGCAATCACTATTTAGTAGATATACACTTACATCAGCATCAAGTTTGGTTAAAGGTCACTGGACTGCCATTTATAAGGTTATTAATAGAGCAAATATTGTTATCGCCCTTACGCCAAATATAGCTGCTAGCCAAGAGGTAATAAACAGATATTTAGCTGAAGCCCATTTTATGAGGGCTTTTAATTACATGGAATTAGCAACTTTTTATGGAGGTGTTCCTTTAAATTTAGAACCTACTACTGGTATAAGTAGTGATTTAGGAATAGCTCGTAGTACTGAGGATGAAACATGGGATCAAATTATTTCTGATTTTGAATTTGCAGAGCAATATTTACCAGAAATTCAAATATCAGGTCGTGCTACAAAATGGGCGGCAAAAGGATTGTTAGCTAAAGCATATATGGCGCGTGGTGGAGCAACTACAACGGCTAATTATACTGACCCAATTTGGTTTGAAAAAGCAGCTAATAAAGCGTATGAAGTTATTTCGAAAAGTGGTATTGTTTTAAACCCAACAACACCAGGTGATCCTATGGCATTCGCTCAATATGGTAAACAATTTTTGGTAAGCGGCAGTAATAGTCAGGAATCAATATTTGAAATACAATTTACAGAAGGCCCTAACGGAAGTGGATGGGGATATCGTGGACTTCAAGGAGGAAGGAGGTTTGATACAGGACTTGCAGGATCTTTTTATTCATTATGGGGAGGTACAGGTTTAAGCTCTGATTTTGCACTTAGTTTTGATGATAGCGACATTCGTTTTAAGTGGAGCATTGGGCCTTATGGTCTTAATGGAGCTTCAGCACGAACTAAAAAATGGATTAGACAATGGACACCTAACAAGCAAAGATGGGAAAATATTCCTGGTACTTCTTGGGGATCAGAGAATAACGCTATAGTGCTAAGGATGGCAGATATATACTTGCTTTATGCTGAAGCGAGTAATGAAGTATCTGGAAATCCGAATTCAAGCACATTTGGAATGAGCGCATACGATGCAATAAACACAGTCCGTAATAGAGCACAGGTAACACAATTGGATGATACTTATATTATGACAGACTCTCCATATACCACAGTAGATTTATTGGATGGAATCTCTATGGAAAGCTTTGATAAAACAAATGCTAATTATAATGGGCGTCATGTATATTATACAGGTTCATTAAAAGATAGATTTCGTGCAGCAGTGCTTAAAGAGCGTTCTTGGGAGCTTTGTTTTGAAAAGCAAAGATGGTTTGACTTGAAAAGAACAGGTAATTTGGTAAGAGTTGCAAGTAATGCATCACAAATAGATAGAGGAAGATTGACAGATGCTGCTTTAGCAGACCCTATTGATAAGAGTGATTTTTCGGATCTTCCTGTTGCAACTAAAACATTCCAGTGGCTTCCTAATGGTATTCAATCGCATAACATTTATTTACCAATACCAAATGTTGAAATTCAACTAAACCCAAAATTAAATACAGCAGATCAAAACCCAGGATATTAATTTGAAACACTATAAATTCAGCCCTCTTTTTAATTTAAGAAAGGGTTGAATTTACAATAAATTCTAAATATTTTTTATTGAAAAAATTTAGTGCTTTTTTACTCATTATCGCAAGTTTTAGTTGTGCTACTTTACAGAAGACAACTGTCGATAAGTCTATAGAGAAAACATGGAAACAAATGAATGCTTCCAAAGAGGCAACAAAAACCCTATTCAACAATTCTAAATATGGAATGTTTATTCATTGGGGATTGTATTCTATACCAAGTGGTGTTTGGGAAGGAAAAAAAATGGAGCCTAATGTGGCTGAATGGGTGCAATATGTTGCTGAAATTCCACGTGTTGAATATGCGAAATTAGCACCCCAGTTCAATCCTACTCAGTTTGATGCAGATACGATTGCTAAATTGGCCTTGAAATGAATTTTATCATTTAGTTTGTAAGTATATTTGGAATAAAAAGGGTGATGCACAGAGGATAGTTTTTTTTTATTGATACACTTAATTCATTCTTCGCGGGCAGGATAAATACCATGTTGTATTTGTTCTACTTTTTGAGATATTAAGACATATTCAATCTTACTTTTATGCATAGTTTTACATAGATATTTACTAACAAACTATTTTAAATGAAAAAATTAACAGTTCTCCTATTTTCTATAATTGCACTTGGTTATTCTAAACAACAGGATACTATAGAATTTTATGTCTCTCCAAATGGAAATGATAGCAACATTGGAACGCTTAATGCGCCTTTTAAAACCATAGCATACGCAAAAGAAACTATTAGAAAATTATCTGAGCACGAACGACAAATAGACATCACTGTATATTTAAGAGATGGAACTCATACCCTTGATAAAACCATTGTGTTTGAATTAGAAGATTCTGGTGCAGAAGGCACCAAAATCACCTATTCAGCTTATAAAGATGAAACACCTATAATTTCATCCGGAGTGCAAATAAAAGGTTGGGAAAAATTAGAAACATACCCAAAAAGTTTACCTGAAGTTGCCAAAGGAAATGTTTGGGTTGCAGACATGCCTGAAGGTATGGAGCGTTTTTATACGTTGTTTGATGGGGATAAAAGATTAGCCAGGACTAAAAAAGAAGGATTTGATTTTAAAGATATTGAGTATGTTGGTGCAAAAAGTATGAATGTACTGCATGATAAAGATCGTTACCTTTTAAGAAAACTAGATTTAGAAGGAGGAAAAATATTGAAATCCTGGCCTAATTTAGAAGATATTGAAGTTGGCTTTGCCCCAGTTCCTTGGACAATGAATATGTTAACTTTAGAATCGGTTGATGAAGAAAAAAGGGAAGCATGGACAGTGTTGGAAGCCAATGCACCTCCTGCTGCTAAAAAATCTCATACAAAACCTTGGGTAGAGAATGTAATTGACCATTTGGACACTCCTGGTCAATGGGTGTTGAATACTCAGGAACGTAAAATTTACTACTGGCCGGAAGAAGGAGAGCCTTCTGATAATATCATTGCTCCAAAATTAAAGGAATATTTTAGAATTGAAGGAAATATTGATTATGAAGGTGCAACAGATATTCCAACAAAAAATATTGCATTTAAAGGATTAACTTTTCAACATGGAGAAAGAGACTCTTGGTGGAAAGGACATAAAGGTTGGGGAATTCAACACGATTGGGATAAATTTGACCGAGGAAATGCGATGCTTCGTTTTAGAGGTGCTGAAAATTGTGAGGTTTCAGAATGTAGATTTACCAATAGTGGTGGATCTGCTATAAGACTTGATTTACATGCTCAAAATATAACTATTAAAAACAATATGATTGATTTTGTTGGTCATATGGGAATTTTGTTATGCGGTTACGGTCCAGGAACAAAAGATGTAAATAAAAACAATACCATTACAAACAATGTAATTCATCATGTGGGAACTGTTATGAAAATGGGAGCAGCCATATTTGTATGGCAAAGTGGTAGTAACATCGTTTCAAATAACTTAATTCACCACGTTCCTAGAAAAGCAGTTGGTATTTGCGGAATTAGAGTTCCTATTCTTCAAAAAAGAGACATAGATTTTGACGAAGGTTCAAAAACTATTCGCTGGAATGAAATTGACAAAGCAATTGCAAAAGAAGGTACGTTTTGGCAAAAATATACACCATTTTTACATGCTAAAAATAACATAGTTGAAAACAATGAGGTATACAGAGCACTGGAAGAATTAGCTGATGGTTCAGCGTTAAACGTTTCAGGTGCAGGTGAAGGAAATATTATGAGAAATAACTTTGCACATCACATCACAAGCCACGCTTCAGGAGTAATGAGAACTGATGATTGGCAACGCGGCACAACTTTTGAAAACAACATTATTTATATGGCAAATGTGTCAGGAATTGTTCATAAAGGATATAACCATATTGTAAATAATATTATGGTTGATTGTAGCTCGAGAGAATCCATTAGATTTGCTTCATATCCTGACGAAGAGGCAGACTACGGTTCTAAAGTTCAACATAATATTTTTTATGAATCATTATATGCAATTAGATATTATAATATTTCTTACAGAGCTTCCGAAGGAATTTCTAAGCCAGAAGATTGCGCTGTTGATACTAATATTTTTTACTGTGCTAAAAATGTTGAACAAGCAAAAAAACATATAGAAAACAAAAGAAAAACTGGAATTGAAAAAAATAGCATCACCGCTGATCCATTATTTGAAGATGTTGCAAATGCAAACTTTAAACTAAAACCTGAATCTCCAGCATTAAAATTAGGATTCAAACAAATTGACATGTCTAAAATTGGTTTAAAAACAGCTGAATTCCCTAAAAAATACATGAAATATAATTTACAGGATGTGGATGGAAGAAAACCTAATTTCCATAGAAATAGAGCCGGACAAAAAATATATGATTTCTGGTAACATATAACTTCAGCTAAAATTAAATTTAAATGAAAAATATCTTATTACTTTTTTCTATAACTTGTTAGGATTTACAAGTTTACAAGCACAAACAACAAAACATTATTTTGACAATATTGGATGATGTTAGCCCTGAAATGTATGGATGTTATAGGTTACAAGAGGCCTAAAAACAACAAAGGCAGACAAATTAACTTCAGAAAAGGTGTCATTGTAACAGCGAAAAATAGAGGGGTTGAAAAGAGGTTCTCACGTTATCAATATAATAGCAGGTAGTTTTTTACTAAAGGTGAAATATTTGTATTATGATATGCTGTAATTAGTAATATTATTTTCTTTTTATCAAACTAAATTTGCTTCATTATAAATTAATTTAAAACATTAAACCATGAAAAAAGTATACTTATTATTCTTTGGGTTCATTCTCACTTATTCTATAAATGCTCAATCAAAAGCAGAAAACTTTGCTAAAAAAAATACAGAAAAATTAATAGAAGTCTTACAATTAACAAAAACTGAAAATGTTCAGGTTTACGATATTCTTCTTGAAAGAGAAAATGAATTCACCGTTCTTAGAAAAAAATACAAAGACGATAAGAATACACTAAGAGCGGAAATTGAAAAACTACATCCAATATACAATAGAAAATTAAAAGACATTCTAGGAAAAGAAAGAATGAGAAAATACCATAATTATTTCAAATCAAAATACAATGAGTATTTAAAATCAAAAAAAAATAAATCTAAAGATAAAAAAGTACTGATGGCAGTTGCCTCTTATTATGTATCAACTAAAGGAGAAGATTCAAATCCTGGAACTTTTAACAAGCCTTTTAAAACAATTTTAAAAGCTTCAAAAAAAATGAAAGCTGGTGATATTTGTTATATTCGAGAAGGATTTTACCATGAAATAATCACGTTGAATGAAACCCATGGAACTTATACTTCACCTATAACATTTAAGGCTTATAAGAATGAAAATGTTGTTTTAGATGGAACCGAATTGATTAAAACAACTTGGACGAAGCACGAAGGCAATATTTATAAAGCTAAAATCAAAAAAGATATTTGGCAATTATTCGTAGATAAAAAAAGTATGACTTCCGCCAGATGGCCAAATGGAAATTGGTATGATGGATCCGTTTGGGACAAAACCAAATCAATGGCTTGGCCTGAAAAAGAAAAAAGTAGTTATGGACATCACTTCAATAAAGGATTAGCTTTGATAAACCAAGATTTAACAGGAGCAATTATTATTGTAAATTCAGGTTCATTTAAAACTTTTAAATCTAATGTAATTGAGCACACCCCCAATACTGATAATTTTAAATACGACACTAAAAGAAAAGGCATAAAAGTACATTTCAGCTATGAAGGTAAAGTAAAAAAACACGGCTATTTTTTAGAAGGTAAATTAGGATTGTTGGATGAAGAAAATGAATGGTTCTACAATCCGATAAACAAGACGGTTTATCTTTGGACTCCTAAAGGAAAACATCCTAAAGGATTAGAAATTAAAGGAAAAACACAATCCTATGCATTTGATATTCAAAACTCATCGCACATAAAAATTGAAGGGATAAATTTCTTTGGAACAACTTTTAATACTTATGAAAGTAATCATATAACTGTTGAAAATTGTAATTTCGAATACCCAAGTTATTCAAAGCGGATGTTAAATGATCTATCTGAAATAAATGCAACTTCTATGATAATGAGAAAGTTTGATAGCAAAGCATTTAACATTGTTAGAAATTGCAAATTTGAATATATGGATGGTCCCGTAATTAATATGAATGGATCAAATAATATAGTTGAGAATAATTATATGCATTCCATTGATTATAGCTGTACATATAAAGGAGGGTATACCATAAACATGTTACGATCAACTGATTTATTGTTTAGAAGAAATACTGTACATACTGCCGGAACTTCTGAAATGTATAAAGCAGGCGTTAGAAATACTATTGAATTAAATAATTTGTCTCGTTCAGGATATTTACAGAATGACGGATCACTCATTCAAATAAGTGCTAAAGAGCAAGATCAATCTCAAACACGTTATAATTGGGTACATAATTCAGTAAAACAAGGATTGCGTTATGATAATTCGAATATTCCAAATTCTACTTGGGGTGAGAATGGAAATATGCACCATAATGTTGCCTGGAAAACTAATAGAATTTTCTTTAAAGGAGACAAACATTTTATTTATAACAATTTAAGTTTTGATAATCGTTTAAATGATTTAATTGTGTCTAGTAATCTACCTATTCAAGGTAGAAATTACGAGACAATTACCAGAAACAATATATCTAATAAATTTTCAGGGCACAGAACAAAACCAGGTAAAGATTATCCAGTTCCTGGAATAGTTGACCATAACTGGTCTGGTAATTTTAAAAATGCTGATATAAGAAGTCAATTAAGAGATCCTGATAATTTAGACTTTAGACCTAAAGAAAACTCTGACTTAGTAGATAAAGGAGCACTTATAGAAGGAAAAGAAATCCCATATTTAGGAAAAGCACCAGATATTGGAGCTTATGAGTTTGGCGATCTAAATTATTGGATTCCAGGTTTCCAAGATAAAATAGCTTCAACTCCAGTTCCTCCTACTGAATCAAAAACAGTTAAAACTGACGCAGATTTAATGTGGCTAACGGCTTATAAAGCTTACTCAAGCGATATATATATTGGTGGAGATTTTGACACTGTAAAAAATGCATCCAAAAACTCACCTGAGTTTAAAGGAAGGCAAAAAAACAATATCTATTCTCCTGGAAAATTAAATGCTGGAAAAACCTATTATTGGAGAATAGATGAAGTTACCAAGAACGGAACTCAAAAAGGAAACGTTTGGAGCTTTACAGTTAACTATTAATTAAAATTTTTAAAGATGAAATTGAATATTAAAATTTTATTGTTTGTGGTGTCCTTTATTTGTGTTACAGCTAGTGTAAAGGCACAAGAGAAGCTAGAAAAAAGACCTAATGTTATACTTATTATGACCGATGATCAGGGTTATGGAGATTTAGCTAGTCATGGAAATACGATCTTAAAAACACCCAACATGGATAAGCTTCATTCAGAGAGCGTTAGGTTTACAAATTTTCATGTGAGCCCAACATGTGCTCCAACACGGGCAGCATTAATGACAGGGCTTTATACAAATAGAACTGGTGTTTGGCATACCATTGGGGGAAGGTCACTTTTAAGAAAAGATAAAGTAACTATAGCCGATGTATTTAAAGAAAATGAATATCATACGGCTATTTTTGGAAAATGGCATTTGGGAGATAACTATCCTTTTAGACCGCAAGACAGGGGTTTTCAAGAAGTGCTAATACATGGAGCTGGAGGGGTTGGACAAACACCCGATTTTTTTGATAATGATTACTACAATGATACGTATACTCATAACGGAAAGTTAGAGGAATATAAAGGCTACTGCACTGATATCTGGTTTGAAGAAGCCATTAAATATATAGAGATACAAAAAGACAATCCGTTTTTCTGTTACATATCTACAAATGCTCCCCATGGTCCATTTTATGTAGATAATAAGTATAGTGAACCCTATAAAGGAATAAAAAATGTTCCATCGAATGAGTTTTATGGAATGATTACCAATGTTGATGACAATATTGGAATCTTAACCAAAAAACTTGAAGCATTAGGAATTGCAGATAACACCATTCTTATTTTTATGACCGATAATGGCTCTACAATGGGGGACAAGAAAATTAAAAATATTAAAGCGTTTAATGCTGGAATGCGAGGTAAAAAAAATAGCGAATATGATGGCGGTCATAGAGTACCCTTTTTTATCAAATACCCTGACGGAAAACTAGAAGCAGGAAAAGATATTAATAATATTTCAGCTCATATAGATGTTTTACCTACACTGATAGCATTATGTGAACTTACATTAAATGAACCGATTAATTTCGATGGTAAAAACTTGATGCCCTTAATTAATGGTTCAAGTAAAAATTGGTCAGAAAGATTATTGATAACAGATTCGCAAAGAGTTGAACATCCTGTAAAATGGAGGAAAAGTGCTGTGATGTCTGATAATTGGAGACTGGTAAATGGGAAAGAATTATATAATATGGTGGATGATCCTAGTCAGACGAATGATGTTGCTTTAGAAGAACCAAAGAAAGTTAAAAAATTCAGAAAAACGTATGAAGAGTGGTGGGACGATGTTTCTATAGATTTTGAAAAATATCCCGCTATTGGAATTGGTTCACCCAAAGAGAATCCTGTTAATTTAACTAGCCACGATTGGCATTCCGACACACAAGTTCCTTGGAACCATAAACATATTAGAAGTGGTCTACAAGGAAATGGTTTTTGGGTGTTGGATATTGAATCTACAGGAATTTATGAAATTACATTGAGTAGGTGGCCACTATCAATGAAACTTCCCATTACCTCTGGAATGGAAAAAAGACCTGCTTTAAAAGGAACAAGTGTCAATGAAAGCCTTGAGGGAAAAGCTTTAAATATTCATAAAGCAATTATAGAAATTGATGGAGAGAAAATGGAACAGCACATTAAAGAAACGGACACAAGTGTTAACTTTCAAGTTAATTTGGAAGCAGGAAAAGACAAAAGGTTAAGGACCCGTTTTACGGGTGATGAAGTCGATATGGGAGCTTATTATGTTCAGGTTTTAAAAAAATAACAAACGCATTTTAAAAAAAATGAATAGTATTAAAATTAAGAAGTCAATAAGGAGTACTCTAATTGTTATAACAACAATTTTATTGATTAGTTGTGGGAACACAAAATCTAAATATATAACTACAAACACACAATATCAAAAGCCTAACATCTTGTTTATTTTATTAGACGATATGGGTAAAGAATGGGTTAGCCAATACAATGCAGATGATATTGATACTCCTAATATAGATTTATTAGCTAAAACTGGAATGCAATTTAACAATGCGTGGTCAATGCCGCAATGTACTCCATCCAGAGTTACTTTTATGACTGGACAATATCCATTTCGTCATGGTTGGGTAAATCATTATGATGTCCCTAGATGGGGACATGGAGCTAATTTTGATTCTGAAAAAAATCCAAGTATAGCTAAAATCATGAAGAAAGCAGGTTATAAAACTTGTATAGCTGGCAAATGGCAAATTAATGATTTTAGATTGCAACCTGAAGCCATGGTTTCACATGGATTTGATGACTATTGCATGTGGACTGGAGGTGAAGGCGGAAATATAGAAAAAAGCAAAGAAAGATACTGGAATCCATATATTCACACAAAAAATGGCAGTAAAACTTATAAAGGAAAATTTGGGGAAGATATTTTCACCGATTTCATTATTGATTTTATGAAGAAAAATAAAAAAAATCCAATGATGATTTATTACCCAATGTGTCTACCTCATGGACCTTTCACCACTACTCCAACAGAGCCAAATGTAACTTCAAAAATGGATAAGCACAAAGCAATGGTCCATTATACCGATCAAATTCTAAAGAAGCTAATAACTGCCCTAGAAGATCTAGAAATAAGAGACAACACGATTATTGTTTGGACTACAGATAATGGCACCTCAGGGAATATTATTGGACATATAAATGGGAGGACAGTTAGGGGTGGTAAAACTTATTTAACGGAAAATGGTGTAAACGAACCATTCATAGTCAATTGGCCTGAAAAAATTCCTTCAGGAAAAGTAACTGATGCTCTGATTGATTTTAGTGATCTACTTCCAACATTTGCAGATTTAGGAGGTGCAACATTACCCAATGAATTTCAATTTGATGGCAAATCATTTAAAAACCTGATATTAGGGAAAAAAGACAAAAGCGATCGCGATTGGATTTTAACTATGGGATCTTTGCCAGCCAGAATTGACTATGGACGCGTAAAAAATGTACATAAATTTAGAGACAGAGCCCTTAGAGGCGAAAGATATAAAGTGTTTGTCGATACCTTGCAGCAAATAACTGAAATATACGATTTGAAAAAGGATATAAAAGAAGTAAATAACGTATTAAATTCAACATCTGAAGACGTCCAGCGTGCCTTGTTGAAGTTTCGAAACATAGTTAATGCATTGCCTTCTGAAGATAAACAACCTCGTTATTCTAAATTGTCTGGTTCTCTTTTTGATATATCACCCAAAGAACTTAACAAAAAGGCCGAAAAAGAGAGAAAGAGATCTAACCATTCGCCAAAAGTTAATTAAATTCATTTTATGAAACTTTTCATCAATAAATCAACTATTCTAATATCAAGTATATATCTTTTGCCTGTTCCAGTAAAAAAACATCCTCTCAAGAAAAAGAGAATATAGTCTACAATAAAACTTGGGAGTTAGTAGCCAATCAAAATAAAACTCCAAATTGATTTCAAGATGCTAAGTTTGTAATTATAATTCCATTGGAGCGCCTATTCCGAACCTTAACATTTGGTGAATGGTATCCAAAAAATACACAGATTACAACACATGATAAAATAGTGAATTTTCAAGAAGCTAAAGACTTGCAATCAAGTTTTATTGAGTTTAAAATACAACCTAATTTTGAATCAATTAAAAAAAACAAAAGCCATGTGTTTCTATGTATAGAATTTATGCTATGAAGGTATTCAGTTTTTCACAAAAACTCTAAAATAAATAATAGGTGGTTTTTTACTAAAGGAGAAATATTTGTGTTACAATATGCTACAATTGGTGATGTTATTTTCTTTTTATGAAACTAAATTTGATTCATTAAAAACTAATTTAAACCGTTAAACCATGAAAAAAGCTTACTTATTATTATTTGGATTCCTTCTTTCTTATTCTGTAAATGCTCAATCAAAAGTAGAAGACTCTGTTAAAAAAGATACAGAAAAGTTAACAGAAATCTTACAATTAACAAAAACTGAAAATGTTCAGGTTTACGATATTCTTCTTGAAAAAGAAAATGAATTCAACGTTCTTAGAAAAAAATACAAAGACGATAAGAATACACGAAAAGCGGAAATTGAAAAACTAGGTCCAATATACAATAGAAGATTAAGAGACATTCTAGGAGGAGAAAAAATGAATAAATTCCATGATTATTTCAAATCAAAATACAATGATTATTTAAAATCAAAAAGAAATAATTCTAAAAATTAAATCTTCTTTAATTCTGTTAAGTTAGTATTTGATATAAATAGTCTTTTTATTTAGCATACTGTTTATTACCTCATCTACTTTCTCTCAATCAAAAGCAGAACAAAATGCGCTAAATCGAACTGATGAGATAGTGCAATTTCTATCCATAAAGAAAATGAATTCACCGCTCTTACAAAAAACACAAAGACGATAAGTATACACTAAGAGCGGAAATTCAAAAATTAGATAACAAGTAATGAAAGCTGAAGATTGGTTATACGAAGCTCACTCACTCGGAATCAGAAATGAGGTATTAAATGAAGTTAAAAAAATACGCGAAGATTCCCCACATATGGAATTTAACGATATATATGAAACAGCATTTAATCAAGTTAAAAAGAGAGGACTCTAAGAACTAAACCAACATTTAATAACGATTCCTATCATCATCTAAAATCAAAAAAATTAATATTTGAGAATACTTACCTCCACTATAATCATGAAGACTTTAATAGCAAACGCACTTAAAATTAATTTGCTAATACTAAGTTTTGGCCTACTTTCTTGTAGTTCAAATAAACAAGCAGACAAAACCGCTAAATTAGAATTAGCAATCAGACCAGAAAATAGACCAAATATATTATTGATCTATACAGATGATCAAGGTACATTAGATGCTGGATGTTATGGTGCAAAAGATATTAACACACCTGTTTTAGACAAATTAGCGACTCAAGGAGTAAAATTCACACAAGCCTATTCGCATACCGTATGTTGCCCTTCACGTGCAGCTTTACTAACTGGAAGAGCACCACAAAGAAGTGGCGTTAACCAATGGACTTCGTGTAACCCTAACGATCAAGTAGGAAGGGTGATGGATCTTAAGGAAATTACAATTGCTGAACATTTAAAAGAAAACGGTTATAAAACAGGACTAATAGGGAAATGGCATTTAGGTGCAACCATGGATCACGGTCCTCTTGACCAAGGATTTGATGTCTTTTTTGGATTTAGAGGCGGTTTTATCGATTATTATTCGCATAAGTTTTTACATGCCAAATGGCAAAAGCCACAATTTCATGACCTATACAGAGGAAAGGAAGAAATTTTTAAAGATGGAACGTATTTTCCTGACATGCAAGTAGCTGAAGCCAATGAATTTATAGAAACAAATAAAGATCAGCCCTTCTTTTTATATCTTCCTTTCAATTTACCCCATTACCCAGAACAACCAGATTCAACTTTTATAGATCAATATAAAAATTTAAAATGGCCTAGAAAGTCCTATGCTCCTATGATTACTACTGTTGATAACCGTATAGGACAGGTATTGGATAAATTAGATGCCTTAAATTTAAGAGAGAATACCGTTGTAATTTACATGAGTGACAATGGCCATTCTACTGAAGATTATTATAATTGGGACGTGAGTTATGGTGGTAATGGCGGAGGTGGTTACACTGGAAAGTGGAGAGGTGCCAAAGGCAGCTTTTTTGAGGGTGGATTGCGTGTTCCTGCAATTATCAGCTATCCTAAACTTTTTCCAAAAGGAGAATCCAGAGATCAAGCCATTTTAAATTTAGACATACTACCAACAATTTGTGAAATACTGGATATTCAGATTCCAAAAAATAAACTTGATGGAAAAAGTATTGTTGAAGTAATAAAATCTAATGATATCGCATCTCCTCACGAAGAACTACACTGGATGTGGCAGGACATGTGGGCTGTAAGAAAAGGGGATTGGAAATTAATCTATAAAGGACATGATACTACAGGTAAATATTCTACACATCCTGAAATGGAGTTTGAAATGCCTGAATATTATTTAGCAAATTTGGAGGATGAACATCCTGAAGAAATAAATCATGCCTCACAACATCCGGAAATAGTAAAAGAACTTAATGACTTACATAAGATTTGGGCAAAAGATGTCTTTAAGGATTCAGGTTACGAAGATCCTAATTCAGTTACGGGTAAAAAAGAAAGTCTTCTAAAAACCAAAGGGACTAAGAAACTGTAATTTATTTATTTGAAGAATTAAATACAAAGACTGAACCGTAATGTGCAAATGTTAATCAATAAAATATAAAAATTATATTAAAGACAAAAAATATTATTAATAGATGTATACACGCACCAATTGACAAAACAGTTTAAGCATATTTTTTGAATGAGAATGAGTTCTCACTTGGATTATGGACTTTTTTAGTAAGTTTTTGCTTAAAAAGCAATTGAATTCTATAATCAATAAAATAAATAAAAATGAATAACAGTAACAGCGCACCTCCATCTAGAGAATCAGTTTCTAAAGCTTGGATTCTTGACGTAAGATTTAAAATAGATTATAAAACAGGAGTACAAGGATGTCCCGAAAATTCAGCCCAATTTAAGGGGTTTTGTGAAGCAGGAGGAACAGAAACATGGGCACAAGTGCCAGGATTAAGGTCTAAATTCTTCACCCTTTCACAAGATCAACAAGATGGATCAGGAATTTATATTTTTCTTTCTAAACAAGATCTAGATGGCTATATGGAAAGTGATTTATTTAAAAATTTTGGTTCCTTTCCGCATATTACCCAACTAGATGTAAAAACCTACAGAGTACTAGCAGGATCAGAGGAAACAATAGACATGGGTTCGTGGACATCAGGTAATGAAAGACCTACTCGTGAAGATGTAGAATCTGCTGTAGTATTTTATCCAAGATTCAATATAGACTATGGTACAGGAATAGAAGGAACCCCGTCCAATCATCAGGAATTTGAAGGAGCACTTATTGAACCTATGAATTTTTCGAAAATGTGGCACAATTCTAATGTATCTGGACTGCGAAGCAAATACTTTACTATAGATCAGGAAAATAAAACAGGAACAGGTGTATACATTTTTACTAGTCAAAAATATCTTGACGATTACCTTAAAAGTGAATTATTGTCAAACTTTAAAAGTTTTCCACATATTACTGATTTGAAAGTAGATATTTATAATATTATTGGTGGTACAGAATTGACAATGTCTGTTAACCCTTGGTAATACTTTTTAATTGGCAAGCTCTTCTTTCTGAAAGGACTAATTTGAAAATAGTAAAATATATTTAGTCTCTTGTTTAGCAAAATTTGAATTTCTTTACTAAATCCAGAATTGCGTTATGCTACTCTGGATTTTTTTGTGATTGGCTACAACTCGTTATATGGAGAACAAACTCCCTGTTTATAGGACTCTGGTTCCGGGTAACAGGAACTTTTACTTTCGTTTATTATTGTAAATATAATAAACTAAATTCTGAAAATGAGGTTAAACTTTTTCAATACTATTTTGAACTGTTCTAATAATCGCTTGAAGAACTTCTATTAATCTTTGAGAGTATTTAAACGAAGTCTTTTAATTAAAAAACGGCTATACTTTATAAAAGTATAACCGTTTTATTGTTTTAGTAGCGGGAATTGGATTCATTCCTCCACGTTGTTCCGAAATGGGCCAAAGAGGAGAGCAGCCCAAAGAAACTCCGATTGCTTTGCAATCTGATTTTTTCTTTTGTTCTCAAGACGATGCAAGCATCACTTGACCCCAAAATAAAAACTCCTTGATTTCTCAAGGAGTTTCTTTGTAGATAACTCATTCGAAATATCGAACATAAGTTTCACTCCAAAATATTTTTTAAATACTTTAGAAAGTATAAAGTTTATATATGAAAGTGTAACTAATTGTTCTTAAGCTATATTTAATTACATTTTAATAAAACTGGAACCGTTCCATTCCCATCTAAAAATCTGAGTTGTGTCAAAATGATATTTATCGTTCTCAAATAAATCTACAGATCCATTATTATCAATATCTTGAACTCTAATCCATACCATAGAATTCTCCGCTCCCTGAAATACATCAAAATAAGAATCAGTAACATCAATAAAATCTGTTCCCTGATTATTAATTATCAATTGTACGGCCCATCCAACATAAAAATCAGTATCATACGTATTATTTGCGGTTACTGATCCACCTGCACGGTTGACAAAAATATCATCAAAACCATCATTATTGATGTCGTAAAATGAAAAATCAGTTGAAACACCATATCCTAAAACTTTTGGCAGCAGTATAGAATTCGCATCAGAATAATTTATCCCATTCCCAAAATAAATTTTTTCGGATTCTAAATCATATGACGCCATAGTGTGCCCTCCAACAATTAAGTCCAAAAAACCATCATTATTAATATCAATTAACTCAATAGTATATATTCCTCCCTCTGAAGTTTGCCATAATTGATTCATATCTGAAAAATTAGCGAAACCATCATTTATTAAAACTAAACCTGTTGATGTAATAATATCCAAATCACCATCATTATCAATATCACCTGAAGCGGCACCATGATAAAAAGATTTGGGCAAATTATCCAATATTTCAAAATTATATCCATTAGAGTTACTGAGTAGAATACTTGGGTATGCAAACTCAAAAACTGCCCCTTCTGCGCCATGATCAGCAAAAAAAACATCAGGTTTGCCGTCTCCATTGTAATCACCTACTATAGATTTCCTTGCGGTTTCACATCCAATGTTATTTTGGATTAATGTTTGATCTAAAACAAAATTTTCATTCTTATTATTTATAAATAATTCTAATGGGTGTCTTTCTATGTTATATTTATTTTTCGCTAATAAAATATCTTCATAACCGTCTCCATTAAAATCAGCATAAGAATATGCTGCCGAATAGCTTGTTTGAAATAAGTCTATCCCATTCGAAGTTGGTATCGATTCAATATCAATCCAAAAGTCTGAATTTTTAAACTTATAAGAAGGCTGCTTATAATCAAAGTATCGCATAAACTTAGCCTTCACTTCAGTAGAATCTGAAATTCTAATTTCTACAGGGTTTTCTGAAGAAATAATACTACCAGACCAACCTATAAACTCCCAATTTTCTGATGGATTTGCAGTTAATATTATCGAGGTCCCTAATTCATAATTTGAAGACGATATCCCGTTAATAGACTCATAGTCTACTTGTCCTTCACCCTCTATGTTTATGGTAATTGGATAGATTGGTGTTTCAGGTTCAGAAATTATTTCAATTTCTTTAGAACAAGTAATTAATAAAAATGAACAAATGAGCAAAGCTGAGAGTTTAATTGTGAAATCGTTAAAAGATGTTTTTATATTAATCATAAATTTGCGCTTAAAAATAATTTTAAAGATAAAAAAAACGGCTATACTTTATAAAAGTATAACCGTTTTATTGTTTTAGTAGCGGGAATTGGATTCATTTCTCCACGTTGTTCCGAAATGGGCCAAAGGGGAGAACATTAGTCTAACTCCAAAAGACTTAATTGACACTCATCACATAATGACTCTTATTATGAAAAGTTAAAATTAAGTTTTACACCAAGAGATTTTAACGATACTCTAAATCAGATAGAATTACTG
>Ga0209119_1000278_pt1 | contig 51566 bp, 46 predicted proteins | sample COG_03_FD_184747 | JGI IMG/M metagenome (GOLD analysis project Ga0209119, IMG submission 184747) | Pelagic Microbial community sample from North Sea - COGITO 998_met_03 (SPAdes) (version 2) | ecosystem: Environmental > Aquatic > Marine > Neritic zone/Coastal water | place: Helgoland, sampling...
CGCGAGAAAGTCCACCTCTTCCTCCGGAAAGTCGATGGCGGCTTCAACATGGATCCGAAGCCTGATGATACGCTCATCTAACTCATGGATTTTTTCTGAAAAGCGACCTTGCAAAGAATTAACCGCGCTTTTGGCGGCTCGCTGGCTACCGCTATCAATCAGGTCAGCGATGGCTTCGGCCTGTGACAGATCGATCTTGTCGTTAAGGAAGGCCCGTTGTGAAAATTCACCGGGACCGGCGATACGCGCGCCAACTTGAACCACACGGTTCAACAACATATCCATCACAACGGGCCCACCGTGGCCCTGCAGCTCAAGCACGTCTTCACCCGTGAACGAATTGGGACCTGGAAAAAATAGTGCAATGCCTTGATCAATGGCGCTGCCATCGGCATCAAGGAAGTTCGAAAAGGTCGCCAGTCTGGGCGCCGGCAGTTTACCCACCAGCAACCGCGCTATACTTGCCGCCCGACCCCCAGAGACTCGAATAATACCGACACCGCCTCGGCCAGCTGGTGTCGCGATCGCTACAATGGTGTCTGTATGCGCCATGGTGCCGGTCATTGTTGCGTCATCAGCCGGCTTTTTCGACTTGCTTGGTCACGTACCATTGCTGCGCAATAGACAATAGATTGTTCACTAACCAGTACAGCACGAGCCCACTCGGGAACCACAAGAAGAAGAATGTAAACATCACCGGCATAAACTTCATCACTTTCGCTTGCATGGGATCTGGCGGTTCTGGCTGCATCATCTGGGTCACGAACATAGACGCACCCATCAATATTGGTAACACAAAATAGGGATCCATGACCGACAGGTCGTTAATCCACAACATAAAGGGTGCTTGACGCAACTCGTAGCTTTCCATTAGCGTCCAGTAAAGTGCCAGGAATACCGGCATTTGCATCAAAATCGGTAAACAACCCCCTAACGGGTTAGCGCCTTCCTTTTTATACAGCGCCATCATTGCCTGCGTAAATTGTTGCTTGTCATCGCCATACCGCTCTTTAAGCCGGGCCATTTCCGGCTGCAACTTACGCATCTTAGCCATTGACTTAAAACCAGCGGCCGATAATGGAAACAGCAATGTTTTGACAATCAGGGTTAAAACAATAATCGACAGACCCCAATTACTGACGATGCCATGAATAAATGTGAGCAAACCGAACATCGGCTGGGCAAGCCACCAAAGAAAACCGTAGTCGACCGTGAGGTTCAAGCCCGGGGAAATTTCTTCGAGCTTATATTGGTCCTTTGGTCCGATGTAAAACTGCGCGCCTTTAGTATCCCGTTCACCAGCAGCGATTGACCAGTTTGGCGATGTAAAACCAAATAGATAAGCATCCTTGTCGCCTAGCTTTCGAGCATGAAAGGTATTTTTATCCTGTTTTGCTTTCGGTACCCAAGCAGTCACAAAATAGTGTTGAACCATGGCGATATAACCACCTTCAACCACGGCCTTGTAGGCTTTTTCTTCCACGTCTTCAAAAGTCACCTTGGTATAAGGCGCATCGTTTGTATAGGTTGCACCGCCAGTGTAAGGCGCTAAACCCATCGAATTTTGATCAACTAACGCCGGCGCTTGGCCATCTCGCTTGATCTGGCCAAACAGTGCTACCGACCAAGATTGATCGCTGTTGTTCACAACGTCGTAGTCAACATCGACCAGGTAGTCATCTCGACGTAGCGTAAAACGCTTGGTAACTAACACGCTACCTTGGGTGGTTTTGAGCTCAACCTGAATTTGGTCTTGACCACTGGATAAATCATAACGGTTTTTATCGACAGCAAAAGTGGGTCTACCCGCTGCGGTATCTGTGCCATTCTGTCCTATAAGACCACTTTGAGCCGCATAAGCATTACGAGGATCCATCAAAACAAACGGTGAATCGGGCTGGTTGATGGCAACTGGAAATTTGATCAAAGACGCCTCTACGATATCGCCACCGACAGTGTCTATAGTAATGTTAAGTACGTCTGACGTTAGGGTGACATAGCGGCTGTTCTGAGTATCTAATCCTGCGTTAGCTGCAGCTGCTTCTGTCGCTGGGGCTGATAACCCGTTGTCGAGAGGTAAAAAGTCTATCTGGCCATTATCGGCAGTCGTACTCGTTGTGCTGACGGTGTTCAAATTAATATCAGGTAAGCGGTTATCCTGGGGCACGTTCGTGACACTGACGGTATCATTCTCGACGCGGCCGCTACCATAGTCTTCATTCCATGCGAGTATCAGCATGTAAGTCGTAACGGCGAGCCCTAATAAAATCAAAATGCGTTGAAAATCCATTGGTAACTCTCGTTAAGAACGGTTCGCGGAACAAGACGGGGTTTTTTGTGTCTTGTTGGCAACCAGTACTGGGGGAACTAGATCAACGCCCCCCGGATTAAATGGGTGGCATTTACAGATACGTTGGACGCCAAGTTTGCTACCCATGAGCACACCATGTTGCTCGATGGCCACGCGGGTATATTCCGAACAGGTAGGATAAAAACGACAACTAGGCCCCAGGATACTGCTGAGGCAAACTTGATAAACACGAATAGTGATTAACATGAGTCGCTTGATCATCTAAGTACTCGCCCGGGTACTCGTATAAGTACTCGTTGTTGCTTTATTGAACAACGTTCCCCAGCCTTTCGACAATACATTGACCAAATGACCATTGTCTTTTTTCGAGACGCCAGTGCGCGCAACGATGACAATATCTAAATGCGGTGCATTTTCTGTCGGTCGGCAGTGGACTCTGAAAGACTCTCGAATTATACGTTTGACACGATTGCGCTGGACTGCTGGACCCGTGGTTTTTTTGCCGATAACCATCCCAAGCCGACAATGATTCATCTGATTTTCAATGGCGAGAACCAGAAATTCAGGACCACTGACGCGATATTTATTGGTCTTGAAAACGACATCAAATTCATAAGAATTGTGCAGCCGGAAGCTCGGCGGAAAACCTTGCGCCACTTGCGTATGATGAGCATGTTCAGGTAGATCGGCCAAGAGCTCCTATCAGACTGAAAGTTCTTTACGTCCTTTAGATCGACGACGTTTCAGTACTAGTCGACCATTTTTGGTTGCCATTCTTGAACGGAAACCGTGGGCTCTAGCGCGCTTCAATAAGCTGGGTTGAAATGTTCTTTTCATTGGGATTACACCGGTAACGGGGTTTAAAATCGAGCGGCGATTCTAAAGAAGATTCCGTCAACAGTCAATTTACCAATTCAGGGATTATCAACGCCATTTAATCTGTTAGTACTATAGTAGTTAAATACTTATATATATAAATTATTATTACTACTGTTATTAGAGACTAGCTGCCTGTGGATTAGTCGTATTTAGTGTTTTATATCAATCAGTTGTAGGGGATCAAAGGGTGTTAACAGTTGGCCTTAGACCTGCGGGTAAGCTGTGGATAAGCTGTGTGGAAATAGCCGAGTTATCCACAGGGCAGAGGCAGTCTGTAATATTTACGTTTTTGTCCACAGGTTATGCACAGGTTACGCACAGGTTGTCTACTGGTTTTAAGGATAAATTATTGATTTTTAAGGCATTTTATTTGTATCTAATTGTTCGGAACTGTTGGCGTGAGAAGGCAAATGGCGTTACTATTCGAGTCGGCTGCAGGCTAGCGCTAAAAATGTTGCGATGAACAAGCAAATTTAGCGAGATATCTGAATATTTTCAGAGACATACGATAACTCGGAGGGTGTGTGGGGGCGACAATTTGGCAAAAATGCTTGCACAGTCTCGAAAGTGAGCTGACCGCGCAGCAATTCAATACCTGGATAAAGCCTTTGCAGGCCGAATTAGATACAAAAGACTTACGTCTTCTCGCACCCAATAAATATATCAGAGATCAAGTCAGCGACATGTTCATGGTTCGTATTCAAGAACTGGTTGAACAAAATGGTTCCGGTGGTGTGACGCTGCGCATTGGTTCGTCAACGGGACTTCCGAGCGCAGATAGGACGAATGGCTTATTGAACGGCTCATCGACTGGCTTATCGAATGGTAATGCGCGGGTAGCTGATAACAGCTTTGCAGTCCGAGAAAGCTTCTATCCCCTGTTGAAACTGAACCGAGAATTCACCTTTGACACCTTCGTCGCTGGGCGCTCGAATGAGTTGGCCAGGGCTGCGGCTGTGCAGGTTTCAGAAAACGTCGGTGTCACCTATAAGTGTTTACTGCTATATGGTGGCGTAGGGCTGGGTAAGACCCACCTGATGCATGCGGTGGGTAACGCGATCCTTGAAAAGCATCCCAATTTAAAAGTCGCGTATATGTATTCGCAGCGATTTATGGAGGATATGGTCAGGGCGATTGAACATGGCACTATGCCCGAGTTTACCCAGTATTACCGTACTGTGGATGTGTTGCTGATGGATGATATTCAGTTTCTGGCCAAAGGCATGAAATCCCAGGAAGAATTTTTCCATGTATTCAATCGGTTACAGGAAAATGGTAGCCAGATAGTGCTGACCTGTGATCGTTATCCGAAGGAAATTCAAGGCCTCGAAGAGCGTCTTAAGAGTCGTTTTATGTGGGGGATGACTGCGACTGTCGAGCCGCCTGATTTAGAAACAAGGGTGGCTATTTTGTTGAAGAAGGCAGAGGTCGAGAGAGTATATGTGCCCCATGACGCAGCATTTTTTATTGCTGAGAGAATTCGGTCAAATGTTCGTGAGTTGGAAGGTGCGCTACGTCGGGTGATTGCGAATGCGAACTTTACAGGTCGAGAGATTAGTGTTGAGCAGGTCAAGGAGTCACTAAAGGACTTGATCTCGCTGCAGGACCGTCAGGTGGGGATTGAAAATATTCAAAAGACGGTTGCGGATTATTATAAGATTAGAATTGCTGAGTTGCATTCGAAACGCCGTACTCGGTCCATCGCGCGGCCACGACAGGTGGCTATGGCGCTGGCCAAGGAGCTGACAAACCACAGTTTGCCAGAGATTGGCGATGCTTTCGGCGGGCGAGATCATACGACGGTCTTGCACGCTGTGCGAAAAGTCGAAGAATTGCGCGAGAGTCATCAAGATATTCGAGATGACTATACGAATTTGCTGCGAATATTGACGGCTTAGGGGTCGATAAGGACTGCCATGAAGTTTGAGATAGACCGTGATGCGCTGCTCGAGCCTTTGCAATTTGTGTCTGGTGTGGTGGAGCGCCGGCAGACGTTGCCGGTGCTTGCGAACCTGATGATCTCTGTAGAGAAGGGTCGGCTGACGCTTGTCGGCACGGATCTAGAAGTTGAGTTAAGCGCAAGCCTGGACAGTATTAGAAGTACTGTCGATGGTGCTGTGACAATACCAGCGCGTAAATTTAGTGAAATTTGTCGCAGCTTGCCCGGTACAGCACCGTTGGTCTGTTCCCTTGAGGGCGAGCGAATGAGCATTGTCAGCGGTCGCTTTCGGTCGCACCTGGCAACCTTGGAGATTATAGATTTTCCCACCGTCGAGATGGATCCAGTCCTGGTCGAACTGAGGCTCGCGCCAGCGGATTTTAAGCGCCTTCTGGATAAGACCAGTTTCGCCATGGGACATCAGGATGTTCGGTATTTTTTTAATGGAATGTTGTTTGTGACAGGCGCAAACCAGTTGACGACGGTGGCAACTAACGGCCAAAGGCTTGCTGTTAACCATCTGCCAGGTGCTTATGCGGTGAGTAACACGCAGCAGTTCATCGTCCCCAGAAAAGGCGTTGTCGAAATGCTACGAATGGTTAAAGATGACACACAGGAACTACTGGTTCAATTTTCAAGAAATCACCTGCGGGTCGTGTCCCGTCAATTCTGTTTGGTGACAAAATTAATTGATGCCACATACCCGGATTATGAAAGAGCCATCCCGGCGGGGGGCGATGTCATCGTGGTGGGTAACAGGCGTGAAATTAAGGACGCATTAACGAGAACTGCAATCCTGGCGAACGAGACTTATCGAAATATCCGCTTCGAGCTTACGTCGGGTAACATGGGTATTTACGCGAACAACCCGTTGCAGGAAGAGGCGGAAGAAAATGTTCCAGTCGATTACGATGGAGCGGACTTAAAGATCGGTTTTAATGTGGATTACATTATTGATGCGCTATCGGCGATCGATGGCGACAGGGTTCAAATGACGTTTATAGATGGCAATAGTGCCATGTTGCTGGCAGGTCCTGACGAGAGCCTATCACGTTTCGTGGTAAGCCCTATGATTTTATAATTCGTACTACAGGCTCTGTGCGCAATGTGAGCACTCACTATAGGAAATTTCATGAAGTTACGGGTTAGTAGAGAAGCGCTGTTGAAACCGCTGCAGCAAGTTGCCGGCGTCGTCGAACGACGTCAGACTTTGCCAGTGTTGTCGAATGTATTGTTGCAGGTTGAGGGCAACGTATTGTCCTTAACGGGCACCGATCTCGAAGTGGAGATGGTGGGTCGAGTACCGTTAATCGAAGGTGAAAGCGGCGAGATTACTGTGCCGGCGCGAAAGTTAATGGATATTTGTCGCGAGTTGCCAGACAAGGCTGAGATCGAATTGATATTAGTGGGGCAACGGTTGACGGTTAAAGCCGGTCGTTTTCGCTCGACACTGTCGACGCTGCCCGCGGAAGACTTTCCGACAGTAGAGAAATCACTCGCGGAAATGTCCACTAGAATCGACAGCAAGTCCTTGAAGCGGTTGTTGGACAGAACAGCTTTCGCCATGGCGCAGCAAGATGTTCGGTATTTCCTCAATGGTATGTTGATTGAGATGGGTGGAGATTACGTCAAGACTGTCGCGACGGATGGTCACCGGTTGGCAATGAGCACGCTTAAGCTCGAAGGTGCAAGCGCAGATAGTCGGCAAGTGATCTTGCCCAGAAAGGGCGTTCTTGAATTGCAGCGCTTATTAAACGAAGTCGAAGGTGATATAGGGATTGCCATAGGAGCTAATTATTTGATGGCAGAGTCCGCAGACTTTGTGCTGACAACCAAGTTGGTAGACGGGCGGTTTCCAGATTATGATCGCGTAATTCCCAAAAATGGCGATAAGCTTATCGTGGCGGATAAATTAGAGCTGCGGCAGGCACTGAATCGCACCGCGATATTGTCAAATGAAAAATTCCGTGGAATTCGCGTTAACCTGTCTTCAGGTGTTTTGCAGCTATCGGCAAATAACCCGGAACAAGAGGAGGCAGAGGAAACGGTGTCCGTGGACTACCAGGGGGCTGAGCTTGAGGTCGGTTTCAACGTCGGCTATGTGCTAGATGTTTTAGGCGTTATTGATAGCGATACGGTAAAGATTACCCTGCATGATGCCAATAGCAGTGCGTTGTTGGAGGACCCAAGTGCGGAAGATTCAATTTATGTTGTTATGCCAATGAAGCTATGAGTCTAAGCCGGCTTACGGTCAAGAACTTACGTAATATTGAACACGTTGAGTTGAGTCTGGGATCCGGTGTTAACCTCGTCTGTGGAGTTAACGGTAGCGGCAAGACGAGTCTGCTCGAGGCAATCTATTTTCTGGGTTCAGGACGGACCTTCCGCGGTCAGCGTATAGAACCACTCATTAGCCGTGATGCCAGTGGCTGTACGGTTTTTGGTGTGGTGGACGCTGATCGGCGATGTCGTATCGGGGTGCAGCGGGGCCGGGACGGTGGTCGAGACATTAAGATCAATGGCGAGGTGGTTCGTCGGGCAAGTGAGTTGGCGCTTGCTCTGCCGGTGTTAATGCTTGGTCCGGACACAGTGGATCTGCTACTGGGGGCGCCGGGACCGCGGCGGCGATTCCTGAACTGGGGTTTGTTTCACGTGGAACATGGGTTTCTGTCAGAGTGGGAGAATGCCACTCGCGGATTGAAACAGCGTAATAGTCTTCTGCGTGCTGGTCGAGCGTCCAATCGTGAGTTGACGGTTTGGACTGATAAGCTAGAGGTTTTGGCGGAGGCGATTGATGCCTATCGGCGCCGCTATTTTGAAAAACTGCAAGCCGTGTTCAAAGTGATCTGCGCGGATTTAACGGGCCTGCAGGAGGTTGAATGTGTGTATTCCAGGGGCTGGGATAGTAATCGGTCGCTGAAAGAGGTCATGGCAAGTCAGTTAGACGGGGATATCAAGCGGGGCTTTACGTTGAGTGGCTTTCAGAAAGCCGACATTGAGCTGCGAGTTGCGGGGCAAAGTGCTACCAGCGTCTGTTCACGTGGTGAGTTAAAAATATTGGCGTGGGCGCTGGTGCTCAGCCAAGGTAAACTGTCAATGGCGCAGCAGCACCAGGCACCGGTTTATTTAGTAGATGACCTGTGTGCCGAGCTGGATGAGCATCACCGACAGAGTGTTTGTCGAGAATTGGTTAATAGCGGTGGCCAAATAGTGGCGACCGGCATCGATCTTGAGCAACTGCAGGGCAGTTGGTCTGGGATTACCACTAAGATGTTTCACGTGAAACGTGGCGTGTTTAGTGAACTGGAGAGCAGTAATGAGTGATGAACGATCTTACGATTCCACTAGCATCAAGGTTCTTAAGGGCCTGGAAGCGGTTAAAAAACGTCCTGGCATGTATATCGGCGACACGGACGATGGTACAGGCCTCCACCATATGGTGCAGGAGCTCGTAGATAACTCCATTGATGAAGCCTTGGAAGGTTACTGTTCCGAAATCAAAGTCATTATTCATCCAGATAACTATGTCAGCGTCATGGACAACGGTCGTGGCATACCTACTGACATGCACGAAGGTGAGGGCAAGTCTGCAGCCGAAGTGATTATGACCGTGCTCCACGCGGGTGGAAAATTTGATGACAGCAATTATAAAGTATCCGGCGGCCTCCACGGCGTAGGTGTATCCGTCGTCAACGCACTATCAGAGGAACTCGTCCTGACGATCTGGCGTGACGGCAAGGTATGGGAGCAGGTTTATCATGATGGTGTACCCGAAGCATCATTAGCCGTAGTCGGCGAAACACAACAAACGGGTACTAAGTGCCGATTTAAGCCGTCAGCAACCACCTTTACTAACATTGAATTCCATTACGACGTTCTTGCGAAGAAGCTAAGAGAGCTCTCGTTCCTTAATGCAGGCATCATTATCGACCTGGCCGACGAGCGTACGGGTCGAGAGGATCGGTTCTGCTACGAAGGCGGACTGCGCACTTTTGTGGAATATTTGAACCAAAACAAGACAGCCTTGAACCAGATTTTTCACTGCAAGGCGAGTCGCGACGATGGTATTTCCGTGGAAATCGCCATGCAATGGAACGATACTTATCAAGAATCGATCTTCGCATATACCAACAACATTCCTCAAAGCGATGGCGGTACCCATCTACAGGGCTTTCGTGCGGCATTGACGCGAACTTTGAATAATTACATTGATCGCGAGGGCATGGGCAAGAAAGCCCAAGCAACTACAACTGGCGATGATGCTCGAGAGGGCTTAACTGCGGTCATATCCGTCAAGGTACCAGATCCAAAATTCTCTTCTCAAACCAAAGACAAACTGGTTTCCTCTGAGGTTAAAACGGCAGTCGAACAAGAGATGGGCAATGCCTTCAGCGATTTTCTGATGGAGAACCCCCAGGAAGCCAAGTCAATCGTCCAGAAGATGATTGATGCGGCTCGGGCCAGAGAGGCTGCTCGAAAGGCTCGGGAAATGACCCGCCGCAAAGGTGCATTAGATATCGCCGGTTTGCCCGGCAAGTTAGCTGACTGCCAGGAGAAAGATCCGGCCCTGTCTGAAATTTACCTGGTGGAAGGTGATTCTGCTGGCGGCTCGGCGAAACAGGGAAGAGATCGTAAAAACCAAGCGATCCTACCCCTTAAAGGTAAGATCCTGAATGTTGAAAAGGCACGTTTTGACAAAATGTTGTCCTCTGCCGAGGTGGGCACCCTGATTACTGCGTTGGGTTGTGGTATTGGACGGGACGAATTTAACCCGGATAAGCTGCGTTATCACCATATTATTATCATGACCGACGCCGACGTGGATGGTGCGCATATCAAGACCCTGCTGTTGACCTTTTTCTTTCGGCATATGCGGGTGCTTATTGAACGGGGCCATATCCTCATCGCTCAACCGCCACTGTATAAGGTGAAGCGCGGCAAACAGGAGCGTTATATCAAAGACGAGGACGCTTTGAACGCCTATCTATTCGAAGTTTCAATGGAAGACGCCAAGCTTATCCCGACAGCCGGTGCACCAGCATTGGAAGGTGATGAACTTAGATCCCTGGCTCAGCACTATTTTACGGTGCAGACCCAAGTTAAACGTCTAGAACGAGTCTTTCCCGCTGAGATACTGGATTTGATGATTTACGCACCACGTTTAACTTTGGCGGAACTGAGTGACGAAGCACGAGTGAAAGAGTGGTCTGCTGATCTCGAGGCGCGAACGGCAGTTGCTATTAAGAGCCGTACAGAATATCAGTTCACGGTTCGTGAAGATCTTGAACGACACCTATACTATCCCACATTAATCGTTATAAATCATGGGGTTAGCAGAGAGTATGTGTTTACTCGAGAGTTCTTTCAGTCGAAAGACTACGAAGACTATACTGCCTTAGGCGATCAGATAACAAAACTGCTTCAAGCTGATGCCGTCATTATGAAGGGTGAAAAATCCGAGCCAGCCTTATCGCTTAAACAGGCCTTAGCGTGGTTGCAGCAAGAGGGTCTTCGCGGTCAGAGTCGTCAGCGTTACAAGGGGCTCGGCGAAATGAACCCAGATCAACTATGGGAAACCACCATGGATCCGAAACGCAGAACCATGTTACGAGTCACTATCGAAGACGCTATCGCTGCCGACCAGTTGTTCAGTACTTTGATGGGTGATGCGGTGGAACCACGGAAAAACTTCATCGTCAGCAACGCCCTGGCAGTGGCTAACCTGGACGTTTAGGTTACTGGTTTCCTAGCCCAATCAGCGCAGTTAGCAAGGGAATGCGCTGATTCGGGCTTTGGCGAAAGCGGCGAGGTCCGAATGGACTTCGATCATCAATCCGCGTTGTTGAATAACCTGCAACGTCGCTTTGCCATTACCAGTGAGCACCAGAACGGGGTCTGCGTCGCCGGCGATGGCAGCGTCAATGTCCTTCACTGAGTCACCAACAAAGGTCAGGGTGTCTATAGCACCTGGATGAAATCGTCGAATCTGATTCAGTAATCCGGGGCGAGGCTTACGGCATTCACATTCTGCGTTAGGATGATGCGGGCAAAAGAAAATCTTCTCAATTTGCCCCCCGGCTGCACCGACTAACCGAAGCAACTTAGCGTGCATGGCCTCGAGGTCTGGCAGGTAAAACTTTTGCCGGGCCAGACCCGCTTGGTTGGTGGCCACATAGATCTTGTGACCTGCCTGGGATAGGCTGGCAATTGCCTGGATGCTACCCGGCAGCGGCACCCACTCGTCCGCTGATTTAATATAGTCTGGCGAGTCGACGTTGATCACGCCATCTCTGTCTAAAACGATAATCGAATCAGCCACGGCTGGGGTCCTCGCCGACTGCCTTTGCTCCAGTACTCATTGAAGCAAAGAGAAGTCGGCGATATCCAAAAATAAAGTTCGCATCTTCTGTAGTGTTGCCAACCGATTCGCTCTTATTGCCGGTTCGTCAGCCATCACCATCACCTCATCAAAGTAAGCATCGATAGTGCCTTGCAGTGCCGCGAGGGTCAGGCATTTGGCGTTATAGTCCTGCTCAAGATCGGCATGGGGTGTCTGCAGATCCGCCTCTGCCGCGCCAAGTGCGGTAAATAGCGCGCTTTCTGCGGGTGATTGGAACAGCGCCGGATCGATGCTGGCATCTATCGCACCTGCTTTCTTTAAAATATTCGCGACCCGCTTGTTCGCGGCGATGAGATTCTCAGCTTGGGGTTGAGTGCGAAATTCCTGAATGGATCGAACCCGCCTGTCGCAATCCCCAAGATCTGTGATGTCCTGGTGACTAAATCGCACGGCATTGAACGTGTCTCCGGGTATGCCTTGATCCTGATACCAAGTCCCCAGACGATCCAATAAATAGTCGTACACGGCTGTCGTTGAGAAATCTGGACTGTGTTGGCCAGCTGCGATCGCCAGCGTTTCTCGTATATCCAGCTTGAGTCCAGCCTGGATGCAGATACGAATGACTCCAAGGGTCTGGCGCCGCAACGCAAAGGGATCCTTGGAACCCGTGGGTGGCTGGTTGATACCAAACAAGCCTGTCAGCGTATCGAGTTTATCTGCGATCGCGACAGCCTGACCGGTGGCACTGGTTGGCAGTTCGCCACCGGAAAAGCTCGGCAGGTAATGCTCCTTAATGGCCTGCACAACTGCTTCCGGTTCACCGTCGTGGTGGGCGTAATACCCACCCATAAGACCCTGCAGTTCTGGAAATTCACCGACCATTGAAGCTACCAGGTCAGCCTTGCACAATAATCCGGCCCGCTGCGCCTGGCTGACGTCTTCGCCGATTTGCTCGGCGATGAACCCAGCTATGCGGGAAATGCGCTTGGCCTTATCCAAGTAGGTGCCGAGCTTAGCCTGAAATACCACATTGCCGAGACGCTCGAGGTTGCTCTCGAGCGTTGTTTGTTGATCACGTCGATAGAAGAAAGCCGCGTCAGCCAGACGAGGAGAAATAACCCGCTCGTTGCCTTTGATAACAGCTTGTTGATCGCGACTCTCGATATTCGCGATTGTCACAAAACGCGGCAGTAGCTTGCCCTGCAAATCGACGAGATGAAAATAGCGCTGGTGTGATTTCATCGCTGAGATCAATGCCTCCTCAGGCACACTTAAAAATGCCGAGTCAAATTTACCGCTCAGAGCGATGGGCCACTCGACCAAGGACGTGACCTCATCAAGCAACTCAGGATCAATAATGACACGCGCATTTTCCAGCGCTTCAACCTTTGCCAGTTGCTCAAGGATGACTGACTTCCTTACCTCGAAATCAACAATCACATAGTTGTCTCTGAGCACCTCAGCATACTCGTTTGCAGACTTAATCTTGATTACGCCATTACTCATGAAGCGATGGCCGAGAGTGGTTCTTCCAGAGTCACAATTGAGAATTCTTGCGGGTAAAATTTCTTCGCCATAGAGAAGCACCAAGGAGTGTACTGGCCTGACAAACTCAACTCGGCTAGCGCCCCAGTGCATTTTACGATCGATTGGCAGTGTGCTAAGACTCTTCAAAAGGATGTCGCTAATCAGTTCGCGTATATTGCCGCCGGGTTTGTGTTGTTGGTAGACCAGCCAAGTGCCTTTGGATGTTTCTTGCTTTTCCAGCCGGTTGGGGTCGTCCAGTCCACAGGAACGCATAAATCCAGTCAGCGCTTTCGAGGGCTTGCCTTCACTATCATAGGCGGCCTTCAATGCTGGGCCGCGCCGCTCTATTGATTGGTCAGGTTGCTGTTCTGCCAAATCAGACACGAGAAAAGCAAGCCGTCGGGGTGTTGCGTAACTCGTGACGGTCTTAAATGCGAACTGAGATTTTTTAAGTTCAGCGTTGATATTATTTACGAGAGACTTGATCAATAGACTGAGAGATTTTGGCGGAAGCTCTTCAGTTTGAAGTTCAAATAAGAGATCTTTAACGACCACTGATCACCTCCTGGAGAAACGTTTGCTTGATAGCGTCGTCGGCCAGTGGAAAATCGAGTGCTTTCCTTGACTCAAAATAGGCTTGAGCGACAGCTCGAGACAGCGCTCTGACGCGTAAGATAAATCTTTGTCGCTCTGTCACCGAAACCGCCTGGCGAGCATCAAGCAAATTGAATGCATGGGATGCTTTCATTACAAACTCATAAGCGGGCAAAGGCAAAGAAGCGGCCAATAGCCGAGTGGTTTCTGCTTCACAAAAATCGAACTGATCAAATAATGCGTTGACGTCGGCATAATCAAAATTATAGGCAGACATCTCGACTTCATACTGGTGGAAGACATCGGCATAGGTCACCGTCGCCGTATCAGACTTGCTCCAGATGAGTTGCTGAAAGTCTTCGACGCCCTGCAGATAGAGGGCCAGGCGCTCGAGTCCATAGGTAATCTCACCCGTGACCGGATAACACTCGAGTCCACCGACCTGTTGGAAATAGGTGAATTGAGTTATCTCCATGCCATCCATCCAGACTTCCCAGCCAAGACCCCAGGCGCCCAGCGTCGGAGATTCCCAGTTGTCTTCGACAAAACGAATGTCATGTACTAGTGGATCTATGCCCAAGTGACGCAGCGAGTCGAGATACAACGCCTGGATATTTTCTGGCGATGGCTTAAGCATGACCTGAAACTGGTAATAATATTGATAGCGGTTGGGGTTTTCGCCGTACCGACCATCTGTTGGTCGTCGGCATGGCTGAACATAAGCCGCTTGCCAGCTCTCTGGACCAATTGCGCGCAAGAACGTCGCTGGATGAAAGGTCCCGGCACCGACCTCCATATCGTAGGGTTGCATCAATACACAGCCTTGATCTGCCCAGTAGCGTTGCAGAGTCAAAATCATGTCTTGGAAAGTGGCTACGCTCATGTATCTGGCCTAACAATGAAATGGCGCTCAGTATACCGAAGGAGTGGGAGTCATGGCCATCGGTGTAGCCGAATGTTCGTGATGATAAAGTCCTGTAGAATAACCGTGGATGGTCCGATGGTGGCACTGAAAGCTCGATATCAGCATTGGATCTGTATAATCGGAGGGTTTATGAATGGCAACTGAAGACTTGATTCGGTGCGACTGGTGTCAGGGTGACGCGCTTTATCGGAGCTATCATGACGAAGTCTGGGGTTATCCAGAATTTGATGATCGCGTGCTGTTCGAGTTTTTACTGCTTGAAGGCGCCCAGGCCGGACTCAGCTGGATCACGATTCTGCGCAAGCAAGAGAACTATCGGTTGGCCTTAGACGGTTTTGATCCAGAATTGATCGCCCGTTACGACGATCAAAAGAAAGCCGAGCTGCTCGGTAATGCGGGCATCGTGCGCAATCGTTTGAAAATAGACAGCTGTATTACGAATGCGCGCAGTTATCTTGCCATTTTAGATTCAGGCCGCCAGTTTAAGGATTACCTTTGGGACTTCGTAGAGGGTCGACCCATTCAAAATCAATTCGTCTCAATCGCAGATGTACCGGCGAAAACTGCCGTGTCAGATGCGTTGAGTAAACGTCTAAAAGCCGATGGCTTCAAATTTGTTGGCACCACGATCTGTTATGCGTTGATGCAGGCGACGGGCATGGTAAATGACCATCTGGTTTCCTGCCACCGGCATCGCGAGTGCGCCGCGGCGTGTCCATGAGTGTCGAGATTGATACAGGTCCACCGCCCAACCCAATCGCTATCATCATGGTCTGGCTCATGTTGCGCTGCCTGGCGAGTTTACCGCTGGGCCTAAGTCAGTGGCTCGGTCGACGCCTGGGTACCTGCTTGTTCTGGTTCAAGGCTCGGGCCGCGAGAGTCACCGAGATTAACCTTCGAGCTTGCGGTAGGTTTTCCGCTGACACGAAGCCGGATCATCTTGTTAAATCGAGCCTGCAGCACATGGGGCAGACGATCATGGAAACACCGGCTATTTGGCTCGGATCTCGGCGCCGAATTGACGGCTGGATCAACAAGGTGGAAGGCGAATCTCTATTGGACGAGGCGGTTGCACAGGGGAACGGCGTCGTTATCCTGTTACCCCATTTCGGTAATTGGGAGTTGCTGAATGTATATTTTGCGCGCCGCCAGCCCATGACTGCCTTGTATCAGCCCCCAGATAAGGCCTATTTACGACCGATTATGGCGGCGGTACGAAAGAATTTTGGGAATGAAATGGTGCCGACTAACCGCGCCGGCGTCGCGCAACTATATCGGCGCTTGCGGGAGGGTCGCGTCGTCACCGTATTGCCGGACCAGGTGCCCAGCAGCGGCGAGTTCGTGCCCTTTTTTGGCCAGCCGGCGTTCACCGACCGCCTGCTGACCCGATTGATCCAAAAAACCGGTGCCAGAGTGGTCACTTGTGTTGTTATTCGTGAGCCTGGTGGGCAAGGCTTTACTGTGCGGTTCGGTATTCCTGATGTGGACGTGTATGCCAGTGACTCTATGCAATCAATGCTGGGGGTCAACAAGAGTATCGAGCAATGTGTTCGGATCGATCCGAATCAATACCAGTGGGAGTACAAGCGCTTTCGCCGCTACCCTGAGGGCAGCGTTCCGCTATATTGATTGGGCACCATGGGAGGCGTGATTTGCCGGTCTAGAGGCTATTTGCGCCAGAACATCGGCGTAAACAAGACGAGTAAAGTAAAGATCTCGAGGCGACCGAGCATCATGGAAAAGCACAGGATGAGTTTCGCGGTATCGCTGATGTCGCCATAGTGATGAGCGACGCTGCCAAGGCCCGGTCCAAGATTATTGATTGTTGCGCCGACCGCTGAAAATGCGCTGCTGAAATCTAAACCGCAGGCCATCATGGCCAGTAACATAAATAAGAAAATCACCACGTAGATCGAGAAGAACCCCCAGACAGATTCGATAACTCCCGCTAACACAGGGCGACGATTGAGTTTGATAGGGAAGATAGCATTGGGATGAATCAACCGGTGAATTTCTCGAATCCCTTGTTTGCAGATCAGCATGACACGCATAACTTTCATGCCACCACCGGTAGATCCGGCGCAAGCGCCAGTAAACGCGCCGAGAAATATCAGATACGGCAGCATATTTGGCCAGGTGCTGAAATCTGCAGTCGCGAAGCCGGTGGTCGTGAAAATGGATACCACTTCAAAAGCGGCAAACCGAAATGCAGTGGGCACCTCGTAGGTACCGAATGATACGAGCCCAGCCGTGACGATCACTGTGCCAATGATGAGTAACAACAGGTAGATGACGACCTCATCGTCGCGCAGATAATGCAAAACCGTACGCTCCTTCCAGCCAAAAAAATGGAGTCCGAAATTAATACCCGCAAGCGCCATAAAAAAGATCGCAACCATCTCAATTGCCACTGAGTCGAAGTAACCGATGCTCGCATCGTGGGTTGAGAAACCACCGATGGCGATAGTCGAAAAACTGTGGCAGATTGCATCGAACAAAGACATGCCCGCAATCCAGTAAGCGGCGGCACAGGCTACGGTGAGGCCAATATAAATAGACCAAAGAGCGACAGCCGTTTGCTTGATTCTCGGGGTGAGCTTGCTATCTTTTAAAGGCCCGGGCGTTTCTGCTCGATAGAGCTGCATCCCACCAATGCCCAGCATGGGTAATATGGCAACAGCGAGAACGATGATACCCATACCGCCGAGCCACTGTAGTTGTTGGCGATAAAAGAGGATCGAAGCGGGTAAATCATCGATACCGGTGATGACGGTTGCACCGGTGGTGGTGAGCCCGGAAAAGGACTCAAACAGCGCGTCTGCCCAGCTTAGGTTGATACCACTTTCCTGGACCATTGGAATCGCGCCAAAGCAACCCAGGGCCATATAAAATAAAAAGGTGATAAGAAAGCCGTCTTTGGTTCGCATTTCCTGATGGTGTTTTCGAAACAAGCCGAATAAGACCGCGCCCGCGGAAAACGTTAAGACGAAAGTATCGATAAAGATAATGCTGACGCCGTCGGCAAATAACCAGGAAACCAGGACCGGCGGCAACATGGTCAAACTGAAGATCATCAGGAGACTGCCAAGTATTCTGAAGGCAATTTGAATATGCATGGGTTACCGTCAGAAAAAAGTGAAGGGCGCTTGAAACAGCTTCTCGACTTCGCTGATTCGGCTTTTGTCGACCAGAAACAGGATGACATGATCATCGGGTTCAACGACGACATCATCATGGGCGATGATAACGTCGCGACCTCTGACGATGGCGCCGATGTTAGCACCCGGCGGTAAATCGATTTCCTCGAGTTTTCTTCCCACGACTTTTGAGCTTCTGCGGTCGCCGTGGGCGATAGCCTCGATAGCCTCGGCGGCTCCCCGTCGCAGGGAGTGAACCTTGACCACGTCACCGCGACGGATGTGAGTGAGAATACTACCGAGGGTCGCTTGTTGCGGTGAAATCGCGATATCGATATTGCTTCCCTCGATCAAATCAACGTAAGCGGGGTTGTTGATCAAAGCGATCACCTTGCGGGCGCCCAGGCTCTTTGCCAGCATCGCTGACATAATGTTGGCTTCGTCATCATTAGTCACTGCGCAAAACACATCAGTTTCTTCAATGTTTTCTTCTAGCAGCAGTTCTCTATCGGAGGCATCCCCGGCCAGGACGATGGCCCGGTCAAGAGACTCTGACAACTCGTAACAACGCTGGCGACTGCGCTCTATGACCCGGACTCCGTAACGATGTTCCAGTGCTCGGGCCAGGCCAAGACCGATATGCCCACCACCGGCAATGATCAGCCGCCGATTAGGTCTCTCGGTTCGACGCATTTCGCTCATGACAGCTTGGATATCACCGGCTGCGGCAATAAAAAACACTTCGTCTTCAGCCTCGATCACCGTGTCACCCTGAGGGATGATCGGCCGATTTTTCCGAAATATCGCAGCAACGCGGGTATCAACTGTGGGCATGTGCTGACGCAGGTAACGTAGCTCTTGATCTATGAGCGGGCCACCATAATGGGCTTTGATACCCACAAGCTGCACCTGGCCATCAGCGAAATCCATGACCTGGAGTGCCCCTGGGTTGTCAATTAGACGACAAATATCATGGGTCACTATTTGCTCGGGATTTACCAGAAAGTCGACAGGCATGGCTTCATTACGAAAGATGCCATATTCAAGATAGGTGGTTGACCGAATGCGCGCGATTTTTGTTGGTGTATGAAATACAGAGTAGGCGACCTGACAGGCCACCATATTCACTTCATCGCTATTGGTCACGGCAATGAGCATGTCCGCATCTTCGGCGCCGGCTTGGCGCAGTACGTCGGGATGAGACCCCATGCCGCGAATAGTCCGAATATCAAAGCGATCCTGCAACTCTCTCAAGCGATCAGCATCATGGTCGACGACGGTAATATCGCTGGCTTCTTTTGTGAGGTTTTGGGCAAGGTTGCCTCCCACTTCGCCGGCACCAAGAATGATAATTTTCATGGCTGTATGGCCTTGGCGATTCTCGAATAATAAAACCCATCATGCCCGAGCAAATCGGGCAGTAGTTGTCTGCCATATTCCTGGCCGTGGCCCCATTCGGCTTCAATAGGCATCGACACAGCGTCAGTAGTCGCATTGAAAAATTGTTTCATTACGTCTTCATTTTCAGTAGGTAATATCGAGCAGGTTGAATAGACCAAAATACCGCCAGGCGCTAGCATTGCCCAGGCGGCGTTGAGCAGCTCAAGCTGAGTAGCCGCCAGCTTATCAATATCTGAATTTCTGCGCAGCAACTTAATATCCGGGTGGCGGCGGATGATGCCGGTTGCTGAGCAGGGAGCATCCAACAGGATCCGCTGAAAAAGTGCCGCAGGGACAAAATCACGTAAATCGCTGACAACACAGTCTGCTTTGAGATCCAGGCGCTTTAAGTTTTCGGTAACGCTGACCAATCGGTGTTCTTCAAGATCCAGGGCCGTGAGAGCGATGCCGGGAAAGGCTTCTAAAATATGGCTGGTTTTTCCGCCTGGCGCAGCACAGGCATCGAGCACCCGCATACCGGCAGCAGGGGCTAACAGTTCGGCTGCCAGTTGCGATGCTTCATCCTGAACGCTGGCATAGCCATGCTCGAATTCAGGTAGCAGGTTGACGCTGATGGGTGCTTCGAGATAGATAGCTGAGGGGGCGTGAGTCGCGAGACGCGCGCCGATGTTACTGACAGTCAGAAGGTCCAGATAGGCAGCGGTGGTGAGGCGTTGTTGATTGACTCTCAGCGTCATCGGCGGGCGCGCGTTATTGGCAGTGATGATGGTCTCTTGCTGCTCCGGCCAGGCTGTCTTGATCCGATTGAGGAGCCACTCTGGATGGTTAGATTGGGCCTGTATGTCACCCTCGATGCTGGTTTCAATGTCAGCTTGATTACGCAAATAATTGCGCAACACCCCGTTAACAAGGCCTTTAGCCCATGGGAGTTTTAAGCCTTTCGTGGCATTCACGGTGGCATTGACGCTGGCGTGCGCGGGTCGATTGAGGTTGTTGACGCTATAGAGGCCGGCTAACAGGAGTAGGTGAACGTTAACGTTCTTGCCGGTCAATGGCTTCTTCAACAGCTGGCCGAGGAGGCCGCTGAGATGATAGTAGTCGCGAATCACGCCGTAGCTGATTTGTTTACTCAGCGGCGAATCACCACTGTTGAACTGACTATCCATGGACTTGCCGTCAATGATGACAGCGCTGAGGACTCTAACGGTGGATTGGTATTCTTGCATCAGGAAAGCTTCGTGCCAGGCGCAAATAGTGCTTTGCGCGCATTGAGTATATCGGCACCGGTGAGGATGCTGCCCTTGCCCAGGGGTAACTGAACAGCGGTCAACCATAGTGCATCGGTGCCGCAAGCGACGAGCACGCCGCGTTTTGAGATGGCAAGAATCTCGCCAGGTTGTGCTTGCTGGGTGCTGTTCACCAATGCCTGAGTCTCCGCACTGATGTATTCGACAGCCCAGACCTTCATTCTGAGACCATTGAGAACCGTGAACGCAATCGGCTCAGGGTTAAAGCCACGGACCATTCGATCGATTTCACTGGCTGTTCCAGACCAATCGATCTGAGCTTCGTGCTTTTCAATTTTGTGAGCGTAGGTTGCCCCATCAGGCTGTGGTTCAGGTTGAGTCGTGCCAGCGGCGATTTGCTCAATCGCAGTGAGCAAGGCGCGAGTACCGAGCTCGCTGAGTTTCGCGGCTAGACTTTGACTGGTTTCTGTCGCGGCGATGTCCGTTTTTGCGCATAACAAGACGTCGCCCGTATCTAGCCCCGCATCCATTTGGATGATGCAGACGCCAGACTCGGTATCGCCAGCCAGGATCGCCCGCTGGATGGGCGCCGCACCGCGCCAACGGGGCAGAAGTGAGCCGTGCACATTGATGCAGCCTAATCGGGGATAATCCAAGACTTCAGGTTTGAGAATTTGCCCGTATGCGACAACAACCATCAGATCGACATTCAGGTGTTCAATGTCACCGCGGCGCAAGCGTTGCGGCTGCAGAACGGGCAAGTGATGTTGTTCGGCCAGGCGCTTAACAGCGCAGGGAACATTCTGCTTGCCCCGCTTGCCCGGTTTGTCGGGCTGCGTGATGACGCCAACAATATGATGTTCGCTGGCAATCAGGGCGTTGAGATGATCAGCGGCAAAGTCGGGCGTCCCGGCAAACAGTAGGTTCAACGTCTAGGCCTATTCACGGTGCTTGCGCTGTTTAAGTAATTTTTTGCGAATCATCTGGCGTTTGGTATCAGAGATATAGTCGACGAACAATTTTCCCTCGAGATGGTCCATTTCATGCTGAATGCAAACCGACAGAAGGTCGTCTGCGGTCAGGGTAAAAGGGTTGCCCTCGCGGTCAATGGCCGTGACTTCTATTTTTTCGGACCGGTATACGGGCTCGAAATAACCGGGGATAGACAAGCAACCCTCGTTCGTTTCAATCTCGCCTTCACGTGCAATGATCTCTGGATTGATCAACACCAGCGGCGATGAATTATCCTCAGAAATATCCACCACCAGCAGCCGCAGGTGCATGTTTACCTGGCTTGCAGCCAAACCGATGCCAGGCGCCGCGTACATCGTTTCGAGCATGTTGTCGGCGAGCATCGCGATTTTGCCGTTGACGTCCTTAACGGGTTCAGCGACGGTTCTTAACCGGGGATCCGGGAATTCCAAGATATTTAATAGCGCCATGGCGTTCAGTTTTAACCCTGTAATAATGGTGTAAATAATTTGGCGAAGATCATGTTCAAGTTAGCAATTCAGCTCATCTGATCACAGATGTGTCGTCCAGAATTACCTGATATTGTACGCGTTTTGAGGATGGGATTCGCCCTATGCGAAAAATTCTTATCGCTGTTGTTGTCAATCTGCTACTAATAAGTCAAGCCAGCCTTGCGGCCAACGATATTCTAAAACCCGGCCATCCTGATCGCTACCTCGTTCAACAAGGCGATACCTTGTGGGATATCTCGTCGATGTTTCTGACACAGGCTTGGCGTTGGCCGGAGATCTGGCGAGTGAACCCCGAGATTGAAAATCCACACCTGATTTATCCCGGTGATGAGATCATGCTGCGATATATCGACGGCGAGCCCCAGTTGCTGCTGTCTCGGGGCGATGAGGCCCGTACCGTGCGGTTGACCCCGATGCCCAATCGGGATGTTAAAGCCAGCCCCAGGATCAGATCCGAGCCTCTGACGAGCTCGATACCGGCAATCCCCTTAGACGCTATTGCGGGCTTGCTGAATGCTGGGCGAATCGTCGAAGCGCAGACACTGGACCAGGCACCGTACATCCTGGCGAGTAAATCGGAGCGACTGATTTTTGGGCCTGGTGATCAATTTTACGCGCGCGGAGAATGGGCCAAGGATACGACAGTGTATGGTGTGTTTCGGTCTGGCCAAATTTATCAAGACCCGGAAACTAAAGAGATTCTTGGCTACGAGGCCCAAGAACTGGGCGTCGCGACGGTGCTACAACGTGACGATGATATCGTGACCATGAGTTTAGGTGCGGTCAAGGCCGATGTCAGATTGGGCGATCGACTATTGCCCACGGAAGAGCGCCGAGTTGAGTCGATGTTTTACCCTGCCGCGCCAGCAACGGCGATTAGTGGCGCGATCATGACGATTGTCGGGAATGCCACCCAGGTAGGCAAAAACCACGTGGTCACGGTCAATCGCGGCGTGCGGTCGGGTTTGGCGGTGGGTAATGTCTTAGCGATCTTTAAACAGGGCGCCATCGTCCGTGACAAGGTGGCGGGCGACCAAGTTCGCATGCCAGCGGAGCGAGTCGGCCTTTTGATGGTCTTTAGGGTCTTCGATAAGATGTCCTATGGTCTCGTGCTAGAGTCAAAAGAGCCGGTGAGGGTCGGTGATTTGCTACAAAACCCCTAGGTAGTCGCCAGTCGACGGGCGCGGATTCCTGTTGTTAAGGTAAGACCTCAACATGGACGGGGTGAACCGATATGGACACGTGGCGTGTCAGCGACTGAAGCGCTGATCTACTCTCATCTGCTGCTTATCCGTGCAACTGCGGTGCAGCCGCGGTTGTGTCATCGTTTACTGGCGCTGTTGGGCGACGTCCAGTCTGCCTGTGACCATTTCGTGGCTTCAGAGCACGGGTCAAAATGCGGATTGAAATACCCGGCAGCGTTGCGTCTGCAAGAACGCTTGCGAGCTCCGGCGTTACATCAACAGGTAGAAATGGATCTCGCCTGGCTCAAGGGCGCGCGGCGGTTCTTCGTTGATTGGGAGTCGCAGGATTACCCGCAGCTGTTGCGGCAAATTGATGATCCACCTATCGGTTTATTCTGCGTCGGCGACCTAAGGATATTCCGCGCTTCTCAGCTTGCGGTTGTCGGCAGCCGTCATCCGACTCAGTATGGTCGGTCTGTGGTAAAGCACCTGGTTGGCCGGCTGGTTGATCGGGGTCTGTCGATCACCAGCGGCATGGCTTTGGGTATTGATGGGATTGCCCATGCCGCCAGTTTGGCTAGCGGCGGCACCACAATCGCCGTACTAGGCACTGGTCCGGACCAAGTTTACCCGCCACAGCATGCCAGCCTTTATTCTGAGATCCAGAATCGTGGATTGATTGTTTCTGAATTTCCGCCGGGCACCACCGCCGCACCGAATCATTTTCCGCAACGTAATCGAGTGGTTACCGGGCTTAGCTTAGGCACCTTGGTTGTCGAAGCTCGACTCAAGAGCGGTTCGCTGATCTCCGCGCGCCTGGCGATGGAGCAAGGCAGAGAGGTTTTTGCCGTGCCGGGTTCGGTCCTTAGCAAGCTCAGCGAAGGCTGCCATCAACTGTTGCGTGACGGTGCAAAACTCACAGCTCACGAGCAGGATGTTCTGGAAGAACTGGATCTAGAGTCGATGGTCAGTGTTGCACAGGCGCGCTCCAATCCCAGCGATGGGCTGACGCCATTGCAGACCCAACTACTTAATGTTCTGGATTTGGAGCCTCAGACCCAGGACCGAGTGGCTGAGCTGGTAGGCGTAGCTGCGAGCGAAGTTATCAGGACGTTGGTCGAACTGGAAATTGTCGGCCTGGTTGAATTGGGCCTGGGGGGGTATCGTTTGATAAAACCCTGGTCATAGCCGGTAGCGGAATCCTGCCGCAGTTCTTGAAAGCCGACAGAGACTAGGTTAAATTTCTGCTCCCTTTAAGTCAGCAGAGTATCTAGTATGTCGTCGCCATTCGTTGCAATTTTAATGGGCTCGGATTCCGATTTACCCGTTATGAAGGCCGGTTGTGAGGTCTTGAAGAACTTGGGTGTCAGATATGAAGTGCGCGTTACTTCAGCCCATCGTACCCCGGAAGACACCAGGGACTTTATCCTTGACGCTGAACAGCGTGGTTGCGCAGTATTTATCGCTGGTGCGGGTATGGCGGCTCATCTCGCAGGAGCAGTGGCGGCCCATACGCTCAAGCCCGTGATCGGCGTGCCCATTGACTCAGGCCCATTGCAGGGTTTCGACGCGCTGCTCTCGACCGTGCAGATGCCGGGCGGTGTGCCCGTTGCTACCGTTGCTATTGGTAAGGCTGGTGCGAAGAACGCAGGCTATTTGGCGGCTCAAATGCTGGCGCTTGCGGACGAAGCATTGCATGGTCGGCTGCTAGCAGAGCGGGCGGCGAATGCCGAATCGATCCGTCAGAAGAACCACAATCTCGACATTTAGGAATTCATCGACTGCAATGGTGCACCCCCAGACCTGGCGTTTCAAGATGGTCGCGACCCGGTTAGAGCAGGGTGAAGTGATCGCTTACCCCACGGAAGGCGTCTGGGGTTTGGGCTGTTTGCCGGAAAATCGTCTCGCCGTCGATCGCATTTTATTGATGAAGCAACGCAGCTGGCGTCAGGGCTTGATCTTGGTCGGTGCCAGCTTTGAGCAAGTGGAAGGTTATATCGGCCAAATCACTGCGGCTCAGCGTACTTTGCTTCGGCAAGCCTGGCCTGGCCCTGTCACCTATATTGTACCCCGCAGCCAGCGAGTCCCTGACTGGATTGCCGGCGAGAGCGATAAGGTGGCGATACGGGTTTCCGCACATCCTGTGGTGCAGGGGATTTGTGATTGTCTGGGACAACCCATCGTCTCGACTTCAGCGAACCCTGGTGGCAAAAAACCAGCATTGTCGATCTTGATGTTACAGCGTTATTTCCATGCAGCGATTGACTACGTTGTGCCCGGTGAGCTCGGTGGTCAGAATGGCGCCAGTGAGATTCGCGACCTAGTCAGCGGCACGGTGATTCGAGCCGCGAGCCAACAGGGGGCGTCTTGACGCACCGCTTAGCCGTGTTGGGCCACCCAGTCGGTCATAGTCAATCCCCGCGAATTCACCAGGCCTTTGCAAGTCAGGTGGGTATCGATATTCGTTACGACAAGATTGAGCTGCCACTGGACGGCTTTGAGGCAGGCGCTCGAGGATTTATCGCGGATGGCGCGAAGGGCTTTAACATCACAGTGCCGTTTAAATTCGACGCCTATCAGCTTGCTGATTCGGTGTCAGACAATGCCCGCCTCGCCGAGGCCGTGAATACCATCACGGTGTTGGCTGATGGTGAGCTGTTGGGTGACAATACGGATGGCCCTGGGTTGATCACAGATATCGCCGATAATCTGGGCTGGCACCTGCGTGGCAAACGAATACTGGTCTTGGGTGCTGGTGGCGCGGTGCGGGGCGTACTCGGGAGCCTATTGGCAGCCGAGCCCGAATACGTGCATCTGTGGAATCGAACCCCGGCGAAGTCAGCGGCATTGGTTGATCAGTTTGATGGCCCCTTGGGCTGCGCCACCAGTGATGAGTTAGAGTCCGCGTATGACCTGGTGATCAATGGTACCTCCGCGGGCTTAAAGGGCAGGTTGCCGGCGATTCCGGCGCGCGTCATTGGCCGCGACAGTCATGTTTACGATATGGTTTATAGCCAGCAGGCCACCGACTTTAACCAATGGTGCCAGGCTCATGGGGCGGCTATGACCCGTGATGGTTTGGGTATGCTTGTTGAGCAGGCGGCCTTGGCTTTCGAGATCTGGTTTGGCTTAAAAGTAAAGACTCAGCCAGTGATGGCCATGCTTCGCGCCACTTAACATTGAGAACATTGAGAATTGACGATGAATAATCCATTGCTCGAAACCCATGAACTGCCGCCGTTTGATTTGATTCAGCCGGAACACGTATTGCCGGCCATTGAGGCGCGTCTGGCGGCCAACCTGCAGGCAATTGATGAGCTGCTGGACGCCGGTCAAACGACGTGGTCAGGCCTGGTGAATGTGATCGAGCAGATGGATGATGAGCTTCGGCAAGTCTATTCGGCCGTGGGACATATGAACGCGGTGGTGAATACCCCCGAATTGCGCGAGGTCTGGAATAAGTGTCGGCCGATGCTGTCTGAATATGCGACGGCTCTGGGCCAGAACCCAAGACTATTTAAGGCCTATGAGGCAATTGCCGCGAGCGCCGAATATGCACAACTGGGTAAGGCCGAACGCAAGGCGCTGGATAATGCCCGGCGAGATTTTCGCTTGTCCGGTATCGATTTGCCGCGCGAACAACAGCAACGGTTTGCGGAGATTGGTAAACGACTCGCGGCTTTGTCGGGCAAATTCAACGATAATGTACTTGATGCGACCATGGCTTGGTCGAAGCTGATCAGTGACGAATCCGAGTTAGCAGGCTTGCCGGCCAGCGCCCTCGCGCTTGCCAGACAGACCGCCGAGCAACGGGGTGTGCAGGGTTATCTATTCACTCTGGAATTCCCCAGCTATATGCCAGTCTTGACCTACTGTGACAATCAACGATTACGTCGAGAAATGTATGAGGCCTATGTCACGCGGGCGTCAGATCTCGGGCCAAATGCGGGGCAATGGGATAACTCCCAGGTGATGATTGAGATCTTGACGTTAGAGCAAGAAAAGGCCCGGCTACTGGGTTTTGACAACTATGCGGAGTTGTCGTTGGCGACCAAGATGGCCCAGTCGACGGATCAGGTGTTGACGTTCTTGGACGACTTGGCGAGCCACGCAAAACCGGCCGCGGTCACTGAATTTGATGAGCTCTGTGAATTCGCAAGAACCACATTCGGCGCAGCGGAAATCAACCCCTGGGATTTGGGATTTTATGCCGAGAAGCTCAAAGAAACTAAGTTCAGTGTCTCTGATGAGGCACTGCGCCCCTACCTGCCAGCGCCGACTGTGATACTGGGCATGTTCGAGGTGGTCAAACGGTTGTTTGATCTGGAGGTCGTGCAAGTCGAGGACATCAAAACCTGGCACCCGGATGTGACGACCTATAACATTTTCAAAAATGGCGCTTTGATTGCGCGTTTCTATCTCGATCTTTATGCTCGTCAGCACAAACAGGGCGGTGCTTGGATGGACGATTGCCGAGTTCGACGTCTGCGCGCTGACGGCAGCCTGCAATTGCCTGTGGCCTATCTAACCTGCAATTTTTCTGCGCCAGTGGGCAGTCAGCCGGCACTACTGACCCACGATGAAGTCGTCACGTTGTTCCATGAATTCGGCCATGGCCTGCATCATATGCTGACTCGGGTTGCTTGCGCGGATGTTTCCGGCATCAACGGCGTCGCGTGGGATGCGGTGGAGCTGCCAAGTCAGTTCATGGAGAACTGGTGTTGGCAAGAAGAGGCCCTGGCGTTCATATCGGGTCACTATGAAACAGGCGAACCATTGCCGACAGCATTGTTGCAAAAAGTATTGGCGGCTAAAAACTTCCAATCTGCCATGCAGATGGTGCGCCAAGTAGAGTTTTCCCTGTTTGATTTCCGCCTTCGGTGTGAGTTTGATCCCGCTCAACCGCAACAAATACAGACTTTGTTAGACGAAGTCAGGTCCCGAGTTGCGGTCATGCAAGCAGCGCCGTTCAATCGGTTTCAACATGGTTTTGGTCATATCTTCGGTGGCGGCTATGCCGCAGGGTATTACAGCTATAAGTGGGCTGAGGTCTTGTCGGCGGATGCGTTCTCGCGGTTCCAGCAAGAAGGGATCTTCAATCGCCAGACCGGTGAGAAATTCTTGGCGACCATTCTTGAGCAGGGCGGGTCCGAGGCGCCCATGGATATGTTTGTGGCGTTTATGGGCAGAGAACCTGAGATCACGGCGCTGCTGCGTCAGGAAGGCATCCTTGACTAGTCGAAAACGATTTATCGCTGGCGCTATGTGTCCCCAATGCGGCGTTGAGGATCTGATCTATGTGGTGCAAACCGCCGAGGGTCAGAGTCGACATTGCAATCAGTGCGATTTCAGCCAGAACCTGGATGATCTAACGCCGGCCAGTACCACGGAGGTTGTAGGTGACTGGCAGCCCATTAAGTTAAGGGACTAGTGCCTAGTTCAAGGGATCGAGCTGCTGTGGGAAGTCTTCGTTGGGCTGGTGAGGTCCGAAAACGCCAAGGAATCTTCGACATTTAGTTGAATAGCTGGATATTTAGCGCGCCGGACACTTGAGAAAGCCGCGCGCGTTGATATAATTGCGGCGGTCTCTTGTCTATACAGTTTCGTGATATTGCATATCCAGTTGCGTGATAAGTTACGTCTGCTGGGGCGATAGTGTTAGGATGCGCCCGATTTCCTGTTTCTCGGGGGTTTGCCAGTCAATACAGGTTAGGTTAAGCGCGTAAACCATAACCGCTGCGACTGCGTAGTTAACATCAAAGTATTCGCAAAAGTTTTAATGTCCGGCCAGCATTGGTGGCTCGGATGGTGTTTATTCAAATTTGGAGTTCTTGGGATGGATAAAGCGAAACAGAGTAAGGTTTTAGTTGCTTTGTCGCTGCTACTGCCCAGCAGCGTGGTACACGCTGATTGGTCGGTGAACATGAGACAAGGGGTTACCGATATTAGCCGTCAGGTATACGACCTGCACATGCTGATCTTTTGGGTTTGCGTGGTGATTGGCGTACTGGTATTTTCGGTGATGATCTACTCTATGCTGGTGCATAGAAAATCCTTGGGCGCAGTGCCTGCCGATTTCCATGACAACACCAAAATAGAGATTCTCTGGACCATTGTCCCCGTGATTATTCTGGTTGCCATGGCCATACCAGCAACGACGACGTTGACCGCAATGTATGATGCGGGGAATTCCGAGATCGACATTGAAGTTCGTGGCTTGCAGTGGAAATGGCAGTACACGTATCTGAATGACGATCCTACCAAGGAAGTGAAATTCATCAGCTCCTTGTTGACGCCACAAGACGAGATTAAAAATGAGGTTCTCAAGCGTGAGCACTATCTGTTGGATGTGGATAACGAGCTAGTCATCCCCATTAACACTCGCGTTCGTTTTCTCGTGACTTCTGGTGACACGCTGCATGCCTGGTGGGTTCCTGACTTTGCGATTAAGCGTGACGCGATCCCGGGCTTTGTTCATGAAGCCTGGACTGTAGTGGATACGCCGGGGACCTATCGCGGCCAGTGTGCAGAATTATGCGGCAAAGAGCATGGCTTTATGCCCGTCGTGGTTCGCGCAGTAGAGCGAGCTGAATACGATACCTGGCTGGCAAGCAAGCAAGAAGAAGCCCGCCTAGTCTATGAAACTGTGGGCAAAGAGTGGACCCAAGACGAGTTGATGGTCAAAGGAGAGGAGGTTTATGGCCGAGTCTGTTCGGCGTGCCATCAAAAGAACGGCCAAGGTCTGCCACCAGCATTCCCATCCCTCGTCGGTCAAGGACTTGCTGTTGGCCCGATGGCTGACCATCTGGATATTGTCTTGAATGGTAAAGCCGGTACGGCGATGCAATCCTTTAAAGGGCAGTTGAATGCGGCTGAAATTGCTGCAGTAGTAACTTATGAACGAAACGCTTGGGGCAATAACATGGATGATTCCATCCAGCCACGAGAAGTGAACAACATGATGAGCACCGGCCAGTAGTCAGGAGATTCAGGATGAGCGCAATTATTGAAGAACATCATCACGACGACCATCACCATGGTCCGGCCAAGGGCTTGATGCGATGGGTGTTTACCACCAACCATAAAGACATTGGTACGTTGTACCTATGGTTTAGCTTTGCCATGTTTCTCCTCGGCGGAACCTTCGCCCTGGTGATTCGTGCTGAGCTGTTCCAGCCAGGACTGCAGCTCGTTGAGCCTGCGTTCTTTAACCAGATGACGACCATGCACGGCTTGATCATGGTGTTTGGTGCAGTGATGCCCGCCTTTGTTGGTTTGGCTAACTGGCTGGTGCCAATGATGATCGGCGCGCCTGATATGGCGTTACCGAGAATGAATAACTACAGCTTTTGGATATTACCGTTTGCTTTTACCATGTTGGCAAGTACGCTATTCATGGAGGGCGGTGGTCCTAATTTTGGTTGGACCTTCTATGCGCCTTTATCCACTGACTTTGCGCCACCGAGCGTAACCTACTTTATTTTTGCGGTTCACTTGATGGGTATTTCATCCATCATGGGTTCTATTAACGTAGTCGTTACAATCCTGAATCTGCGCGCACCGGGCATGACCCTGATGCAGATGCCTCTATTTGTTTGGACCTGGTTGATCACGGCGTATCTGCTGATTGCGGTGATGCCGGTTCTGGCGGGTGTTGTGACAATGATGTTGATGGATATTCACTTCGGTACGGCATTCTTTAATGCTGGCGGCGGTGGCGATCCCGTATTGTTCCAGCATGTGTTCTGGTTCTTCGGTCACCCGGAGGTCTATATCATGATCTTGCCAGCGTTCGGTGTTGTCTCAGCGATTATCCCGACATTTGCCCGAAAGCGTCTGTTTGGCTACGCATCAATGGTCTATGCAACGTCGTCAATCGCCTTCCTGTCTTTTATCGTTTGGGCGCACCACATGTTCACCGTGGGTATGCCGTTAGCGGGCGAGCTTTACTTCATGTATGCCACCATGCTGATCGCGGTACCGACCGGTGTGAAAGTGTTCAACTGGGTGGCGACTATGTGGCAGGGTTCGATGACCTTTGAAACGCCGATGTTATTCGCCATCGCCTTTGTGATTTTATTTACGATCGGCGGGTTGTCGGGACTAATGTTGTCCATAGCTCCGGCTGACTTCCAGTATCAGGATACCTATTTTGTGGTTGCTCACTTCCACTATGTTCTCGTGCCGGGCTCGATCTTCTCGATCATGGCGGCGGTTTACTACTGGCTGCCAAAGTGGACTGGTAATATGTACGACGAGACCTTGGGTAAAACCCATTTTTGGTTATCGTTTGTCGGTGTCAACGTTACCTTCTTTCCACAACATTTCATTGGTTTGGCCGGTATGCCTCGTCGAATCCCCGATTATGCGCTCCAGTTTGCGGATTATAATATGGTGTCCAGTGTCGGTGCGTTCCTGTTTGGGTTCTCGCAGCTATTGTTCTTGTTTATCGTGATCAAATGCATCAAGACGGGCAAGAAAGCCACAGCCCAAGTATGGGAAGGTGCCCATGGTCTGGAATGGACGATTCCTTCGCCTGCGCCGTACCACACGTTCTCTCATCCTGATGAAGTCGATCTAAAAGAAGCTCACGGTTAACTAGAGTATAAGGCAGGTTGTTATGACAGAGACAGTCCCAAAACCGAGAACCGTTCTGAAGCTGGTGTTAGTCGCCTTTGGGATGTTCGGCTTTGGGTTTGCTCTGGTACCGCTATATACGGTATTTTGCGAGATAACCGGTTTGAACGGCAAGACGGGCGAGCAATATACGCAATCAACGGTAGAAACAATTGATAAAGACCGGCTCATAACGATCCAGTTTTTAACCAATAATAATGTTGATATGCCCTGGGACTTTAGGCCTCAGGTGCGTTCGATGAAGGTTCACCCGGGTGAGTTGAATACCACAAACTTTTACGTCAGAAATCCTGCACGTACGACGATGACAGCTCAAGCGGTACCGAGTGTTACGCCATTCATGGCCGCCACCTATTTACACAAGACCGAGTGTTTTTGTTTTGAGCAACAACAACTGGCATCTGGTGAATCACTGGACATGCCATTGAGATTTATAATTGATCGCGACGTGCCTGCCGAGATTGAGACACTGACGTTATCTTACACATTGTTCGATATTACCGAGCAACCCCAGGATCAGCCTGCAATAGCTGCAGAATAGGCAGATCTGCGCCGAATTTGATGGAGATTAAGCATGGCAAATGACGCAACGTACGAATCGTATTATGTCCCCACTGATAGCAAACTGCCTATTTTTGCTTCGTTGGGGATTTTTCTCACCGTGTTTGGTATGGGCAACATGCTCAATGAGATGAAGGCTGGGGTTGATAGCTCATTCGGCAGCTGGGTCTTGCTTATCGGTGGGTTAGTATTGGCGGCGACCTTGTTTGTCTGGTTCAGTAAGGTGATCGAGGAAAATCACGCAAAGCTTTACAGTGATCAAATGAACCGATCTTATGTCTGGGGCATGAGCTGGTTTATTTTTTCCGAGGTCATGTTCTTTGGCGCGTTCTTTGGCGCGTTGTTTTATGTCCGATTCTTCGTCGTGCCTTGGTTAGGCGGTGAAGGCAACCGAGTCCCATCTGACTATCTATTCTATCCTGATTTCGTTGGTGCTTGGCCGATGGTCGATACCCCTGATCCAACGCGTTTTCCTGGCGCCATTGAACCCATGGGTTGGTATGGCTTGCCACTCGTCAATACCCTGTTGCTTGTCACCTCCAGTTTCACGGTAACCCTGGCTCACCATGGCCTAAACGAAGGTAACCGACGTAAGTTAGTCGGTTGGCTGGCGCTCACCGTCGGGCTCGGCATCGCCTTTTTGATCTGTCAGGTATTAGAATATCAGCATGCCTATGCCGAATTAGGGCTAACCTTGACAGCAGGCATTTATGGTACAACCTTTTTCATGCTAACGGGATTCCATGGAGCGCATGTAACCTTGGGTACTTTCATGCTGCTGGTGATGTTGTTTCGAGCAATGAAAGGCCATTTTAAGCCCGATGATTGTTTTGGATTTGAAGCTGCGGCCTGGTATTGGCACTTTGTCGATGTGGTCTGGCTGGGTCTGTTCTTGTTTATATACATTCTGGGTAGTTAAGGTCTAGACCGAAAAAATAGCGAAAGCACTGTAGTAAAGAGAACTCAGCTACAAAAAAGCCTCGCATTAGCGAGGCTTTTTTTTGCCAGGGTGACTATTATTAGCGTTAACTTGCGCAATAGCGGAATATTCAAGGGCAGGATAGCCCGGACAACTCACAGGCGTCTAACGAGTAGCCGCCAGGTCTGGTGCGCACAGCGCAACAAGGCTTAATTTACTGAGCTTAATTTACTGAACAGCGGTTCGGTTATCGCCGTGCCAGGGTGCTGATATACCTAGGTCGCCACTCCAGACGCCATAAACAACGACGCCTAACAACAAGAGGGCCAGCGCCACCCGGACCAACAACAGGTTAGCTGTGCGTTTACCACCGCGCCCTTGGTCTAGCAGCAGTGTGTAAAACGCGCCGCTTAAGGCCACGATATTGGCAACGAATAACAAGACAATAATGACTTTGATCCACATATAAGTATCGCCGCTGGCGTTGTTGAAATGAATCAAGGGATTATACTGGTGATAGCCCGAATGAATAGACCCTTACAACTGAATCTAAACTGGAAGATGAGCGTGTTTTCCTGTGTCTGCATGTTCAGTTTCATCAGTCTGGGATTTTGGCAGCTCGACCGGACGACCGAAAAAGTCGAGCTCCTGAAGCGCAATGAGGCGCGTACTAATCAACCACCCTTACCTGCGACAGATCTTCTGCAGCGCAAGGCGGGCGTCGATGGTCTGCCGGTCATTCTCAGCGGTAATTATAATGACGTGCCAGCGCTCTTAAGAGACAACATCGTGCTACAAGGCCGCGTTGGGTTTGAAGTGTTACAGGTCTTCACCGATAGTGAGACTCAGCAGGCGTTTTTGGTTGACCGTGGTTTTGTGCCCATGGCCGCAACTCGTCTTATCAGGCCACAGATTCCTCCTACGGCTCAAGGCAAATTAAACTTGTCTGGCCATGTTTACGTATCAACCGTCAAGGATGAGCAGTTCAGCGCAGCAGAGTTGATGGACGAACTCGGTATTGTTCAAAGCACTAACCCGCAGATTCTTGAGCAGGTCCTCAACATGCCACTCTATCCGCATCTGATCAGACTTAATGCCACGGACCCTTTTGCGCTGCCCCGTTACTGGATAGTGACCACCGTGTCCCCGGACAAACACATGGGATACGCGGTGCAATGGTTCTTAATGGCCTTTGCTGTACTTATCGCCTTTGGCTACTTCACCTTGAGATCGCCCGTTCGCGACGAGGAAACTAGATGAATACTGAAAACCAAGATAGAAGTGTGACCGATGTCGCGAAGGAGCGCAGTCGGAACCGCAGGAAACTCGTCGCCCTGTTCAGCATCGCTGTGGTGCCCATGATGATCGCCTATGCAATGTTCTTTTATTTCCCTGAGCTAATCCCAGTATCGACAACGAATGAAGGCGAGTTGATACAGCCACCCATGGCTGTTGACACCCTCAATTTGGTCGATGCAACGCCCATTCCGCCAGGCGTTTGGACCCTCCTCATCCCCGTCGCTGGCCACTGCGATGAGGTCTGTGTGCAACGACTATACCTAAGCCGCCAAATCGTTATCGGGCTTGGTAAAGATGCCGATCGCGTTCAGCGCGTGGCCCTGCACAGCAAATTGGCTGACGGACCACTGTTAAGCCTAATTGAGACCGAACACCCAGACCTACTGAGCTATGACTATGATGCTCTGGCATTAACAAGCGCTCTTGCTAGTCGCTTCCCTGCCGATTCAATGGACGAGCAGGTCATTTTGCTGATGGATCCTAATGGCAATATCATGATGCTTTATCGATTTGATAAAATCGGTATGCCTTTGCGCAAAGATATCCGCCATTTGCTGAAAATCTCCAACATTGGCTAGGGCTCGGCAATTCCGCGTGAAAATACCGACTGAAAACATCACCGTATTTCGTTACTATGCAGGTCCATTATGATATTCAAAGAAGCTTTATATCGTGTCTGAAGCAAATAGTTATACATTAGCGCCGAACATCAGCTGGCGAGACTACCTGGAGATGTGCAAACCCAAGGTCGTTCTGCTGATGCTGTTGTGCTCCATCGTCGGTATGTTTTTGGCGACCCCCGGGATGGTGCCTTGGGATATCTTGTTATTTGGCAATCTGGGTATTGCTCTGGTCGCTGGATCGGCCGCTGCACTGAATCACTTGTTGGATTCGAAGATTGATGCCGACATGGCCCGTACGCGCAGTCGTCCGGTGGCTCAAGGTCGAGTCACCAATGTTCAAGGCGCTGTATTTGTGGGAATCACCGGTATTCTTGGTTTCGTTTTGCTGTATGGGCTGATCAATCCGCTGACTGCCTGGCTGAATTTGGCGTCATGGGTTGGCTATGGTGTCATTTACACGGCGTACTTGAAGCGTGCGACATCCCAGAATATTGTGATCGGTGGGCTGTTCGGCGCTGCGCCGCCATTATTCGGTTGGACGGCGGTGACCAATAGCATTGATGGCGGTGGCTTGCTGCTGGTACTGATTATTTTCGCGTGGACGCCACCGCATTTTTGGGCGTTGGCGATCGATCGGGTCGACGAGTATCGAAAGGTGGATATTCCCATGTTGCCGGTGACCCATGGTGAGGAGTATACCAAGCTCCATATACTGCTTTATACGATTGTGATGATTGTGGTCACTATCCTGCCTTATTTGATTGGCATGAGTAATCTGTTCTATCTAGTTTCTGCCCTTGCACTCGGTGGTGGTTTTCTCTACTGGAGTTTGGTGTTACTAAAAGGCACCAATCGCCGTGCCCCCAGAGAGACTTTTCGCTATTCTATTGTCTATTTGATGCTCTTGTTTTTGGCGCTGCTAATCGATCACTATGCCTTTCCAGTAGATTACATCCTGCTCCTGAAGCCTGTCTGACACTCGACAGGCTACATCCATTTTTGCCAACAAGAGTACTTTATGACAACGGGCATTCGAAATACTTTGCTGGTCATTGCGGGATTCATCGCACTGATCCTCGGTTTGTTCGTGAATAATTTTATGACACCAAAAACTCTGAGTGTTATCGAATATCAGGAGCTAGGCTATTTTGGCTTTCCGCAGGCAAGGGAGATTAAACCCTTTAGTCTGACTGATCAGAATGGCGAAACCGTTGGTATCGCAGCTCTGAAAGGTCATTGGTCGCTGTTATTTTTTGGCTTCACTTACTGCCCGGATATTTGTCCGACTACGCTCGGCGTGCTTAATCGAGCGGTCAAGAAAATGCAGACGCCACCGCAAATCGTGTTGGTGAGTGTTGATCCAGAGCGCGACACGCCGGCTCAGCTAGCTAGCTACTTGGCAGGTTTTAATCCGGATTTTCAGGGTTTTACCGGTAGTTTTGACAGCATTGTTGGGCTTGCGACTAACGTCAACGTCGCTTTCGGCAAGGTCCCGGGAGCAGAGCCAGGGACCTACACCGTCGACCACAGTGCAAGTATTGTGGTGGTGGATCCATTCGGTCAATATGCTGGCTTTATTAAAGCACCTCATCAAGCTGAAAAAATTCAGAAAATCATCGACTCGTTACAGCGATAATTTAAGTTAGTGTTTATCCCAGCTGTCTGGCGATTCTTAAAAACTCCTCAGGGTCTTTCAGGTGGACATCACCTTCGCCGCTTAGAAATCTTGTTAGAATAAACCTTAAAGCACCAACCCGCTGAAAAGAACTCAACGCGGCGCGCTCTTCGAGCATCAAGGGCCGAACGCTTTCGTAGCCCGCTATCAAACTGTTTTTTCGCCTCGAGTCCATCTGGCCGTTGGCATCGCTGCACCAGTCATTTACCGTGATCGCCAGATCCTGAACCAGGCTATCTTGGCACGCGTGATAAAAATCGATAATACCCGTCAAGGTATCGTCGATAAATAGAGCATTGTCGCGAAACAGGTCGCCATGAACGATGCCCGTGGGTAAGTCCAAACTCTCTAGCTCCCGGTGTTCGGTCAATATCGTTCTGAGTAAATGTTGATCTGCGGTAGCGAGTCTAAAGCTGAGCTGATCGAATGTTGCCGTCGCCCATTCAAAATTATAGGGATTTGATCGGGTGAGGCTGACGCTGCAGGCAGCAGCGTGGAGATTGGCGAGTGCTTGACCGATCTGATGGCACTGCTGATCGTTAACAGTTTGCGGGTGGGCGCCTGCCAGTTTCGGAAACAGCCAGGTCGGTTTACCGCAAAATATCGTGCTCGACATGCCATCCAGCGTACGTTTTGGTGCCGGTACCGGCACTCCTGCGCGCGCAAGTTGGCTCAGGAGTTGACTGAAAAAAGGTGCCTCTTTAAAGCTCAGTGTTTCGTTGATCGTCAGCACATACTCGCTGATCACATCGTCTACTTGCAGGTTAACGAAGTAGTTGGAATTTTCTATGCCAGCTGTAATTGGCGTACAGGACACGAGCTCGCCAAGTTCAAACATGCACAAATAACGGCTTAATGCGGACTCGGAAAAGCTAGTAAAGGCGGCCACAGGTTACCACTCGAATAACACCCAGCTAGGGTAAAGACTCTTGCTATGATCAAGGTCGGTGAAATGAGGCGAGCCATCAGCAGGCACCATATAGTAGGGTCTGCCTTTTTTTGGAACAACCTTGATCATCATTAAGATACCGTTGGTGCGGTATTCATAAATCGTGCGATTCTCGCCCACCACAATTTCTACATCACGACCATCGCTCGCCGGATCAGGCAGAGTGAGTTCGCTCGCCGAAATCGAATAGAAAAAGCTACTGCAGCATAACAACAAGACAAGTTGAACTAGGATTGGAATGTTGCGTGAGTTCACAGTATGGTTCCCCAAAATACCTGAGCGATTCAAGATGAAAGACAACTACCCATTAGTTCTGATTGATGGTTCATCCTACCTTTTCCGTGCCTACCATGCACTACCCAAGTTGATGAGTACCAAGGGCGCCCACACCGGTGCTATTAGAGGTGTTATCAGCATGATCAGGAAGCTGATGACTGATTATCCGCAGAGCCATATTGCTGTCGTGTTCGATGCCAAGGGCAAGTCTTTCAGAAACACGCTGTATCCCGCCTATAAGGAAAACCGGGCGGCTATGCCCGACGAACTGCGAGAACAAATCCTGCCGATACAGGACATCATTCGAAAAATGGGCCTGCCGCTACTGATCATCGAAGGCGTTGAGGCGGATGATGTCATTGGTACCTTGGCTGAGGAAGCGACCCGGCGGCAAATGCCCGTGCTGATCTCAACCGGTGATAAGGATATGGCACAATTGGTCAACCCTCACATCACGTTGGTTAACACCATGACCGATACCGTAATGGACGAGGCTGGTGTTGAGGAAAAATTCGGTGTTCGACCCGATCAAATTGTCGATTACCTGGCGCTCGTTGGTGATGCATCGGACAACATACCCGGTGTGCCCAATTGCGGACCGAAAACGGCAGTTAAATGGCTCACGGCGTATGCCAGTGTCGAGGGGATTATTAATCATGCTGATGAGATTAAGGGCAAGGTTGGCGAGAATTTACGAAATTCGCTGGAGACTCTGCGCCTGTCCTACCAGCTGGCTACTATTAAGTTGGATGTGGCCCTTGAGGTGACGCCGGAAGAGCTGGTGCTGACGCCACCGGATGCAGAGGCGTTGCGTCAATTGTTTACAGAATATGAGTTTCGGCAGTGGGTGGGTGAACTCCGCGGTGATACTGATGCTGTGACGCTCGATGATTCAACGCCCTCAGATTATGAGACGATACTGAGTCGTGATGTATTAGCCCGTTGGATTGAAAAGCTGCAAGCTGCACCGGTGTTTGCTTTCGACACAGAGACCACGAGTCTTGACTACATGCAGGCCGAGTTAGTTGGTGTGTCATTCAGTGTTAAGTCCGGTGAGGCGGCTTACATCCCTTTGGCGCATGCTTATCTCGGCGTGCCAGAACAACTGTCTCGAGAGATGGTACTTGATGAGTTGCGTGGACTACTGCAGGACCCGAACAAGCAGAAGGTAGGCCAGAATCTTAAGTATGATATGAGCGTTTTGGCGCGCTATGGCATTGAGCTGCGTGGCATCGCCTTTGACACGATGTTGGAGTCCTATGTACTGAATTCGGTGGCCACAAGGCATAACATGGACGACCTGGCATTGAAGTATCTGGGCAAGAGTACGATCCCGTTCGAGGAAGTTGCCGGTAAGGGGGCCAAGCAGATTACCTTCGATCAGGTGGACATCGAGATAGCAGCAAAGTATGCCGCCGAAGATGCTGATATCACTTTGCAATTGCATGAGGCTTTGTGGCCAAAATTGCACGCATTGCCATCCTTGGAAAGTGTGTTTGAGAAAATCGAATTACCGTTGGTCAGCGTGTTGTCCAGAATTGAACGCAACGGCGTGCTGTTAGATACTGGTTTGCTCAATAGACAAAGCGCCAAACTGAGCCAACGCTTGGAGGAGCTGGAGCGCGATGCTTTTGAGTTGGCGGGAGAACCATTCAATCTAGGTTCACCGAAGCAACTGCAAACAATCTTTTTTGAAAAGTTGCAATTGCCGGTTAAGAAAAAGACCCCCAAAGGCCAGCCGTCAACGGCAGAAGATGTGCTCCAGGAGTTAGCGTTAGATTATCCTTTACCCAAAGTTATTCTCGAATATCGCGGACTGTCTAAATTAAAGTCGACCTATACGGACCAGTTACCTAAACAGGTGAATCCTGGCACCGGACGAATCCATACCTCGTACCACCAGGCGGTGGCGGCCACTGGCCGGTTGTCGAGTACCAATCCCAATCTGCAAAACATCCCTATACGAACAGAAGAAGGTCGTCAGGTACGTAAAGCCTTCATTGCTGCGCCGGGATATCAATTGATCGCAGCCGATTATTCGCAAATTGAATTGCGGATCATGGCGCACCTGTCGTCCGATGCGGGTTTGTTGACGGCATTTGCTCAGGGGTTGGATATCCACAAGGCCACCGCGGCTGAAGTTTTTGGCCAAAGTCTTGACGCAGTGACAGACGATCAGCGCCGCAGTGCCAAAGCGATTAACTTTGGTTTGATCTACGGTATGTCTGCCTTTGGTCTGGCGCGCCAGCTGAGTATCGGCCGCGGTGATGCGCAGTCTTATATTGACCTGTATTTTGAGCGCTACCCTGGCGTTCTTGATTACATGGATCGAACCAAGGCGCTTGCCGCCGAGCAAGGTTTTGTTGAGACCCTATTTGGTCGACGCTTGTATTTACCAGAGATCAATACCACCAATTTCCAGCGCCGCCAAGGCGCTGAACGTACCGCGATCAATGCGCCGATGCAGGGTTCGGCGGCGGATATTATCAAGCTGGCCATGATCGATGTTGATCGATGGTTGACTACAGATAAGCCCGATGCCCGAATGATCATGCAGGTGCATGACGAATTAGTGCTTGAGGTTAATGCGGATCAGGTCGATGAAGTTGCTGCGATCCTTACCGCTAAGATGAGCCAGGCGGTTGAGCTCAAGGTGCCTTTACTGGTGGAGACGGGAGTGGGTCTGAATTGGGAAGAGGCGCATTAGGCGCCCATTTAGATCCAGCATTGGATGATGAAGGGACAAAGGATAAACGCAATGTAAAATTATGTTGGCAATTATTTTTGGTAGTCGTTGCGGAGTTATTGAACTTTTGTCGTGGGCACCAGTCTCATTACTGTAACGCGCAAGTCATTGGTGAGTTTGAGAGCCGTTTTTATTGGTGACTTGGGTAGCGGTAAAGCTTTTGGTAGTAAAGCTTTTGGTAGTAAAGCTTTTAGTAGTAAAGCTTTTAGTAGTAAAGCTTTTAGTAGTAAAGCTTCGGTAAATTTCTCCCCCAAACGAGCCGAAGACCCCCTGGCCCTGGTCGCGCCCTCCCCGACGCTGATCAGGGCTTTTTTTCGCCTGAAATTCTTTCGCTTTGATACCGCGATTTGCAAGGCAGGCTTGATAAGACCTGCGCAGTCAGATTCATGTCAAAGACTGAAACGTTAATCCTGATCGCCGCCTTCCTGATCGACATTAATATCCTGGAGGTCACTCCTCGGCATGGTTCTGTCGGGTCCCCCAGTTGCAATCCAATCCGATAATTGATTCAGAAGTATTTTTTGACCAACTTCATGCGTCGATGAGAATAGCTGTATCGTGGCGAGTTTGCCGACTTCTCGTTTGACATGCAGCAATGCCGCCTGCTGGGCGCCGCGTTTGAGCTTGTCGCATTTAGTTAGGAGGATGTGTAACGGCATGCCGGCACCGGCGCACCAGTCGAGCATGGTTTGGTCGAAGGGTTTCAATGGATGCCGAATGTCCATCAAGAGTACTAGCCCGCATAGGGACTCACGATTACGTAAGTAGTTGTCGATGTTTTCGTGCCAGTCTCGTTTGAGTGCAGTGGGCACCTTGGCGTAGCCGTAGCCGGGTAAGTCCACTAGTCGAAACGCTTCGGAGACAGTAAAAAAATTGATCAACTGCGTGCGACCCGGGGTTTTGCTGGTTCGTGCTAGCTTATTCAGTCCGGTTAGGTAGTTGATTGCACTGGATTTGCCCGCGTTTGAGCGCCCACAGAAAGCGACTTCCAGGCCGACATCTGCCGGACACTGACTGAGTTTTGCGGCACTTTTAAGAAACTGGATGTCATCCAGGCTGACTTTTGGTCGATTTATCATCTGTTCTGGCATAATCACGATATATTTGCTGCTTTGTGGCTTGGGCCTTCCGGCTAAGTTTGTTATATACTGGCGCGGTCATGTTAACACTGCTCATCCTGTATTTAGTTTTTTTAGGGAAACTCATGTTTAGAATTTTAATTGGTATCATTATAACTATATCTTCAACCTTCGTTTTTGCCGCCGGGGACCCTCAGCACGGCAAAGAACTCTCAGCCGTTTGTGCCGCCTGTCATGGTCAGGATGGAAATAGCGCCGCAGGTGCGTTTCCTAGTATCGCTGGCCAAGGACAAAGATATCTGGTCAAGCAATTGCACGATATCAAGTCGGGCAATCGTGCCGCGATCTTGATGACGGGTATTCTGGATGCCTACTCAGACCAAGATATGCTGGACGTCGCTGCCTATTATTCGGCCCAGACCCCTACAGGTGGTGCGGCCGACCCAGCCTTGTTGGCTGAAGGTGAAATCATTTACCGAGCAGGCGTAGCGCGCAAGAGTATCGCTGCCTGTACGGCCTGTCATTCGCCAACAGGACAGGGTAACGCTGCGGCTGCCTTTCCGATGCTTGCCGGCCAATGGCCAGAATATACTGAAGCTCAGCTCAAAGCGTTCCGCAGTGGTGTCCGCCACAATGATGGCGATGGCCAGATGATGCGCCTCAATGCCATGGATTTGAGCGATAAAGAAATCACCGCTGTGGCGAGCTATATTCGCGGCCTTAGAAAGTAGACATCTGACAGGAGTGGATTGAAATATGAAGTACATTGTAATGGTGTTGTCTTGGGTTTCGTTGGCACTCGTGGTCACGACCAGCCAAGAAGTGTTGAGTGAGGGTATTCCCTACGAGGAAGGCACGCATTACGTGGCTTTACCCATTCCAATCAAAACTCGCCAGGCTGACAAGATCGAAGTGGCCGAGTATTTTTCCTATGGTTGCCCGCACTGTTATCAGTTTGAGCCCCTGATTGGTGCCTGGAAGCGAGAGCTTGCCGACGATGTGGTATTCAGCCGTACACCAGCTATCTGGAATCCCGATTATCAGGTTTATGCCCAGACCTATTTAACGGCCCAAGCCCTCAATGTTTTGGATCAAATTCATGTACCTTTGTTTGATGCCATTCATAACAAGCGCCGACGCTTGAATGACCCCGAGCAAATGGCTGAATTTTTTGGCGAGATGGGTATCGATCCCATGGCCTTTGCGCGAACTTACAGTTCCTTCGGTGTTCGTGCCAGTTATCAGCAGGCCGAGGCCAAGGGTCGTGCCTATCGATCAAGCGGGGTTCCTGCCATCGTGGTGAATGGCAAATACCGCATCGAAGGCTCTATGGCCGGTAGCAGTGCCGAGATGCTGAAAATTGCCAACTACTTGGTCGAGAAAGAACGTAACCTGAAAAATAAAGTCCCGGCCCTGAAGCAACCCGCGAGTTGAAGAGCGTGTTGACGCTAAATGAGATTCAGGTTGAGGATGAAATCGTACTCGGTTGTTCAGCGGATGAGATTCTTTCTCGACTACCCCGTCGCTTAAGCCATCAGATCCTCTCCTGGGTTGAAAAAACCCCAGACGCGCCGGCGGTGCGCGAAGCACAGCAGGAGTTGACCTATCGTCAGCTCGGCGCGAGCGTCGAGGAAGCCAAGGGTCTGCTAGTCCGAATGGGCCTTCGACCCGGTGATCGGGTGATGTTGGTGGCAGAAAACGGGGTCGCCTTGTTATGTTTGTTTTTGGCGATCAGTGAACTCGATGGTATCGCTGCCGTGATCAATGCTCGGTTATCGGACCGCGAGATCGACCTGATTGTCGCCGATTGTGACCCGCGCTTGATTATCACAACGTCGCCAGCAGCAGATGTGCATGGGGCGCGCCTTGGCGCGACCTGGCTTGTCACCACGTTTGGTGATTTAGGCTGCACAGCACCACGGGACAGCGAGCCCGAAGTGGTCGCAGAAGATCCGGCGCAGCAGGTTCTTGCCATGATCTACACCACCGGAACCACGGGAACCCCGAAAGGGGTCATGCTGACCCATCAAAATCTTTCCTTCATTGCCTTTATTTCAGGCAAGCTCCGCGGTATCCAACAGGGTGACAGGATCTATTGTGTCTTGCCGATGTCCCATGTCTTTGGCTTGTCTGCTGTCAGCAGTTCAGTTTTGTTCAGCGGCGGCTGCGTGCACTTGGTGCCTCGATTTTCTGCAGCTGAGGCGCTGCGGGCGATGGAGGAAGATCAGATTGTTGGCTTTCTCGGTGTGCCAACGATGTATGCCATGATGCTCGAGATACTGGCGCAGCGTCCTGAGTGGCAACCCGGTCAGCTGCGGTTTATGTTCTCCGGAGGTGCACCCCTGGATCCCGATTTAAAAGCGCGAATCGAGTCGACATTTGGTATGCCACTGCACAATGGTTACGGACTCACAGAGAGCGGCCCCACGATCTGTCAGACGCGTTTATATGCGCCCCTGGCGAATTGTTCTGTGGGGTATTGCTTACCCGGTGTCGAGATCAAGTTGCTGGGTAAAGCAGGTCAAGCCGTCGCTGCAGGTGAGATCGGTGAATTGTGGGTTAAGGGTCCGAACATCATGAAAGGGTATTTTCGAAAACCGGAGTTGACCGCTGAAGTTGTCAAGGATGGCTGGTTCAACACGGCAGATCTAGTCTTTCAAGATCCTTCTGGTGCCGTCAATATCGCCGGTAGAACGAAAGAGCTGATTATTCGCTCCGGATTTAATGTTTACCCGCCAGAAGTTGAGGCAGTGCTTGCCAGCTACCCTGCTGTCAGTGTATGCGCGGTGCTTGGCCGAAAAATAGCGGGTGATGAGGAAATCGTCGCTTACGTTCAGCCCGTGGAGGGCCAAGTGATCGATGTTGAAGGGCTGCTCAGGTACGCTCGTGAGTATTTAGCAGGCTATAAGTTACCCGGCAAGGTGGTGGTTCGAGCGCAGTTACCCACGGCCCCATCGGGTAAAATACTCAAGCATCAGCTTCAGGGATTGGCTGACGAATAGGTGCCAGGTAGTTATTCAGGCAATCGAGTCCTTGGCATCATCCACCCGGCGCTTGAGTTCCTTGCCAGGTTTGAAGTGGGGAACGTACTTGCCAGGTTTGTTGATACCGACTTCTCCGGTTTTCGGATTGCGCACTGATCGAGGCTTGCGGTAATGATTTGAGAAGGTACCGAAGCCGCGAATTTCAATACGCTCGCCGCCTGCCAACGACTCAGACATGGTATCAATTATCGTTTGAACGGCCAGGTCAACATCCCGGCTAGTCAGCTGATCCAGTTTGTCGCACATTCGCTTGATGAGTTCAGATTTATTCATATTGGCAGTGCTGGACGGATTGTCGAGTCTCGATAAGCTTCTTAAGTTTTATATATTACAAGTTATGCCCCTAATATCAATGCTTTATATACCAAATGTGAAGTGAAAAATTATAAGCGTGCGGTATCGCGATGATCATATTCGAATATGATCAAGTTGCTCTCGTCCACGCACCCTCAGGATTATCGCCGTACCGCATTGAATCGACGGGAATATTCGCCTAGAATTCGCCATGGCGAAATCCAATCGGTTTTTCGGCCTCCATGCTAGGGGTCGATGCAGTTGTTACCCAGTGTTGTTGTCCACAACCTCCGCACTCGCCTGCCCAATTATCCTGAGAACAACCAGAGCGAAGTGCTATCGCGCAGTTCGTGTTTCGCATATTTTGGAGTACTAAATGGCGAAAATCCTAGAAGATATTTCCCGTACCTTTTCAGAGTACCTGTTGATACCAAGACTGACGCGGAAGGGTCAGAGAGCAGATTTGGTGGATTTGGCGACGCCCCTTGCGGCGCTGGGTAAATCGCCGGACAAATGTTTTCATATTAACGTGCCCGTTGTGTCGGCCTGTATGCAAGCCGTATCGGGCACGAGTTTGTCTATCGCGTTGGCACGCCAGGGTGGCTTAAGCTTTATTTTCTGTTCCCAGGCGATCGATACTCAAGCGGAAATGGTTCGTCAGGTGAAGGCCCATAAGGCTGGCTTCGTCCAAAGCGACTCCAACGCAACGGCTTCTATGACGTTGGAAGAGGTGATGGAGTTGATGGCCAGTACCGGTCATTCGACAGTGCCCGTGACTCATGACGGCAGCGCGACTGGCAAGCTGGAGGGTATTATCACCGACAAGGATTTTTGGGTCTATGAAGATGATCTGAGTCGTACTGTTGGCGACCATATGACGCGGTTTAAAGACGTGATTCACGGCGAAGAAGGTATCAGTCTTCGCGAGGCGAATGAGCTTTTGCATCGGCACAAAAAGGATTGCTTGCCCGTGGTCGACAAACAGGGCCATCTTAGTGCGCTGGTCTTCAAAAAAGACTATGAAGACCACCGGCGTCACCCCAATGAATTACTAGATGCCTCAAAACGGCTATGTGTCGGCGCAGCTATCAATACCCATGACTTCAGGGAGCGAGTCCCAGCTCTACTAGCGGCCGGCGCGGATGCCTTGTGTTTCGATTCATCTGACGGGTTTACCGAGTACCAGATGGAAGGCATCCAATGGATTCGCGACAATTACGGTGATGACGTCGTCATTGGTGGCGGTAATGTCGTTTCTGCTGAAGGCTTTGATTATTTGGTACAAGGGCCTGGGGTAGATTTCATCAAGGTTGGTATTGGTGGCGGTTCCATCTGCATTACCCGCGAGCAAAAAGGTGTAGGTCGTGGTCAAGCCTCGGCCTTGCTTGAGGTTGCCGAACGTCGCGATGCTTACTTTAAGGAAACCGGGCGTTATATCCCCATTTGTTCCGATGGTGGTTTGGGCAACGATACGCAAATAGTCGTCGCTTTGGCGATGGGGGCTGATTTCGTGATGATGGGGCGCTATTTTGCGACCACAGAAGAGAGCCCCACGCCCAAAACCTCTATCAATGGTCAAGTCTATAAGCCCTACTGGGGTGAAGGTACCTTGCGTGCCCAGAACTGGCAGCGCTACAGCGAAGGCATGAGCAGCCGAAAAATGGTATTTGAGGAAGGTGTGGATGCCTTTGTTCCTTTGGCTGGACCATTGGCCGAAGTGCTGGAAACCACACTGTTCAAGTTACGTAGTACCATGGTGAATGTTGGCGCAGAAAACCTCGAACAGTTTCGTGAACAGGCCATCCTGACGTTAGTCTCAGAGCAATCCGTGGTTGAGGGAGGCACGTCGAGCGTCTTCCAGTTCAACCGCAGTCGAGAGATTGATGATGGCCGTTGGGGTAATTCTGGTTAGGACCCACGTGCTGTGTTTTTTTTGACGGGCGGTCATGTATAATCGCCCGGAGTTGTTAACCTCGTTCTAGGAAACCATCGTTGTGAAAATTGAAAAAGCTTTATTGGCCATCGCCTTACTTGCCACGATGTTAGTGCAGACGGTAATTGCCAGCACGATTGAAGATGAGATTACCGCGCGGATCAAAAAGGCCGGTAATCTTTGCATTCAAGGTGATGAATGCGGTCAAGCCACGGCAGGCACGGCCACCGTCGCCAATGCTACCGGCGGCGCTGACGCTATTTATAAGGCTAGCTGTTCTACCTGTCACAGCATCGGTGTTGCTGGCGCGCCAAAGTTAGGCGACAAAGATGCCTGGGCGCCCCGTGTTAGCAAAGGCATGGACGCCCTGTACGCCAGTGTATTTAATGGTATTGCTCCGGGTATGCCGGCCCGAGGCTTGTGCTTCACCTGTTCTGACGACGATCTTAAAGCCGTTGTTGATCTAATGGTGGATCAGTCTAAATAGTTCTGCTGCGATCGAGCTGGCGAAACGCCAGTGCCTCGGTCAGATGGGGGGTCGTCAGATCGGCGGCGCCCGCCATGTCGGCGATGGTACGGGCAATTTTTAACACTTTAAAATAGCCTCGTGCCGAAAGCCCCAGTTTTTCCATCGCGCTGTCCATCAGCTTGCCATCAGCCTCGGACAACTTGCAGTCCCGAGATACTTCCGCGCTGCTGAGGTGGGCGTTGGGCTTGGCGGCGCGCTCGAACATTAATTTTCTTGCCGACAGTACCTGCGCCGTGGCCGTTTCATGGGCCATAATGTCGGGCGAATAGTCAGGGTCAGAAAGTAGTCCGCGCGCCAGACTAGGCACAGACACATGCAGGTCAATTCGATCTAATAGTGGTCCAGAAACCCGGTTTCGATAAGCGGCGATGCGCTCTTGGCTGCAATGACACGGCTGCCGAACATCGCCATAATATCCACAGGGGCAAGCGTTCATCGCGGCGATTAATTGAAACCTGGCGGGATAACAAACTTGATATTGGGCTCGGCTTATCATGATATGGCCTGATTCCAGCGGCTCTCGCAAGACCTCAAGAACCCGGCGTGAAAATTCGGGCAGCTCATCAAGAAACAAGATGCCATGGTGTGCCAGGGATATTTCCCCTGGGCGAGGTGGGCTGCTACCCCCCACCAGAGCAATTGACGAGGTCGTATGATGGGGCGATCTAAAGGGTCTTTGTCCCCACGTTAAAGGGTCAAAGGTATAATTTGACACGGAATGAACCGCGGCGACCTCCAAGGCTTCCGGGGTCGACAATGGTGGTAGCAGGCTGCGCAGACGATTTGCCAACATGGTCTTGCCGGTGCCTGGCGGTCCAATAAACATCAGATTGTGGCTGCCAGCGGCTGCAATCACGAGCCCGCGTTTGGCAACAAGTTGGCCGCGAACATCGGCGATTCCGCCATACTCTGGCGAGCGGTTGGGAGTGGCTATTGAATCAGGACGAGGCAGAGTAGTGACGCCCTTCAGGTGAGCAATAACTTCCAGAAGATTGTTGGCGACCCTGACGTTGGCAGGGCCCGCCAGGTTTGCTTCGGCACCATTTAAAGTGGGTACAATCAATAAACGATTCGCCGCAGCGCATTGTATGGCGGCGGGTAGTACCCCATTGACGGCTCGCAATTGACCATCCAATGCCAGCTCGCCAAGCCACTCGCACTGTTGCAGCGCGTCTTGGGGCAAGTCACCGTTGGCGGCGAGAATTGACACGGCGATAGCCAGATCATAGCGCCCACCCTGCTTAGGTAAGTCAGCGGGCGCAAGATTAATCGTGACCCGTCGACTCGGTGTTTTGAGCCCGGCATTGGTAATAGCGGACTTGACCCGGTCCTTCGCTTCCTTGACCGTGGTGGCGGGCATGCCAACAATCTGAATTTGTGGAAGCCCCTGAGAAATATCGGCTTCGACCGTAATCAGCGGCGCTTCGATGCCAATTTGGGCGCGAGAATAAGTAATTGCAAAGGTCATGGATAGTGTCGGCCGAAAGAAGATGGGATTCAGATGAGTGTACGGGGTCGTTGGTGACTGTTTGTGCGACAGAACAGTGAATCAGCGTGCGAGGTTTGTGGAAGCTTATGGGCTGTTGTGCACCCTAACAGCGCACTAACGGTTATCGTAAGGACCTAGGACGCACTGCTATGGTGCGATTGCAGTCCGATCTGACACTCACGGGCGCCGCTATCTATCTGAAATATATAGGTTTTAGTAACTTGGCACGGTCGATGCTCTATTGAATCATAGAGGTCTACAGTCAGGGCGTGAAGATTGGGACCTGCTCAATTGATACAAGAGCTGTTACCGTTAAGGTGCGTCTTTGCCAGCACATCACTGGGACAAAAAAGCGCTAAAGATAAGGTTTGAACGAACAGCTGATTTTGCTAGTCAAGCACGTCGCCGGGGTAACGTTGCGATTAGGCGTAGCCAAGAGATTATAATTTCGATACATTTGCCGCACAACAAAAACAGAGGCAACTCTGTTCAAGGAGAACCTATATGAAGTTAGTCACCGCAATCATCAAACCGTTTAAGTTAGACGACGTGAGAGAAGCGCTATCCGAGATCTCTGTACAGGGCATGACCGTGACAGAGGTCAAAGGGTTTGGGCGACAGAAGGGCCATACGGAGCTCTATCGGGGTGCTGAGTATGTCGTTGATTTTCTGCCAAAGGTAAAGATCGAAGTGGCGATCGCAGATGAAAGCCTGGATGCGGTTATTGAAGCGATTACGAGTGCTGCCAACACGGGCAAAGTGGGCGACGGTAAGATTTTCGTCAGCACACTGGACGACGTCATCCGCATCAGAACCGGCGAAACCGGTGGTGAAGCGGTCTGACACGGCTGACATAGCCCCTAGCCTGAGCTTAACTCGTCTTCTGCAATGTAAATTGGGTTTCCCAGATAGCAGTGCCTAGTAGACGCGTTGGCCTCGGCGTTGATGGTTATGCGTGCTATTCTGAATGATCATTGTATCTCCAGTACAATCCTCCTCTATAATTCCTCTTTAGTCTCTGGATAGTGAATCTATCATGAAGTATCAAAGTACTAGGGGCGGCGTTTCTGGCATCAGTTTTAAGGACGCTGTACTTATGGGGCTGGCCGATGATGGTGGCCTGTTGGTTCCCGAGTTTATCCCGGATGTGAGTGCGGAGCTTGACGCTTGGCGAGGTTACAGCTATTCGCAGTTAGCACTAGAGGTCATGAGTCGATTTATCGACGATATTCCTCGGCCCGCACTACAACAGATTATTGACCGCAGCTATGGGACCTTCTCTGTGCCGTCAGTGACCCCCATCGTGCCGCTGGGTCAAGACTATGTGCTCGAACTGTTCCATGGTCCGACCCTGGCCTTTAAGGATATCGCTCTGCAATTTTTGGGTAACGTGTTCGAGTACATTCTCGATGAGCGTGGTCATAGCGTGAATATCTTGGGTGCGACCAGTGGTGATACGGGGAGTGCCGCGATTGCCGGCGTCCGTGGCAAGAGTAATATCAATATTTACATTATGTTTCCAGAGGGCAAGACCAGCCCTTTGCAGGAACTGCAGATGACGTCAATTTTGGACGACAATGTCCATAATATTGGTATTCACGGCAGCTTTGATGATTGCCAGGCACTGATGAAGGGTATTTTCTCTGACCTGGATTTCAAAACGAAACATAATCTGGCCGCCGTGAACTCTGTCAATTGGACCCGTGTACTTGCGCAAGTGGTCTACTATTTTTCTGCCTGGTATCAAGTAGGCTGTCCTGCACGATTTGATGTTTGCGTGCCAACAGGCAACTTTGGGAATATTTTTGCGGGTTATATCGCCCGTCAAATGGGCCTGCCGATTCGTCATCTTATCCTTGCAACGAATGCCAACGATATCCTGTGTCGGTTTTTCAACACAGGTCGCTATGAGCGCCGTGAAGTGAACTTTACCCATAGTCCAGCCATGGATATCCAAATATCCAGCAACTTTGAACGTTATCTATTTTATAAGTTGGGTGCAGACGCCGAGCAGGTCAAAGAGTTTATGGCGAGTTTTGCGGCCACAGGGTCGGCTGAATTGCCGGAAAAAACACGGCCGATTGATGCTGTCATCAAAGCGGGCTCGGCGAGCAATGAAGCAACACTGGCGACAATCGAGGAAGTTTATCGAACCGAAGGCTATTTGCTCGATCCGCATACAGCGGTAGGCTTGTCGGTGATGCAAGGATTTCGTGAAGATGGGGTCCCACTCGTCTTGCTGGCGACTGCGCATCCTGCGAAATTTGAAGACGCCATATGCGAGGCGCTGCCAGAAGTTCATGCGGTGCACCCAACGCTTGAGGCACTGCGGGAATTGCCCACGCGCAAAACGATTCTGGATCTGGCGGAAGACAGCATCAAGGCGTTTATTGTGCGCGACGGCCGAGACTAGGCGTCCCCGACTAGGCGTCCCCGCCTAGGCGTCCCCGACTAGGCGTCCCCAACTAGGCGTTCCCAACTAGCTACGGTCGTGCAAGCGCGCGACGGCAGCAGGCAAGTCACGGATCTGCTCGATAGTTTCATC